>Ga0065711_1033269_pt1 | contig 25814 bp, 14 predicted proteins | sample Hoacrofraction12_FD_59098 | JGI IMG/M metagenome (GOLD analysis project Ga0065711, IMG submission 59098) | Hoatzin crop microbial communities from Cojedes, Venezuela - Epithelial fraction 12 v2 (version 2) | ecosystem: Host-associated > Birds > Digestive system > Esophagus > Crop | place... | reverse complement strand
CACTGTTTCCCACAGCATCCTCCTGGAGAAACTAGCTGCTCATGGTTTGGATGGGTGTACACTTCACTGGGTAAAACACTGGCTGGCTGGCTGAGCCCAGAGAGTTGTGGTGAACGGAGTTAAATCCAGTTGGTGGCCAGTCACAACGGTGTTCGCTAGGGCTTGGTTTTGGGGGCAGTCTTGTTTAATACCTTTATCAATGACCTGAATGAGGAGATTGAGTGCTTCGTCCGTAAGTTTGCAGATGGCACCAAGCTGGGTGGGAATGTCAATCTGTTTGAGGTTAGGAAGGCTCTGCAGAGGGATCTGGACAGACTGGATTAATGGGCCAAGGTCAATTGTATGAGATTCAACAAGGCCAAGTGCTGGGTCCTGCACTTGGGTCACAACAACTCCATGCAATGCCACAGGCTTGGGGAAGAGTGGCTGGAAATTTGCCAAGGTGGAAAAGGACCTGGGGGTGCTGGTCATCAGCTGGCTGAACATGAGCCAGCAGTGTGCCCAGGTGGCCAAGAAGGCCAACAGCATCCTGGCTTGTATCAGGAATAGTGCATCCAGCAGGAGCAGGGAGGTGATCGTGCCCCTGTACTCGGCACTGGTGAGGCCGCGCCTCAAGTACTGTGTTCAGTTTTGTGCCCCTCACTGCAAGAAGGACACTGAGGTGCTGAAGCACGTCCAGAGAAGGGCAACAAAGCTGGTGAAGGGTCTGGAGTACAAGTCTTATGAGGAGAGGCTGAGGGAGCTGAGGCTGTTTAGTCTGGAGAAGAGGAGGCTGAGGGGAGACCTTATCACCCTCTACAACTACCTGAAAGGAGGCTGTAGTGAGGCAGGTGTTGGTCTCTTCTCCCAAGTAACCCGTGATAGGATGAGAGGCAATAGCCTCAGGTTTCATCAGGGGAGCTTTAGATTGGATATTAGGAAATATTTCTTTACTGAAAGAGTGGTCAGGCATTGGAACAGGCTACCCAGGGAAGTGATGGAGTCACCATCCCTGGAGGTGTTCAAAAAATGTAAAGATATGGCACTTTGGGACATGGTTTAGTAGGCATGGTGGTGTTGGGTTAATGATTGGACTTTATGATCTTAGAGGTCTTTTCCAACCTTAATGATTCTATGATTCTATGACATTGAACTCTTCATGTTCAGTCCACAGATTTTGGGTGAAAAAAATGAAAGGAAAAGCTCCTCAACTAAAGGTGAGCATAGAATGGAAGGAAATTATAAACCTACCTCATATGAAACAAGAGATGGGATTTGCCAAATATATTATTTGTTGTGACTTACTCAGCTTTAATTTATATATAGTTGAATTTACCAGATATTATAGGACACAAGAATGCAGACAGGGACTTCAGAGTGAAATGATGAAGCCTTCCACATCCAACCCTGGTGTAAATATCACTTAAATATCATCCACTGAGTATATTCTGCTGTTTCATGTGAACGAGCAAGTGGAAAAAAGATGTTTGATGGGAAAAACTTTTTGTAGGAAAGCTGACAGGGAAGCTGATGATTCTTTTTTTCAAAAAAAGATGTTTGTGTGTTCCATTGGCAATAGTCTTACAAGCTTTATGCCAAGATTAATAGAATTGTCGTGACACACACATCGGAGTTTGGGAATCTTAGGTTATGTGATTAAAGGGTAGTCATGGAGAACACAAAGAATCTGTGAGGATCAGAGAGCTATGGAAGACAGAGGAATGCTAGTAGCCTAATCAAGGAATATAGGACACCTCCAAGTACAGAACTGGCTTCAGTTCTGCATGCACAGTATTTCCTCTTGAGGCAAGAAAGGAGTGAACTAGGGACTTTCAAACTAGGTTTCAAAAAGCAGTTTATTCATGCTCTAGGACAAAGCATTACAGATCAAGCATTAAAAAGGAGAAGCCTTGCAAACAGTCGCCCTACCTTCTGGGTAAATCAGACATTACCTACTGGTTGTGTGGAACCCTGGGCGGTGCAAGTTTGTCAGATTTCCAGTTTTTGGCTTTGTATACATGATTTCAGCAGAGATGTTTCTTTCATCCTTTGCCTTCTTGATTGGTACCAGAGTAAGCCGGTATAAACAGATTTTCTCTGGAGAGTGAGACTTTCTCCGGACTTGTTTGGTATTCCTGTGGTTTTGCATCAAGGAAGCAGGAACACACATGCATAGAATGTTTATAGTATTGAGCTGAAAGACTTTCTGAACATTCTGTGTGTCCACAGTTCTTGCTATATCTCCCTGAATAATCAGCTTTGAAGTTCACATGTTCCCAGGAGCTCACATCCGTCATATTGCACACTGAGCCTTTGTTCCTCATCTCCTGCATGACCAGAGTAAAGGCTTTTAATCACTTGCTACACATTTGGGGCTGGCAACCAAAACTTCAGTATCACAAATGTGATATCTGTATACACCAGACGGCAAAATCTTTGAACATTCAATTTTATTTCCTGACCATTTGGGAGCATTAAGAACTCATGGGGAAAGAAATCATTGTACACTAAAAGCACCACATAAAATAAGGACAAATGCATAAATGATTTCTTAATTAAATCAAAACAAACCTTTTCCTATTACATGCCACAGGGAAAGTGCTTTCCAATTTAGATGAGCTTTTAAAACATACTGTGACATGTTTGATTCAAAGCAATACTGTACGTTTTATTTTTCAGAATATTCACTTTTATAAAAGGAATGCGCAGAAAAAGAGGTGGCTTGCTCACATTTGGCAGGAAAATGAAGCCACACAAGCTTGCTGGTATAACACATAAACCAGTGCATTTTTTATCAGTAGGACTGGATTGCTTTTACACATCTGTGTAAAGGAGAGTATTATCTGAGGAAGGAGCGTGGGGAACCAGTGGGGATAGGTCAAGCAAAGGTAGAAGGTGAACCAGTACATCAGACTTTCAAACTCAAACGACAGGGAGATCATGTTGTTACTACAAACGCCTAGCACCAAAGAAAGTTCCGTGTGTAGAAGAGGTCTTTTTCTGCATGCCATTATCTGGTAGTTTTTATTCTGGAGAGAAAGTATATATGCTTTTCAGTGCTTTATGAAATGATGAAGAGCAGAAACTATCACTGAGCACAGATTTTGCTTTGAATCCAGATTCATGTTGCATTTACATACAGAAAGAATATTTAAATACTGAACTGAGGCAGCTGTGAGCATTTTTTAGCGTAAATAATTTGAAAGATAACTGATAAGAGTAAGAGAGACCATGACCACGGGTCTTTACAAGACCAAGTAAAGTTTGCCACCTTGGAGATTTATGTGGAACCCAAAGATTTGGTATGAAGTTCTGGCCTCAACAGAATTCAGTGCAGTTTTTCCTGTTGACTTTGCTTGGGCTCAGGTCTTTATTTTCCTGGGGACTTAATACATAAAACTCCAATATGTGAAACAATCAGATACTTCCTGCTTTCAAAAAATGAAATAAAAAGTGATTACAGACCTGAACATGACCAGCTCACATTGCAAAAATGATTCATGCGACATCATGCTTATTGATGGGTGGAGGAGGGAAGGATTTTGTATTTTGATCTTATCTTGGTTATTGCAGTGTAAAGAGAAAGGGTGAATAAAAAGCTACCAGCCCCCACATCCCAACACTGTTATTTTGTGCTCTGTTCCTTTGAAATGACTATGATACAGTTCCTATGATCCTTCAAATAATTGAAATGGTGTCTTTTCATAATGTCTTTGCATGGCACAGTTTTTTGTGAGCCTTGGACAAACACATATGAATTGAAGATAATTAGACATGTCCACGACTTTTGGAACACTGCAGACATTGCTTCCTTAATGGGGAGTAATTCTGAATACAGAAGAAAAAAAAATGAAAGATAGTTCAAAGTATATTTGTTTTAAATAGGCAGTAATTTACTTAGGCTGTTGAAAAGATTTCTGTTTTCAAGACAAATTTACTTAGCCGGGGCCTATAGGATGTTGTGAGGAGACCTGAAAGGGCTTTTTCCACTTGTTCTGCTCTACCATCTCTCTCTTTTCACTGCAGTCCCCAGAAGGGTAGTTTGATTTTGGTGACCAGACTGCCTTCGAATCAGACAGAGCCAGCAGACTGCCTTTCAGTAAAAATTCAGATTGCTCCTCTCTGTGCTTGGCAGGGCTAAACATCTCTGGGACATGGTGAAGGCAACTGTATTTGTTTTACTATACCAGAGGGCACTAAAATAACTCTTCTGAGCCAACGCTCTGTCTATCCCAAGAATATCATTGCCCAGAAAGGCTGACAAGCTGAGTAAGAAGAGGAACGAAGCATCCTCAAATCCATATATTTCACAGTGATACTCAAACTCACATGTGTCTTATGACCCTTGTCCCTGTGGAGATCATAGTCAAGAAGAAAATTAACAGTTCTGGAACAGAATTACGTTGCCACACAAGAACACGGGCTGTTTTATTACTGGTTTTAAAGCAACTCTGTATATTATTGTGGCATGGTGAATGCCCAGTTGCTGAACTTTTATCCATGTGACTTTCAGCAATACTTTTCTCCCACCGTCATCTGTGGTCCTACAGGACAGCAGGAGTACTCATACCCAGTACTGTCCCACCACTTCCTTGTCTGAAAAACTACTGAAAGCCTGAGGCAGCTGTCGGAGAAAGATGACAGGTTACAGATCCTAGTACCTACAAGAGACACAGTTAATGGTTTAGCAGGGGATTTTCTGAGTCTGGCATTGCAACAGCTCCTCATAACTATAAGTGCAGCAATGGCAGCACTAGTGGCATCCCTCCCTAACAGACAAAAGATGTCCTGTAGCAGACTAAGCAAGGCAGGGGCAGCTGTCACCATTGCTTTCCCCATTCTGCCCCCTCTGGACAGCCACTTAGGAGCTAAAGGCATGCTCCTCCCAAGGTGCCTAATTCGCAGTCATGTCAACATACAGGCCTGTCAATAAAAGTAGAATTCCAAATGACAGTGGAAATCTCCTTCATCTACAACCCTTGCATCAGGTCAGATCATGACAGTCTCTTTGTACAAAAATCAGCATCACAGTCTGACATTCATCTTCATGTAGGCGTCTGCCTACATCAGCTGCCATCAGCTCGCTTTGAGTATTGTGGAAAGAAATAGGTACTTTTAGGGTAAGATTCACCTGACTTATTTTAGATATCCTTTTCAGGATGAAATTGAATCCAAAAGTACTTGTTTCACTCCAGTGATTACAAGAGGAATTGGGGTGACTAATGCAGAAACAAGTATCTGTGTCACCTGATGTGTTTTGCCCAATGTTGGTGTCATGCTGAGCAACAGCAGGGATCAGTGAGACTCTAATGGGAGGGTGAGTGGATTAGAAGTTTTCCTCATGACTTGGGATTGATAAAAAATAGCCAGGAGAAGTATTTAGATTTGCATTTCTCTCCCCTCTGGACCACCAATCCCCAGTATTCTCATGCAGAAACCTGTTACCCTTGGACTCAGTGGAGGGTATACCTGATGCTAATAACAAAAACAGAAGAGGAAATGAATATGTCACAAGCAAGGAGTGATGACAAATAAATGAGGGACAGAATTTCTCATTTATGGCAGCATGTTTTGGGACACTCCCCGTATCTTTTTCCCCTAGAAAAGGCCTCCAGAGGAGTCTTGTTTTCATGGAGTCATCTCTGGTATCAGATCGGTATGCTGGACTTTCCTCTGCATTTCTCTGTGCGACTGTTCTGAGAGAACTGCAACGATCCCTTCTGCCATGGCAGTCTGTGAATAGTCATTTGTCCATGGAGGGAAGTAGGGTGGTCAGAGGTATCAGTCCTGTTGTTCCTCAGATGACTATATACAGCATCAAGTTTGGCCACAGTGATGGGCAGATGAAGAGCTAAGTAATTTTGATCATAGGATCGTAGAGTCACAGAATGCTTGAGGTTGGAAGGGACCTCTGGAGGTCATCAAGTCCAACTCCCCTGCTCAAGCGGGTTCACCTACAGCCAGTTACCCAGGACTGTGTCCAGATGGGTTTTGAACATGTCCAAGGACGGAGACTCCACCATCTCTGTGGGCACCCTGTGCCAGTGCTCAGTAACCTTCACAGTGAAAAAATGTCTGCTGATGTTCAGACAGAGCCTTATTTGTTTCAGTTTGTGCCCACTGCCCATGGTAGTGTCACTGGGCACAACTGGAAGCAGCCTGGCTCTGTCTTCTTTATATCCTACCTTCAGATATTTGTATATGTTGATAAGATCCCCCCTGAGACCTCTCTTCGCCAGGTTAAACAGTCCCAGCTCTTAGTTTTCCTCTTAGGAGAGATGATGCAGTCCCTTAAACATTTTAGTGGCCTTTCACTGGACTCTCCACTATGTCCATGTCTCCCGTGTGCTAGGGAACCCAGAACGTCAGAATGTCCTCAAGGTTTACAATAATTTATTCTGACACAGTCTGGGCTTCTGGGTAACCTACTCAAATTCTCTTAATTTGATAACAAGTTTTGGTCATTTGCACTTAAGCCAGTGATGCTATTATTTAATATTTCTGTTTATTATTATTATTATTATTATTTTGTATTATTATTATGAGGGCTCCAGTGGGAGCTCAGTGGGACCCACTCAGTGCAAAACAGCTATATAACTAGCAGATATGCCAAAGTGTTGTCATCGGTGTTGCTCTAAGACTCCTCAGTGAGGAAACTATATGCAACTTGTGCATTCAGTGTTTTACAGGTGTTGTTATAAGAATATTAGAGATCTGTCAGTGCTAGTAGCAATATACCTAATATTTAAATGCTGAATAAGCAGAGTAATACTACCCAACTGATCATGTCCAGCAGAATTATATTTGAGTGCTTTGTTGTTAAACACTATCTCAGAACATTAGCCTAGATGGTAACAAATGTCATTTGGTTAAACTTCATGTGAAACACGTGGGGAGATTTTAAAGCTGGAAGGTGAGTGTGGGTTAAAAGCCTGACCATTTGGCTTCTTACGATCACTTTATAGTTCACCAATAAAAAAGGAGCTGCTGCTACTGCTGGCTGTGGCATTCTGACAGTGCCTTTTTTGTCTCTGGAATGGCTAGGGAGGGAGAAAAATAAAACAATCTTGCAGTATCTGCTGCATCTGTGACCTCCATCACTTTACACGTGGACCTCTGCTGAGGTTGCTAACAACTTCTGTGCCTGAGAGAAGTGATCCTTCTTTGGACACTAAGATGTTTTTAGGCAAACAACAACATTTGGCTTTCTTATTTTTTCAAGTAGACTGGGCTTTATCATTTTTTCACATGTAAGAAAGTATATATATTTTCTGATATACCAGTGGAGCTGAAACTGCTTTATGTAATTTCCAACTTGTTAGCTCTCCTGGTAACAGCTTTAGTGTAAAGAATGGTGCAATGGCAGCATTTTGTATGTTGTAAATATTGTAGAAGAGCATTATTATGTACAAGAGTATTTCATAACTCTTGTATGAGTTTTAAGATATATTAATCCAATAGTTTCTGTGTGGTATTATTACAGTACTATTAACATGCCATGTGGGCACTTCACCAAAAAGCCTACATTCTTGAGGTTTTTAACAACATGTTTTCTATAAACAACTTTGGACACTGCTTGCTAATTAGCTAGCAACATTCAGAGAGTCATCAACAATGAGATTATTTGTGGCAGGTGCACTTCTGTTATTTATTTATGTAAGGCTGTCACATGAGTTGAAATTAATTTGTATTCTTCTGTGACTCAGATACTGCTTTTTGCTATTTGTAAAAAATATACAAGAAAATGGTTTGCAATCTTCTTGTATAACCTGTTAGATATCCAGAACTCTGTCCTCTGTCTGTTCTAAAGGCAAGTGACATAAAAAGATTTTTTTGAGCCTTCTTTTTTGGTACTTTTAATGATAATCATATTACCTGCTTAGAAGAAGGCATAAAGCATCCTGAACAGTTGGATCTGCTTCTAGGTGTTAGTGAACAATCTATTGAAAGCATTTGGGACTACAATTTTAAAAATCTCTTTCAAAATTTTGGAAGACAAAGCCTGTCTCTTAGATCTTCCTAAAAATTATTTATAATAAAGCCATGTCTCCACTTGTCCTTCATCAGCTGACTAAGAGAATGACAAACTTGATGTTTTGGTAGACAGATACCTTGACCTATGAAACAGTAATTAGATTTTGTGGTTATTGCTCTCTCCTGCACTGACTTGGCACAGTCAGCTTAGGCAGGGGAGGCGAAAAAGAGTCAGAAGAGAAAAAGCAAAGCCTTTTTTAAACTTAGAAACATTTGTGCATGAGTAACTTGTGTCAGCAGCAATGCAGTCGGTTAGACTGTTACAGTATGCTTTGCAATCATTTACTTTTAAATAAATATCTGTAACATCTAACAATTAGGTACAGGTCAACTTTGAACTCAGGATGCAGTAAAATGAGAAATAGTGACTGCAGTCAAAATAAATGCATAATTATAATATCCCTTCAGGGTCATTCAGGTTTAACTTGCCATTTATGTCTCAAAGATTTTGAACTTATTTAAAAGGAATTTGAACTGTGGACAAGGATTTGTTGTATCTGATAGACCTCATATAGCATATGCCAGTTGGAACTGGGGACAAGTTAATGGAAAGCTGTGTCCTTCTCAGAGAATTTTCAGACTTCTTAGCAAATCATTGAGTTAACGCAGTATTGCTGCCTTAGGAGAAATATTGTTAATACTTTGGACATATCTACATTTTTTTCTTTGAGCAAAGCAATTTTTAAAATATTTTTTTATGATGTTATTAAGTCTGGCCTGGAGAAAAGCACCCTTCTGTTTGTAGAACAACATAATCCAGTTTTCATCCTTCTTTAACATTTGCTAAGTAGAAATAAAAAAATGTAGGCTTTATTACCTGTTGGAAAAGTGGAGTTTGCTTTGAAACAGATGACTACTGCTATAGAGGCCCTTGCTTAGAGTGGGGAGCAAGAAACTGGACCCAGCACTCCAGATGCGTCTCGCTAGGGATGAGCAGAGAGGGAAGATCACCTCCCTCAACCTACTGGCAGTCCTCGTCCTAATGCAGTCCAGGATGCTGCTGGCCTCCTTTGATGCAAGGACACACGTTGCTGGCACACGGTCAGCTTGTTGTCCACCAAGACCCTCAGGTCCTTTTCTGCAAAGCTGCTTTCAGGGAGGATTAACCTTATAATGCCAAATTTGCTTTGGAAATTGTGATTTAAACTCTAAGGCTGAGATCTGCACTAGGGATTAAATGTATCAATGTGAGTGTTGGAGAAAAAAAACCTTTAGGCACTGAGCTGCAGAATCTGAGATCCATGGCAGGGAGGCGTGCAGTGGGTGTACAGAAGATTAAATGCCTTGGAATACCACCAGCACATTTAGTGAAATACTGAGGATTAGCACGTCCTCCTCTTCTCAATCTACTGAAATTTCTTTCCCAGAGCCTGTTAAAGGAGGCAAGTGCTTATAACAGTTTTCTGAAAAAAAATTGAGCAATGGTCACTTTCTCCTTTTTTACCTTAGCACCGTGGTTAGGGCCCTTATTCGGTGTTTTGAAGTGTCAGCTCTAGGTCTTCCATTTGTTTGAGGGTGATAACTTCTCAGGAGAGAACTCTGAAAACAAGTTATAAGATGAAGTTCTTGCACTTCACATAACAATATTCAATATTCCCTGGGTATGCGAGAGCAGGCGATTCTTCTGCTTTGTGAGTCATCTGGGAAGCAGAGGCCTGAACCTCACTTATGCTACCTTTCCCTCCCTTCTCTTTCCCTTGTCTTTAATTGTTCAATACCAAGTGTGAAAACTTCAAGAGAAAAGGTAGAGAAAACCCTTTCATAATTTGAAAATTATGATGCTTTGCCCAACTAATGGATGTAGGTCACAGATACTCTGCAAATTTCATCCATAAATCTGTTTGAAGAAACTATTTTTTACCACACATTCGTACAGTACTTAGGAATTTCAGTCTAGACTAATTAGGAGTCCAAATTCTGCAGATTGCTGCAGCAATGCAAGTAGTGACTACCGCTCTTGAAACTTCTCAATTATTTTTGCTTGAATTGTTACGGTGCATTTCTCCCCACAGAATGACAAAGCAGAACATTTGTGTCATGATCAGGAGAAGAGAAAAAGCTTAGGGAAATAGTCTTCTTTTTAAAAAGGTAATTATGTTTAAGGGAAAAGAGCAAGATGTCAGAAAGATTTTCTGTAAAAGATCAGAACATGAGTAATAATAATAAATGAGTTAGGAGTGCCATAGTCCCAAGATGGACACTTCGTTAATAATTGCCTTTAAAAGCACATAGTTGAAAACCAAACAGTTGCATAGCATATTAGCCTCAGTAGTTTGACATGAGGCTGGTATAAAATTTTAATTCTTGATGAGTTTGCTGTGAAAGTATTTTTATGTATAACTGCATCCCTTTATCATAGCTGTTAGGGGTAAAATTCTAGGTTAAATCACATCTTGCCTGCTCTAAGCTATCCATCACTTCCTAAATGCTTTTAATTATCCTGGAATGAAGATGTATTTTCCAGGACCCAGCACCAAGGTGGCTTCCTGAGGTCAGGGCAAAGCCTGTGCTGTGTGGGATGGGACGTGTACCACTTCACCAGTCCTTATTGACTGTCGGTGCCTGCGGTGCTGTTACAACACCTTGGAAGACAGCATTTCTTGAAGAACTTCTGAGGTAACGTCAGTATTGTGTTTACTGTGACTAAGGTTTAACATGCCTATCATAGTTGTTCTGTTCTTATTTTGTTTTCTCTTATATTTTGTTTTTGTCTGGGTCTTTCCTCCTATTGTGTTTCAAATGGATTCTTTCTTTTTCACTGACCACAACCAGCAATTAAAACTCTCACCTTCCTCCATTTGTCTTCAGTGAATTCATGGTCCTTCATTTTTTTATGTGCAAATCCATGGTCTTCAAAATATAGCTGCAGTGACATCTGGATAACCCTACCAGGAATGTAAATATGGTAATTACAGTCAGCTTAAGGACTAAAAGTTCATGTGAAATCTGCATGTGCTGAATATTGTGGCACTCTTAAAAAAAAAAAAAAGTGATGTGGCATTACACAAGGCACTCACTGAAAATGCAGTAACTGGCTTCTTGAAGACTCTGGGCACATGCCTTTTGAGGTTCAGTCACAGATTTATCTGTTCCCTACCTGTGGACATATTGTGAATTAGCTCAAGAATGCTTCTTGTTTGTTTATGCTATTTATTTATGCGATCTCTATCACTACGCCCACATAGATTTCTGTAAGAACAAGTTGCAGTTTAAACCTCTGTGGTTTGCCTGTGGCCTGTGGAAATTCTCCCCACAAATGCTGTGCCCATATATGCAAGGGCTTCTTAATCTTTAACTCCAAATCAACTCCTTAATGCTAGACAGAATTTCAGCAAGTATGAACTGGAGTAGTCCCACTGATTTTTATGAAAGTATGTCAGTTTACAGTGGATGACAACCATGATATGAAGAAAAAGAAGTAAAAAATTAAGTATTTCTATAAAGAAGCTCTCTGGAAGAAGCCCTCCAGTGCAGAGTTACTTTGCACCATCACCCTAAATGTCCTTGAATGCAGCCTCACCAGCCTGGAGAGAACAACCAACCTTACTCCAGAGCTCCCTTCTCTGTTGCTGACAGCCTAGGCAAGGAGGAGTGCTTGCAGGGAAGTTCAGGGCTGTTGTTTCTTGGTTTTATTGCTGGCCTTTTGTATCTGTTGCAGCCCTGTGTAAATTAAGGAGGTCTTTATGCTACTCTAACATGACATGAGAAGAACATTCCTGCAAGGAGCTAATGTACCTTGATGAGAGCTGGGCAAGCAAATCCCTCGGGCCACTCTTGCAGTCTGGTCACAGACTCCGTTGAGCTTCACCACTTCTAAGCTCATTAATACACCCGGTGGGCCCATCTAGAGGTGGTTCCTCAGAAAAGGTATAAAAAATCTCATTTTGTCAGGTATTTATATAATTTATATGTATACAATTATATATAACATATATAAAATGAATTTAATTATATAATGTATTTATACAATGTAGGTCATCAGTAAGACTTGAGACGAAGTGTGACTAAAATTATTCACTTTGAAAACATTAGATCTTTGAAAATATTATCAGGGCAAATATAATCCCCAATCACCAAAGCTGCAAGCCAAATATTAAATTGTTGATCATATCTATTCTTGTTGTTATGAAGGCTGTACCACACTGACAATACACTGCTTAAAATGAGGATTGGTTCATGAGGTCAGTTCACTGAAAAGACATATATTTGTTAAGTAAGTCCTTAAGTGAAAACAGTTTGGAAATTTACTTTCATATGCAGACATTAACTGGGAGAGTGAAGTGCTTGGGTGTGCATGAGTCCCGAGGCGTTAGAATCTGCTGTCCTGGAAATGCAAGCACGTTCCTATTTTACTGTTCTTAGCTGCATGGATGGTTGCACATCCTCAGCCACAGCTGTCCTTTGCTGTACAGATGGCTAACAGAAGCCTCAGATGCTTTCCACTGAGACAAAGACACTAAATGAACAGAAGCTATGCTGAAGATCTGGTCCTTAGTTAGCAAGGGTGGTACACAGGTGGTAATTCTTGCCTTTGCAGTCTTAAAGTTTGTTTTTTCCACAATTAATTATTGAATTGTGTGTCTCCAGGTGTTTTGAGGTTTCATATTTGAGGAACTCCAAAGAAACTTGAGTTGTAGAAAGTCCCACAGCAGGCCCTGTTGAATTTTTTCAAGTGCAAATCCAGAAGTGAGTCTTGGTTATTTCTGAAAATTTTAGCCACTAGTTATTTGACCTCTTGGATAATTTGAAGCCTCGAGGGTGAAGGAAATTTGTGGACTGCAACGTGATTATGGACCTACTGAGAATTTAACCCGGTCCATTGTATTCTGATCAGACTCTAGTTACTTTTCAGACAGAAAGTGCTTTGAAAAAGATGCCTTGTCTCAGTGCTGAAACTCTCTAAGACACAGCTCAAGTGCACAAGTGAAACTTATTGAGCATTGCTGCTCTACTGACTGGCTAGGATCCTGTGCTTTATTTACAACTTCCATTATTACATCAAGTCCAAAATGCAGCTCAGCTATGATTCTTCCTTCTCTAGGCAAGAGCCGATAGTATAAATTTAACTCCACATACGTATCAGTCCTACTTAGTCCCAGCACTGCTTTGCTCTGAAATTCTATATTGATTTCAGAGTTTTTCTCTGTGTTTCTTGAGGCATGAATTGATTATGATTCATTTTCTCTGGTATCTAGTCTCTGCAGTTTCACGGTTTTTCATGAGCGTGTAAATTATCAGCTGTGAGGTACATATTCGTTGAAGGGAGATACACAGAGAAGTGGGTGGGAGGATTTTTAACTGATTTTTCAGCTGGTGTGTGGAATTCCTGAGTTCCTTTTTGAACTACCTGATCTTTTATGACTCCTTAATCAAACTGTGAAGAATATTTGCATATCTTTTTGCTTTTATCCATTTTTAAACACATCCTGATACATACAATTGTATTCACCTAGAAGGTTCCTGAGCATTGCATTAAGAACAAAGTATAAATATAATTTTCTGCTATTTGTAACACAAACGTAAATTTTGAGCTCAAAGACTATTTTTTCACTGAACATTTGCATGTCAAAAAATGGTGTTTTGATGGATTGAAAAATTTTGCAAGGGCTCGTCATTTCCTTCAACACTCAGGGGAGATGCTGCCAGTGATGCTGCTTCCTAAGGTCTTTGTTTTGTTTTCCATTTTCTAGCCTGCTCATTTTCTAGCCAGCCTGGCTCTCTGTTTGCCAGGGATATAGGGCAACTGTATTCAATCTTCCTGGTTTACCATATCCATGTCTCTGGATTCCGCTGCTCCTTGGGATGTCCTTATGCCCAAAAGGCTCATGAGATAGGCTGCCTAATTGCACTGATCCTTAAGTCTCACGTGCCAGACCCTGTCTCTTTGGTCAGGCTGGCTCTCCTGTTTTCAGAGTGACTGTACTGTGGCTAGCCAGTCTCAAGAGTTTGCCAGTTGGTAGGACTTGGGGCTGTCCATCTGCTGCTGTAGCTTGAGAATAGGTTACTTGGATATCAATTCATTAGAAGATAGGGGAGCTGGATGACCCCAAAGAAGTCTGTGGGATTCCATGATTGGGGGCGGGGGGGAGGAGGGGAAGGCCAGGAGAAATAAGGCCCGGTTTTCTTCCAAGAGAAATCTTGAGGTTGTTTTTTCTTTAAATTTGAGCAGCAATATTTATAAATACACCTAGTGTCAGACTTCTGTACAGATGATTCTAGTCAGCTGTGTTGTTGGGTGCTTTTCCTATATTACCAGCTGCAAAGTGGGAAAAGATAACTTCTTCTGAAGCTCTGCAGGAATCCCTATGCAAACAAGAAATGCATATGGAAACTTCATATGAAAATCACTAAAAAAGTATGAATCACATGCAAAGGCCAGCAATAAACTAAAGTACAGTCACTATGTCAAGCTGAAAAATATATTTCTAGGATCAGTATCTTTAAAAATTGTCCTCAAAACATTTATACTGCCTGGTGACATTGATTTGAAAGCTCCTAGAATAAGAATAGGAATGTTTAATCCCATTCCACGTCAGCCTACCTTCTTATTGGACACACAGAGGTTACAGTAACAATTCAGATTATTTAGTATAAAAGATATAGAAGAAATATTTTAAAATCTTTTGAAGATGAAAGGAAGCTTCGTGAAAAGAGAAACAAAATCAAGAGAGAAGGACGACAGACAGGAGTAAGATAAGTTTACTCATGTAGGCTTTAACCTCAAAAAAGAGAAGACCAAAAAAAAAAAAAAAGGATTAAAATAAAGGCATGTAGGAATAGTCAGGAAAAAATAAATTCTGTAAAAACAGTTACAGATACATTAGAAGAAATTATAACAGTCCCATGAGATAAAAAATGTGAATAAGTATGGGAGAACTCTCAACTGGGAGAAATTCAGAGTAGTTATTTCTCCTCAGTTTTCAATATCTAAGAGAAGAGATCATCAGTAAAGCTTACACAAAAATCAGAAAAATTACCATTGACAACAGTTAGAGACGCCAAGACCAAAGGACAGTTAAAGAGCTTATAAAAGAACATGTGTCTCCTTAAATATATATTGAACTGCAAATCTGAATGTACTGGAGTTGGGGGGTGAATAAGATATACAGCAGCTTTGAAAAAATCAGAAAAAATATAATACCCTCTCATAAAATAGAGAAAATAAATTTTTTGCTTCTCTTTAAGAAAGTAGACATAAAAAATTACTAATCAATGGCTCATGAATATACCCTGAATGGGACATTCTACCATCTAGTAAAAGAGTCAGTGCTCCAGATCTAAGAGCAGTGTAAATTAGCACATTCTAGCCAGATTGATTTACACTAGGTAAGAATGAGAATATTTGGTAGAAAAATTGTAATATCTACAACTGTGTGAATACATGAAAAAAAACTGAAGATAAATACCCATCTAAGTGCTTTGTCACTTGCCATGTTTTTGTGAATGTCGAAGTGCTAGCCAGTAGGTTTACATCAGGAACTCTTTTTCATTAATTTCAAAACAGATGTCAAGTAGAAGAGCTACTGGTTTGATCCAGTGACTTTGTAAGGGCTTGACTGGGAGCAAGAGAGAAATCAATTTCTTGATGTACTGTTCTTTCACTTTTTCTTAATGGTAAAATTATTTCCCCTTCCTCTAAACTGAAGTACATGTCATTGACAAAGAGAAGATATAAGGCTACCCAAGCACAGTATTTCCTGCGTTGCTGCAGTGCAGCAATGACCCTGGAGTCTCAACTCTTCTTGTTCACTGGAGAGGAGACAGTTTAGAAACCCTTCAGGTCTGAGCCAAGGCTCATGGTGAATGAGGGATATCGGTTAGGAAAATCTAAATGGGCTGAGAGACTGCTTTACCCCTATCACTGGATCAGATGTGAGGAGAAAGAGAGGTAAGACATTAAATAAATATGATCATGTTGGACACTTGTATCAAAGATGATCTACAGAAATAGTGGTGAGCAAGTAATAAAACTTCATTGTGAAGATGCTCATACCAGAGATAGGTTAACTTGGATGCCTGGCAAGTGGGTTACCTACAGAAGAAGTGGATGATGATGTTGATGTCATTACAAGTTGCTTCTTAACCTGGTGGCCTTTCAATTCAGGATGTAGAGGTCTCCTGTAATGATAATTGTTTTACTTCAAGCATACCAGATGCATTTGTTGGCTGCATAACAGCATCTTATTTCCATTAATTCCTCCTGAAACTCCACACTGTCACCTTAATGGAGAGTGGGAAACTTATCCTGAAGATCCTATTTATTTAGACTTTTATACTAATAAAAAAGTGTACAGAACTAACTTGCATTGTGTTGACATTGATGTATAGTAGAAGAAGGGTGAAAGTTCAATTATTGCATTGTCAGCATTCAAGTGAGAATCTCAAACGTTTAGCTTGTTTACAATGTACTCAGATGTTTCTTTTTGAAAAAAAGAGGAAATTTTCACTATTTTTCCAAGCGTGAACACTTCTCAGATGAAATTGGAGTTAATTGAAGCTGTAATTGCTTTAGATGGGCATCATTACAATGCTTAGAAAGTAATTTAGAGGGGTTTGTTTAAATTTGCTTTTGAAAGAAAACCTCCAGCATTTTTTATGCCACATTTTAAAAACAGTTCAAGACAGTGGATTTAAATTGGATGAAAAAATTTAAAAGAATTCTAAGATTTCACACACTTTATTAAAACACTGAAGTTTTGAAGAAAGGAAAGTCAGGAGGGTTACCAACAGTATGAATGCTATACAAGTATGTTATAATGAAATATATCCATCATATAGTGTCTTTGTACATTCTTTTCTCAGTGAGAAAGCTTTTTCCCACACCATGTTTGGGATCTAAGATGCTGCTAATGATATTGTGTCATCTGCAAATGTAATTAAGATTTTTCATAAGATAATTTTTCTAAAAAAGGGGCTACTTCCACAGAGCTCCTCCAGCCATCAAATGCCTGTAGGGTTCTCAGTGTTTCACTGACAGGTCAAAAGAAAATGGAGTATGTATATACATGTCTCAGGTTTCTATTTCTCAAGTGTTTGTCTGGGAAATCAGTGGAGTTGTGAAAGCAAAGAAACTGTGTGTTCCTGGTAAATTACAAAAAGACAGAGTCGCAGTCATACTAGTAAAGCCCTTACATTATGGGACAGTTACGCCTCTCTTCACATATCACTGTGCTTGTTGCTTTAAGTCTTTTTCAAGGTGCAACAGTGGTCTATAATAAACAGAATGCAGTTCTGTGGAAGGAGAGTGGCAACTGCTTGATCTGACTGTGGCTTCTGCAAGAGCATCCATCACAGGGACACGGCAGGACCAACAATGTGTCATCTCCACGACTACTAATCCAGCTGCTGGCTGAAAAGGGGCTGCTGTGGAGAGTGCACATGCGGCTGGTACTCAGAGGGGTTTCTCTCTGGTTTTCAACCCAGGAAAACCCACCTCCTTTGTGTAAGCATGGGGGCATTTTCCAAGTTATGATCAGAGGGATGATGTGAGCTACCAGCTGATACTGCGAATATTTTTTTTGAGTAAATGCCCGAGTGACTTGGTGGGACCCAGGGCTGTTGATATCACAATGTCAGGATGTCACTGCTAAGTCTTTCCCCATCTCACTCTCTTGCTGAATTTGGCCATCCCTTTCCCCACACATGGCGTTTAAGCACTAGCAGCCAAAATCTATCACATTTTGTGTTGGCATAAAATGTGCCAGCAGCCTGAATCAAACAATCAGCCAAGTGTACTGTCTGAAGCATACTGATGTCAAAATTTGTTTGGTAATCACATCACAATGCATCTGTTCATATCATTTCCCACACTTTTGTGGAGGTAGGGAAAAAAGCAGTCTTGGAATTTTGTTATTCTACATTTGGTACGAGCTCAAAATCTGAAATGCCGAAAGGTATTTATTTAAAAAAAAAACAAACCACAAATTAAGGGAGAAAAAATAACCTCACCAATGTTCTTCTTATTTCCTTAACATAATCAAAGTAGGTCTCAGTCCTCCTATGCTAAAAGAGGTAAACATACATCACCAAGAGGGAAGCAGCAAAGGCATACCTTGCCTAAGCTTGGCACGGCTGACTGGAATTCTTACACTTGGAAACTTTCCTGTAAGAGATGCAAAACGTGTCAAAGAGAGATATTGATTTTTCTAATATAAATCATACTAATTTCACGAATGAAAGGTATCTTAATGAAAAGTTTATTTTCCAGTATTAATGCATCTCCATTTCCAATATAGAAATGTAAACAAATTATGCTTTTGGTCAACTTTGCTGGCAGAAGTTCTAAATAATGACCTGAGTTTAGGCACCAGCACTATTTTTATCAGCTCTTAGCTCAGAGACTGATAAAGAAGCTGCACAAAATACAGCAGAAAAAAAAAAAATAAAGGTCTAAATAATGCAATATTTGGTAATACTTATGGGAAGATGACAATGAAATGTAATAAGCTCCAGAACAAATCTCTACTGTAGGAACGTCAGTAGAACTTGCTGATTAAAATAGTGCAGAAGACTTTTTTGAAGATAAGAACTGGCCTTATAGTTACAAGCTTTTAGATGCAGATGCTCTTGTTATGCAGGATGGAGCTAAAGAAGAAAGAGTAGCCTTTCACTGGATACTCTCCTGTGTATAATATCTTTCTTATGTATTAGTTTATTGTAGGGCAGTGTCCTTTAGTTAAGCGGTATATGTGCTACTTTCAATGGCTTCTTGAGATGTGATTGAGAAAAATAAGTTCCTAAATACAAGGGACAGTTCTCATGAAGTCAGCCTCCATGGAAATTGTTTAGGGAGTCACAAATTAAAAAATCTAAAATCCCTTCTTTCCAGGAAAATCCTTTGGCTTCTATATTCTTGGTTACATCTTTCCTTGCCATGAGAAAACCTCAAGAAGGAAACAGGGTACAAATGCGTCTCTGAGGATCCTTCCAGGGAGGTTTCTAAAGAAATATTCCCTCCAGAGGAAATCTGGTGAGATGGGGAAGAAATGTGTGTCTGAAGTCCTCATGGATAGCTGCACAGATCAAAGAATATGGCCTCTTATTTGTGCTCTGCCTGACATCCCCCTTTCTCGTTGTCTCTGGTTTGATTCTTTCTCCCTGCTACATTTCTGTCAGGGTGAATGAGGCTGGAAGCTGCGTTAGAGGCTGCATTCATTGCCTTGCGAATAACCTGATGGGATGCTCTGCAGGCCATGAGGGCTCCTGCTGCACAGACAGGCTACTTCCCGTACTCACCTAACTTGACACTGATGGGATTTCTACTGGCTGAAATAATTTGCTTGTTATGCTGCTCTGGGGTAATACCACCCAATTTACTCTCATTTTCTTCACCACAGAGGTGATCAGAGAGAATAAACATCTAAAACATTTTGCTTGCTAGCTTTCAGAAGTGTAATTTGTTGCTCTGCCGGCTACAGAAAATGGAAACTAGAATACAAAAGAGGTTACTGTTTGTCTCAAATAAGCATTTAGCTTAGCTTTGATGAGCTAGTTACTGTATATTAATTAAATCTAAATAGCTCATTGAGAGGGTCTGTCTGAAATTTTTCCTTGACATCTGGTTAGCTTGTTTTAAATGACAAAAGCAATGAATACTTAATTATGTTCCTATTAATATATTTTAATTTCTGAATCTACTGAGTTTTTAATGGGCATTTCTCAGGGCATAGTGAAAGAATGGAGATTTTATAATCTAAGTGTAATTACTTGCATGAACATCTTTGCTACAGAGTGCTTCTGTAACCTGTCTTTGGAACTGCGTCATGCAGACAAGAACAAAATGTCAGCATTTTGCGTGTGTTGTAGCAGCCTTAGAATGAAAAACGGCGACCTAGCAAGCATATCCTGAAGCAGATTTCACACTTCCTCCTGATGCTTCTACTCTGTAAAACTAAGTTTTTCTTGCAAGGTTACAGCTTGTGAATTTCCCCGTCTCATCAAGCTCTACAATAGTGACGTGTTAGAATAATTCTGGAGGCAGTGTAGACTGACTGGCCATTTCAACCATGGCCAAATCCTAGTATTCCTACTATAATTCACCTATTTACTGCTGCTGCCATCACCTTTCTCTAGACATGGAACATATGTGTCTCCTAGGATGTAGACAAAAACAGGGCCTCCCAAGAGAAGGAAACGTTTTTCCTTTTTAAATTAGGTGGTATAAGGTGCAGCTTGTAGGCAAATAATTGGAATTATCATGCTATTTAGGTAAATGTTCTCAGCTGTGCATTTAGTGTTTTATGAAGTCTATATTTGTCGATAAGGACAAGTATTCTTGTAGGCATGTTGCTGCTTTTGTCACAGCAGTGATCTGGTTGCCATTAGATGTGGGTAACAGTCATTTCCACAAAGTCATCTTTTCAACTTGCATTTAAATGCTGTTAGCCACATCAGCTCTCATTCAGTGACATGCTGAGTGACTGAAAGAAAATGAATGCCAGATGTACCTGGTAAATAGCAAAAAAACCATTACCTGTCCTTCAGGGCCACCTTGGTCTGCAGCCACAGAGATTATGCACAAGTGTCCCCCCACTTTACAGGGAATGCCACAAATGACAGAAGATAGGTGTTGTCCCTAGAGGATGTTTTATTCCCTGCTCAAGCCATGAGGGTGCCATAGACAATGCTTAGGGTTGATGTGCAATCTGCTTCTTAGTGTGGCCAAGTGGGAGCTGAGTACAGTTTCTGTGACAACTGCCACTTTTCATTACTGAAGAAATAATGGTAACACAGCACCTAAAGTAATTTGCTTTTTATTCTGTTGAGAAAGTAATGCAGAAAGAAAAGCTGAGAGAATTTCCTAGAGGCTGCAAGCCTATGACTGCCTGAAGGGAAAGCTTTTCCAATTGCAGTGAACACTGGGGTCTTGTGTTACATTTGGTTCACAGTGAATCTACTTCTTTTGTTATGTACCTGTGCTGCCCATAAGACTTACTTGGGTTTGAAGAGGTGAAGTTTCAATGCCGTTTATTAAGAGTCAAAACGTCACAAAAGTCAACAGGCAGCTCCGTAATACGTTTAGAGATTTTATCAGCCAGGAAGCAACTGCAGAGAAGAGCATGCAGAAAATAGCAAAAGCCCTCAAAACCCACCATTGTTTAGCAACTGGATAATGGTATAATTACAGATTTAATGGCAGAATTCTTAACAGCCAGCATGATCGTCTCATAAAGTCTCCACACAGGGGGCTCTCCTGAACAGTGTGTGCCTTCTCAAACCTATTTGAACACCCTTCTTTGCTTTTCATTTTGTTGCGTTCAGAAGTAGAGCCATTTTGGTACAAATGGAAGACTTGAGCATCAGCTTCTTGATGCACAGTTTGAATAATCATGAGTTAATACCAGATTTGTAAGCTACAGTTTGAATATCATTGCAACGAAATAACAGTGTTTGAAACAATGTATTAACTGCGAAGGTGACCAGCACACATAGCACAGAAATAAACTTTGTAATGAAAAATATGTAATGTAAATCACCAAATTAATTTCTATTTTTCATCTTCTTTTCTCCAACCTTTCTCAGTTTTTCCTCTTGATCGTTGTTTCTTTTCTGCTTATCTTTCAGCTTCATGATCTCTGTTTTCGGGTGGCTAAAGGCATCCTAGAATTCATTCTTCAGCCTAACCTCCCACTCTTCTTCCATTTAAGAGGGGAATAGAAAGCACCAGAGCTCTCACTTCAGTCGCACCAGTTCTCTCTATGCCGCCCAATAGTTTCAGGAGGTTGTTCTAAATTTCCACCAATGAATCAGACTTGCTGGCTTTTCTTTAACCTTGGTTATGGAGCCGTCACTTATCCTTTTGCAAAGTAATTGCAAAGACTTCAAGCTGAAGAGAAGCCAGAGAAGCAACTGCAAATGTGCTTCTTAACATGGCAAGAAAAAAGTGTTGTTTTACTTCAAATTAGACTAAACAAATGAGTATGCAAATGCCAGTTCAATTTAAGGAGACAGTATGCACAGTAAGGAAACCTCTTTAACTGCTATAAATTAGTCACAAAACCAGCTGGATAACCTATTTGAGGACTCAGTCTGCTGATAAATTTTAGGGATGGTTAGACGGGCAGAGACAAGAAAGGAGGTTAGTAAGTGTTCCCATGGGAACTTACTGAGGGGCCAAGCCTCTGGGGACTGGTGCAAAACAAATTCATCCTTATGTTGTTTCTATTTAAAATCCCATTAGCTTTTGTCCTGATTCATCAGTTTCCAAGGCCTAAGATTGCTTATTGTGCCCTCTTCTTAGACCTGTGTTTTGCTCAGCTCAGTACGACTGCAACTAGGATTGGGACCAATGCTTTTTGGTCACAGCAGCCCAGAAAGAAGTTATTTTAAAAATATTATTATAATTACTATTACAGATTTTTTTGTTTGTTTGTTTCAGAGGCTGCTAGTTCCTATTAAACTGCAGCTCAGAACCCAGTATTTCCCTGCAGCCACTGTTGCCTGTGGAGACCCTGTAGGGCTCAGAGCAGTAACTAGCAGGGTTTGTTTCCTGTTCACCACCCTAAGGGCAGGCAATACTGGTACACCTCCTGTCTTCCTAAGAAGTGATTTTCCCTGCAGCACAAAGGAGCTGTGCTAGAGGTGGGAAGTGTAATCTGTAGCCTACTGAGCCATCTTCACTCAATCTTGCCCTAGGTATGGAGTTCTATGTGCAAGTTCACAACTTCTTGAAATGGAATATTAGGTAAATTAAGTGACTAGTTATGTGACACATGTATGTGCCATATATGCCTAAGTGGAATGAAATGTGCCAGAGGTAGAAAGAGTGTAAGAGGGAGAATGAGCAAGAGCAAACAAAACAATTCTTGCAATCAAGTCCATTGATTACTTTACACTTCAGTGGCAGCCCAGTAAATCAAGAAATGCTGGGTGGTCAGCAGCAAGACCTTAAAGTAGGGAATTTAAGTGATTGCTTGGTCCCCAGAACATTAGTGATTAGATAGCTCACCCAAGCTCTTGACTTCAGAATTTGTATGCTTTTGACTGAAGAAAGCCTTGTTGTGCTGCATGGCCTGTAAGGGAGTCTTGTGATAGAATAACATAAGAAAAACCAAGACTCACAGACAGTTAAATCAGAATGGACTGAAGAAATGTACATGTTTATCAAAAACTGCCATATCCAAATGTGGCAAAATCCTTCATGGGAGAAGCCTAAGAGCTTAAGGAAAGGGCTTTTGTGTGAGCAGGCACCTTTTTGCAGGCTGTGGTTTCCCCTTCCTCCCCAGAGCTTGTAGATGGCTGTAGCCTTGAAGCTCTGGGCTGCTAGCTGGTCTAGACCCCTTAATTTTCTCTTGGCCATAGTCAATACATAGCCACTGTGGTCACCTCAGTAGACTCAGAAAATGTACCAGACACCCCTGGTATGCTTCAGCACAGCCAGATTAATTCATTCAGGTAAGCCTGTGGTGGAGATGCATCGAAATACTTCAAGGAGCAAGAACCATGAGACTTTAAGGCTAAATGCTCAAAAAAGAGCTATAGAGGGCTTAAATCAGAAGACAGAAGGTGGCAGGGATGTAAAAGAATCTTGAATAATTCCACATGGAGAAAAAGTAGAGATAAGAAATCCTAACACACCTTATCCATTTTTAATGGGGGAATCTTTAGCTAAGGTCTGAGATATCCTGAAAGGAAGCAGTAAGATAATTATGTCAGGTGACTTTTAGCAGTCATTATCAATAATTCCTTTATATAACACTGTTGTGAACTCACTGCAATATTGAACTACTCCTGCCATCAGGCTTAATAAAAACCCCACTTACACAGACCTGCCTGGGCTGAAGTGCCTTAATGGTAGTCCATTTAAAAATCTACTTAGACACCCTAATAGAGCCCTTAGTTCTAATTAAAAGACCTTCTTTGCTGGTTTGGGTACTTCTCACTGCCACATGCCAAAGGCATTTTTCACTTGCCGAGGTTATAATATGCCTATCTTGACATAAATGTTACCTCACACAGTGAATCGTTTGACACTTGGATATTTTTTTCTAGATTACTGTGAAGTCAGCTATCTTGAAGGGGCAACAGGTTATTTTCAACAGCTGGCATGCTCTGGCAATAAATAAATTGTCCTAGTTTATTTACATATTTTCATTCTATCATGCTTTTACTGACTTACATGTGATGGATTTTATTTAAAGCCTCTTGAGATATTAATACCAAATAAAAAGAATGTGCTGCTATAAAGATAGATAGAAGAGCTATATTACAATACCTTGCAAAATGCTTTATTTTGTTGAGCATGTAGGAATGAGAATTGAATACGGCGAGAGAGGGAAGAGAGAGAGAGGCATTTCTCTTTCTGTCTATACATGTAAGTAAGGCCACAGACGCATCTGTTGCTCTACATATGAAAATGCCATTGTAACAAAGGTAAGGCTTTGATGTACCATATATTTTTCTTTGAATTAGAAGAAAAATCTAACTGCTCTTTTTTGCAGTGGAAATGTTTGAAAAATGAGATGGAAAGACCTTGGAAGAGCATATATGAGTGGTGGATAAACAAGAAGAAAAAACAGTGAGTAGGAAGAAGGTGATCATCGCTAGATGTTAGACGTGGTGTTTTGTCATGTGTGGTTTTGTCCAGGACACTAGAAACTTGTCATGGGTAGCTATTTCTGAAAGATTAATCTCAGGACTTGAGTTCTGCTCACTTAATTCACAGAAATAATTCTGCTCCAAAACAAGATGTTTTGCAGTCTGGCTTGACCCTCAAAAGGCTGGACATATTCTTCTCTGCATTTGAAAGTAAAACTGTAGACATTGCAGTCACAAAGCTGGCAATAAGAACAGTTGCTGTTTGCTTCTTAACACCAACAATTACATATGGATTGTTTGCAATTAAAAGCTGCCCAAAAATTTGCAAATACTGTTACAAATTCTGGCTTAAGAAGCAGCCAGCGCATGCCAGGGACTTGCAATGACACTATTTGATTATAAAGATGCAGTCACAAGCGAGAGCAGGACTGAGGTGTCGGGGTGAGGGTGGCAGAGTTGAGCTGGGCAGGCAGCGAGCGGGGAAAGAGGAGCACAGCGCCCGCTGCCACGGACCAAATTTTACAAATCTGTGCAGAGCAAATGTGCGCAATACCATCACTCTTGGGGATGCCCTCTGCAGCCCCTTTGAAGGGAGGTCTCTGAGTGCATGCATAGGGATACTTTGTTTGCTTTCCACCTCCCTATTAAACCTATTACACAGCAAGAAGATGTGGACTGGATGCTGCCCTTTTTCTCCCTCTTTCCAGAGGACTTCTGGCTGGTTTCCTGCAGCTGCCAACTGTTGCTGAGCTGACTGGCTCAGCTCCATCTCCTCTTAGTGCACAGGACAGCCTTGAAATCCTCCCACAAAACAGGTTTTTCAGACGATGTGTGAATATCTGTTTAAAAGACTGAAAGCAGAGAGCTGGAGTTATGAACTGGAGGCTGCTAGATCAGGAAGGATGGTGTTAGAAAACAGCCCCAAAGCAGTGGCCATGTTCTCTGTTGCGAATATGTGGAGCAGAGGAGCCATTTTCAGCTCCCTGCTCTGGAAGCCAGCTGAATGCCAGTTCAGTATCTGGCATAATTTAAAGTATCCTGGGGCCCAGAGAGTACAGCGTCGAGGACTAGTTGCACATACTGCATACGCACTAGCCAGCTGGTTGTTGCCAGCGTACCACTGCAGCTATTCCCCCAGCACACACCTTACCCCAGCACTAATGAAATGTGCTGTGGAGAATCACAGAATCACAGAATCACAGAATAGTAGGGGTTGGAAGGGACCTCTGTGGGTCATCTAGTCCAACCCCCCTGCCGAAGCAGGG
>Ga0065711_1033268_pt1 | contig 25814 bp, 18 predicted proteins | sample Hoacrofraction12_FD_59098 | JGI IMG/M metagenome (GOLD analysis project Ga0065711, IMG submission 59098) | Hoatzin crop microbial communities from Cojedes, Venezuela - Epithelial fraction 12 v2 (version 2) | ecosystem: Host-associated > Birds > Digestive system > Esophagus > Crop | place... | reverse complement strand
AACTGGCAGCGCAGAGGCAAACCCATCTGGGCTGCCCCATTGTGGCAAGATATTGCTGCCCGTCTGGAGCAGCTGGCTGTAAAAGTCCGTCACGTGGACGCCCACGTCCCTAAGAGTCGGGCCACTGAGGAACATCAGAAGAACGAGCAGGTGGATCAGGCTGCCAAGACTGAAGAGGCTCAGGTGGATCTGGACTGGCAACATAAGAGTGAACTCTTTATAGTTCAGTGGGCCCATGACACCTCGGGCCACCAAGGAAGAGAAGCAACATACAGAAGGGCTCGTGACCGAGGGGTGGACTTGACCACGGACACCATCGCACAGATTATCCATGAATGTGAAACATGCACTGCAATCAAGCAAGCCAAGCAGGTAAAGACTCTGTGGTCTGGAGGACAACGGCTAAAATATAAATATGGGGAGGCTTGGCAGATTGACTACATCACAGTGCCACAGACCTGCCAAGGCAAGCACTATGTGCTCACAACGGTGGCGGCCACCACTGGCTGGCTGGAAACCTACCCTGTGCCCCGTGCCACTGCCCGGAATACCATCCTGGGCCCTGAAAAACAAGTCCTGTGGCGACATGGCACTCCCAAAAGAACTGAGTTGGACAACGGGACTCACTTTCATAACAGCCTCATAGACACCTGGGCCAAAGAACACGGTATTGAGTGGGTGTATCACATCCTCTACCATGCACCAGCCTCTGGAAAGGTTGAACGGTACAATGGGCTGCTAAAAACCACTTTGAGAGCAATGGGGGGTGGGACTTTCAAAAACTGGGATACTCATTTAGCAAAGGCCACCTGGTTGGTGAACCCCAGAGGATCCACCAACTGGGCTGGTCCTGCCCAGTCAAAACCTCAGCGCCCCGTAGAAGGGGATAAAGTCCCAGTAGTGCACATGTGGAACATGTTAGGGAAGACAGTTTGGGTTAGTCTTGCCTCGGGCAAAGGCAAGCCCGTCCGCGGGATTGCTTTTGCTCAAGGACCTGGGTGTACCTGGTGGGTAATGCGGAAGGATGGGGAAGTCCAATGTGTACCTCATGGGGATTTGATTTTGGGTGAGAATAGTCCATAAATAAATTGTATCAAGTTAATTGTTAAATAACCCTGTCACTCTCTGTTATCACTGTTATAATTGTTATATGTTATACCAGTAGTAGCATAGTAAGAATCGTCCAGATTAAAGAAGGATGGACTTTTTCGAAGAAAACCTAGAAGGGCACAGTGATGATGGGACCGGACCTGGTTTTCAACAACTGGCACCCAGCAACTTCATCAAGATCAACATCTCCTGCAGACTGTGGGCACAGGCCGCACCAGATACATCAGCCGTGAGCTGCGTATGCAGCAAGCGACCACCCATCACCACACATCACCTCTCCTGCCACGGAATATCATTACGACTGATGGAGCCCGAAGTCATGAATTAAATGAACTCAATGGACACTTTAGTGTGATGATCCATAGACTAAGGGAAGGATATCTGGAGACAGGAGAAATGGTGGTGATGAACTTGACAATGGGGGACCTGGGCATGACGTAGAAGGTATGGAATAAGGGGTGGATAATGTCCTGTGTTCGGCCAGGACAGGGTTAATTTTCACCAGAATCCAGGAAGGGGCACAGCTGGGTGGTCTGACCCCACCTGGCCAAACAGAGCAGGGTATTCCATACCATGTGCCATCATGCTGGGTTCCGGTGGGGAGGAGCTGGAGGGCGGGAACTCACTCGCGTCTTGGGAGCTCGCGGCGGCCGTCGTGGAGGACGGCTTTGTGGGTTGTGGTGTTTGTGTTGTGTTTTTCTCCTTATCTGTTTTGTTGTTGTTCCTGTTCCCTTAGTTTTCTGTTCTGTAAAACTGCCCTTATCCTGACCCACCAGTTTTCTGCCTGTTTCTTTCCATTCTCCTCTGCAGCCCGGCGGGGGGACAGGCGGCCAAGTGGCTCTTTTGTTGCCGGCTGCAGCCAAAGCATAACACTGTGGAAATACAAATTTACAAACATACTATAGTCAGTGACAAGGATGAACCTACTCAACTTGCAGAAGAAAGAAAAATTCCAAGTTAATATCATATTGGCATGTACCACCAGAGCCTAAAATAAGGAGTTCAAAACAGCAGTTAAATTATTTTCATTCTTCTAGGGTGATGCTTATCAGCAACTACAGAAAGCGCATTTAGTCTTCATGCAACCATGTCAAAATAGAATTGAACATTCAAGTCAATATTATCTAAAAAGTGAGAAATTAGGTGTTAAGACAAACCATATACGCAGCTAAAGTATAGTTGCAGAAAAGTAGCCTTAGTAACGCAGTCATCATTCAAATTCTCTATTTGCAAAGCCCTTTGAACACAAGCAGATCAATTACACATGCGAATGTCCTGTAGACACTTGCCTCTATAAGACAGTTAATTTCCAACAGGTTATTCACTGGTATCAGTAATGTCTTCATATATGATTCATCAATTATTTTAATGATAAATTTTTTAGCATGGTAACCTCTGGGGAAAATTTGAAGCTTAGTGAAATTCACTAGAACCCGCATCCTTCTTGCTTGCTTTCCTCATGCAGTTTCATTTAAAGTCAATTGGATTAACTTGCCCACTTTTCAGTCTCTATCTCTTACATGTTTTTATGAGAAGAAACAAGAATTGAACTTCCGTATATAAAGGGATATTCTTTACAGGTAGAAATGATTTTTCACTATATGCCAAAGAAAAGTTTGTAAGTTAAGGCAAAGCAACAAGCCCAGATACTAACAGGTGATGTTGTTCTATTGATGAGGCACCAAGGTTTTCTTCCACAGCTAGGGATCCGCGTGGGTCTTTATGTGTATGACAAACTTCTCTAACTATGATTCTATAATTCCGGTTTTTTCCAGGTTCACATTGCTATGAACTCATACCACCCAAAGACAGAGAAAAGACTTCAATAAAAATTCTTAAGAAAGGAAGGATGAGCACTTCTTTGAGACTCAGAGCATGATAATGCATAAAAATTTATAAATTAGTTTTGCATTTCCATAAGGAGGTTTAGTTTTTCAATAATATAAACAGAAGCAAAAACATTCAATCCCACTTGCTGTCTTCAACAGCCCAGTCTATCTTCTCATAGTACAGTAATTTCTTTTAATCTCTTTTTATGAACTACTCCTTTTCCTTTTTAGCCCAATCAGCTTTCAAGGCATTTTGAGAACTAGCTTCTTTATCACATAGCTAAACCTGCCATGAATGCTTACATTAACTGTTATTTTCCACAGCAGCATTCTTTTCTCGAGACAGACTTCTTGTTTTAGTAGCAGACATCTGTGTTATTACTGTAAATAAAGCTTCCTATTTTTTGTCTCTTTCCACATCATCCATTTCTTTCAATTTGTTCACTGATTTTCTTTATTTGTTTCTTTGTTTGTTTTGCATCTTCCAAACAAGTGGAAGATGTCTGTCATCAGTTTCAAGGCTCTCAGCTCTGTTTTTCCTTTATTCAATTCCTACTTTCTATCAAAATTATAACTTCCGTGACGTTGTCCACAGTGCTAGCTTCAGCTGCTCACATACTAAAATTTCTGTCCAGTAGCTTTCAGTCATGCTCCTCAACTATCTCCAGAATTCTTGTTATTCTCTCATTGTAACCACATTTTAAGATAATTCTTTTTATTTACCTTACAGAAAAAATTTTAGAGACTTAGACCATAACTATGTCATGATTGTTGCCCATCTCAATGTAGATTTTATCAGATTATATGATTTATTTGCCTAGGAATTTCTCTGTAATACTCATAAACTACTTGAGGAAGAGACTACTTTTCTAACCCATATTTATAGAATATCTACTGTAATGGGATCTGAGCAAAGACTGGGTTTCCTCACTATCTGTGAGTAACTGGGGTAGTAATTGTCACAAAGGGAGGTGAGTTTTGTGTGCTTTTAATATAAAGATTGCACAACACTCAAAGAACATATTTTTTTATTCACTTATGACAACTGCAGTATTAATCTCTCATAAGGCAAAAAATTCAAGAAAGTCAAAATCTATTTGTGGGATAGATATGTAGAGCCCAAACAAAAAGGATTATGGCATCCTTTCTTCATTTTGTCCAAATACGGGTTATCCAGACAAATAAACAATGACCTTGAAAGGTATACTGTCCCTTTACATTACCAGTCACACATGTTGCTGTTATGGAGGACATAACAGAGGATAAATAGACTTTCAGGGTGCATCTTGGATTTTGTCTTGTTTGAAGCAGATAGCTTTTTTTTTCCACATACCAATATTGAAGAGATCAGTATTCTTTAAGTATGTGCCATATAATTGTTGAGAAATTTGATTATGCTGCACTGCTAATGGAGAAAGCAAGAAGATCCCACAAAAGTTTTAAAGAACCTTTCTTACCAGTGATCATCATTCTTTAAATTAGTTTGAGTTATTTTCTTTGAAATATCAGAACTGAAAATGGAGTTTTATTACTCTTGCGCCTTTGAAGTTAAAGAAATCATTTCACTGTCTTGAAGCTTCTATTTGAAAACATTAGTTCTAGGTCACTAAATAGAAGCTTGAATTTTTATTTTATGCTATATGAATTTCAAATTATTTAATAACAGTTTATTTATTTAGGGTGCTAAAATAAATCCACTATAGTGTTGTTGGCCCTAGATTAAAAGTCTTTAGCTTGGAATTCAGATACCTGCTCTACTACAAATTTCCTTAATAAGCCTTACCAGGCTTTCTGAAATAGTGATTTAGCAGCTCCTTTCTTTTCTCCCACCATTGCCCACCTTAGGAGGCCTGGATGAAGTCAAACATTAGGCTTTCACACTAATGCATTAGAAGGATTGAGCACCTCAAATCAGAAGCCACCTTAGGGCACACACTTATAATGTAACTGTTAAAAACAGTGAAAAATAATTTCTGTGACTTGGGAGAAGGGATTAAACCCATTTGGAAAATGACACAGAAGAACATTTACCATATTGATCTGAGCCATTTATAGATCTGAATTACATTTACCATATGGATATGGGCTTTTTTAAGATCATGACACCCCTTGAAATACTAAAAAAAGAGCCCTCAATATTGATGAAATTCTAGTAGGAATGCCTACACTGTGCAGTGGAACTGGTGTCTAACCCAAGATATTACTTCCACTTGGATTCGAGTGCAAATGACTCAGATTTTCACACCTTTCCGCCTGAATTATTGTTATAATAGTTTAAAGGCAGTGCAATACTACTGTAGTTGTGCTGATTTCGGTATAATTGCATGCTCATTTTCTCAGAACTGGGCAGATCTGAGTTTGTAGATCTAGTTTTGATGCACCCCATCCATCCATCCATCCATCTGTTCTTCCAGTTTCAGGATTGGCTCAATATTGATAGTGAAGGCATACGATCATAAACGGATTCTCAACATGTATATTGGAGGAGTAGAGACCATCATGGTGGTGGCAGTAATGCAGCCTTTATAACAGCACAACCAGTCCAGCAGGCACATCACCATTGTCTTTGACATTAACCCACTACCTATGCTGAAATAAACCCTACTTTATGAGTTATCCATGTCATGTCTTTCATTTTTCTTGGAAAAAGTTAACAATACATTTAAAAATTAAACACAGAACATTAAAAATAAAAATTAAAAAAAAAGTATGGAAGGCTTTCTAAAGGCTTTACAGATAGAAAAATCAAAGAAATTAAACAAACGCATACACGATGTTGTAAACCAGAATTTATCTTCTTTAGAGGAAAGAAGTAGCATATTGAGATTTTAAAACAGCATATATGTAAGCTTTTAAAAGATCTCAGTGCCCTTAGCTCTTCTTTAGACATATAACTGTGCTTCTTTAGACATATAACACCTATTAAATAAGTTTGTATTAAAGAAATACAACGTAAACATTCCAAATTAGTTAGTTCTGCGCAGAAGATAAGACCAAAAGTTTGTTGGAGATATCTGGATTTAAATAAAGGTTGAATATCTTACAGAGCATCTGCAATTTCAGATCAGTGACGAAGTCAGACTCTTAATTTATAGCTATTCAGCCATTACTGTATTAACAAACTCATCTCATTAACACAGGGTCGCTACTTCATTGCAAGTTTATCAAGAGATGGACATGGAGAGAACGAAAGGTCGTTTCTATCAACAAAGATAGCAACAAATCTGAACAATAGCAGGCAAAACAAAAAAAAAGAAGCATTCTTACTTAAAAGTATTTTCTTTGTCAACTGTAGTGGGTTAACCCCGTAAACAGCTAAGAACCATGCAGCTGCTTGCACCTCCTCTGTTGCTTAAACCTAGTAAAGCAAAAGCTGCATGCACGAGAAAAGCAGTACACGGAATTCATTCACTACTTCCCATCAGCAGGCAGGTGTTTAGCCATTTCAAAGAAAGCAGGATTTCATCATGCCTGATGGTTACTTGGGAAGACAAACACCATGACTCTGAACATTGAGGTATTCCAAGATAGACTTATCCATGGCCACAGACGCTTCGAGGTGTCCCTACTCTCATATGGACTTGTCCACAGGTTAGAGTCCCTTTGATGTGAGTTCACACTGGAGTTCCAGCCTGTCCAGTACAGCAGCACAAGAAGAGCAGCAATGCCCTGGCAATCTGCTAGTCCAGGAGCATGACTATTGCTGTTAACAAAATGTTCCTCAGCACAGTAGAGCAAGATGATAAGAGGTATAGCAAACAGCAAAGCAACCATTAACAAGCTCTTGACACTAATATACAATGACGCAAGCAAGCCCCATGGCAAACACAGGAGCCTGCCAATTAATAGCTGAACAGCTATAGCACCTATTAATTCAGTCTAGCACACTCAAATCTGTCATTATCTCAAACCCCTCAAAACTCACGTTGGGTGTCAAAAAGGACTGTTATGGGTTAACCCCAGTAGGCAGTTAAGCACCACACAGTCACTCGCACACTTACCCCACAATGGGATGGGGAAAAGAGTCAGAAGGGTCGAAGTGAGAAAACTTGTTGTTTGAGATAAAGACAGCTTCAAGAGTAAAGCAAAAGCTGCATACACAAGCAAGACAAAACAAGGAATCTATTCACTACTTCCCATCGGCAGGCAGATGTTCAACCACTTCAAGGAAAGCGAGGCTTCATCATCTGTGGCGGTTATTTGGGAAAACAGATGTAATAATTCAGAAACCACCTTTTTCCTCCTTTTTCCCCCCAGCTTTTATTGCTAAGCATGACATCATATGTTATGGAATATCATTTTTGTCAATTTGGGTCAGTTATCCCAGCTGTGTCCACTCTCAAATTTTTGTGCACCCCCAGCTTGCAGGGGTGGTGAGAGAGACAGGAAAGGTCTTGATGCTGTGTGAACACTGTTCAGCAAGAACTAAATCAGTATTATCAACACTGCTTTAGTCACAAAACAAAAAATACGGCACCATAAGCACTGCGATGAAGAAAATTAGCTATATTCCAGCCCAAACCAGTACAATAATTAATGAATCTTCTTGTCCTGGTTTTGGCTGGGATAGGGTTGATTTTCCTCCCAGTAGCTGCTGTGTTTTGGATTTAATATAAGAAGAATGTTGATAACCCTGATGTTTTCAGTAGTTGCTAGGAAATCAAGGACTTTTTCAGCTAATGAGCAGGTGTACAGGAGCTGGGAGGGAGCACAGCCAGGTAGCTAGCCCAGGCTGGCCAATGGAAATATTCTATACCATGGACATTATGCTGAGTTTATAAATGAGGGCTGTGGGGGAGGGGACAGGAATCCCTTTTTCTAGGAGTTTGATTTTTTCTGTGAGTTTGGTCTTTTTTGGGAAGTTCCATGGAATCTGCGAAATCTGCAAGTTCCACAATCGCTGCTCAGTGGCTGGCTGCAGATCGGTCATTGGACAGTAAGAAAAATTGTATTGCATATAGCTTGTTTTGCATATTCAGTAGTAGTAGTAATAGTAGTAGCAGCATTTCCTTTTTTGTCTTGTTAAACTGTCTTTATCTCAACCCACGAGTTTTACCTTTTGTCCATTCTCCTCCCTATCCCACTGGGGCACAAGGGATGGAGTGGGTGAGCAGCTGTCTAGTGCTTAGTTGCTGGCTGCCAGCATAAAATATGACACTTCTTTAGTTATTGCATGCTTCTTTCTGATACCACAAAATGTTAAACGATTTAATAACATGGATTAGAAAATAATACTAGATTTGTATTTGAATAATTACGTAAAAAGAAACTACAAGAAGTCGCTGAAATTCCTTTTAAGAATGTGATGTCTTTAAGAGAAACAGCTATTCATGTGTTATTCATTGAACATATTACATACTGGTAAGCTGGATTTTATTTCTGCAGAAAGCATGGGTCTGAAAAGACACACTGTGTATTGAACTTGAATTATTTTCTACATTACTGTATGCACATCTTTGAAGCAATTTTTTAACCGTAAATGGAATTGTAATGGCTAATTCAGCCAATGCAAGTGAGGGTTAGAAATTTAATTTAGTATAAACTGGAGTTAAATAAGGGATGCTAAATATTATCTTGGCTTTTTTTTCCATTTATTCCTTCTAAGTGTTTTACTGATACAGTGGCTCTCAGCTTGCATCTTACACTGAAATTTCTTCTTAGATAGAAGCAAAGCTTTGTTGTACACTCTTATAGCTTATTATGAGAATAGGAATTTTAGATACCAATGCATCAAAGTAAATAATAACAGTGCTTGTGAAAACTGCAATACAATAATACTCCAAGTACCAGTCAAAGTGAAGACTATAGAGTATTCTTCTGTAGTTTTTTCAATAATACTTGAAACTTGATATTAACTGATAACAGATACATTATATATAATGAACTTGTGGGGATTGCTAACATGAACCACTGAGACCAAGAGTAGATGCACAAAGGATAGTTTTAGTAATTCTGTCCTGTGAAATCTATAACTAACTTGTATTTTACACTATTTTTACAACATAGAGAGGGAAAATGGAAGTGGAATCTAGTAAGGTGGAGAGAGGGTGAAAAGAATAAGTTTCATGATATTAGGACATAGAATTGTTTGGGTTGGAAGAGACATTTAAAGATCGTCTAGTTCTGACTCCCCTGCCATGGGTAGGGGCATCTTCCACTACACAAGGTTTCTCAGAGCCCCAGCCAACCTGACCTTGAACGCTTCCAGTGATGGGGCATCTACAGCTTCTCTGGGCAGTGCCTCACCACCCTTCCTTATATTCAGACTAAATCTACCCTCTTTTGCTTTAAAACTGTTACTCCATGTCCTATCACTACAGGTCTTGATAAAAAGTCTCTCTCCATCTTTCTTATAAGCCCCCTTTAAATATTGAAAGGCTCAAATAAGGTCTCCCCGGAGCCTTCTCTTCTCCAGGCTGACCAACTCCAACTCTCTCAACCTCTCATGGAATCATAGGATCATAGAACCATAGGCTGGAAAAGATCTCTAAGACTATCTAGTCCAACCATCCACCCAACACCACCAGGCCTACTAAACCATATACTGAAGTGCCACATCTACATGTTTTTTAAACACCTCCAGGGATGGTGGCTCAATCACAAAATCACAGAATGGTAGGGATGGAAGGGACGTCTGTGGATCATCTAGTCCAACCTCCCCTGCCGAAGCAGGGTCACCTACAGCAGGCTGCATAGGACCTTGTCAAGGCGGGTCCTGAATATCTCCAGAAAAGGAGAATCTACAGCCTCCCTGGGCAGCCTGTTCCAGTGCTCCGTCACCACAAAGGGAAGAAGTTCTTCCTCATGTTCAGACAGAACTTCCTGTGCTTCAGTTTGTGCCCATTGCCCCTTGTCCTGTTGCTGGGCACCACTGAAAAGAGTCTGATCCCATCCTCCTTACACCCACACTTGAGATATTTATAAACATTTATTAGGTTCCCTCGCAGCCTTCTCTTCTTCAGGCTGAACAAGCCCAGCTTCCTCAGCCTCTCCTCGTAGGAGAGATGCTCCAGTCCCCTAATCATGCTCACCACCCTGGGCAGCCTATTCCAATGTCTGACCACTATTTCAGTAAAGAAGTTTTTCTTAATATCCAGTCTAAACCTCCTCTGATGCAACTGAATGCTATTACCTCTCATCCTGTTGCTAGTTACCTGGGAGAAAAGACCAAAACCTGCTTCACTACAACCTCCTTTCAGGTACCTGTAGAGACCAATAAGGTCCCCCCTCAGCCTCCAGACTAAACAGCCTCAGTTCCTTCAGCCACTCCTCACAAGACTTGTTCTCTAGACCCCTTACCAGCCTCATTGCCCTTCTTTGAACATGCTCCAGCAACTCCATGTCAGTCTTGTAGTGAGGGCCCCAAAACTGGACACAATACTCGAGGTGCAGCCTCACCAGTGCCGAGTACAGGGGCACGATCACCTCCCTACTCCTGCTGGTCACATTCTTCCTGATACAAGCCAGGATGCCGTTCGCCTTCTTGGCCACCTGGGCACACTGCTGGCTCATGTTCAGCCGGCTGTCAACCAACACCAAAAGAACCTTTTCCTCCCGGCAGCTTTTCAGCCACTCCTCCCCAGGCTTGTAGCTTTGCATGGGGTTGTTGTGACCAAAGTGCAGAACCCGGCATTTGGCCTTGTTGAAACTCATATAGTTGGCCTCGGCCCATCAATCCAGTCTGTCCAGATCCCTCTGCAGAGCCTTCCTACCCTCAAGCAGATCAACACTCCCACCCAATTTGGTGTCATCTGCAAACTTACTGAGGGAGCATTTAATGCCCTCATCCAGATCATTGATAAAGATGTTAAACAAGACTGGCCCCAAAACTGAGCCCTGGGGAACACCACTCGTGACCAGCCGCCAACTGGATTTAACTCTGTTCACCACAGCTCTCTGGGCTCAGCCATTTAGCCAGTTCTTTATTCAGTGAAGAGTACACCCATCTAAAACATGGGCAGCTAGTTCCTCCAGGAGGATACTGTGGGGAACAGTCTCAAAGACCTTACTAAAGTCCAGGTAGACAACATCCACAGCCTTTTCCTCATCCACTAGATGGGTCATCTGGTCATAGAAGGAGATCAGATTGGTCAAGCAGGACCTGCCTTTCATGAACCCCTGGTGGCTGGGCCTGAACCACTGGTTGTCCTTCACATGCCCAGTGAGTGTACTCAAGATGAATTGCTCCATAATCTTGCCCAGCACCAAGGTGAGGCTGACAGGCCTGTAGTTCCCAGGATCCTCCTTCTGGCCCTTCTTGTAGATAGGTGTTACATTGGCTGTGGGTGATAATCAGCTCCCATGGCCTGCTGCCATGCTTCTTTTTACACAGCCCAGGATATGATTGGCTTTCTGGTGTGCAAGTGCACATTGTCGGGTCATATTTAATGTTTTATCTACCAATACCCTCGAGTCCTTCTCTGCAGGGCTGCTTTCCATCCGTCCTTTAGTCTGTACAGATACTGGGAATTTCACCAACCCAGGTTCAGGACCTTGCACTTGCTCTTGTTGAGCTTCACAATGTTCACATTGGCCCACTTCTTCAGTCTCTCAAAGTCCCTCTGGGTGGCATCTCTTCCCTCTAACATATCAATTGCATCACTCAGCTTGGTGTCATTCACAAACTTTCTCAGGGTGCACTTCATCCCACTATGTCATTGATGAATATTTTGGACAGTACTGGACCCAGTACAGACCCCTGAGGTACACCATTAGCCATTGATCTCCATGTGAACACTGAGCCATGGACTGCAACTCTTTGGATGCAGTCATACAGCCAATTCCTTATGCCTTAAGGAGCCCATCCATCAAATGCTTATCTCTCCATTTAGCAACATGGATCCTGTGTGAGACTGTGTTAAAGCCTTATCGAAGTCAAGATCGAGAAAGATTCTTGTGATATTTTGTATTCTATTCTATTCTGTTCTGTTCTGTTCTGTTCTGCTCTGTTCTGTTCTATTTACTTGTGCCCTTCTTATAGATTGGAATAATGTTGGCTTGCTTGCAGTCAGTGAGGACCTCACCAGGCTCTCAAGACCTTTAGTAAATGATTAAGAGGGGTCCTTCCATAACACCCACTAGCTCATTCAGTACTCTGGGACAAATCTCACCAGGCCCCATGGAGTTAGAACATTCAATTAATACAGCTGGCCCCTTACAATTTCTGTATCCACAAATACAAAAAGTCACTGTTCCCACAGTCATGGTCCTCCATCTCACAGAACCAGACAGCCCAAGGTGTCTCATAGGTACTGAAGACTGATGTAAAAAAAATCATTGAAAGCCTTTGCTTTTTCTGCATTTGTATCTGTGAGGAGATCATCTTCATCAAGTATCAGTCCAATGTTTTCCTTGGATCTCCTTTTGCTGTTAGCATACTCAAAAAAAGCCTTTCTTATTGTCTAGCACAACAATAGCTAGTTTGAACTCTAGTTGAGCTTTGGCCTTTCATGTCTTCTCCCTGCATTTGTGAACCACAGCTCTGTAATCTTTCTGCAATGCCTGGCCTTACTTCTAGAGCTCATCCAGTCTCTTTTTCCTCCTGAGTTCAAAGAGGAGTTCCCTGTTCAGCCAGGCTGGTCTTCTGCCCTGCTTGCTTGGCTTGCAACACAATGGGATTGCCTGCTTGTGTACTTTTAAACAGCATTTTTTCAAAACTGACCAGTACTCATGGACCCTTAAACACTCAAAAGCAGGTTGCCAGGGTACGCTGCTGAAGATTCTTAGGCAGCCTTGACCTGGTGCTTGGGAGTGGGAGGCTGCAAGAGCACAAGAGATGCATTGCCTGTTGCAGCACTTAGGTGAAATGAAATCAATGGTGCGCTCAGACAAATTGTCCCCTTTGGCTTTTCCACACTGCTGAGACAGTGTTGGAAAGCATCCCTGTAACAGGTTGCTCTTTGGTCCTGAAATACACATGACCTGGGAAGCATCAGGGTGTTTAGTGAATGTGGAAGAGGTGAATGTTGAAAGGCTGCAGACACACCATGATTTTACGTGGGTCTGGACCAGCAGCAGGGCCAGCCAGGCACTTGCCTGTACTCAGTGGTATTGGCTCCCAAAAAGTGCTGGGTGCGGGAGCCTGCCTGGAGGTGGTGTTTGAAAACACCAGAGCTGCAGCCTGCCTCTGTGTGTGGTTGGTTCCCACAAGCCTGATTCTACTAGCCAAGGGGTGGTTGTTGGTGGGCATCCTGTGCAGTCTGTAGCACTGCTGAGGGGACTGGCTGCAGGCGCTCTCCATGGCCATCCTCCTGCCCAGGAGGGCGGGCAAAGCGAGCACTTACTGCTCATAGTTGTCATCCCCTTGCACTGAGTGCAGTAGCTGCTATGAAGTCTGCCTGCAGACTGGGCAGACATGTCTTGCCCTGGCTTACCACTGGATGCAGGCAATGCAGAAGCAGTGCATGTGGAAGGTCATGCAGGCTGTCTTTTTGATGTCTTCCAGGCAGATGAAGCACTGGGACTCTGCTGCTGCCTCTGCTGGCACTGCTTGGGGCAGCTGGCTCGTGCTGCCATCCCTTGCAACAGAGCCACTTTCCCCCATGTCTTCCTCAGTGCCTGATACTATGTCCTGTCAAGAGAGACATGCAAAGTGCTAGAGCTTGTCTGGCAGGGTCTTGCTCTTAGGCCACCACAGGATGCATGGATAGCAGAATTGACAGAGGCATGACATTACAAAGCTGGCCTCCTCCCAGCTGTTCAGGCTTATGGGACAGGAGTTCTCCAGCTCTGTGGCTGTGCTCTCCACCTGCTGTGGTGGGCTAGGAGGAGCTGGTGATGTCAAACTGCTGCCTCTCACTGGTTCTGCAGCAGAGGGTGTCACGCAAGAAAAGGAAGAGAGGCCATAATCATTGGCTGCTCTGGGCAGGGGTGAAAGAAATGCCCAGGTCCCTCAACAAGGAAACCTTCCCAGCTCCCCAGGGTGTGGTTTCCCCGCACAGCTCACCTCTGCTGCTGTGAGCGGCATGCCGGATGCCCTGGCTGCCTGAAGCTCACAGGGCTGGGGAAAATGCTTTGACAGCTCTAGGGTCAGACAGAGGTCTGAAATGAACACCCCCTCAGGCATGATATCAGCACCAAAGGCCTCACTCTACACTCCAAACTTTGCGAGCTCACTCAGCTGGAGGTTGGGCATGAAATGGCTGGGCAACACTCAGTGCCTGAATAGAAGCAGTGAGGGACACATGGTAACAATCTATTCCTTGGGGATTTCTGAATCTGTTGCTTGGTGACATCACAGTCCATCGCTCACACACATCACAATAGGACATCCTCGCCCACAGCTCATACCCTGGCAGCACTGCGGCCCCAGCGTACGTGTCTGGGGTTACCACAATGCCACTGCCCACTCTATTCCCTCAACTTCTGTCTTGTCCTCTGCACTGGTGTTTCGTGACAGTCACCGAGGTCTCAGTCGTGTCTTCCCATGGCACTCTTAGGCCACCAGCCAGATGTAGCCCCATGCACTACAATATCTTGAGCCCTACCATTCACACATTTCTTCAGCCAGCGCATTGTGCACCTGCTCATCTCACAGTTGGACAACTTGTCCAAAAGGACGCTGTGAGGGACAGTATCAAAAGCCTTAATAAAATCCAGAAAAGATGCATCCACCACCTTCCATTTACCCATTAGGTGGGTGATGTCATCATAGATTTTTGTGGTATTTTTCTTTGTCTCATCTATTTTATTTTACTTTAAAAGGATTTTGGTTTAAGTGGAGGTAGTGTTAGATAAATAGTGTTTGATTTTGAGAGCAGCATAACCTTATGTGATGAGGAATGTGTAAAGTGCTTTAGAACCTTGCTGTAAACAGGAAATAATGACAGAGACCTTTTAGAAACAGAGTACTGTATCAAGTCAGGCCATACACATGTAACTAGTATAAGTCATCAAAAGCTCTGAAGTAAGAGTACGATCATAAAATCCACAGATTTAGCAAGAAATACAGTAACACACACACACACATATATACATGCATAAACTAAATTTTGTTCTAAGTATCTAAGTATGGAGATTTTTTGTCATACTTTTGAAGTCATGATGTAGATAATTTTTGGTCACTTATTGTGTTGAATGGAACATTGCCTTTGAGCTAGTAGTAGACTACAATGTCTTCTTTGCTACACTATAGTGTCAATTCTGTGATTTTTACATTCTTTAAACTGTTAAGACTTAAGTGAAACCTGTTTTTTACAGACATAAGTGTCAAAGACAAGATTACCCATAAACTTTGACCTCAATAACATGTGTTAAATGTCTTTTAAAAATAACACTCACCTCGTTTTCTGAAATTTTATAGTGTAAGAAGTATCTTTACACTACTCATTTGAGAGCTTACGTTGTATATCATTTACTTAGCTACAGGTTTCAATGAATCTGACTATTTCAATTTTGGATTGAGGAAAAAATTCCTTTTTTCAGTGCTGACTTCTTATATCCTATATTATTTGGCTACATTAAAAGTAGGTGTCTATGTAGATAGGATAATAGCTAATCACCTCTACTTTCTAGCTATGATTAATCTTTTCTCATACTTATGCTATTATCTGCCCCATTCCTCCTCCTTTTATTAAATATTCAAACATTGTATTCAAATTACTTACTTTTATTGCTGTTTTTGTGAAGCAGTTGATGTAAAAATGGTACATCCTCAAACTTCTGACAACTCAAAGAATAAGATGGCATATCTTTGTTTTGGTTGTTACTTGTGAATACTTGGAGAGATGATATTTAGGCACTTACTCATTTCACTTTAGTCTGTATTCTTGACAAAGAAGCTTGGATCCATTGAGTTTAATGATTGTCACAACCTAAAGGGTTACCTGGTCTGTAGATGTGTGGAGATCATGACCATGAGTTCGTAGGGTTCTGTAATACACAAGGACACAGAAAGATTACCCTCTAAATTTCTCTACTTTATTACAGATTACCACAAATACCACATGAATCACGATCAGCAAGTAGGCTATTACAGAAATCACCACTAGTAAGTATATCTATGATTAATAAAGTGAATAGATATGTATCAAACTACTACTAGCAAGTATACCTGTGATTAATAAAGTGAATAGATATATATCAAACTATTATAAATTAATATCAGCAATCAATGATATAGTATCAATTAAAATAATGGCAACAATCCATAACAGCAACAGCCAAGTAGGCATATACCATTACATAAACTTATCTTTAGTGAAGTAATTTATAAGCGATATAACAGCAGACATAATAGATTACCTATATGAATATATATGTCTCATCACCATCAAGTGAATTAGATTTCAGAAGAGGATAAACCATCCCAAAGGGGAGAACAAACTGATCCCAGAGGGTGACCCAATCATCCCAGGGGTAGAAGGACAACAAAAGTGGGGTCCAGTAAGATAACAGAGTGTCCCTTCAAAGATGATTTGTGTCTCAGAATCCAGAGTCAGACAGGAGTCCCCAGTGGGAATCTAAGATCTCATAGAAAGGTCATGCAGAGAATTCAACCTGTTTAGGAAAGGAAAAGTAGGAGCAGCATGCAGAGTTCTCATAGAGAGAGGCGGCATTTTGTACAAAAATTAAATACTATTTATAACATAGAGGTATAAAAGGGCATAGGACATACTATTTTGAGCAGCCAACAGACACTGTTAATTTCAATTTTGAAATTAAATAATGTTTTCATTCTTTCAGAGCAATTTTATTTTTCCAGACTCTTTTCCACCTTATCAGACGGTAAGTTGCTGTTACAGTGCCTTGTTTTTGCTCTTATCAGTGGCGTCTCAAGATGTGTTGAGTTTCTAGGTACCCTTCTGTACTGCAAGGGTGTTTCTGATTCCCAGGCCTAGTTCCCAGGCTGGCAGTTCCTTCCTCTGACAGTATTTTTCAACAGACACTTTCTTTTACTCAGTAGTTTCTCCCAGGCAACTTTTATGGCTGCTCACATCAAGAATGAACCAAAACCACTAAAATAATAAGTGAAGAAATCTTTCCTTTAATTCAGGAGAAGTTGACCTCGGGTTTCTAAAAATCTCTTTGACTATTATGAGAACCAAAATACAAGTATGTCATATATCAGTATGTGAAAGATGGCCCCAGATAACTTCTTGATTTTAGCATATTCTTTTTTGAAAGAGTAGTGATGCTTGCTAGAACAGAGAGATACTGAAAAATGACTGACAAGGTGCTGGCAACCTATGAAATTTAGAAGATCACCTCTATTGTGCTTAGGTTGATTTTTGTTTTTAGGGGAGGCTATTTTCCTACATTTTATTTTATTTGTAAAATAGACATTTTAAAAACTTGACTACCGATAGCCCAGTGACTGTGTTATAACATACTACAAGTTTATTGACTATGGTAGAAAGACATCTGTTTTCTTTCTTCTTGCTTGTTCTCTTTACTGTCAGGGACTCTTCCAGGAGTAAAAAGTGGTTGCAGAGTCTTTCATTTTCTTCTGCCCCATGTGAAAAAGAATTCAACATTGCTGTTGGCTGACTGCTGTCTCTAAGCCACAAGTACACAATTTGGGCCTTCCTCTTTTTCAGATTCCTTTCTTTGTGATTCATTGTTGTCCCCAGGTGCTACTGCTGACACTGGCTTGCCTGTGGCTATGCATTCCTCATACATATCTTTTGACACACAAACTATTGTCTGTCACAGGCTGCTTCTTAAGTAATTTTAACTACAGTTTGTTTTGTTGGAAAGGTAGACTGTACCTTCAGCTTCCTTATACATTTCTGTGCAGTCTTCAGCAGTGTTTTTGTATTTTCTTATATTTAGTTAGGATCAAATTTACGAAAGATCAAAACATCTCTAAAATATACATGGAGATAAAGTACATAACAACATAATACTAGAAATGCTTTTTCTATCATTTAGGATTTTTTGACAGTAGAATATCAGTTTGTTCAGAAAACTATTATGAAGCAGAACCAAATAATATAATTTGTATCAATATTATCTAGTGCAACTTGACTAAATATGAGTCTGCAAATGTACAGTGTTGAGATAACAAGACAATATTTTGAAATTAAAAGTAAAAATTAACACTACTGACTTATAAATTTGTTTCTCTCTAACGTATCATCAATGTAGGAGAAAAGATACAGAAGGAAGACTTTTCTAGCAGAGACATCCATACGTGGTAGCTGAATTTGTCCTGTTGCTTCTCTGACACTCTTCTAGTGATAGGACGGTTTAATTTATAGTCTAAGTCAGTCCAAGCCATACAAGCTTCATAATTTATCAGTGGGAATATTTCAGTACTACAGCTGCTAGACAGAAGAGAACTTCATAGGTAAATTCTAGACAAGTGTGTCATTCTTGAGTTTTGCACAGATGAAGTGTCAACTACACAAGAGCTTACTAAGTGTTTTTTGAGCTTTAGATCCTTCAGGGAATTGAGAAATTACATCAGAAATTATACAGTAATGAGATAATAGCAACAAATAATTTTTTATAAAAATAAAGAACATCTCATTCTTCTTGTTCTGTGCTAGGCTTCCCATTAGTCAGGAAAAGAAGTATAAAATTAATTTCTGGTTTTTTTTAAAAAAGACATAAAACTTTCCACATTTTTCCCTGAACATAACATTGTTTACATAGTTCACTTGTCATATTTATCATATCTCTTCAGTAGGATTCTTCACACTTTTTATTATTTCCGGAAAATAATGGTGTATTTATTGCATTAAGAAATTTTGTCAAATCTGGCAAGAGATTTGCTGAAATTCTAAACTGCCTATGATTTTTCTATTATGATATCAAATTTTCTTGGAGAGAAACAAATATTATAATAGAAACAAATATTATAATAGAAACAAGAATGTCTTTTCACCCACCAGCATACGAGCTTCTATATAAGAGAGTCCCCAAAAATATTTTCTTTTAATTACCAATTGCTAATTAGTCCATTGAACTTGTGTCTGTGTGTTGCTGTTGTCATGCTTAAGGGTTCTTGAGAAAATCAAGTAGCAAGAATATATGTCTGCTGTCTGATAATTAGGTAATATTATTCTCACTTGGAATAATTGATCTGGAAACGTTATTATTCTGAAAGTGTTAGAGATTCTAAGTCTAAATGCACCCGATTTTTAGGTAAGTTGATTCCAATTAGTCTTTAACTGAAAGGAGTTCTTGCAGAAGGTGGCAAAAGTAAGCACTGTTGCATGGGATAAGCGTGAGGGAAATACTGACTCTAAATGGAAGCCAGAACTGTTGATGAAAAGCTTCCTAACTCTGGCTATACTGAGATCAGGCAATAGATTGTCTGCTTGTCTCATGCAGTTGTCTCTGTCTCTTGCCTCCACTTCCTCTTGCATATGTTCCTTGGTTAAAACTGCAAAGAAAGTATTATTAAGCATCAAATAAGTAGAGGCATCCCTTCTTGTGCTGATCACTTCTAGACCTTGCTATCCTGTTCTCAAGCTCACAACATCTCTTTTCTCCTATGTTATTGTTCCGACTGCTTTCCCTTTCCACTTCTATTTCAGCTGATCCCATTCTTCTTTCTCCCCATTCTCTCTGTTCACACTATACACATACATTTATAATCAACAAGGTTTTTACTGACATTGAATCACTTCATGTATGCCTGCAATGTGCAGCTCTGTTTCTAGACTACATATGTAGACTGATGTCTGAGCAGCGTGGTCTATATACACTGTGTGTATAGAGTGCTTAGTACAACAGAAGCCCACTTTTATTGAATAATATATCCTATTATTAATATGGTTTCATATTAATAAAACAGATACACTCAAATAAAACCATAACCAAGAACAGGTACAAGCAGTAGTAGTCACAAATACAGCTAATTCAACCAAATACAAATTATAAATTATGAAATCTTGAACCTGATTCAGCACTGGTAGTTTAGTAAATCTTCAGTTACCTTTATCTTTAGTTACTTTACTGTGTGAATTGAAAGAACGGTGGGAGTCAGAAAAATATGGCGGTAACCTTAAATTTCCAAGCAAAAGAGCATTACCATCACAGACAGTGCATATCTGTGGAAATCATAAGAAAAAGAAAAAGAAAATAGTCTTACATGTTAGTTTCACCTGAATTTCAAGGTGGTGTTAATGAATCTGTCATTTTGTCTTGGGCTCAAGCTTATGCATCTGCTTTATGTTCTATCATCTTTTAGTAGGTACTTTTCTTAATAAAGCTACCTTTTTTCTTCTCATAATGTGTTCATTTTGAATTTCAAATTGTTTGCAGACCTGAAATAATTATTTTTGTGTAATTTTAATTGTATTTTACTATTTTCAATTTTTTGGGATACTCCAAGGAGATGTCATTATGGCCTTTTAACACTTAGAGGAGACTTAAAAGAAAGATGGGGACAGACTTATTAGCAAGGCCTGTAGTGATAGGACAAGGGGTAATGGTTTTAAAGTAAAAGAGCCTACATTCAGGCTAGATATAAAGAAGAAATTTTGTATGATGATGGTGGTGAAACAGTGGAACAGATTGCCCAGAGAGGTGGTAGATGCCCCATCACTGGAGACATTGAAGGTCAGATTGAACAGGGCTTTGAGCGACCTGATCTAGTTGAAGATTTCCCTGCTCGTTGCAGGGGGACTGGACTGGATGAACTTTAAAGGTCCCTTCCAACACAACCAACCCTATTCTATGATTTGAAGTAAATTTTGTGGAAAAATCACAAATCTCAAATGAACTGGTAACAAGTTCTAGGTGTTTAATACACCCTATTATATAATATATACGATACATATGTATTACATAGCAAAACACATTCCATATTACACATTATATATTATTTACTATATGCTTATGTTAACTTTAGGTAACCTCAGATATCCATTTTGATTCATGTATGAATAAAGGTAAAAACTATTTTGGTGTTGTGTATAGTAGTCAATAAAGACGACTGGATGCTCATGACACTTATACAATGATACACTTAAAAGACTGAAATGAGTTTAATATGAACTTTGCTTTTGCAAAATATTTTACTAATGTGTTTATTACCATGTTTGTACAATTTTATGTGGTTATATATAACCTGTGTTCCTTCTGCATTCATGTTTTAATTATAAGATCAAGATAGTCACCATGTGTTGTGTGTTATGTGTTGGGGTTTTATGACAGTTAGTAATTAGGCATTTAAGAGAAGCAAAATGGACTTAAATCCACAAATCTGCAGGTTGTAAACATGCTTTTCTTACAGCAGAGGTAACGAAAAGCCAACAATTTTTATAAGAACTTCTGGAAGATATGCATGCTGTAGATCCCTGTGAAACAGTGGCAGCTGGGGGCTTGAACACATATACGTGGAAATCAACGATATCTTACCTTTACTAGAATGATTTGGTCACTCTCATTGAACTGAACTGATTCTAAGTCTTAGAGCTGAATTGAGGACACAAACTCCATCGGCTTTGTTTTTCAGCAGGAGGGCTGCCTTTGCCAGCAGAAGAGGAAGTGTTTGCAAATCAGATAAATACCAAAACCTCTTCTTACCTTAGGTTACAAGCAAGTCATAAACCTAGCATAATTTGTCATATTTCTTGTACCAAATGGATTCTATGCTAAGTATGAATCCCTGAAAAAAATTAACAGGCATATTAGAATACTATAATAAATAAGCCATAGACTGTGTACTGTGTTTGTAAAGAAGAAACAGGATGTTAGATGAAGGGGTTTTAAATAAATAAATGGTCATGCATGTATTTCAGTAAAGATATTAAATGATGATACAATTATGAACTCAAATTTCACATCTACAGGATGTATCCTATAGCCTTAAAATCTGTGCATCAGAAAAATACTAGGATTTCAGGTACAGATAGGTACTAAAATTTAAGTAGCACCTTTCATAATAGCTCTGAGGCTGAATATTTTATTTTCTATTTTGGCCGAGGGGTACTTAACAAGAAGGCACTGTTAATTTAATATGGTATCAATGGGATCACACAGGAATACAGCATCCGGTTCTAATGTCCACACTTCAGCAAGAGATACTGAAAAACTGAGTTTAGAAGAGAGCTACAAAAATATTCTGAGAAGTTGAATGTTAGGGCCTTGAGTGCATGGATGGGCCTTAATAGCCCCAACTAGCCTCCTCTGAACACCCCTCTAAAAGCGCACAGATATACATCCATACACACAACTTTGCCCCAAATCCCAGGGGCTCCAGTTAAGCTCAGGTTTGAGGACTGGGCACCTACCTAAGCCCTTCCATAGGTAACCCTGAGCTCAGCCCTGCTCCTACCCATCCTGACTTACTGACTGCACTGCCCAGACAGATTTTTTACCTCACTCGTCACCTCCTATTTGTCCAGTGATGGCTGTGCTACCGGTAAGATGCAGTGCTGTGGCTGCCCTGCTCTGGTCTGCTTGTCTTGTGCGAGCACTGTGGGACTGCACCCTGCCGGAGAGGACACTGGCCTGCCTGCCCTGAAGTCACCCTCCCATCCTTGCACTCCTCCCTTGGGAGCAGCCTTGCTAATGCTGCTTCCTGACAGACACTGCCTTGTCATCTGAGGCAAAACAAGCTGGTTTTGTTTATCCAACTAGAAGGAGCTCGACTAGGATTTAAATGGAGAGACATTTCTCATTTTACTAAAGATGCCAACTAAGGTAAGAAATCTATAGAATTTCAGACTAGATGCTGTGCCTTTTTAAAATTCCAATGCTTTTTGCTGGCTTTGTTATTATATTGTAAATTATAGGAAGTGCATGCAAATTTGTTCTCATTCTTCACTACTTGAAAAGACATGTGGTAGCTTAGGCTTACTGATTTGAATGTGTAACCTCACTAAATCCTGTGGTCTTTTTTGGTCAGGATCAAACTAAATGGTTGTCATGTTGTTCTTTGTCCTCATAAAACCTATTAAAAAAGTTTTATCACCTCAGTAGTGCGGAAGCTAAAATGACAAATATGATTTAATCTGTCTATTCAAAGAGAAGTGTGAAAGTTAATAATAAAATACAGAAATGTTATTCTCCCAGCTAATAATAAAATAAAGAAAAGTTATTCTCCCAGCTAACAAACTTGTCCAGGAAATAGATAAAGCTGGTGACTATGCATAAATTGTGGAAGGTGTAGCAAAGTAAATATGACAAAATCAACAGTCATTGCAAAGCGAACTGTATGAAATCCAGATCAACACAGACAGGCCAGAATGCCTCTTCTTTTAGCGCTTGAATGAGATAGAACTTACACTTGTATTTAATTTCATTCCTACTCATAGAACATTTAATCTTACATAACTTAGCATGTCTGACAGTAAGTATACAGCATTTGAAGTGTTCAGTCTTGGGTCATGTGCCCAGAATAGTTCAGGAACCATTCCACGTGCCTTTGTGAATAAAATTTTGAACTGATTTGCCTTCAGTTTTACTACTCTTTGAATGTTTTAGCTGTCTTAATAAGTCCAATATTTCCAGAGATAAATCACACAGACCACATTTACAAATGCAATTTTAAAAGATGACAATAAATCAAATAATGTGATTTTCCAAAAGTACCTGTACACATAAGACTGTCACCCATTTCCCACTTTGTGAAATCTGATTCTTTTTCTAAGTGGAAAAAAATTCATGTTGAATATGCAAACAAAGTACCAAACAGTGACAACTCAGACTCTGGCTCAGAAATCTACCTTTTTAGATGAGTCTCTGTTGTCTTCCTCCTTCGTTACCCATGTTCGCAGGCTGCTGTGGCTGACACCACCAAATACAGCAAATGTACCAAACATCCTCATGCAAATTTTTGAAGCAGTACTTTACTTTCAGTCCAACAAACAAAAAAACCCATATCCTTTGCACTTAGCAGCAAAAAACATTCAAACAAAAATCTCATTTGTTCTCCTTATATATGTCCTCTTGTGTCTTTCTTGGGGCAAAAGATCACCTATTTCTTTTGAAGCATTGCTCACAAAAAATCTGTCTCTTTTCCTTCTTTCATGTCTTAAAGGTCTTTTAGTTATGCCAGCTAGGAACCAGAGCCCTGAACTAACTTCCAGCCTCTGCGTTTGGTTTCCTTAAACAGAAGAGCCATCTGGTCTTCCACATGCTTCTGTCATCCTAATACGCCAAAATAATATATTGCCAAAACTCTGATTCTTGAGCATCCTTGCCTTTGTCTTAGATGAAATTCTGCTGTTACTGTCTATTAAAGTTGTTGGAAAGGAGGTGGTCTGGACAACTATTTCAAATGTCATTCATTAATTTTTTTTTAATTTATTATTATTATTTACATGTATTGATTATTGATATAAAATAATAATAAAAAATTACTGGTTTCCATTAACCAGGTTTTGCTGTAACAGCAACAATGTAAAAAGTTGGCTGTACGTGAAAGCAACTCTCCCTAAGGTACTTCAGACTTGTGATCAGTCCATCAGTTCTAGGTGTTATGTTCACAGAATTATAGAATTGTAGAATCATTTATGTTGGAAAGGACTTTTAACACAATTGAGTCCAACTGTTAACCTAATACTGCCATCTCCACCACTAAACCATGTTACTAAGCACCATGGACAAAGTCATGACAGAGCTCTATGTTGCCATTTTTTGAGGCATTGAAATAAAATCTTCTTGTTCTGCTTTAGATATAGTTTTACCACACACAAATATTCAAAAACTATAGTGCCTATATAAATACAAAACCATATATACCTTCCCTGGGAAGGAAAAAATAACAACAACAACAAAAAAAGACACTATAATGGCATTAGCATTTAACTAAATAAGTACCATCCATGTATTCCAGTGGGTTACTAGTCATCTGTCCTGTGGGGTCAAGCATGTTTGCACGGAAACACTCAGTTAAGTAAAATTTTGTTCATAGCTGAGACAGACACCTGGAATGATTTTTTGCAGAGTCCTGCTCTGATGCAGAAGTAGCCTATCCCAGTCTATGACATCATTACTGCTACTCCCAATATAATTTGTTCTTACTCAGAAATGGAATTTGCATTGCCATTGCCTTTTGGAGTCTACAAAAATCTTTTTTTCTCTCTACTTGTCATAGTTTGACATGTCAGCTTTATTGTCTCTGATGATTACTAGTAGTTTAAGTACAAGCTTCTGTGAAGTTTGACAGGTTTCTCTATATCATTGTCAGTAATTCAATTCACTCAGTTCCATTTATTTCCAAGTATCCTCTTGCAGAAGCTAGAATAGGTATCTACTCCTACGTAACTAGTGACAGGAAAAAAGGAAATGACAAGTTGCACCAGGGGAGGTTTAGATTGGATATTAGGAAAAAATTCTTTACTAAAAGAGAGGTCAGGCATTGGAATAGGCTGCTCTAGGAGGTGGTTGCGTCCCCATCCCTGGAGGTGTTTAAAAAACGTGTAGATGTGGCACTTCAGGATGTGGTTTAGGAGGCATGGTGGTGTTGGGTGAATGATTGGACTTGATGATCTTAGAGGTCTTTTCCAACCTATGATTCTGTGATTCTATGATCTTAGATGGAATTCATAAATACTTGAATAAAAGTCTTTGCAACACATAGATTTCTGCTAAACAGAAATATGTCCTAGAAATCAAGTTAATTGTACATCTTGAATCTGAGACCTTGCCAGTTTTTATTTGTTCTTCATGTACTTAGCGAAAAACAGCTACGTAGATATTTAATATGTATTGCACTTTAATATGTATTCCACTTGGGAAGAGTACAGGAATGTTGTCAGAGCATGCAGAGATGCAACGAGGAAGGCCAAGGCCCACCTGGAATTGAAGCTGGCAAGGGATGTCAAAAATAACAAGAAGGGCTTCTTCAACTACATCAGCAGCAAAAGGAAGACTAGGGATAATATGGGGCCACTGCTGAATGAGGCGGGTGTCCTGGTGACAGAGGATGCAGAGAAGGCAGAGCTACTGAATGCCTTCTTTGCTTCAGTCTTC
>Ga0065711_1003916_pt1 | contig 25814 bp, 11 predicted proteins | sample Hoacrofraction12_FD_59098 | JGI IMG/M metagenome (GOLD analysis project Ga0065711, IMG submission 59098) | Hoatzin crop microbial communities from Cojedes, Venezuela - Epithelial fraction 12 v2 (version 2) | ecosystem: Host-associated > Birds > Digestive system > Esophagus > Crop | place... | reverse complement strand
AAAAAAAAAAAAAAAAAAAAAAAAAAAAAAAAAAAAAAAAAAAAAAAAAAAAAGAGGAGGGAGCACACCTTTGCCAGCAGTTCATATATTCGGTTCATAATAGCTGCTCAGAATGTGGATTTTTTTAATGTCTAACGCTTTAACTTAAAAATTGACCTACAACAAAATTCAGAGATATTATGGCCTCTAAGGTAACGTGCTTTATGAATTAGAATGAAATGGATTTTGCTTGAAGAATATTAAGGGAATGAAGATCAACTAAGTTAAAGTTTGACAGCTTAAATTTCATTTCTGAATTCTTGATTTTTTCATGTGGGCTTTATCCTCTTGCATTATTCAGGATCTGTCTGAAAGATATTAGTTTAGAACAATGCAACCTCAAAAAATTGTCATGGAAAGTCAGTAATTCAGGAGGATGATTGTGTTTGTTTCAAAAAACTCTGAAGGATAACAGCAATTACATCTCAAAATGTACAGATGCTGTCATGTCCTTCAGAAGGCAAATTAAATGAAAGTGACTTGCTTAGGTATACCTGGGTGAGGTACTATTGCTAGCTGATCAGAAATTAATAATACCAGTGCAGTGTACGCCAGCGAAAAGTCTCAGAATGATTCTTGTCAGATTGTTCTGTAATACTCTGCTCTAATTTTATCACTATTCTTTACTCAGTTCAGTGGGCTGGACTGTAGTTACAAAGCTATTATTTTTAGGAGGTCTTTTAATGATGGTGTAGAAAGATGAAAGACCTCACTTTAGGTTCCAGGGCCTGGATTCTGTGCTGACATCAGTGATGATGCTCCAGATTTACAAAGGTAAAAGCAAAACACTGCAGAACCAGGGTCATCGCTGATTTGCAAAAGACAGCAAACCAGAGAAGAGTTTTCCCAAGCTAGGCTGTGTTTCAGGAAGTGGTGGGTCAGGTAGATGATGGAAGACTTTAAACTCTTCGTCTTAAAATGGTGAAATTTCTCAGATGGATAATCATAGTCTGATTTTTACTTTGTGTCAATTGATTGAGACAAAGGAATCCAGAGGTGAAAGACAACCTAGCTCATGTTGTAAATTTCGGACTTTGAAACCTTTACTTCTGGGAAAATACACCCCTCCAAATATGGTTCTCCTGTGAATGTTTAATGTTATTACATGGCAAACTGTACGGGTTCTTGAATGGTCAGCATGTTGCAGCTTCAAAGCATAGATGGCACTTCTTACAGAGTTTCCATTCAATTAAATTTCTAGAGCCATAAGATCTTGATTATATGTTGTATAAAATCAGATGAGCCAAGTACCAAGTAGCCAATTATTCTGCCTGACTACCAGGATAAGGCGCTTTGTATCAGCAACATATATTTAACTGCCTCCAAATGGGGGTTAGCTTCTGGTGCTGACACTCACTGTATGTTTTAGCGGTATGGATAAGATGAGTGTACCCACAGTCAGAGCTACAAAGGGAGAGCTGCACTCACTATAGGAGTGGAAGAATTCCCAATGATTTCTACTGCTCTGTTCGTGTACAAAAAGGAACAGACAAACAGGAAATCCCCCAGGGATTGCTCCACTGTAAAATTATTCTGACCAGTTTTAGAACTCTTTCCTAAAGCACCTCTTTGTCATAGAAGTCTACCTACAGTAACTGGAGCTGACGGAAGATGATGAGTGAGAAAAAAATAATAATAAAAGGAGGGAAGAAGGGAAGTGAGGAGATGACAACAGCAGAAAAATCTTCCAAGTAATAACAAACTCTAGGATAGCAAAACCAGAACCTCCTTCAGATTAAATTTTCATACTAATCTTAAATAATGTATTTGGAATCTCAACACTTTTATGACAAAGAAGAAAAGAAAAGCAGAAAGGCTGAAACACTCAGCTGTAAATGAGGGAGAATGTGTACACAGATGCCTGAGGCTCCAACAGTCACAAAAACCTAACCAGCTCTTCCCTTCCCCCCCAACCTCATTCACTGGTTAGCTTCTCATTAAGGAAACATCTACTTTAAAGAAATCTCGGTGTTTACTGACACTTTGATAAATTTACATATATTTAAGATACAGAAGAAACAACCAAAACAGTTGGTTTGAGGAAGGCTGCTGGGAAAAGTTTGCAAGTACTATGGTCATGGACTGTCTTCCTGTCTGTGTTCATGGCCAAGACCTGCTGTATTTTTCTCATGCTTATTGAATCCTGAGATCAAGACAATTTAATCAAGATTATGACACCAGTAATCCCTGAGGTTTTCTTTTGTTTTGCTAAAATTATCTAGCCTTCTTCCTGCATGTGATACTGTGCAATGTATGACTGTCTGAATCTGTTCCCAAGTAACTTGGTAATCAGTTTGACAAAGAAATATTTTAGAAGTGTTGAGTAAATGCAGTGCTTTGAATCCATTTTCCAAAATTTCCTGATTTTTTTGTATCACTAGGGATGCATCACATCACAAAGCAACAGGTGATATAGGCACATATAGTGGACATTTATTCGCAGACGTTAATGCCCACCACCTGCTTAGAGTGAGCATGTTGAAGTGCTGATCTTAGGTGGATTTCCAGGAGGTGCTGGCAAGACCTAGGTCTCAGCTCTAAACTAATAGCATGGAAATTTCCCTGCAGTCAGCTACATTGAGTTGGGATTGGTGAAGTGTTGAGAATATTTTGCGTATTTCATCCCCTGTTCATTTCAGACAGGCCCAGAAAGATTTAAGCATCTTATTCCACCAACAGTTTTGGATTTCTGAGTATTCTTACAGTATTTTAATGACTTTTGTGGGTTGATAAAGGTGATTTCATGAGTGGAAGAGGCAAGTACTTGTGTAAAAATTTCCACTACCTGGAACATCATGGTTATACTGATGCACCACATACACACAAGTACCTACAACTCATTGCAAATACTGTTGTGATTCAGGTCCCCTCCTTTTGTTTTTGTGCTCCTCCGTTTGCCACTGCAGTAGTTCTGTGAACCACACTGACATTACTATTCACAAACTTGAACCTTGCTTCATAAATTGTTGTCTTTGATTTTCCGTGCATCCAGGAACTCCTTTCTTCTTCTCCTCTCACCTACTCTGGGCACTTCCATGATCCTCCTCATTCCTTCTGGTTCTGCCACCGGCTAGCCCACTTCGATACGGCGACATAGCAATTTGTCCTAGCTGGACACTCGGGCATCTCTGCACTATGCTATACCGTGCTCCCTGGCCCTGGTACACGGTGCGGAGATGTACAAGCTCGTTTCCTGGCACAGCTAGCTGCTTTGAAGGCTGCTACTCTTCCTGTCTAGCTAGAGATGCGTGGATGTCATTTCCACAGAAAGGCTAGTTTCAGTTACGTGTAAGACTGCATCCATCCACACGACTCAGTAGGGTTTCACATCTTCTCTTCAGCTGTCTTCCTTCTCCCAGAAGCTCACTGCTTTTTTGGGTCTTTGAGGGATTGGGACTTCACACTGTAAAGCTGTTGAATACTGCATTTAAACAGACCAAAGAGACGTTTAAGGGTTCTCAAAGAGACTTTATAAGCCAGTCTCTACATTCCCTGAGGAAACCTTCTCTCAGTTGAAGCACTGGCTGCCTGGTCCATCCAAATATACTCTGCAGGTGTTGCTATTTTCAGAAGCACAAGGAGTACTGGTGTCTGACTCACATTTAAAGCAAAGGAAATTAATCTTCGAGCAAAACAACTGGCATTATTGGCACCCAAGGGGCAGAAGCTGAGGCTAATATAGGAAACCATTTGCTGTAGAATTCTCTGAAGGAGAGGAAAGTGGAGCTGTTTGCCCAGCAAGCTTTGGCTTCTGAAATGGGAGCATTTAATAAACTCCCTAAAGCAACTGAAGTATTTAATAAATGGGGAAATAAATAAATAATATCACCCCAGGACAAATTTGGGAAAGGATCCATGTCCCATAAGGTCTTCTGTTTGCAAGGCCTTTCTAGGCAGAGAGGAGGACGCTTGGGGATCTTGGGGACAGAAAAAATTGACACAGCTCCTCAGATGCTCTTTTAAATCCAGTGGATCTGTTTTGCTAGCATTCATTTCTCTTCATTTCTCTTTTCACTCATACTTCCAAAAATTTTCAGGGACATAGAGAATATCCCAAAGTATTATTTTATTTCCCCTGTTTTTCATACCCCTCACCTCTTTGTAATAAAGAAAAAAAAAATTGTAAGTCGTCACAGGTTTCTAGTTCTGCGAGAAAAAAAAATTCATCTGCTTGGAAACAAGTGGACCAAGTGAACACAGAGAACCCACTGGGCTTGTTGAATTTGATTGAGGAGTAATATTCTGGAAGTGGTATAGCCCTGATGCTACATCATTCAAGGCTCCTTGTACAACTAAGCACCTACAACTAAGCACCTAAAAGAGGTTGCTCAGCTTCTAGGTACTGCCTCAAAAAAAGGAAAAAAAAAAAAAACCAAAAAGCCACTCCAGACTGTGTTTTAAAGTTTAAAATTAAGCCTTTTTCAGCAGTATTGCTGAGATCATCAGACTGTCCATTTGTGGATTCTGTTGGTGGTTTTAGCAGATGCAGTTATGGCAGGTGTTTAAAAAAATTATAATACTTTCTCTTTTTTATTGATAGCCAGAATGTTTTGAGAGAGTGACTAAGCACAGGCCTGGAGATTATGAAATTTGCTTAAGTGTTAATGGGTTGATTGCTGAGTTACAGCCTGCCGTCTTGACTGGAAATTGATTGACTGGTGCTGCAGGTCTTCACACTTGACGCTCGGATTTGACTCGAAAATTCTGCCAAGTCTTTTACTCTGAAATTTATCTTAATTAGATCTGAAAGACCTGCCACAGCAGAATAGTCACACCGATTAAAATGAAAAACAGGAGAAATTACTGATCAAATTAATCATAATGTCGGGTTACAGCTGTAGGTCTGATGTAATTTGCCACTCCAGTGAGTTACATCGGCCCAGGCAGAGGAAAGAGAGCTGGTTTTACGCTGATCCGTAACACCAGGCAGCTTCGGGCAGCCCATCAGGACGTTTATTCCATTCATTCTCTTGGCTTATTCTGACCTTAGTGCTGCAACTAGAAACAAATTAGGCAAAAGAAAAAAAAAATCCTTTTATCCAAGGGGTTGTACTGGAAGCATGAGCTTTCCAAATCTTTCTTGTTTCATTTTTCCCCTTTCTCCACAAACCTTCTACTTTTGTTTGAAGTAACCAACAATTAATTATGTGGAAATTGGAAAATTAAAAGGTCAGAGGTTACCACCTCAGGCACAAGTCAGAAAATGTGTGTTTCTAAGAGTTTCTAGTGGGTTAGGATATGAGGAAATTAGGATCATTTAAGCAAATGGATATATAACAGCACATGAGAAGGCATGTCCTAGCAGGCAGGAAATCAACAATCAGGCTTGATACCTTATAGATGTGATGATCCTAAGATTTGTTTTTAAATTACATAGTTGTAATATACTATATTCCACTATAACCTTAAAAAAACAGAAGGGAGATAGGCTGTGAGTCTTAAGGGGCCCCACCATAAAATTTTCAGCTGGAAGAGAAGTCTTTGGCAAGTTTCCTAGTATTCATTCCACCAGCAAGGTGTGAAGGATTTTTAGGACCACCTGTCCTGTAACAGCACTGTATTTTTTGCTGCTGATCAAGGACAAAGTCAAGAAATGAAGATGTTTGCCACCAGGTGAGAAAGGAAATGAAGTAAAGGAAGGAGAACAAGAAACTAGATGAGCACTGTGACTCTCAGAAAAAAAAAATTCTTACCTTTGAAATACACCTTATTTTTTGTTTTGATACTGAGGTAACTTAAACTGATCAGGAATTTTCAAAGTGATTTTTCTTTTCCAACAAGGATGTAATTCCCCAAAGTTGATTTCTCCACTGCCCGAAACTGCATTCTGATTTTCTGTTTTGGGCCTGGGAAGTGGAATGAACCGAGGATAGCTTTTGCTTAAGATCACCTTAAATTGTACATAAACAATTTATTACATTGAATTGCCTAAAAAATAACGATGTGACGAAAGAAACTGAAAACATTTTAATTCATGGTGATGATTTCAAATCTGCTGAAATACTTAATCATTTTCAAATGAAAGTTTTGTTTGTGGAAACACTTCAATATTCCATCTTTTGTCTGCATTTGCATCAGAAATTGCATCTTAAATCAGGACAATTTCCTGCCCGACAGGAATTTGACTTATTTCTGATAACTTAGACATGATCAAATATCCTGTGAGGATTCTAGTTGGAGAACCAAGCTAGGTTATGTTTGTGAAAGAAATTGGAAGGCAAAAGTGAGCTTCCAGAAGAGAAAAACTGATGTATGAAAATAGCACATCATATATTGCTAGGATTATCCTTTTACTAAAGGAATGATGATGGTGCATTTTGGTCCTTAAAGGAGATGAGATTCTTCAAAGCAGCAATCACTGCTGCAATATCTTTGTATACCTGTTAAGAAATACTTACACGCTTGTAAAAAGCATCAGGGAAGCAGTCAGACCTGGAGGGATCCTAGGCACTTAGCAAAAATACAGATGCTATAAAGATAAGCTTAAACTATGGGGCCAGTCACAGTACAGAGCGATAGTTTGTAGTAGTGGTGGCCAATAAATTGATATCAGAAGATTATTCTGAATGAATGTGATAACAAGTGATATAAAAATTTTTAGTTGCTCTTAGGATTTTCACCACAGTAACCTTATAATCCCATTTTTAATCTGCTGGATAGCCAAACTCGTCTGGAGTGCTGTCTCTTCTTGCTCTCCTCCCAGTTTGGGCAGTGCATCCTTGTGAGCTGGTGGCTCCAGCCAGAACAGCACAGGAGGTGGTAGAGGGCTGATCTCCTCTTGGCCTTTGCCCAGAGGGTGTGGGACACCCCACAGAGTGCCAAGCAGAGCTGCCGACGTCGGTGCTCCATAGGCTATGGCACGGGGGGCCAGATGTGAGGACTAGGGCTGTGCTGGGATCAAGGTTCAGGATTCACCTGAGGGTGCAGCTTCCATCCGTGTAGAATTCCTCAGGGACGGGGCCTGATTTTAGAGAGGAAAAGGAAAATATTGGGAGGAGGAGAAGGGACAAAACCAATGTCTTTGTTATTCACAGTGCCTTTATTCCTACTGACCTTTTCCAATGGGAGAGAAACACACAAAAAAAGAAGGACTGGCATTGTGAAAGGCTGAAATTGTATCACTGATCTCCACTCTAGAATAAAATGCTGTGTGCATTCCCACCCCACCTCTGTCTGCAACTTTTTACTTTATAACGAGACCTAGCGCTGTCCTAGGAAAGTTGGCAGGAGGTTTCTCACAGCTCTGAAATGAGACCGGAGCAAGCTCAGTATTCCATTAGGAAAGTTTCCCCCTCTTCTCCCTCCCCAACTTCATTGAATTACAGCTTCCTTTTTTTTTTTTCAGACTTTAGTGTTCTGACTATGAAACATGCTCTCCATGCAATCAAAATGTGTCTGACAGAATTTTCAGTTCACGTAAAACAAATATAAAAATAAACAAAACTTGAGAAAACCAAGACGTTCTAAAAATCCTTGATGTTTTCCCCATAGACATTCAAAGAATATGTCTAGAGGGAAATCACTGGTGCTTCAAATGTACCAGCAGGTATAGAGATAACGTATGTCAGTCCTGTAGACCCAAACTTGGCAGTCCATGCTCTCACGAGTGAAAACTGCAGGGAAAGGAGGGAAGGGGATGCAGTTCGTTTACCACTACATACAATCTGCGTATTTAGCTCTCGTCTCATTATCAAGTTCTGCCTTTGTTTACTAAATTCATGTTTGGTTTGCATCAGGAAGTGAAGTGCTCTAGTAAATGGGTTGTTGGAGTCAGGAGCACCAGACTGCAGTCCCAGCTCTGTCACTGTCTGGCATGTCACTTTGTCTTTCTGTTCTTTTGTTGATTCTCCCACCATTGTTTGATCTCTTTAGACTTTAAACTTCTACAGTTTTGGGGTATAATGCAATGAGGCCTTGATCTTGCATTGGGCTTGTAGGTGCTGCTGTCACACCAATACTACGAAAGCAAAGAGTGTTCAAGAGAGGAATCACATAGCCGCCGTCACTCGCTTGCTGAATTCAGACTAGTATTGCTGTTGACTTCAGAGGACACAGGATTGGTATCCATTTTGTTTTCAAGTATACTGAATATTTTGAAGTTCCTTTCAGCTGCTCAGTGTGCTGTCAAATGCACTAATGAAAGGTTTTCCTAAAGTTAATTTTCCTGCTCGTAATACAATAACCAAATTTGCTTTAACACTTGAAAAAATCCATCCATACTAAAGAGAATCAGTTGCTTAATCCTAAAATTAAAGGTTATTGCATGCAAGAGAAAATAATTACATGCTCAAAGTATGGAAAAAAGAAAACTTTTTTAATATGTAGGTATTTGTATAATTAAAGACTAATCAAGCATGAAGGCTGCTGACTAAACCAGAAAATGAGATTGTTGGCAAGCAATATTGTAATGTAAATGCCATTTTTGTTTAAGTACTAAAGAGCTGGAGGAATGATATGCTGAACAGATTAAAAGCAAACAGCATTGATAATAAATATTTATCAGATTTCAAATGCAACACACAGAGATTTTTATATTTTACATGCAAGATATATTGGCATTGAAATATTCAGTCACTTTTCAAAGGTTTGTTCACATCTTCACTTTAAAATGTTGAAAAGAAAGCACTCAAAAGTAAAAGCAACAGCTTTAGAACTCGGTCTTAACCTGTAGCAATGTCAGTAATCTGTAGGCAATGGAAAACAGCTGAGACTTGCTAACATACTTAGCTACAAATGCATAAGATCAACTCCTGGGGCTGGAGAGTCAGAATTTTAATGGTATTAATGTGTGTTTTGTTTTCTTTTCCTTTTTTCCAAAATGTTCACATTAATTTTTCAATGGGAGAGGGAAGCTTCTCAAACTTAAATCAGTACCCTGAAACAAATGCAGAATGAAGTATTTATGGAGGGCTTATCTATATGTAGAAATTATCCCAATGTAACCGCCATTTTATTGTAGAGGACTGATTTATTTAAAGGTTTGTATCTTCTTGGGGCAGTGCTTTTAAATTCGTGTGAAAGTATTGCACTGGTTAAATATGCTCATCATATGCCTTTGTATTGTGTTATTGTAGCCTAAATCTTATTCAGAAGTGGCTATAAAGACATTTGGCTACATCCAGAGTTGAGGAGAATTAGGAAATGCTAGAAATTAAGTACCAAGTGTGTTCCCATTCCCATCCATTTTCTTTCCATTACACTGTTCCCAGAGTTGATACTATTCAGCACGCTGAGGTCCAGCAGAAACCGTCTCTTAATCAAGCCTGCAATAGTTGAGGCTAATTTAAAACATCCTTTGATATCTGTGAAAAGAGGCTTAAACCAAATGGCTGTGATAGTAAGGCAACGAAGACCTTTGCTTTAGTATGTGTACTGTGGGCCACTGCATCCTTTGTGCTGATGTGTACCTCCTGTTGTTTCCTCATACAATTACTTTTCAGAATAGTTTTCATCTCACTTGATTATGACTGAGAGATACAATAGCATGTCACTGAGAGAGTTATCTGGGGAAAGTGGCAATAGGGATTTTTGAATGTAAGGCTGCCTACAACATTACCAAATTTTTCCTAGCCTAGAGTAATTATATTCTATTAGCCTTTGGACAAAGGGAGTGTAGACAAGTTAAAATTAGATAATATTGTGCAAAAGTCTAATGCTAGTCTCTTGAAGAAGCGTTGATCTAATTTTGAAGAAGGGTTGAATCACTCCCATTGATGTGAACTGTAGAAATTATTACTTAGCTCTCGAAGGAGCAAAAATGCAGATTTCAACCCCTGGATTTCTTAGAAAAAACTTGCTCACGTCCATAGGTTACATCACAGGAAACTGACAGTTTGCAAATGCCAACATTCAGACCAAGCCATCCAGGTTCATACAAAATCCTGTGTTTATCTGAGTTACTGAGCTTTCAAATATGTAACTTCACATATAGGCATATTAATATATCATCATTAAGAAACTTTATAATAAGTACATTATAAATCCTCTAATTCATATTTACACTAGCCTAATGATACTGAGGATTACAGTGGTAAAAACACACTAAGGAAGACAGTAGGAAAAGTACAAAACCTTGCGTGTGGATCCCCAGTCAGCGGTCCAGGAAGAAGCAAACTAGACGAGGCAGTAAAGCACATTTGGATCAAAGCTGTGCAACTGATGGGCTGTGAGCCAGGGCTGGCCCATAGGAAGCTGCTATCCAGACCCCAGGTGAGAAAACAGAAGAAAAATACAAAGCTTTTGAAGGCAACTGCACGTGTGCTTTGCTCCGGGGTGTGCTGTTGCTTGTGAGTCCTGAGAGCAGCCCAGTTACCTGAGAAGTGGGCAGCTGAGACGTCTGCCTTTTAATATTTGTTTGTTTGTTTGTTTGCTTTTCATACATACCTGAGTGAAGCATAGTAATAAGTTTTAGGTTGCCTGTTAACAAAAGACCCTAATTCTTTTCTTCTGCAGAGTGCCTCCCAAAGATTACTGATCCTGTCAAGCAGGTGATAATTCCTTTTTTTTTTTCCTAACAGTAACGTTGTATAAAATGTAAGTTACCGAACAGTTTGACCAGCATTTGTAGAAGGAAGATTACCACAGTTTACTGAGGAAAACATGCTAACATGTAAATTATTTAAAGGCTGAAACAGACACTTTCACAAGTCATTAAACTACCCTATGTCTTGGAACGCAAAGAGGATATCCCTGGGTTATTTATCTGAGGGGTCTGCAGGTCAAAAGAGGAATGGAATCAGCAGAAAAAGAAGCAGTCACACACAGAAAGAGCAATTATTCACAAAGTAAGAATGAGAATAGTGGTTAGAAGTGTCAGCATATACATCTGAGATGCCTTTAGTGGGGCCATTACTTATGAAAAAATCATTACTGCCATTTTTCACTAGATGCCATCTGTGTGCCTATTTCATGGTAACCATGACTTGCATAGCATTCATTTGTATGGAAAACCTACAAAGAAACCTCAAACCACCTAGTGAAATGTAGAAGCATCTCCCAGCTCTCTGGCTTTATACTCTTTGACAAGCATCAACCTAAGCAGGGCCTTAAAATGCTCAACACTTGTATACATCATCTCCATTTACCTTTGTGAATCAGTAACGATATGCAAGCCTCATCTTCAGTGTGTGGTTTTGAAAGTCTGAATCAGATTCTCTAGGTTAACAATATCCTTTACTCCAAATCATAAAAAGTAAGATCACAGTCCTGGTTATAGCCTCACTTGGAAGTCTGAAGGCCAACCAGATGCTGCTGTGTTTCCCAGGACTGTCCAAAAAAGTTGCCTTATTTTCAGAGAAAAGTTGCCCCTCATCTGAGCAACAGATACTGAAATTTGCAGATCTTTTCTGGACATGCGGTGTTTGGTTTTGCAATTTCTTCACAGGAGAAAGTCTTACTACTAGGATTAGGCAAAAATCAGACCAAAGGATATTCCATGATCTCAACAATATTTGACCCCAAATCAGAAAAAGAAAACAGAAAAATCAGCGTAGCTGACAAAGTTTCACATGGATGAAATAAAACTGTGACATCTGATTTCATCTGTTTCACTTTACCATGTGCACATGTACTATGCCATTTGAGAACCTGGGTTCAAAATGAACAGCCCAAAAGTGGGGAATTTCATTACGACCAAAACACTTTATTTGGGAGCTGATGGAGGGAGAGGCTTCCTAAACACAACCAAAATTCCCACCACTTTTCAAAAGGTTTAAATTCCAATAGAAATAATAATAGTGCACTAATTTTTTCCATGAAAATTTAAAACACCTATTTGCAAAATAATTGTAACAAAATATTTTAGATTAACCCTTATCCTAGGAATCACCATGGTCTGCAGAAATGCTACCTGGTGCTTAGAAGCTGACATTTTTCCAGCAAGCTGGAAAGCTGCACACTGTTGAATATAATCTTCACATTAGGGTGCTGTTTTTAAATTTCCCAGGGGGTGATTCGGCGCATGAAGGCAACAGGGGTAATGATCTGAGCAGGAGACTCCTCACAAAGTAGAAAGAAGAGATCAGTACATTTCTCACTTCTGACAGCTGACAGAACAGGGTTTGCCCTATGAAATAAAGTCAGCCATGCCAGTGAAATGGTCCAGCACGGAGCAAAGGAGCTTTATCTCAAGAAGTGAGGTTTGTAATCATCAGGGTGATAACCACTCTCATTTTCCTACAACTTGTTCCTTTGCAAAGTGCCTGACAACCTGCTTTTAAACAGGTGGATAACTCAAGACTTTTGTGTTAGTTTTTGTTGAAAACTGTAGATTTGCTCAAAAGCAAGTCTGTTCATGGCATTTGGTGAAATGACCTCGTGAAACAGTATCACAGCCTCAGGTTCAAGCCTTTCACTGCACCTGATTCAGATGTGAGGCTTCAACCAGGGCCTCCACGTGCTGGCGAGTGTCCCGCTTTGGCAGAATAATGAATGCTCGAGGGCTTTTGCTTTTCCGTCTTGGAATGTAAATAGTTGACCGTTCATCAGGCCAGAAAGAGAACTTATCCTCCTACTTGTCCCAATGCACATGGTAACTTTTACAAAGGAAACAATTCTAAATAACAGCGGAGAAAGGTCATGGGCCTGTCACTTCGTATGTATAACTATGTATGTCTTTTCTGTTCAAGAACTGTCTGCTGGAATTTTTAATGAACAATTTCTCTACATGCTATACAAGCCCACAAGGAGCTCTATAAATATTCCAGATGTAAGCTAAGACTGTTTTGGCTGGGAAGAAGAGGGGCTGAATATATAGGTTACATGATATTCTATCAGTTGTTTGAACAGGACAGCTGCCACTTTAGCATAGCATGGAGGGCTGGCTGGTGTTTGGATTGCATCCGGCTGAGTTTGATTTTGCAGTCATGCAAAATGAAAGGATGTTTCCTAAGCTACTTTAAGGGGGAAATGTTTAAATGATGATTGATACAGAAAGATGAGTGTAAGATACATAGGGAACATATGCATGATGAAGGTTGATCAGATTTTTTAAAAAAATAATTGGTATCTTCCGAAGATAAAGAATAATCTTTAATGTAGGTATTGAGTGACTTCCTATCACTCAACACTAATTTTAGTATAAGGAAGTGTTGAAATGTGAAATGCTTCTGGAAAGTACAGTTAAATTAAATCTCTAAGTATCTAAATTCTAGTTCCAATAGGATTGAGACTTTATGAGCAAAATTTGACTTTTAATGATTTAGGTCAATAGAGACTTTAAAAAAAGAGGAATGACAGGTTCTGAAAATAAAGTTTTAGTCTTAGTGCTTTGATAAAGATCTGTGACCCCTGGCCCTTTGAATATTGAACTTAGACTGTAGAAATATCACTTCTTATTGATCACATGGTTATTAAAGTCAGTCAGATGCTCAATTTATATGTCAAACACTTGTAATATTTCCTGTAAATATTAGAACAAAAGAAGAGGGTGATAATATCATTGTGTTCAGTTGCATTAGATTTATTCAGCTTTTCATCACTGAGAAAGAATAAAAGTGTCACTTAGAAATGTATTAAATATGCCAAGAATTTATCAAGGCTAAATTAATTTACATCTGCATCATGTATGTGGTGTGTATGTGCATTAGTTCATGTATGTGAAGGCAGGAACATGCCCATCCATGTCGCTGAGTGGGATAGGCTATATATACCATGTGTTCTCATTCTCTCCTTTCAGTACACCTTCCCACCCCCTGTCACATGCTTGCAGCCCTGGAAAGGTATGGCTTATTTGTTGGATCTCAAGGAGAATGAGGAAACTTAATAAGTCAACAGATATTAATTAAATGTTAAAGGCAGGTTTTAAAGTACCTTCAATATATATTGCTCCTAATGACATTCAAGTGCGCTTACAAGGGAGGTCAGGGGGGAGATCTTTAGATCCCCCAGGCTCCCCCAAGATGCCTTTCCATAACCAAATGCTTTCATATGAGTAATCGAAAGAAACCTTTAGTCAACCACTGGGGAGTCTTTACAGCCTGGCTTCGATTGGAGTCTGAGTGCAGGCCTGTGAGCAGGAGGTGTTTGTAAGCATTTCTAATGGCATTTTGATGTACATGTACAAAATTGATGTCGGAAGGATCATTGTAAAGTCCCAAACAGTGGAATATTGAGGACATTTTCAGGTGGCAGTCAGATTCTGGCTGGGTGAGCCCAGTATATTTTCTCATGTCACAGTTGATTAAGTTCACAGGGAAGTGGAAAGAGTAAAAAATTCTCTTATTACTGCAGCAATGCCATATCAGCCTCTTTTCCCTTTGAATGCAACATTAGTTTTTGTCCAGAACTCTAACTGCTTTCTACAGTTTGGGGAATTGTAAAGCAGAAACAATTTTCCCAGCTAGGCTGACCTTCACAGTAATGAGAAATGACTGGAATTTCTCTCTATTTCTCTAACATTTTTGGGGGGGGAATAGGAAGAATGTGTTTGTTTTACCTGATATTATGTTGTGGGCGTCTATTTGGCACTTTGAGCCTAATTTTTTTCCATTCAGGAGATTACATGGACTGTTGCACCATATGACCCAGTAGCCAGCCCTCAAGTGTATAGAGAAGCGACAGTAATGCACTTTAAACCTTTTGTTATCACAGTAGTGATGGCATTTTGTTTTAGCCATTAAATTATTTTTTTTTTCCATGGGACGGCTATTTTCATTTACTGTTCAGTACTTGTTCAGGTGATGAGCAATGATCTTGAGAAAGTTTAAGATTCATTACAGGCCAGGCAGATGGGGGAGCCTCAAAATGGACCTACATCTGCAGAGCGTTCCTTGTGAGGCTGGTGCTATAGTACTACAATGCTGATCATCCCTTGGGGACACGATAAGAAAATTCTGCATTTATGTGCAAAACAAAGAAGTGCTATATCCGAAGAGTATTTAATAGCAGCTCATCTGGCTAGAAGTATACGTTATTTCCTTGTTCTTTCCAGGTGTTTCAGAATAAATCTCTTTCTCTGTGGAATCTGAGCCCTCTAGCAATGCGTGGTGGTCCAGGCTAGGTCTGCCCTGCAAAGGCATAAGTAGCATTGCAGAGGGGTTAACATACCCAAGCTAGGTTTCTTGAAGCAAGATTCATTGCTGGGAAGAGTGAAGACACTATGACAGGGCAATAAATTCAGCGAGCCACCCAAGCAAACAGGCAGGATCCCAGGCACACTTATACAGCCTAAGCTGAAGTCCATACTGCTGCGTCTTCGTTGTGGCACTGGCATGAACTAGACGGACTCGAGTAGGACTCCACCTGCTCCTGATTACAGTGTAGGTTTGTCTGCCACTTGGTATCTGTGCTAGGAAAATACCCAGAAGTTCCTGGAAATTGATACATGTCAAAACATTTCAAATAGAAGGCAAATTGGATCAGAAATCTGGCTGCAAATCACTCACATATGAAAGCTGAGTGGTAGTTTCAGGGAATTCATAAGTTTCAAGTGTTTTCCTTTAATTTTTGCTTAGTTATAGCTAGGACAGGCTATAGAAATGTCAAAATATCATGGAGGAGGCAGGTTTTCACCTCTTTTCACCGTAGAGGAATAAAAGGTCTCATGCTATTTATAGGAGAAGAAGGTGGCATAATACGCTGTAACTTTCGACAGTTTGACTGTACTCCTCTACTTTTGCTGTACCTGAAAGGCCTCAAGTGATGAACATATCCCATTAAGTTGGAGTTACATCTTCCTAGTAAATATTTCCATGTTTTAGCCATCATGCTAGGACATTGCTTTAATTCCATGTTAATAGCCTGCAATATGGGGAGCAAAGTCAAGGAATGTTAAATTCCATGATCATGCTGTAATTGCAGGGAACATTTCCTTTGTATTGTTACAGAGCATTACAGGAGGCTTAATTTAGATGCCATGTTTCTAATTTTATATTAAAGTATTTGGTACTCATCCTTGCCTTTCTTTGCTGGTCGTATAAGGCACATGTTTCTTGAAAGCCTCAGCAGCCTATTTCTTACACAGTGCTGCTTTCTGTCTGTGTTCCTTTACTCCGTACACGATTATAATGAGGAAGAAAGACTGGAATCATGTGGCCACCGAAATGAACAGAAACAAACTAAAGCAAAATCTAAGTGGATGAAGACAGATCTCCTGGCCCTGCCCTGCTAGGAAAGAAGAGCATAGAGGAGGAAAGAGCAAAGAACAGTGAAGACTGCCTTCACACCGTAGGACTGGCTAAATCTATCAGATCCTAGGAAAGTTCTAATGGGGGAGAATGAGGTTAGATAGTGTGGGGATAGAGAAAAGCAGCAATCTTAAACACTGCTTGATGAAACAGAGCTCAGATAATGCCTTTGCCTAAATTAATTGCAGAAAATGGATTGATAATCTGAAACACTTCTTTCTTTTTGTTATAATTAGCAATACCCTGCTTGGTTCACTATTTGCAGTGTCCTGATGTTTAATTCATACTTCCATCTGTAGCTAACTTCTATGAAGACTTCATAAAAACACAGCACATTAATTCAAAGATGTTCAATAAGATCCATATTAATTGCAAACACATGATCTTCTTTTTTCTATTGACAACATCAGTCAGGTTTTTTGTCTAGTCCTGAATCAAGCCCTAAGTCTGATTACATGCCAGTGTAAATCAGGACCAACCAACTCTGTAGAAGGTCAAGTGCAATACATCACTATGAAAGCAGGGTAAGCAAGATTGATCTGAGTGGTTGTGAATTTTGGGAAGTTTGTCTTCATGGCAAAACTAAAACTTTATGACTGTGACTTGTCTTCATTCTGGAGTTTCTCTTAAAAGTGCTGCACGTGAGAAATGTCTGTAGAGCTCTCAGCACATCACCGTCTTCAGAGCCTTCCTTGCCTGGTGACATTAAGAAGTCCTCCACACCGTAAGACAGGATCTGATCCTGGAAACACTAAAGCATTACCCTGGTTCCAGGACTGGTAAATCAGCGTCTGGTACTGGCAGCCCTTAGTGAGAGAGGCACTCCCTCAAGCATTTCTTATTTGACTAGAGTGGGAAAGTGTACACTGCATTAAATTTGGCATGCAAGGCAAGATATACTCCAGCTTTAAAAATAGCAGGAATGTCTCCACATCAAGTGCTTTGGGACATGGATTATACACTTGGCAGTTTTGTGTTTGTTTTTCTCTCCTAGGTAGCAGTGACAAATCACTGGGTTAAGAACATACTCAAATAGGAATGAAAGGTGTTCTGCCTGCTGATCTCTCTCCCTGGCGTGCTCTGTATTATGAAGGAACATTGTTACTTCTGTATGTGACAGGCTAAATGTGTGAAAACTGATCAGCCAGTCTCAAAGCAGTGGGCTTAAATTTAATTACGCTTAGTAAGAAAGGGACAGAAGTGGCTAAGGTGTGTGGAGAAGTTGCTCGCAGCTGCTAGGGTAGTTAAGTGTCGATGTCACGGTCAGCTTGGGGCCATCTTCTTCAAATTGGGAGAAGCTTCTGGGTGGGCTGCTGTAATGAGAAGGAACATGAGGTGTGTGTATGTGGTGTGTACATGAATGGTACAAAGGGGCTGTGACTGTCCTGTCTGGCAAGTGACAAGTGGCAGAAGCTGAGTCTCACCGTGCCGACAAACTGAGGATGAGGAGTATGGTATCCTGCATCCCGTCAGGCCCCACAAGTTGAGTCCTCACGCTCCCTGTGGCTGTTAGGAACTCACTCAAATTCCTAAAACTTTCAGAGGCTGAAGGAGCAGCCAGGGAAAATAAAACCAGTGTCTAAACATAGGAGAAATAAAAGCAGTATATAAATATTGGAAATGGTGTTCATTCCAGGCTCTGGCCTGCGGGAAGTGGTTGGATGCTGCTGAGAACTGTGGAGAGCCAGGACGCTACTGCCCTCTGCTCTACATCTCTACAGGAAACCTCAGCACAACCTTTAGTGTGTGATCTGCTCAATGCAAATGATGTTCATAGCAATTAGTTTAAGGTTTTTCTCTCCCTCCTACTGCCAGCCAGAATTAACGGCACAGCAGCAGAGCAAGCAAGCACTGCATGGATGTGTCCAAGAACATGGGCAATAAATGTGCAGTGCTGGCTTGCACCTCACCCTGCTGTAATTTCGAAAGCAGAGTGCCATTGCAGAGCTAAACCCTACCCCTTATCTTTTTATTAAGAGGGTCTCCTTCTCAGCCCATGTCCTCCAGCCCAGCATATCCCCTCTGGACTCTCACACTGGGCCTTGCTGCTGTACCAGTAATTCTTGTTTTTCCTTTGCTGAATTCTTTCCAGAGAGCCTGGGAGCGTGCAGCCATCAGGCCTGGGCAGCAACAGGGAAGTCTTTCCAGAAAATAGCAGGCTACAAGTCAGCTGAAATGGGGGACTGTAGGATCCCTAGGCTGGGCAGAAACGAGTAATGTGCAAAGCATGGGGTGGCATTACCTGACTCCGTTCATCAACAGCCAGGATCACTCTCAGCCCCACACCCTTCTTGTTGCAGCATTCGGAGATTTCTGAAGTTCTAATGATGCTATTAGCACTTAACTCCATTTCTGGCTGGCTAGGAGGCATTATCGTTTGCTTGCTTTTCCATTCTGTCATTAAGGTAGTATTTTTAATATACTTTAATATACTTCTCACCAATTTAGACAACATTAGAAGCAAAAATACATTAAATAAATCTATTTAGCATTAATTATTTCCCCAACTCCGATGAGTATGCTGTAAAGTATTACTAATAAAAAGACTAAGGAAAAGACAGCTTTAAAAAATCTTTTTCAAAGCTGTTTCCCTATCCAGACTTTTCTTATGCCTTAGTTCATATCTTAGCACAGTAATTTTGCCTACCTTCTATCACACTGTGCCTTACTGGACTGTCAGAACCAAATCACAGAGATCACCAGTCATACTGGCCCTTCACTGTTGCCATCTTAGAGCAGTTCACAGCTCCATCTGCTCCTGCAAAATGAAGATGATAAAGAAGATGCGGAGTAGGAGTGGGTGTCAGGAAGAATCTAGAAGAACAGGCTGAGATCACAGGCCACTGGGCTGGATGAAGTGCAGGAGTCTGTAACATTTCCTGCTCCCAAAGATGTTCTTGTCTTAGCAGACAAGCAAGACAAAGGAATTGTGATTATCTCCACTTTATAGATGGAGAAATGAGTTAGTAAGAGATTAAATAACTTGTCCAAGGTCACTGAGGGAGACTGACAGGCGTAGGACTTGGACCTAGATTTCTGAGTTCCTAAGGCAGGATCAATCTCTAAGAAATAGTGTCCTAAGCTGTGTTTCTTAAGAAGAGACTCTTGTATTAAAACATTACAAAAGTAAAAATGCAATTTCTTTACCTTTCAGTTTGATTAATGGATTCTTCACAACACAACAATAAAGCAAATTCCTTTTATAATACAGAATATTTGAATCATTTTTTTCAGAAGGTGGTGATAGGAAAAAAAACATTTTCTTTGATTAATTCCAGGTAGATTTTGTTTTCTTTTTTTTTTTGGCCGATAACTTCCAGGTATCAAATAGATGTATTTTAAAGTGCTAGGATTTGGCACGATGGTGAGCCAAATAGCAAGAGACCACCCTTTATAGATAATATAATAGTAGAACAAATTGAGTTTCCAGACCTTAATCCTCTAAGAAAAGCTGAAACCAGAGGGGAAAACTTCCACAGTTACTCAGTTGGTTCACCTTGTTTGATTGCCGGTCAGTACATGAACCCTATTTTAGAAATGATGTGATTTCTATCTAAAATAAGCTGTTTACAAAGTTCTCTGGGCTATTACTGTTCAAATGCTAGTTTCTGAAGTTCTTGAAAGAAGTCCACATTAAAGCAACATTCAGAAGATTGTAGGATTGTTTTGTATTCTCTCTGAAATAGAATGTGATTTCATCTGCATCAGGCTGATTTATACAGAGTAATTTTGTTGTTTTGCTTTTGAGCATTTTATGAACTCCCAGAGAGATTATTGACCCCAGCTTAAAAAGTTTGTGATGAGAAGATATACCAATAGTAGTCCTATTGTTAGTAATAATGACCATAATGGGCATAAATTCAGCTGTTCTTTTTAGGACATGAAATATTTTCTTTACTCTTTTATAGTCATAAGTAGAGCTTAAAAGCAAAGATGGGGGGGGAGGATATCAGGATTTTCTGCAAATTCTCTTCCAGTGTAATATTCCAGTGTACAACAGCTGCAGAAAACAGGATCACAACCACCTGAGCATACTCAGTGAAGAACAACCACTGAGGAATAATCTAAGGATTAATTTTTAATTATTATGTCAAAGGTTTATGTACTCATTTGTTAAAAACAGGGGCAAAATTGCTAACACGTTCCTGGTGACATGGAGTACCTTCAGGGCCACACCTTTATTGCTCATGGGAAATGATCATGTGGTTAAAGTGAAACATAATGTAAGCACAACAGCCAATTTTCTGTGCCAAAGCCTAAGGCACTTGGGCTTGCCCTGTGCAATACAGAAGCATGCGGGGGTACTGAAGCTAGTGCAGAGGTCTGTCTTTATTAACGCTGTACCCAGGATAATGAGGCTAAATGAAAAGCAAGGGGACTACAATGTTAGCACGGTCAATGGTTTTTGTGACCTGGGCAAGCATTTCTGCATTGCTGCTCTTTACAATTTGCTTTTATTATACGAAGTCATACAGTCATAGAATTCCTTCAATTGTTTTGGTTGGAAAAGTGCTTTCAGATCATAGAGTCCAACCATGAACCTAACACTGCCAAGTCCGCCACTAAACTATGTCCCTAAGCGCCATGTCTATACATCTTTTAAATACCTTCAGGGCTGATGACTCCACCACTTCCCTGGGCAGCCCGTTCCAAAGCTTGATAACATGTTAGGTGAAGAAATTTTTCCTAATATCCAATGTAAACCTCCTCTGATGCAACTGGAAGCCTTTTCCTCTTGTCCTGTCGCTTGTTACTTGGGAGGAGAGACCGACAGGCACCTTGCTACAACCTCCATTCAGGTAGTTGTAGAGAGCAAGAAGGTCTCCCCTCAACCTCCTTTTCCCCAGGCTGAACAAGCCCACTTCCCTCAGCCGCTCCTCATAAGACTTGTGCTCTAGACACTTCATCAGCTTCTTTGCTCTTCTTTGGATGCACTCCAGCACCTCAATGTCTTTCTTGTAGTGAGGGGCCCGAAAGTCAGCATATATGCCCAGAGACTGGTCACAGGTTCCTGAACAGAAGAGCTGCAAGGCCCTGAATCTGTCGTTCTGCTTTAGATATAGAGATAGTCATACTGTCATTTAACATACTGATCAAATGACTTAAACGTACCATTTGGGAGCTAGGCTATATAGTCCTATGTAGCTAGGGCTCAGAGGTGGGCCTCTAATGCAGGTTGTTAGCGCTCTCTGCTCAAATGTAAATTGCTAAGTAACGCATAGACATACCCAAAGTCAGGCAGCAGAACTTGATGTGCAGTGTGGCCAAAAATTGGGAAAACTGCATTTTCAATGAGTCCTGGTACCATGTACATGCCTTTGGTATGTGCCTTTTGGTACGTGCCCTTCAACTGAGTCACTTAAACATGTGCGCCATTACCTTCATGGTCAACGCAGGACGAATTCTCTCCAGAACACAGCTTAGAAAAGGACTTTGTCTTGTAGACTCTGAATTACTCCCAAGAGCATCTGTTTCCCTTTATCCACTATGGAGACAATGAGGGGTGACTGATTTTGTAACTTCAGTGTCCGAGAGTAGGCGTTGGGGGCATTCCCTGAAGAGGTAGAAAGACGACACAAATGTGACTGCAGTGTGGGCTGATAGTATTCCCACACAGGCCATTTTTGTAGCTTTGTGACAGAATATGGGCTTGGGAGGAGACTTGCTGCAAGTTTTTTTTTCCTGTACAAAAATAAGGTATATCAGAATAGTTGTGACACTATTTTGTAAAACTAAAAAGAACACTAGTCAAAAAGACTGCATGTTTCTAAGATCATCACATGTAGATTAAAGGCTCGTCTCTTATGCAATGACTTATGTATGCCTATCATCTCTTCTCCTAGATCTTCTGCACAGCAGGACTGGTGTATAGGCTTCATGAGATGCAGAAAGATGACAGAAATACATAAGTGTTTTGATTTACCTATAGTCTTCTCTCTTCTATTCCTTATCTAGGATTTAGGTTTTTTATGATCTGTTGTATGTCGTGTGTCTGATTTAAAATAATTATTTCAATAGTCATTATTGTGTTTCTACTTTTTTATGTTTCAGAATTCCTGTGTTGATATGTTAGAATTAGTTATTTCTTTTATTAGCTCAGGAGTGCTTTGCTTCGGTAAATATAATTCAAGACCTGTAATTTTCTTTATCCTTGGTAAGATTAATCTCTATATACATTTTTTTCACTTGTGTTCTGCTTGGATAATGGGAACATTCTGAAATGTATATATGACATATTTCTTGGTTTTTCTGTGATATAGCATATCACCTGTATTAGGTGGTAACCTATATTAGGCTGTTATTTGTTCATTAATGTTTATGGAGCAATCCTGCATTTCACGTACTTTTTCTTGCACATTTCTTACACACAAACACACATACACACTCACTCAGAGTCACGAACTTCCAGGGCTCAGTCCAAAAGGCAACCAATTCAACTGTGATTGCTTTTCTGTTTCTTTCGTATATTCTTTTTTTTCAGTTTTCATTTTATGCCTTTTGTCTTTTGTAATTTGGCTTGAAGAACATTTCTGATACAGGTTTGGCAAATATTTCCCATGTACAACATTGCTGTGGAGTTTTTTTTATTGCTGCATGTTTGTTCTGCAATACTGTAATTTGATTATTTGTCCATCTATTTTTACTTATAAGTTTCTGGATTTTTAGTATGAGGGCTTGACTCTTGCCTTACCTATACTGATGTAAGCAAAGAGCAGCTCTCCAGCTGCGCTGGGTTTTTCCAAACTTTTACCCCCTTTAGGAGGTAAAGGGTAGCCCAAGAATAATTTGATTGCACACATTTTTCCCACTGCCTTTATTACTACATATCCAATCCAGGACATTTCTAACGAATAGCTAGTAAGCACTAGGCATGAATTGCAGCTGTGTGAAAAGAATCTCAACTTGAGATGCCCCTCCAACATCATGTCTTGAGTTCCCCTGAGTAAAGCACCACCTCCAATTTGAGTTCTGGCTAATTAATGTGTTTTCAAGATTCAAAGGCACCCTGTACTCAGGCTGCTCCATGGGATAGCATGCAGTAGCATATAGTCTGTACTGACTCTTCAACTTCTTTCTCCAAGCAAAGAAGAGGTGGTGACAAGGAAGCAAAAGCAGATCTTGGGTAGTAAGAGTGCCCTGAAGCACAGTAGGATTGCTAACATTTGAGAAAATTCCTGCCCAGCAGTCACACCAAAACAAACAAACAAGAAAATCAGCTAGACCAATTAGAGCCATCCTTCCTGGAACAGGAGCCGTCCCCAAGACACTGCTGGTGATGTGAGGAGCTGGCTGCAACCAGGGCAGCTCCAGCTGGAGGCAAAACCATCCGTGTCCCAGCAGCGACAGATGAGAGGCAGAACAAGAGCTCCGTAATGCTGCTCACCATATCACCAACCGTCTCTTCCACAACAGGCACTCGTACAGATGAGTGGATGAGGCCTTGCATCCATGACTGCTCATCCCTGCCCACCAATGTGGAGGCCAGTTAGTGCCAATCATAAATAAGGGGCCTGTAGTACTTCGTAGTACGGCTCTTGTGGCTTCACATACAATTTTCCCCCCTGATTTTATTACCTTTAACAGCTTTATGATGAGGGTCATTTATAGAAGTGATTCATCTCTTCTGCATAATAAGATAGCAATAGGTCTAAAGCTCAAGTAAGCATTATATGAGTTACTGTAATTCATTTTAAAATAAGACTTGATAAAAACAAGGTGTCATATGTGACATTTACTACAAGAGTGTGAATAAACAGAAAGCCGGAAGGAATAGGATTGTGCATCAGGGATTTCCCCACCACTGCAGCGTTGAGTAGTTGATTTATCTTACAAAAAGTGTCCAGAGTATTAATGATAAAATTTGTGTTTTCTAAAGAATGTATATGTTGTCAGCTCGCAACTTCAGAAAGAAGACAAGGCTTTCGTTTATGCAGGGTGTTCTGACAATGTAAGCCATCAAAGTTGAACCAGTTAACTTCTAAACAGCAGCAGATCCAGACATGTACACCATGCTCTCCTGGATCTACCATTCCTTGTGTAAAGTCAGACTTCACCTTGAAATAGCCCCTTGTAGTTATTTTTACCATTTATGTGCTTCTTAGTTAAAGACCTGCTTATGTGAGCAGCTTTGCTAGTCGCTTAGATGTTCATTCATTTCTTTACCTCAGAGGAATTTTTTGGCCTCCATTAATATTACCTGTGTATATATTATGGCAGTGGCTTAAGTGCCCAATTTACATAAATACTAGATAAATACATAAACCACTTGGCACTGTGCAGCAAACAGGAACAAATAGTCCACATGCAGATTTACCCTGAAGTAAGAAAACTGGGTTTTGTGCATATGTAATCCAGTCCTAGTGGACTTTCAGGTGTATTATCCAAAGAGAAAACAAATAAACAGGATGAAAGAAAGGGAGTTTTATTATTCTCATTTTCAGACAGGAAATTAAAGAAATTTAAATATATGGAAGAATTGGACCCCTCGTGAGATTTCTACATCTCTACCCAGGGACCCTAATCACAAGACTTCCTCCTCAAGCATAATTATTAGTATTTCCATTGCATATACTTTGGAAAGTTTTTCATGTTTCCACATGAAATACTAATTTTCTAACCCTGAACTTTCCTTTTAAGCAAAATCAATGAAAAGCTGTTGTTGCTTTTACAGATGCCAGAGAGAATTATTACCATTATAGGCAACAATAAAAAAGATATTTTCACCCTTGGTAGATTGAATTACTGAAAAATAATGTTGTAATTACTGTATAAAACACTCTGTTTTAACACTGTTTTTAATATCCATGAAGTTTCTGATTTATTTTTCACAAGCCAGCATCAATGCGCTGACTTCTGCTTTGCTCGACATTGGTGCATTTACGCTGACCTCCGTGGGACTCCACCCTTTGCACTGATGGCTCTTAAGAGACACACTGTTTTTTGGATAAATACTAGGAAGAAAGAGAGAGGTCTGATTTCACTGACACTGGTTTAAATAAGGAGTGTAATTTTCTTGAAATCAAAGGAAATGCTCTGGATTTCTAACAGTATATCGGGTAAATCTGCTTTAAATTAGGTCATTGTCAGACCAGTGGGGAGAAGCAGCCTTCTGATATCCCCTAGTGTGGCATTCACCAGTGAAATGTCAGGGAACCCCTGAGTTGTAGTGCACTTGCCAAGTGGTCCCTTGTCCCTCCCTTCCTGCAGATCTTGGTTCAGAGGCCTTAGCAACCTGCAGTGCTCAGGCAGCTCATGGTCTTCAGGAGAGAGCAAGGAAATTCCCCCCCAGCACACTCACATTTCTCTCGTAGATACAACCAGAAAACTAGCTCCTGGACCCACGCAGAAGTAACAATTTTGGTTTAGTTTAGACTGTTGATTTTGTTTGCCTCTTTTAGCTGGCTGATATTCACCAGGTCTTCTGCACGTCAGAGTCCTTGTCTGTCTCTCTGAAGTGAATCGAAGAGGATTGTTACCTGTCTGCTGACTGCGTTGTTGGAAGAGGAAACCGTTCACTGCAGAATGACAAAGGGCAATGGGCACAAACTGAAGCAGAGGAAGTTCCAGCTGAACATGAGGAAGAACTTCTTCACTCTGAGGGTGACGGAGCCCTGGAACAGGCTGCCCAGGGAGGTTGTGGAGTCTCCTTCT
>Ga0065711_1033267_pt1 | contig 25820 bp, 21 predicted proteins | sample Hoacrofraction12_FD_59098 | JGI IMG/M metagenome (GOLD analysis project Ga0065711, IMG submission 59098) | Hoatzin crop microbial communities from Cojedes, Venezuela - Epithelial fraction 12 v2 (version 2) | ecosystem: Host-associated > Birds > Digestive system > Esophagus > Crop | place... | reverse complement strand
CCTCTCCTCTCCTCTCCTCTCCTCTCCTCTCCTACTCCTCTTCTACTCCTCTCCTACTCCTCTCCTTCTCCCCACTCCACACCACGAGGGGACTGTGGCTTCTAAGGCCACAGTGTTTACTGTGGCCAGATATTGACGGGCTCATAACTCATGGCTGGTGGAGCGCAGCAGAGTCCTAGTGTGTTACAAGGTGATCAATAATGAGTAGAAATTAATGCACTGGAAATGATGGATTCAGAGTCAGTTGGGAGCGTGGCTGCGGGCTGTCAGTGTTTCTTGGCCTCGTGGGCACAGCAGGACAGCTCACGGGTTACAAGTGGCTCCTGGAGCATTTCCTTGCACTGTCCTGGGCTCCGGGATGTGCACATCATCTTGACTCAGCCTTCCCAGGAGCCTGGGGGCAGCTGCCCAGGGCGAGAAAGGTGAAATGAATCCCCACCTCGAGGCACCTTGCATCAGGCTCCCAGGTGGTAAAGCAAAACTCCTTATGTTGTCCACAAAGCCAGTGTTCTATTACACTTGTGGATTAGAGACAAGATTCAGACCCTCTTCATGCTTTTTTCAGTAGCAACTGGCTGCAGCCCAGCATGGCCAGATGAGCCTTGCTGTGGCAGCAGGACCTTTGCTGACCTGTCCCTGGATCACAGGGCAGCCGTGGTGGCTGTGTTCCTCCACCTTGCTGTAGCCCTTGGGCACGGACGGGTGAGTCCTGGCTCTGCGCTGCACTGAGCAGGGGGAGAAGCAGCAGCATCTCCTCTCCTGCAGCCACAGGCACTGAATGTTGCCCTAATAATAAAATGGCTTTTCATCCCCGTAGACCATGTCCTGCTAATGCTTCCTGCAGACACAGCCCGGAACCCATCCTCTCCCACCTCACTCGTTTTCTGCTTAGTCTGCGCCTTTATTGCCTAATAAATGGTGTCTGACTCCATTCTGTTATCTGCCTGTGAACCTGCCGTGGCTGTGGTCTTCCCCGGGGACAGGCACCGTCTCTGGCTTGTCAGAGCTCCTGCCCCCCGAGTCCCGCAGCAGCAGTGCTGCCGAGGGGGCACAAGGCTGAGCGTGGGGGCTGGAGCCCCAGCAGAAAGCTCCGGGGTCCCTCCATCGAGGAGTTGGGAGAGCTCTTCGACGGCCAGGTCCTTGTGCCAGAGAGGGAGGTGAAGTTTTGGAGTGAGCCATGAACAGGAGATGACCTCTCTCAGCACGAGATTACTTTACTGAGATAAATAAATGTATATTGAGACAAATGAAGCCCGTTCCTGGCCTTGGAGCCAAAAGCAGTGAGCGATGGGCACTGAGGGGGACAGGGGCCACGGGCACTATGCGACAGTTTGGGGGACCTCAGCTCTCAGGGGTGATTAATGGCTTCAGAGCTCCAGGAAGGAGCCAGGATGGCACCACACAGGCTACGGTGTGGGCACACACCCAGGCATGGTCCCTGCCTCTGAGCTGCCGACTGCTGCGAGCACCCTCCTGGGAGGCACCGGGAGAGGCAAGGGTGCAGCACCCACAACACGAACGTCTGTGGCACCCTGTGCTGCGCGTTCCTGCTCTGTCCGTGGACAGGGTTTGCCAGTGTTGCTGTCATCTAAATCTCAGTTTTAGTCTCTCTTCCATCAAAGAGAGATCCCTCCAGCAAAGGCTGCAGCAAGCAGAGCCAGAGGGTCATGTATTTTCAGCGGCTGCTGAGATGAGGAGCCTGCAGGATGCTCCCTCCGTCCTCTGCCGTGGTGGACCCGCCAGCTCCAAATGTCACCCTTGAGCTGGAGACAGCGGCAGCTCCTTTGGCAGGCTGAGCCCATCCTCCCGCCCTTAATTGCAGTGTTATAAACACAAAATCTCATCAGGGCTGCCAAAGAAAAGGCTCCAAATCACAAATACCTGCCATTATAGTAAGGTGGCCAAGCAAATAGCTTCTTGCATCAACGCTGCCTTTTAAATACTCTCAGCTGGGGGCTGATGCAGATTCTTTGGGTTTGTCTTTCAAGAGAGAAAATGAATCCATTTTTATCTTCAACAGCAAAATCTTGGTCACTGCCCAGCTTTACCGCTTGCTTGTTGACTCAAGCACCTTTGGCATGGTGAGTGCTTCAGTCAGGGAGTGAGAAAAGTGTTTGTTTTTTGTGGGAAGGGTGGACAGTGCCTGGTTCCCATCCTGGCTCCCCAGCCCTTCCCGACGTGTGCTGGTGTGCACATCGCTCTCATCAGCTCGGCAGCGGCACAGTGGCGAGGTTCCCCGAACACTTCAGTGCATAATAGGACTGGTTCAATAATCCCATTACAGTCTGTCTTCAGGATGCCAGGACTAATTGGCAGGCACTGGGACCTTCATCCCCAGCTGGAACTTTATTGCTCATCACAATTAACCGTGGTGCTACAGTCTCTCGGCCGCACATGTGCCATTAGCTCGGTCTGGAGCTGTGTCCTCGCTGGGCACTTTCGAGGCCCCACTGCACCCTGTCCCCAGCCTCTGGCAGGGAAAGTACATGGTTATTGCTGCAGCTGATTTGCTTTTACTTCATGCCGTTTGAAGCTTAATAGGATTTATTTTGCGCATGTCCAGTTGGAGCTGCCTGCTGCACGAAAGGCTGGCTGGAAGCTGCCGTGCCAGCGGTGTTGGGAAGCCGAGGACAGCCCAGCCTGGTGCCTGGCCGGGGTGGTGAGAACGGGACGAGTGGCCTGAGCTGGCACTGCTGGTCCGAGGGGCCACAGGAGGGTCTGTCATCAGGCTGAGCCTCTGCTGATCTGGTCCTGTCACTCCATCATAGCTCTTGGCTTCACCACCTTTCAGCAGAGCACTTGACATGTGCTTCACTTTGAATTCAGGCAGCGGCGGGCACAGTTGTGTAAGTGTGGGTTATGGGGTTTTTTTCCTATTCTAAACCTGTTAAACAGAAATTACGGCTCATCCTGGTGGCTTGTGTTCAGCTGCTCTGGGATGTACCATTTCTAGGGCCCCGGAGGAGCAGAGGGCTGAGGACAGGCTCTGACAGCGCAGCTGGTGACAGTTTTATTTCCTTTGAAGCAACTGAGTCTTCAGAGACTCTGCTCCCACTGTGGCACTTTGTAGTGATGAGGAGTAAACTCTTTGTCTCTGCGTTTGTGTTTCCCATCCTCATATGTGACTCAGATCCCAGCACGGCGGAGCGAGGCTTTGGAAGCACACAAACCTCCTCCCGCAGCGCGCCCTTCAGCCAGAGACTTCTTACCAGAAGACACTGTGAATGCCAAAACTTCGCAAGACTTCAGAAAGTGATTAGATGAATTCTAGGAATAAAAAAAAATCCATCAAGAGCTATTAAGCATTGAGACAAGCTCTGGGACCCAGATGGGTGGATGCCAGGGAAGTGTCCGTCAAGTCTACCAGATCCCTCCAGCTCACTGCATCACACCCAGTCTTGGCCAGGACTAGCACTGGGACGCTGGGCTGAAGGGGCCCTTGATCTGGCCCAGAAGCACTGATCTTGGGCTCCATCTCCTCTCCTCTCCTCTCCTCTCCTCTCCTCTCCTCTCCTCTCCACATTCACAGAGGGTTATTGCAGGGTCTCTGTGCTGTACAGAACTCTCTTTGCCATTAGCTTCTGGAGTTTTTTTTTTAATTGAGATCTGATCTCTGTTGGTGTCGGAGCAGGATGGCAGGAGCATCTGGGGAAAGAGGGGAAAGCAAAGGGTGGCTCTTCAGAAAAAAGTCTTGTTAAAAAGAGGAGCAAAAGGAGGCTGGAAGAGCTTTGTCTTGTTTTTCACAGCTGAGGCTGGCGTGCGGGAGTGACAAAGCCTGAAAGCCCATGGGATGCAGCCCGGGAGGGCCGTGTCGGTCTGCACTGGCTGCACCAGTGGCTGGTTGGGGCTGGGGCTGTGGCTGGGCTGGGCTTCAGCTGCCACTGGAGAAATCTTGCCACAGGAATGACGGTTTTGTGTTATACGTGGGCTACAGGATTAGGTATCCACCGAGCAGCAACCTAAAGTACTTTTCCATCCTCTCTTCATTGCTTTTTAGGATGGACAGAAGACCCCTGTTTTCATCTATTTCTGCCAGCTATAGCTGTTAGTCAAACCAAAACCCCCCCCTGAACTCATTCCTTCTGGCAACGCTCTCTTGGTTTCAAGCCCATCACCCTGCCCCACCGGCACCTTGCAGCGCAGCGAGATGCTGTGCCCTAAGCCCACACCTGGGAGCGTGCCGTGGCCCCGGTACAGGCAGCGTGCCCGACCCCCCTTGGTACCCGGCTCCTGTAGCTCCCCGCTGCCCGCGCTCGCCCCGCGGCTGCCCGTCGGCACACACGCCTGTATTACTTTTTTCCAAATAACTGAATCACCCTCATGCTCCCACTCCTATGTCCATCATCTTTTGGAGGATGAGATCAAGGTTGTGTGGATGCCTGCGTGGTTCCTCGCCTCCTCCCTGCCCAGCCGGGAGCTGCTGCTGGCTGTGGGCTGCCTGCCCTGCCTGCACCCCGGGAGGGGACCTGGCGACGGGGAGAGGCGAGCGCTCGGCCCCTGCCTCCTCGGCTGGTTGGAGGCTTTGATTCCAGCGTAGAGCCGCGCGCTGGGGCAGTATTTCACGCTTGCCGGTGTTGGCTGATAAACCTTTGATTTTCACTTCTGGGAATAACAGCACGGTAATGAATTATATTCACAAGAATAACTGTAATAGTCATAAAACTGAAAATAGAAGAAAACTGTAAATCAGTCACCCCCTTGTAATGTGCTTACTTCATCTGAATCACCCTCCCTGGGCAGATTATCAATTTTATTTGGCTTTTCCATTCTAAACTTTTATTAAGTGGGGTGCCTCATGCGTAAAGATACTGAGCACAAGCCATATGTTCCAGGGATTTATCTGTTTATTTTGCCTGCCTTCCCTCCCTCTCCCCTCCCGCTCGTGGCTCTCTGGACCTGCAGACTGACGTTGGACTGTAAAAGACACATGTCCCTGGTGTCACTTTACCTTTATTATGCAAAATAATAAGCTGCCAGTTGATGAACAGGCCTTCCTCTGTGCTGTGCAGAATTACCCTGACCCTGCAGCATGTTTAGGCTTCCATGTAATTAAAATAGAAAGCCATTAGCATAGCTCCAGGGTAATCATGGGGCCACATCCTGGACCTTGGCGTGTGCTGGGCTGCAGCGTGAAGATGCTGCTGCTCCCAGTCAATGGCACGATGCTCGCCCCGAGCCCTGCGGGTAAGCCAGGGCAGCCCCCGGGCACGGGGAGGGATGAGAAGGCAGCCGGGGCAACATCGGGGGAAAGTCGGTGAGAATTTTCTGCTGCGCTGCTGAGACTGAGCGTGGACGGAGAATGTGGTTTGGAAGGCAGAGCCATGGCACCAAGTGCTATGAGATGTCTCTGCAATGGCACCCGCCGCACTTTGCCTGGCCACAGAGCAAGGCAGCAGCAGAGACCCCGGTCCAAGCATCTTCTCTTGCTGGGTACGACATGGTAACTTTTAGCAAAGTCCCTGTCTTTTCTCTTTTTATTGAAGAATCATATAAAAAGATCCCTTTTTGTTTCTCTCACAGCTCGCTGCCCATGCTCTTTTCCATGTTTCCTATCAGAAATCCCCTGGTTATGGTTGTGTTCAAGGGGTGCAAGGCTGGCATAAGAACGATGCTGAACCAAGGCTGATGCGAAAGGTGTCAGAGCAGCCAAATGAGCTGGCCGAAAGGTGCAAATTACACTTAGCAAAATGCAGCTGTTGGGTTCAGTGACCTTTTCAAAAGCGAGCCGCAAGCTGGAGTGGAGTTTGCTTCAGCTGGATGTGAGCTTGCCAGGGCCTGCACAGTATTTCATGGCTTTTGGAAACACCAGCTGCAATTTTCCACCATAACACAGCAGGGAAGAAGGGAAAAACCGCAGACCACGCGATTTATGAGATGCTTCTCTTGGATATTTCCGCCTGTGATCTGAAATTGTTGAGTAATGTAGAAACCCCCAATTGTTGCTCCAACTACTCCCACTGAGTGTGCTTTTGCCATGATTGTCCATGCAAGTTCAGCTTCTCCTCCCCTGTGTCCAGCAGCCTCCAGCGCTGGATGCGGCTGCAGCTGCCTCCGGCCGTGCCTCCTGCCCAGGAGCCGGTTGGTTTTGTGGCTCACGATGGTCAGTGCATTTGCAAGAGCTGGCGTAAGAAAGTGTTCAGGTGGTTTTTGTGCCTATACAGCTCGTCTCTGAGTCCAAAATCCAGATTTCTTGAGTTAATGAAAATCATTTTGTCTAGTTAATGACAGCTAACAGAGCTGAGCCCATCTGCACCCATCGACGACTCTCAGCTGGTCTCTTCACAGCTTAGAAGGACCTGGAACACATCTGTCAAGCAAAGGATGTTCTGGAGATGGAGCTCTTCTCCTCTGGCAAGTAGCTCCTTGCAAGTGTCAGGCTGTATTCCTGAGCAACAGGGTCTTGGCAAGCGCTTTGGCTGCGCGTGTGTGTGTTAGTGCAGGTGCCGTCCTTGTGGGCTTGTCCTCCGGGCATTGCTCATGTGGACATCGCCTGGGTTTTCATTAGTGCTGGCTGGGGGTGACCAGAGAGGGGTCAGAGGGCTTTGCCCGGCTCCCCTGTTTCTCGTTGCATCGCGTCTGACGAGGGCCAGGGCCTGGGCAAATCTTGTAACGTGGTTTTCTCAGGTTCCCTGGAGGAGATTGCAGTTTGAACCTGGAGATGTCCCAGATCACCAGCCCTTCTCCAGCTGCTGCTGGATTCAGTCGGGCTTTTCCAGAGCTCCCATCTGGCCTCATCTGAAGAAAACCAGAGCCCGCCAGGCGTGTGCCATCGGGAAGGCTCCAGCCCCACTGTGCAGCTCAAACTTACCAGATTTGGCAGAGCTGGAAAACAGACTGAAAAAACCCAAATTGCAGAGGTGACAGAGCTGGGGCGTGGGTGGAGGACGGGCAGAAAGCACCGTTACTGCTGTGACTCATGCAGGTGCTTCACTCAGCACCCAACGCACGGCGTTATCCCACTCCTATGCGATCAAAGAGGCTTGCGGGGGTGGAGAGGGAATGAAGAGTCACTGGAGCAAGGAGAAGTGAGTACAGTGAGGCCTGAGTGGGAAGGGCTGGAGACACCACAGCATCTGCTGGAGGTTCAGCCCAAGAGATGCTCCCCAAAGAGCGTCTCGCTTGCAGGCTCCAGGTGATGGGTTGGCACGGGCTCTCCAGTCCTTTATTTCCAGAGGTCCCAGAGGTTGGGGGAGCCTGGGGTGACCAGCACAGGAGCAGAAAAGCCCTTGTGGGATCCCTGCGGGGTGGATGACCTGCCCTCGGTCCTCCAAGGAGGGCTGCGGGAGCTGGCTGCTGCTTGTGCTGCTCTGCAGCTCTGCGAGCCGGAGCAGAGCCATGTTCGGAAGGAGGGGGCAGGGGGAGGAAACCCTGTAGGAATGGAATTTTAAAGGCAAGTCCGAAGTTCAAGAGTAGCTGCAATTTGAACAGAAATCTGCTCTTTGCAGCCAATTAGCAGGGCTACGAAAGCAGCAGGAGCATCTTGTGTTTTGACAGCGTTAAAAAAGCACAGAAACCAAACAGTGCGGATGGAGCACGCCACCCGTGCGAGCTGTCGCTCCAGCATCAGCGACCCAGCGCCGAGCCCGTCTGCCAGCAGCCCCAGCAGCGCGGCAGGTCCCGGGGACCGGTGGGGTCCCAGCCTGCCTGCCAGAGCCGGCATTCCTGCCCTGCCCTGCCTGCTGGGTTGGTGCCAGCAGGAGAAAACCACACACTTTTGGTTAACTCCAGCCCGAGCAATTTTGTATGCAAGGGTCTGTGTTTATACCACACGGTTCCCTCTTTTTTCTTCTGGGGTTGAAGGTTGTCTTGGGTGGAAAGGTCTGGCTTGGGCTGTCTTTGCTGTGGAAGGGGCCAGCACAGCAGGGATGCTCTGGCTGCCTGGCTCTGCTCCCTCCAACAGATGAGTTTGCAGCAGTATCAGCCTCCCAGCAGAGCGAATCGATGGGTCTGGCTCCAAATTCATTTAGCAGACTTGGTCTTCGGAGAGTCAGACAGACCTGGCACAACATCTGGGCACAGCTGAGGCAGGGCAGAAGGTGAGGGAGACCCTTCCCAAGGGTGGGTGAACCCTCGCACCTGCAGAGCAGATTGCCTGTGTGCAGGGTGAGGGATGCTCTGTTGTCCTGAGGATGCAAGAAATGGGTCTTCAGGTGATTTCTCCAGGGCCTGTGAAACACTGCAGCTCCCAGAGACAGATTTTACTTCTCTCTTGGCTAACAAACAGTGAAAGACTCCATGTCTGGTGTCTGGGGCTCACGCACACACACAGAGTCCCTCTGGGACCTGCACGTATCAAGACCCTCTTGGTGCAATTCCCTCATGGTTTCCTAGTGCAAAGAGGCTGATCTGACACTACAGTGCAGGTGTGTCCATTGGTGTGGGGCTCCTGGGGCCCCCTGTCCCAGCTATGGCAAGAGGAGGGTCTCCAGACACTTGTCGCATGTGGCATAGCCAGAAGCAAGCAGGACCCTTTTCATTTTGGCACCTGAGGAGAGTGGAGACCCTCTCCCTGGGTCATCTCCAGAACTTCCCACCCCACTAATGTGACGTGTGTCCCCTTCCTGGGACACTTCCCGGACAGCAGCAAGTGACAGAGCCAGCGGCTTCGGGGATGGCACCGAAAAGGCACCTCCAGTCCCGGGCAGAGCTGGTGTGGGGCCTCGCAGCAGCCCTCGCCGGCTAACGCAGCCCTCGCTCCGGCCGCCGCGGTCGTGTCTCCGCTCCTGCTCTGCAATCAAATTAATGAGGAGCAGCAGCGGCGGCAGATTGCGAGCGAGCGGCGAGGGGGTGGCGGGGGAAGGCGGGGGGATGCTCTCGGTGACTCATTGCCCCGCTCCCCGCTCCGGGAGAGGGTTTTCTGTTTTGGAGGTGAAAGCTGGAAAGCAGCTCCCTCCTTCCCTCCCTATCTCCTCTCCCCCCCAAGCCAAAAAAAGCTGTGACAGCTTGATTTAGGGCTGGATAATGAGGTATTTGTGAGGAGGATGGGTACAGCAGGAGCCTGCGCTTGCCAAATTGTTCAGTTTAATTGATCAAATATTTTTATGCATCGTTTATTCCTTTAAGGCAACCGTAAGCCTCTTCTCCTGCTGCACTGAAATGAAAAGAGCAATGCTGGAAATCACCCAGGCTGAACCCCGGTGTGACAGAGAGGGGTGGGTGGCTGCTGATGACCTCCTCGGCCACCCAGGACTTGCCTGGCTGCCTGCACCAAGCGGTGGGTGGGCGAGAGGATCCAGCCTCTCCGGAGCTCCCCAAGGCACGCAGCGGGCAGGAGCACAACGGCGGGCGGCAGCCATCTGGCAGGGCTTGTCCTGAAGGCCTGGCCGGAGCGCGGGTGCAGCCCTGCGTGCCACCCAGGCTGCGACCGCCCTTCCCTGGGGCCAGCTGTGTCCCCAGCGCCAGGGCAGCGTGCCACGCGAGGGCTGTCCTCGCTGTTCACGGTGCAAAGGGAAACGCTCAGCGAGCCAAGCCGGACACATAAGTAATCGCTAGGAAATGTTTCCCCCATGCAATTAAGTCGCTGTAATCACTAAATCCCTCAGTCAGAGTTGGATCTGTTAATCTACAAAGAAAGAAGGACAAACCAAATCCTTTCCTCGTCGGCTTTTATCTCCTGCCCTCCTGCCACAGGGTGCCAGCGGCGGGGAATTGCACTTGATGCGGGCAGGACGAGGGGGCACACGGCTCTCACTCCAGCCTCATCCCTTGGACATCGCTGCTTCCAGGTGCCGGCTTCAGCCCCATGTCCCGTGTCCCATGTCCCGTGCCACCCCTTCTTGCCCAGGTTCAGGCTGGCTGGCACGGTGCTGGGTGTCCCCTTGCCCACCCAGGCTTTATCACGCTGTATTTGCCACTATGGAGAAAAGCTGCCGCTGAACGGGCTGTCGGAGCCCGGGTGGGTTGTGGCGAGGGGCTGCGGCGGAGGAAGGGCTGTTGCTCAGGGCAAGCAGGAGCACCCCAACCCTCCGGCCTGCAGTGTAGTCCTTGGGCTGCAGCTCGGTGCCTGCGAGTGCCCGGCTGCTTACTCCGTGCTCAAACCAAGAGCTGCCTCTAGCAGTACCGGAGACGGCTCAGGGCTTGTACCAGCGATGGCTTGGGGCTTGTACTGGCGACGGCTCAGGGCTTGTGCAGGGCTCCGGGTGCTGGGCTCCTTCCCAGGCCTGCCTGGGGACCGCTGCCTGGCTGCGATGTGTCCCTGCCACCCAACAACCGGCTGGGGCTGCACGAGAGGGACCCCATGGCTTCCCATCCCATCCACCACCAGCATTCTCCTTCTCTGCCCTGGTCCCCGGCATGGTACTGCCTCTCCTGCCAGTGCCACTGTCAGCCCAAGCCCTGGCTCTGAGCTCACCTGCATGTTCTTGCTGTTTGGATTCTGCTCAGAGCATAAAATCCTTGACCCAGGCTCCCTTTCAGCTAAACAAGCCGGAAGCCTCGTGCTGCCGAGACAAGAGCAGCAGCACAGATACGCCCTGCGCTTTGCTGCATCCCTTCAAGGACAGTTTGATGGGAAGCAAAGTGCAGGTGCTCACAGGCAAGGAGGGATCAGCGGGGATGGCTGGCAAACAGAGACACACAGACCAGACGTGTGCGTCTGTCCAGGGGTGGCTTCACTGGTGCTCGGAGAAATGTCAGGGGCCAAAGAGAATTGGTCTGCCCCATCGGCCCCATGTCTGGTGCATCTTCAGGGTGACACTCAGCCCCCAGCACTGTCTCCCTTGCACCCTGATGGTGTCCTGTCCTGCCTCTAAGGCCACCTTTCCAGGCCAGGGTATGCTGGAACGTGCTCTGGCATAAGAGGTAAGAGGTGGAGCAAGTGATGGGTACAGCAGATCCCAAGATGCTATTTTGGTCTCTCCCGACCACCAAATTCTGTTTTCCCTTATTCAGCCCCCGTCCGTGGCAAACATTCACCAGCTCTCCTCTTACTTCTCCTAGAATGCAAGCAGATGGAAAGCTTCAGGATCCTTTAGGAGCTCTGTCCTAGCTGGCCAAGGCCAGCTGAGCTCCACCAGCATCCATGGGAAGCAGTGGTTTCTTCTCCCAGATGCAGCTGGTCCTCTGCACTTTCCCCTTTGTTCAGAGCAGGTCAAGCGACGTAAGATTCCCCTGATAGCACACCCAGGGATGCTCCCAGCCCAGACTCTCAGGTGGCTGGCCTGTGCTCCTTGCTGCCAGGTGAGGAGGACACCATGGTTGAGGCACGTCAGGAAGAACTGCTGCTCTTTATGACCACTAATGGTATTTGCAGCTCTGCATTTAAAGATGATGATAAAGGTAATCAAACTGTCAGGAACAAAGACAGATGGGGAGCTCGCTGGAGCCAGCAAGGGATTCCCTGCTTTCAGTTAACAGCTGTGATTTATATTTCATTCACACCTACGGACTCAGAGCATGGAGCAGGGCAGCAGTGCTTTACAAGAACACTGTAGGGAGGAGTACAACAGACACTGAATTTATCTGCACTTGAGCTTCGAGACCTGTTTATGCCTTCTTTAGACACCACTATGAAATATTGCTGAGGTTATAAACTTTTCCCAATAAATATTTGGATGAGCAGAATACCCTGATGAGATAACAACCAGTAACTCGGCTTCCTGCAGCCGGCTGTGTCCTGACAACCAGCGACCCTCCTTTCCCTTTCTTCTCCTCCCACACAAGGTTTTGACAAGGTCCTGACAGCAGGCGCTGCAGTCCTTCTGATCTACGCGAGCCATGGAGTACGTGGCTCTTTCAGAGGTACAGGCTGCAGCAGCAGCAGTGGGGATGAAGGAAGGGGAGGGAGGTGCAAGGACTCCCCAGCTGCATAGCCACTGACCTTGACCTGCCAACAAGGTCCATAGCTCAGATCTTCGATGCCGGTGGATCCCTAGCTGTACATTGGAGACCTCTTTTCCCAGTCTCCGAGGCCTCGCTTTGTCATGATTCTGGCAGCCCTCCTTTCTTCTGTCTTCAGATGTTGTCTCTTTTCTCATCTTACCTTTGTATAGCATCACGTCGACAGCAGGGAGAGCTGGCAGCCCTGCCTGCTTTGTCACACGGTCATTCAGCACAGTGCCATGTCCGCGCTGATACCGTATCCATGCAACCTGTGTTTCAAGGATCGTGTTCACTTTATTTCTGTGGATTAAAAAAAAAAAAAACAAACAGTAAGAAAACAGCCTTACTAAGAAGAGTTCTAGCAGTTAATTAGTTTCAACATTGAAAGGGCCACTGCCAAGCAGCTAAAAATCATCATGTTTGAATGGTGAATTAAGTCAGCCAAGCAATAAATTTGAGCAACAAAACAGTCCCCTTAGCTCAGAGAAGTTCTCTTTCCTCAAAACACTGATAAATGGCTTTTTCTGAGAGCCCACAAGGTCATCAAATTAATAAAGCATTTCAAGTAATGTATGGAAGTGAAATGACACCCTGCTGCAAGCGATTTGCTGTTAAAGCCAACTCTCTATAACAGAATGTGATGCACGCAGGATTTCCCAAGCAGACCCATCCTCTAATCTAGGACAGTTGTCCAAACTCCTTCGTGTCTGTTCTGGTCCACTGTCCTCCTCCCTAGTCATTATTTAGGAGAGTTAAGCTTGAGAAAAACTGACAAAAGAAAAAAAAGAAAGAAAAATGAAAACTTGGGATTCTCCCATTGACCAGGGAAGATACTCGGCGTATTTGCCATGAAGGAAAGTGAAGAGAAGGAACCAAGGAGGGAAAGTAAGCGAAATGCTGAAAAGCTCTTGAGGTAATGGTGTGGCACGCTCATATTCTTCGCAGTGGCTGCTTTGCATCCCCTACCACACATATGCATGAAGCTATGGCAAGAACACTGCACCCAAAATACTGGATTTACTCGTGTGAGGTGAATAGGGGCTGGGACTGTTGGCTGCCAGCACTAATGTCAGGGACATTCGCAGGACCCAGCACAGTCAGACAGTAGGAAGGTCCAAAGCCCAAGAAGCAACGCTCAGACATCCAGGCATGAAATGAACAAAAGGAGTTCAACTTTCAGTTAAACTCGGCGGGCTTAGCCTGAACACGGCATGGCCTCATCAGACCCAGCAGGCACATAAAGCCAAGCATGGCCCTGCTTTCTGTCACCCTCCGATTCCTTTCCTGTGTGTTTGGGGTGGCCCTGATTCGGGCTGCGGACATAGCAGCAGGAGGCATGGATAGGATGAGATGGGTGATGAATGTAGGGATGCTTGGGGACAGATATCAGGGAAATCTTTTCAGCAGTCGGAATAGCTTAGCAGGGGAACAGATTGCCTGGGAGGCGCGGCATCTCTGCCAGGGGCTGTTTCTGAGACAGGACAGACATCTGTGGCTGAGAGTATGTCCTGGGTGGCCTCTCATGCTCCCTTCTAACCCTGGGATGTTCCCAGTGCCCCTGTCTTTAGAGGAAGAGGAAGTAGCACGGGACACAGTTCTCACTTTTAGGTCTCGCAGATGGCCTGTAACAGGCCTTATACCAGAGGCAGAGAGAAAGAAAGGCAAGGGGCACTCCAGGTAGCTATCACCAATCACTTTACTGGAAGTTTGCATGATGGCAGCCCCTCCTTTAAACACAAAGCTGAATACGTCCCCTCACTCTCCACTGCAATGGCCTTCTCCAAGCTTGTTTTACACTTGAAACAATTTAATATGAAATATATACTTAATAACATGGTAGCACCAAGAGGCGCTGAATATGGCAAACATAAAAAAATCTGAGCTAGCAATAGCCTCTGCAATGTTGTATCCACTGGGTACCCTTCTTCTTGAAATCCCAGCCCGGGTTTCATCTGCCTTTGATTTACTTCGAGGACAAACCTCTCGAGACAGTCTCCAGTCCATTTATCCGCCCCAGTGCTCTGCCCTCCGAGCGCTACCACAGCACAGCGCTCAGTGATAGCGGTGCTGCCTTCGGCGCCCGTCCGTGCGTGGACAGCTGATCTCCGCGGGGACGCGTTCGTCACTCTCCCAGCGGCTGACAGACCAGCCCAGCAGCACGCAGGCGACGACGGCTTCGGCCTCCTTGCGGGCTCATTGACATGCAGCAGAAACCCCGGGTACCATATGGAACGTGGAGGCAGATGGATGGACATGTGCATGATCTGTGCGCATCTCTGCTGATGCAACCGTCCCAGCGCAGGCATTAACACTCCAGTATATGGTTTGCATTTGGGGCGCCAGAGAATTTTTCTCTCATAAAATAAATAAAATACGTTCTGAGCATCTTGGGATGAAGCCATTCTAATCCTTTTATTCTTTCCAGAGAAAAATGATTCCATATTCAGGGCACTGTGCAAACAATTAATTAGCCTAATGAAAATGAAAGGCCTAATTGCTCGGTATTATTATGATCATTGGCAGCCAGGCGTGACCAAAGAATAGGCTCTGTCTTACCAGGGATAAAGTGCAACTTTCCAGCTTTTCAGGCTTTTTTGATATTCGAAAATCTAGCAAAACAATTTTTTTTTTGTTTTGGAGTGGTGGTGTAATTCTCCCTTCCACACACAAAAAGCTGGCAGTATTTGGAGACATCTGAATGAGCTGCTATACAATAAAAAAAATGAAGAGGAGACCCAACTGGTGTGAAATAACCTGGCTGAATGGAAGTCGATAAAGCTGTAACTGGCCTGAGCTGAATGACACAGTGCTGTCTCCACTGTGTGTCTCCGGCAGGAGACTTCACTCCCAAGACGAGAGTGCTGCAACATTAAGAAAAATTGTATTTTTTATGGACCACATCTAAAATTAAAGTAGAATCATCCTTAATGCAGCTCCCTTTTCAACGATCTGTTTTTATCCAAATGGAAAAGTGCTTTAAATTCACGCAGATGGATTTGTTCACTGTGGATAGGATGGTGAAGAGTCAGGTTACAGGAACTTTAAGAAAGTGAACTGTTATCATTTGTGCGTGTCTCGTAACATGGAGACAGAAAGCAGATGCTGACTGAACATTGACCTAGCCTGAGGAGTCTGGGTCCAACAATTCTTCCACTAAACAGTTGATTCTCATGGGAAAATCCCCAAGATTCAGCTTTAATTCTATTATCTGCCTTGTGCAGAGACTAGCAACCAGAGACTATTCTTTAAGAACGTGGGTAAAGCCTGGTCTCATTCACACTTGCACAACCCCACTGACTGTATTGTAGAGGGTTTCTCAGCAAGCTGGATTTTTGGTGTTTGGGGTGGGGGAGATTGCAGTTTAAACTCAACTAAGGGCACTTTTACTCTCTGCTCCAGGCTGGCACCCAGAGCTGCAGGACATGCCCATACATAAGACATCCGTTACCATGCAATGCCAGACACTCACACGGGAAATAAGGCTTCCTGGTGTAACCAGTGGCGATAGGTAAGCACCTCACTTAGGGGCTTGGGATCATCCCCTGGCAGAGTTTAATACTCTGAATTGATGGCAATGGGATCAGGAACCCAAGCCTGGTCACCGAAATGAGGTGGGATGGCCCCCTCCCTCCCACTCTCAGCATGCTTAGCACAGCACTCCAGGGGATGCGATTCCCACCCCGCGTAATTTAATAAACTGCTGGCTAGCAAAGAGCAAGGGTGAAGTCAGACCTACATCTCCTCCAGCTCTAGGGATGCAGAGTGAGAGCAACTTCCCTTGGCACAGCAGTGGAAATTTCTTCATGCCATCTCAGCAACTCACTGGCAAAACAGCCACACAGACTTTGTCACTTAAAGGCTTCAGATACTCCACATTTGTGCTGTGTTGACTTTTAGGAGGCAACTTGTGTCCAAACATACTTGGTTTTGAGAAGGATTTAAAAAAAAAGAGGCGATTACAATACAGAATCGTACACTCCTATGAAAAAGGTAAGAACGGAAAACACAGGTTTGTGGCTGAAGGTCACTGCACTTCACAATCACCTTTTTGGTTTGCAAAAGTGAAATCAAAGAGAACGCATGGGCCTTCCTGAAACCATTTCAGGCCTGTAACCATTTGTTCATGCAGCTGGGAACGATTATTACAGATGCTGCTGGGGATATCGAGACATAGAAGAATGACAGACCCAAAGATGTCACAGCAGGAAGGGTCTGTCAGATGGCAGAATATCCCAGCAGCCTTTGTCAGGCCGGCTAACAACGTTCTGCTTAGCTGAATACAGCTGCTATCCAACCTTGGATACACAGGCACTCATCACCCCTTGCTGATATAAAAGAAAACCCTAACAAAATGAGGCTTTTGTTTCAAATTTATTTTGCAAATCTACCAATTCATTTTATGAAAGTATGAAATCCTATGTGGTTACATTAAACAGTCACATTACAATTCAGGTAATACAAACAACCACTACAAAGTTAGTTTTAGGTACTCTTGGATAACAAGTAGATTTAACATTATTTAAAACAAAAATAAGTCACAAAGAAGAGAAAAATAGCCTTGTGATTGTCACAGAATTTAGATTAAAGCAAGGAAACCACTGTAGACTCTCCTTGTCCTACAACACCTTGAGAGAAACACTGACGTTTGCATCATCTTTCAATGTTAATGTTGAGTTAGACGCGTCAAATTTAAGTGCACACATCTACTCAGGATAACAAGAACAGTTCACAAGTTGTTTGGAAACCAGTGTCAGGTTTCATTCTCTGGAAATTACATTTACAGTATAACATCACCATCATCCCTGCTTTCAGATGCATAAAATCCTGTAATACTATTTGTAAAATACACTAGAGCTTCAAATCTGCTCTAATTGAATTCAGCGGGAGTAGGATCAGTTCCTACATTTAATAAGTACTCCTGATTTACTGAAATCCTTACGAAATGGCCTCCTTCCCAGGAATGAAATCAATTTAGCAAACAACATACTGTAATAATTCAGCAAAACTCTTCACTTTGCTATCCAGCAATTGACACTGCAACAGCATTTCTGAGGCCCTTTACACGTGACCATTCTTTCCTCGCCACCAGACACAGGACACACGCAGACACCAAGCAAGCGCGCTTAGTAAGAACTCGGAGCTATGTAAATAAAGTATAAAAATCAAAGAACACATTGAATTAATCTAGAAACTGCTCTCCTGACACCCATCTGACACACCTCTAGTGTCATTCTGCTGCCTGTAAGCTGCCACTTCTGATGAGACATCTGTCAATCACGCTTGCATAACTGCTTCTTAGGAAGCAATTAAACGGAGCTTTGATTTTGTAGCTGCATCTCTACATTGCATACGTAGTTCGGGGCAAAATGTCCAAGATGCTACTGCTGCATGTAACGCAACAGTGTCACAGAAGCAAGGAGAGCTGTTTATGGGGTAAAAAAGGCAGGTGCAGGTACAATCCTGATGGCCTGTGGCACAAAGGAGATAAAAACAGTTCATCCTCCCTTGCAGCCTTCACCTCTTTTGACTAGGACATCCAAAATGGTGCAGCCCCTCAAATCTCCACTCATGCACGTGGAACAAACCTGCAGATCTTGTTGTAGTACAGAAGTGAAGCCAGCAGCACCTTGGCAAGGCTCCCAACAGAACTAGGCATTTATCCACAAGAGTATCGTTTAACACTGACCACCTCAAAAAACTTACAGAAACCAGACAGGTTACATAAAACTATACAAACTTTCCACCTGGACACGAAGTGCCACTGAACTGCAGAAGCAAAAAAGAATTTCGTGTTGAGGGCAGTAGCTATCCTAAGTGTCTACAGCAGGCTTTATTCCCCTGAAGCCAGTAACATTTGCTAGAGTCTTGGAAATGGTACCAAGCTGGTGAGAACGCTACTACAGCCAAGACTAGCAATTTTCTCCCTTCTCGACAAACACCACTCTTATGCGACATGCCAAAGCCAACTAGGGTGCATTTATGGGTGGCTGACTGCAGAACTCTCCCCAGAAGGTAGTTTAAAATAGTAATAGATGCTTTGGTTTCCCATTCTCTGATATGATATGATAAATATAATTTGTTCAGACCCTTTGTTACAAGCATGCATTACAACAGATGGCTCCACCCTGTTATTACCCCTGTGCCTGCTTGTTTTCCCTCTCTACTCATGTAAATGTAATGTCAAATCCTCTTAAGAATCCTGAGCAGCCGTCCAGAATCACTTGTTCAACTGACATTTCTGTAATAATAAGGAAAGAAAAAAGAGTTGTGGGAAATTAAATGGTGCTCTTGTTGCCAAGTTGTTAAAATTATATGGCAATATGCTTCCAGTAGTTGTACGAAATTAATTTGTGGAGTGCCTACAAGCCTTACATCTACTAAATCTCAACAGGATATAAAATGCTATTTAAGTGATATAACTTAAAAATGTTAAGAAGAAAAAAAATCAGCACCAAAGAGTGAAAGAAGAAACTAAATTCTTGTCTGCACTTCGATTCCTTGAGGCTGGATCTCTACAGCTGAGCAAGCCATGCCGGAGATCCTCAATGAAATACTTAGACTGTGTATGTATGTCAGCACCTGCACCTCTCCCTTCTGGCACCCGTCTTCAGCTGTTGAGACAGGGCACATTCAGTTACTCCGCTCCTGTAAACAGCAGCTGGCAAACAGCTCGGCCAGCCCCTCCACTAACGACCCTCTCATCCACTGCTTTCTGAAACTACCAGCCAGAGCAAAGCAGTCTCGCTATTTTTCACCTCCTTTATTATAATGTTGTCCAGAAAGAAGTGCCTGAGACACCTGATCTGTAGATAAATTCATTTTTAAATTATGCCACTATGTGATTACTGTCATTCTTTTCTCACAACAATGTCAAACACAATATAAAACTTTGGATTTTCTATACTGAGTAAAATCAGCAGTCAGAAGAAAGACAGTGCCAGCAGCACTGTTACTGCTCCATTCTGTAAGACAGAACCAGGGTAAGGCGCTTTGGCAATCAGCACCAAGTTTAAGCGACAAGCTTTGTAACAACAATTTGCTCTCTGCACACTAGAGTATGCACAAGTTTTCTGCAGATGCATGGAAAACTGAGACCCCCTGGCTGTTCTCTAAGCTGCTTTGAAACTACAACAATTTGTTTAATCCAGCAGCAGATCCTGGTACTATTCTTTCCCTAAGTACAGTACATTTTGACAGCAACACAGAAGCACACGACACAAAACAGATTTGTTCAAGCTCACCGTGGTTCCGATGGACTACACCCACCAAGAGGCAATCCAAAAAAGAGCACACAATTCATCAGGACAACAACACTGACTCAAAGGAATTCCAGCTCCACTTAGTGAAGGAAGAAAGAATCCACAAAGGAAAAGATCTTATTGCAAGTTGTACTGCTCAGTTTGGCCACTTCTAATACAGATTGGTAGTGTCAGAAGCTACCAAGGAGCCAACGACAAAGAATTCCTGTTTTGTAATTATTTTAAGTACAGCAAGGTTGCTTTAAAAAGAAAAGCCACTGCACAATATTCCAAACGGCCTTCTCTAACAGACTTGCAATCTTTAGATCAACACTGACAGAAAATACGGATTTCCGTAGCAGTTCTGGCACCTTGCAATTTGGAAAACTCCTGTGCATATGGGACTGAGGCAGCTTGTTTGCAGACCCTTCTCGCAGTACCCTAGGGTCACCTGTGCTTCTTTCACATCAGCGTATCGCTGGACTCAGCAGGTGCCTTCCTCGGAAGGCGCAAACTGGCAGCTGTCGTGAGAAACAGTGTCAATGCTCTGCACTTCGGACTGCAGGTGGATGGACACCTGAACAGCTATCTCTTGACCTTGCTCATTCATGGACCCGTCGTCTGAATCCCCGGCTGGCGAATCGCTGCGCTTGATCTCTGGGTTGATGGGGTATATTGCAGCTTGGGTACCGCAGGCTTGGGTCTGTTTTTCCTCCTCACCGACTTCATCGGGATCGTCGACTCGCACAGCCTCAAAGATCTCCTCCATGAACGCCCTGCAGTTAAGGATCAGAGGTGGAAGGGGAATGCTTCTGGCAAGCTCTTCGATGTACCGAGCAAACTCCATGGTCTTAAACTGAGTGACTTTGGCCAACTCTAGCGTTTTAGCAGATGTAATGATAGGGATGCGCTTGGCTATCTCAAAAGCCTTCTGAAGCTTCTCAGCCCCTTCCGTCCTGAAGAACTCATTGATAGCCTTCTCTGTCTTGCGGAGGTGACTGCTCATCATGCACAGACGGGTTATGTTTAAAATCAGGGTGATAGCAAAGGCAACGAGGCACACAATCATGTAGTAGATACTCATGTCTCCCGAGGTGAAGATAACCCTCAGGGTGACTGTGTAATACAAGGTGTCATTACGATTAACAGCTGCACACGTGTATCGCCCCCGGTCAGCAAAGGTGACTTTTGTGATGTTAAGGGAATTATCAGCAATCCTCCACCGGCCACCTGGAGATTCAAAAGAAATAAACTGAGCTAATGAAAGAAAAATCACTGGGTAAACTAAACATGTGTTGGTTCCTTCATAAACAGGAGACAGAGCTTGGAAGTAGGCAGTCCATTTCTAGCGTAACACAAACAGTACTCCAAGGATGGAAATTTCCTTTTCATGTTTGTGATACAGAAAGCTGTAACCACTTACCAATCCTACTGCTTAACGGTAAATTATTCTGCACGCTTGCTACTCTGGTTTTTCCCCTTTCTCTCATCAGCACTGCCTGTGTGCTTTTAGACTGCTAGCTCTTTCCGACAGGGAACCTAAATCTCAGCTAGTGCTTCTCACCCGCTGTGTAACAACACTATGTTGAAAGACTGTCCTCTGTAAAGTCTAATTTTCCATACGTTTGGAGTCAAAAGTCAAGTGACTTGTGAAAAAGATCAGAGTCTGTAAATGGCTCTGCTGGCAAAAAAACCCAGGACTTTCTTCAGACACAGTTTTCTGCTGAGCATGCAGTGCTGATACACAAAACCCATGTAAAAAGAAATCAATAGAAGCTAGCTTTCTACAGTATTTCCTATGCATTTATAACTTGGGGGGAAAACTGTTTTCATAACTCATTCTTCTAATTGCTCTACTTTGAACTAATCTCCAGATGGCATTCTAACTACAAAGAGGTTACTGAATACTTAAGGCAGAAAGATGGCCTCCGAGAAGATCCTATCAATTAGCTTCATGACCTTCATTAATACTAATAAGAGTAGAGAAAACCACATGCATCTCAAAGTCCTAATTTTTTGAAAATTAAAAACTACAGGGACAGAACTATAAGAGCCAATGGCTAGGAAAATATATACTCCTTCTGTACAAAAGGGTTAAACAGTATGTATTTCATGATCAGCCATTACAAACTGTGTTAGTTTCCGCGGTCTCACTCGGTGAATAAACCAGAAAATTAATGTAGTAAGTTACCCCACGCTTTAAAAAATCCTGTAACAAAATTAAAGCACTGCTTGCCAGCTGAAAAAGGTCACAAGTTGCAGAGAATTTTGCTTAATTAACGTTTGGAAAAATACTATATAAACCAGAGCAATAAAACCCAAAAACATCACTTAGTATCTCGTAGGATGCAGATTCATTTCTTCTGTGTTAAACACTGCAATACCTCCTGAACGAAAGGATTCTGTGGGGCACTGCAGCAGGATGGATGGGCTAGGACAGAACTCAGGTACAATTCACATGCCACATGCCAGAGGGCAAAGGGCTTTGTCTTGCTCTCTTCCTTATCTCCCCACTGTAAAAATGGGAGGACTGGAAGAGAAAATGATAAGAAAATCCAGAAGTTTTCAGATACTGTATAAAAGGGGAATACTGAAGGATAGAAAACAGCAGGAAAGCTCACCTTCACCCTTCTGTTCAAGCAGGTGTCCTCTGGAGTTATACCAAAAAATATATTCATACTGGCTGCTGTTCAGTTTACATTCAATTAAAATACTGGTCCCCTCTTTGGCTATGATATCATGGTGTGCTGGAGAACTTACTAAAGCTTGAGACACAGTATGAAGTGATGCATTGAAAGACCCAAAAGCAACCGTCCTGTTAAAAGCTACATTTTCCAGTGTAAATCCAATCGAAAGATCAGCACTAACAGTCAAAAATAACAGGCAATAGCTGAGCTTCATGGAAAGCCAGAGAAAATTCTTTTTTCATTTAATTTGGAGAAATGAGGTCATATGATATTAAGCTGTCTGTATTGCTCTGAGATAGCAGAGGAGGCTCTTGACTTGTTCAGTGATAGAAAATGTCTTGGATCCAAGCGCGCTTTCAAGACCATCAATATTAGAAGCGGAAACTGGAAATCCAACTGAAAAAAAAAAAAACCCACGTTTATTAATGATAGCAAGCTTACGGCGTATTCAAATTTCATTTCCAGTAAACAGATTTTGATTAGCATAATATAAACTGTCAGCCAAGAGGTTCCAAATCAGAGCTTTGCTCAGAACACAGTAATGAAACGAGGGTAAGAAGGCATTAGCACAACCTTCAGTCCTCTAGATGCTCATCTTCCCATCCAAATAAATAATCTGAGGAACAATAATCATTAAGGGGAAAAAGGTTTTAAAAAAAGAACAAATTGTTCAGACTACTCAAAATGCAAAACTATCTTTAGGATCAGAAAGTGGATTCTGCATTTGCTAGCAGAGAAAAAGTGCTTTCTTAATAGAGGAAGAAAAGCAAGAAAGAGGATATAATTTCTGCCTCCCTCCCCACCAATATCAAAGCGCTTTTAAGCCCTGGTTTTCTGAAGCCAGTCTTTCGTTGAGCATCTAGAGAAAAAACAAAGCACACACACATCTGATTTTAAGCGTTTATACATCTACTTACTTGATTCTAGAGGCACAAGTGGCATTAGATGTCTAAATACTACATAACATGCTTGTAATTTCTTGTGTTGGGAAAACTCTCTTGGCAGTTACCTACAGCCACAGAGAGGAAGTCCCTTTCTGAGTATCAGGGCACTGATGTCTAAAAATACCTCCCTTTTTGCAATTTTTCTTGCTGCTATATTTTCTGACTCTGCCTTTTTTTTTCTTGTATGTTTCACAATAAGCTCCCGATAAAAATCTTTTACTTTACGCTGCCAGGTCTCAGCAGTCATATCCTGTTTACCATCTTCTCTACCCAAATGCTGCCCTATATTTCACAGCAACTTGAAAATTTGTTTTGCCCTAGGGACAGAATTCATACTCTTCAAATTAATGTGCACAAAAGGTATTTTAAGACACTAGCATACAGCCTTTAATTTTATGTTCTACGCACACAAGGATCTTCCTTTTTTAAAAGCCAGAATAAAACCAATTTGTAACAAAATGAGATGACACCGATAAGAGAAAATCTGTAATCAATTTTACTGGAAGCCTGATTCATTAAAATTTCTAATCTAATATGCATGCCCTGAAGTTATGATTCCATCTAGACTGCTCCAGCGCCCTAAAAAAACAATTTACAAAGTGCAGAAGCCACAAGCCAAAATGTTAACTTAAAGAACATCTGACTCCATCCCATTGACTGTGTGACTTCAAATTTACCATTTTGCCTTCTACCAATACCAAATGCTACTAGAGCTGAATTTCATAAAAGTCACAATACAAAGGAATACATTTTCTTAATAAACAATGCAGATACTTCTCATCCTTCCAGAATCACTAGTTAACACTGCCTACAGCAGACATAAATCTCACTTATGAAAAATAATTTACTGTAAATAAATACAGGTGATTTTGACTAATTGTCATTTCAGCAGAGAAAAATTAAGTGTATTCAGGAATAGGAAAACTTGCTGATAACACACTACCCAGACTAGGCATTTTTTTCAGTTAATTTGTCAGAGGTCAAACCAGATTCCAGACTTGACGTGACAAAAAACACGTATCTGACCCTTTTCTGTTGCGGCTATTGCCAAAATCAGTTTAACAAAGAAGGCAAAGAAGACAGCTGGGTCCAACTCTCCTTCAAGCTTGACTAACCAACTCACCCACTGAGTCCTGCAAGAGAACCTGGAAAAGAGGCCCTCCACTTGTTTCCCTCTAAACAGCAATCCCGTCATCTGCCCTCTTTTCTTCTTTTTTTATTGGTCCCACTCTTTTCTCTATCATGCCTCTTGTCTGGTCATTTAGGACGAGACCAACGCAGAGAACTCAATTATACCGTTGTGCGGAAGAAACTACTTTCCCTCAGTTAAACAATTAAAAAAGTACCAAGGCCTCTTTTGTCCCTGTTTTCCACCAGTTGCACTTTTGGGGAATGCTACTGAGTCCTGCTGCCTCTGGGGAAGAGCATTCCAGTCACACCAACCGCACAGGTCTGCAAAAAAACAATACTGATTAGCTGATCACCAACCTCTCTTCTGTTGGAAGGAGTGGTTTTAGCCCTCCTTTTTTAGACCCCTACTATTTTCTGAGGGTTTCAGAGCCTTCAGCAAGCTGCTGACAACTGACCTGCTTATTTTCGTAACCTTGTGCAGATTTTTTCAAGGCAGGCTGTGGACTGTTAGTAGCTTGTGGAGCACTGACATTTGCATTGCCAGGGTGGCCATTTGAGCGTCCCTCAGGGCTTGCGCTAGCAAGTGAGGCGCTGGGGCCGCAGATCTTCAGCGTGCATCGCTCCACGACCCAGCTGCCTTCGGCTAAAAACACCACTGCACTTAACGGCTTTTGCATGCATCGGGACTTTGACTTCACAGCATTCGATGCAGTTACAGCTGACGACAGCTCTGCAGCCAAGACAAACCCTCCTCTTCGGTATCGAATCAAACGCACAGAATAACTTTCAGTCTTCCAAAACAATAACCTCCCAACTAATCAAGTTTCAGATTTATTAGAGAATAATTCCAGTACCTCCTTTGTGTTATTGTCATTTTAAATTATTAAACTGTTAGATTTCCAAGTGTCTGTGACACTCCTCCTGAAATGACATTAGGAACCTCAGTCAATTATTTAACACAAGAAACACTCAGCAATATTTACCCTCACAAGAATAATTATTTTCAGTAATTGCATATGCTCTCCACTATATTTGCACTGAGCTTGCATAATGTATAAAGCATTGGTGACGGGTCATTGAATTTTACTATTAAACTCTTTGAGGTCTGATTTATTAGAAATTGTTTGTCACATTTCACTTTTGGAAAAGCCATTATTGCTAAGCAGACAATGATCTGTCACTGCCGAGTGCTGGGAAAAATAAAATGATTTGCGAAATCCATATTCTTCAACTAACACACTTATGCAAAACAGCTGCTGAAGCTGATAAAGGATCCAAAAAGGATAAAGCGTGAGCAGTGCCAACACCGCAATTCTTCAAGAAAGCATTAAGCTTAAGCGAGATGAAATGTGCTGAATAGAAACTGGCTATTTTACAACTGAACCTGACGTTGAGCTCAACATATTTAACCTCTATTAAACCATAAGTTGTAACAACAGATAGCAGTGGAAAGATAAAAGTCTGTGATGCATATGCTTGTATGAGTCATCTTTGGCTCCTGTCCTGAAAAAGCGTATCTGAGTTTAACTCAGAGCACTGTAAGCGGTCCCACTGAGGTCAATGGAAGTACTGGTAGTACTTAAAACCACACACCTTTAGAAGGCACTGCAAAATTGGGGCTCAAGAGGTTGCAACTTCTATAACTTCTATGACTGCTCATAACATCATTTCGTACCCTGAGACAGGCGAAGCAATAAACCCAGACACACCCGACGGACCACAGGCTGCTCGAACCGCCTGCTGCTTCGGGCACACGATGTGGAAACGCATTCTGGCATTCACAACAGACTAACTGGTCCCCATGCGCACTAACAGACCCGCACGGATCGCTTTCGCGCAGAGCACGTCTCCCCACCCGCAGTGCCACGTCTTGCAGAAGCAAGGCTGCCGGGACCACCCCGCGAGGCCCCTCGGAGCTCTCTTTCAAACCGGGGAGCCGCGCCTGGCAGAGCCCTGGGAAATGCGTGAAAACACTCGGCGCGGTCTCACCGAGAGCCCTG
>Ga0065711_1033266_pt1 | contig 25822 bp, 10 predicted proteins | sample Hoacrofraction12_FD_59098 | JGI IMG/M metagenome (GOLD analysis project Ga0065711, IMG submission 59098) | Hoatzin crop microbial communities from Cojedes, Venezuela - Epithelial fraction 12 v2 (version 2) | ecosystem: Host-associated > Birds > Digestive system > Esophagus > Crop | place... | reverse complement strand
AAAAAAAAAAAAAGCCTTTTAAAACTGTGTGGAGCAAGCCGGGTTTGGGTCACACACACACACACCCCCTCCCCCCCCCGGACTTTATCCTTCAGGATTCTGAATTGAGAAAAGCTCAAGTTTGAACCTCATTCAAAATATGAAAAACAAAATAAGGGAAGGAGGGGTGCATATGCCTAAGTACAAACCCAAGAAGTATAAAATGTCTTTCTCTCACACTGGGGACAAATGGACAAGGATTACTGACAGCAATGGACATCTCTGAATCTTAAGGGGGCTGCTGCAACCAGCTTACAAGGCCTCACAGAAATCTCAAAAAATTTTCATGAAAGAGTCATGAACAGAAACCTGTAGGAGATGGTAACGCTGTACTGAAGAGTATTACCACACTGGGGTGCAGGACTGATGAGAAGTATTTTGTCTGGGGAGCATTTCTGAGGCGCTTACCTCCTTTGAAGTCTCTTGGCGTCAGGATGAATGCTAGCTGTCCTCGGGCTGCCATCCCTTTGAGGGGAGGGAGATACAGATGAGCCCAAAGGTTCTCTTCTAAACACAAGTCCTTACTGCAAGCTGGCCAAAAGGTCCCTGCAATCAAAGAAATCATTGTGGTTTTGCATGTGGCGCATTTATGTCCTTTAATCAAGGTTTGTCAGCCATCTAACATGTTCAACCACAAAGGAAAAAACAAAATGCATCTGCTGGGTAGCCAATGCAGAACAGAGACTAAGGAAAGAGAAGAACTGTTCATTCCAGTTTGGACACTACAAACTCCATGAAAAACACACGCAACATGATTTTTCAGACTAAGCAGAACCACCTCAGTATACAGTATTTTATACATGTATATATGTATAAAAAAAAAAAAAGCGCTATTTGCCTCTGGAATCATTTTCCAGCACTCTGAAATTCCTGCCTTCTTCAGATGTGAAGAAAAAACACCACATTTTCATTCTAGATATACATACTAGTCAGAGTCTTCTACAGTCTAATGCAGAAGTCACTCTTCAACAATCACTTCTTGCAATTGCCACAGCAGTACACAATTAACCTTAAATGCATTCTTTTTGCCATAAGCTAGTTGCAACAGAGCTTGCAGAGCCACTTGCTACGAAAAAAACAAACAAACAATGAAAGTTCTGTCACAATACTGATAAACGATTCCTTCTGCAGAACATTTCGCAGACTTTTGTGTTTGCACGCCAACATGCTAGAGCCACGAGCTCCATGTTTTCCTCAGAGTGAGTCATCTCTAACAGTGTCCATATTCACAGCCTCTTTGGCACATTTCCTGGGCACATGCCCTTCCACCACAGAAATGAATCTTTATAGCCCAGCTGTCACAAGCCTAGGCATGTCATATTAAGCGCGTGATTTCCCACAGCTTCAAACTAATGGGCAATCTTGGTTTATAACTCTTCTACCAAAGTATATTATAAGCAGAAGCAAGTGGGCAACCACTTCTTTGGAATACTAGGTGTACACAAGTCCATACTCTTCCCACCAGCCTACAGCCATTTTCCCTTTTCTGGCTTCAAAAAACAGCGGTTGAAGAGTGAAAAAAAATCCTGTCTCTTACAACCATTATCCTTTTAAGTGTTTTTTATTACATAGTGGGGCTGACAATAGTCATCCCACTCCTCCCCGTCCACCAGGCAAATAACTACTGCACAACCATGCCTATCAAGTTATTACCTTATGGGGGAAAAAAAAAACCTAACTGCCATCTGTGGCAGATCTTCTCCCAGAAGTCCATTTAAAGAGGTACACCAAGATTAATGAGGGACTTACATGGTTCTATGACAATCCCAACATTTCATCTACTCATCTCTTACAGATAGTCACTGAGAAGGCAAGAAACACAAAAATGTAACCCATAATCAAAGCTCCATATGGAACTGAATTTTACTGAGAGATACATCAAATGGTTATTAATAAACAGTACAAAGTCCCAAAATGGGAAATTGGAAGCAAATCAGCATTAGTTTACAGAATTAATTTGTCCAGATAAACTGCACTACAATAAAACCAGAACTAACAGATGAACCTTGCATTCAATGAGCACTGAGATCAATTTTTTCTTCAACAAAATGTCACCCTACTTGCACCTATGTATTTTAAACCTATTTCACTAGAGTAGTTCACATCAATAACACTCAGCGGTTTTATGAATTACTCCCCCTCTCTAGACCAGAAACAAACTTCCAGCAGAAAACATGAGGCACAAGAACCCTTTCACCTTTATTGTTCAAAAAATAACTGCTCTAATGTTTACATCTGTTCCTGTTTACCCATTACATCAAATTAAATTCAAAACGAAAGGTACAACTCAAATTTACTTCTTCACACAAATCCACCCATCAGTTTAATCCTTTTTTAAGCACCTGCGTATACAACTTCCAAGGTCTTTTGCATCCCCATTCTGCAGCCTGTAAATCTTTACTCCTCTTTCCCCTTCACTTTTTGTATTCATATTGCTATTAAATTCCACTGCTTCTTGTACAGAATATTCATAGGCCAATCCTTCTTCAAAACCCTTACTAATGATGAAGTTGTATGTATCAGCCCTAGAATTGCCCAGGATCTTCAATTCAGACTTCTGCCAAGCTTATCACTCCAATCCCTGCAAAACACATAATTTTTCTGCAAACTCCTTATTCTTTTCCACTTTTTCTCTTTACAGCTCTCCCCCAACCTCTAATTACTACTAAAACCACGTTCTATTCACATCCATCATTTCCATTCTGCCTTCCTCCCCTATGTTTTTGTTTCCTTCCTACAAATTGCTGTTTCAAGGAACTGTTGAAGAAAGCAGAGAGGGAGAAAGCCTCAGTACCTCCAAATGATTTTTATCCCAATTGTTATGCAACAGCTTACACATTTAGTAGTATAACAAAAAAAAAAAAAAAAGATGGAAAGATCCTTAAGAATTTGGTTGAAAACACTGGCTCTTGAATACAAGAACTGCGATTTTTTAGAACTAATTACCGTACTAATAACAGTACGTAAACCTATTCACCATGGAATTTTCCTTTTAAAGTTCAGTATTTTTGAGTCTAACCAACTTTTTCAAAATAACAATTTTGGAAAGTTCTACATTCAGCCACTTTAACATACTTATTAACATGCCATAAGATAATATTTTCTTATATATATAAAGAATGTGACTTTTTTGCTTTTACACAGCTACCTTTATACAGGCCATACAAAGACAGAGAAGAATTCAATTGACCCAAAGAACTGCATAAATGATGAAGTATATTGAAGTAAAAGAAAGTTACCTAACGTTCACATTAAAGATATGACACAAACCTAGTAACTGTGTAAGAGCACAAGATTATGCCCGAGGTATGTAAAGAAAGAAGTTTTCCATCAAATGCCAGATGTTATAGAGGTTCATGAGAAGATCAGATCAATAGACTGGCAGCCATCTGATAGCGGCATTAGTCACATTCTAGCTGAAAAGCCTTGTGCCAGGAAGGCTATTTGGGCAACGAGATGGGGACCCGACCCATGGAACTACTCCACCTAGACCCAGGCACAAGAAACATACACCCACACATGTGCTTTTTTCAGCGTTACTGTTGGCTGATTGAAGAAGTTTCACAAACAATGATTTGGCAGTGTGATCCCAGGGAACTTTAGACTAATCTGAACCATCAGCGTACAATCCCCTCAATCCTTTAAAAAAAAAAAAAAAGGAGGGGGGGAGAAAAAAAGAAAAAAAGGCAGTTAGTCCCCTGCCTGCTCAGTGAGCTGAACCCCTTCACTGAAAGTTTACACAGCCCCTGTGGCTAGGCTGAGGAAGCGGCCAGTTGCGAGGCAGAGTTGCACTTCCCCTTTCAGCAGCAGTGGTGAAAACCCTGCACCTAGGTGCCACACTAATGCTCCCTTTTCAGATATCTCACCGGCCTGCAGCAACAAGTGCAGCAGTTAACATACAAGATACAGACGGACGTTTGACATAAGCGATATCACATACTTTTAGAAAGCAATGCTATGTCATCCTGATCTGTGCAGTCAAACTAAATAGCAGGCTTCATGTTACAGCTAATCTAGAATCAAGCTGTTACCAAAAACCATGGTCCTTCTCTCTCCCTACACCTCCTAATTTTGGGGCCAGTTGACTATTTTTTTTTGCACTGGACCTAGCAATTTTGAAGCCACAGGTCTGAACTGGCTAATCTGTAAGGGTTTGGGGTTTGCTTTTTTCAAGCGCCACCTTATTTGTGGAAGGGGCAGGAGAAGGCATTGGGGAAAATTGTTTCCCATCTGAACCAAGTCATTCTGCTGTCAACAGTTCCAATACAAGTAAAATGGCAGGAACATGAAAGCAGGATGGGGAGCAAGACAACTGTTGCAGCCTATTTCAGCACCAGCTACCTCTTAGATCTGCCTAAAAGCAAGTACCAAGATGTGAGATTATGCACAGTGCATTTCATACCATACAGGAGCCAGCAATCAGACCAGTACAAAGGCAGCTTTTAGGGCCATCACAACAAGCACAACACAAACATATTACTTCCAAGAAATTATATTCTACATTGAGCTTTCTAAATTTTTATTTAAAACAAGACCAGAATAACATGACACAGTTAAGTACTTAAACATTGGGTAATACAAAATATAGTTATTCCAAACTCCCAGTTTTCTTTGAGATATACTCAAAGCTTCCCAATCTTGATACACTCATACAGTAAGAATTATTTAGCCATAAAAGACTAACAGTGCGGAACTGATTACACTGATAAACAGGAAAATTCTTGAAGTCACCATTGCTTACTAGATAGATTTTTCCACAGACTCAGAAAAATAGGACAGTACAATGCAGATTCCAAAAAGTGACAATAATACCTTGGACTGCTAAAGGGAAGTAGTGGAATAAAAAGTCTCTAAAGTCACAATTCAAAACAATATCTTTGAATAAAGACAATGCAAACAAGGGACTCTCATTAAGAGCACAGCAAATGACTACAGGGAAAGACACAAGTAGTAAAGGCTATGGGCAACAAAGGTTCAGAGTTGCAAGATAACCATCTCTGAAATAAGAACAGACCAAACTATTTTAAATACGAAAACAGGGCCTCATAGCAAAACCACCTGTGCTAGAGATAGAGTGCACGGGTTCTTCCACACCCTTTTGCCCGTGTCTTATTTACGGCCCCTAGGGGCTGCATCAATGGAAGCTTTCAATTTGTTCTTTAAATCAGTACACCAACTAGATCTCAAAGCTTGTCAGAACCATTACAGAAACTCTTGCTACTTCTTTCAGGGCTGTCCAGCCAGATGTGAGTTTCACATTTACTATGGACAAATGAAGGCAACACCTGTTTAGCTCCTCTGGAGGCTACTGCTGCCTGAAAGAACAGAGGGGGTTACCAGGGGTATCAGAAGAAAAGTAAGCATACCAGAATAGGGACTGCCCCACAGGAACCTGTACCTCATTCTGTTCCCAACACGGTCGCAATAAGAGAGAATTTGCAGTCCTAGCTCCTCTCTCATTTCAGCTGCAGGAATTCCTACAGGATAAGACAATTCCATTCGGCCTTGATCAAGAGAACAGAGAAGGCACTCTGTTGCCTCATCCCCTCACAAAATGCAATAATGACAATATGGCTGCAATTGTAGCAGGCAAAATGACAAACAGGTATAGCTTTTTTTCCTTTAAGTGTCCCTAACCCCCATCCAAATTTCAGTGACTGTGGTTTGCAAAGGCAAAGTCTGAAAGGGCACTAGCTGCTGCTGTGGGGCTGGGCAAAAACACAAATGATGGAACATCAAGAACCACTGACACATTTCACTCCTCCCTGTGCTGAGGTAGCAGCCCCTGTTGCAGTGGATTCTACAGTCCTACCATTTTGTGGGAATCTCTGCTCTGCTCTCCCACCCTGACAATCACACTGCAATGTGTCATACGCTGCCTACTATATCAAATGACAACAGAACGCACCAAGTCCATTAACTTCTGGCTGACCCATAGCATACATTTAAGGTCATGTCAGTTCAGAGATGCTCATAAATGTTCAAGTAAACCAGTTAAACCTGTCAAGCAAAAGGACATTGACTTAAAACTTATTGAAGTCACATATAAACACCCACATTCAAGGTTACATTACCGAGATTGCTGTGGGAAGAACAGTCACCATATCCACATTAATGTCCTCGAGTTTCCTAAAGCATGCAAGATTGGGCTTCTTTAAATTCAGCAAATGTTGATTTAAAAAATAACTGCAAGTGACATAATATCCACCTCATACAAACTTTTCCAATATTTAAGCATCTTCCCTTTAAAAAAGTGCGTGTGATTACCAGATGAAATTTGCTTAGCTTGACCACTCAGCAATTACATCTTGTCATATTTTGGTGTAACAGATCAGAAAGCACTATCAGCACTTAAACATGGAAAAGCTTTCATATCCACACATCCAGTCAGTTCCAAACCTTCTCTTAGATCAACAAAATCAAGCCTGAACTTCAGTCTCTTCTTTGAATACAGGCTTTCCAATCCTCAAACTACTGCTGAAGTGTTTTACTGAATGCATTACAGTTTTCCAGCCACTGAACTGGCCATGTTATTCCAAGAATGGCCTCACTGATGCCATGTACACCAAAGCCCTAGCCAACAGAAGATTTGCTTTGGCTCAGCCACAGCATTCGTTACCAACCTCATGTTCATCTGATTACCTAAAATAAACTATACATTAGTTTCAGAATCACAGCTTTTCAAAAATAAATCTTTATTTCTAGACTTGATTTGCATGAACTCGTTGTTCTGTAGAGCTCAGTGAAACAAACTTCATAGAAATGGCATGTGTTTTTTCACAAGGGTATATTGTGTCATTCATAAATTTAACCAGAAGCTATTTTCTGTTTTCTTCCAGTCTATATAAACACCAGCCTGACTTACAGCAGTAGGTATATTCTATCTTAGACATGAAATAAAAACCCATACAGGTATAAAGGCTAAAATGAAAATTATCAGCAGCTATCCCTTATGAACCTTATCAGCATCAGTTCCTCTTACAAACATTTTTTTTTTTTTTAATAAAGAATTCTTAAAATACTTTTGCAGAATGGTAAGTTGTCTGGGTAAAAGAAATGGGCTAATAAACCAGAAGTTTGATTGGGTCAAAAAGTTTAAACAGTACAAAAGAGGATATCCCAAAAGCTGTAAGTGTGCTAGAAAAATACATCTGAAGGATGAAGAAACATGAGTTTAGAGACAGTAATATTTTTTAAAATACTTACAAGACTAGCTTGATACCAGTTCAATATTACTTGTACCTAGTTATATTGGATGTTGAAACTACTTTGTGATCATTTGCTCTACCACTATATTCACATGTATAGAAGTCTAAGACAAAGAATTTAAAGACTTTTTAATGTATACGTAAACACATTGATCTCAGCTTTTGTCCATATACATATATTAACCTCAGCTTTGAGTGACATACATATATATGCAAAAAAAGCCAAGATTCTTTATTCTTCATTGTATGTCACATGACATACATACACGCCAAAAAAGCCAAGAAATTTTATTCTTCAACCATTTAAAGACAAATTAATTTTCTGTTACATATTTCTAAATAATAATACAAGATCGAAGAAATATGAAGATGTTATAAAGTTATAATAAAGTAGTAATTACAGTTATTAACAAAACTGAAGAAACATTATCAGAGAGGCATCTGAGTCTTGGAAATGAAACAGATTCCAAACAACTTGGCCTAAAAAAGACAAGATAAACAACTTCAGAACCAAATCTAAGCTCTTGAAAAACTGGTTTAGTAGACTGAGATGCAAAAAGCACAGCTGACAGGCTCCTAGACAGAAAAACTTTTAGAATAAGAAGCACAGCAATACTTTAAAAGAGTTACAGTATGGTAAAACTCAGAAGAGACAGCAAACAACTCCAGACAATTTTATAAAAAAAATTATAATTAATCTAACAAGAAACACAAAGAAACCCTATTCCATTACTAAGTAAGCAGTGGATGCTGTTACCTAAAATCTAAAGAAGTAAACAGACCCAGAGAAGTTTCATGAATGAATTTTGTAAGGATCTAAGAAGAACTATAGTTATTCTGTCCGTGGAGCATTTAATCAGATCATAGATGGCACAGATAAACTTTTCATTTGGAAGACAGCAAGGACAGATATGGTTCCCAAAGCAGAGAGAAATAATGGAGTTACCACCTATTTTGTTAAGCCTGCTTCATTAAGGAACATTGATACAGGTTTTTAACATGCCATGGCAGATAAGGAACAGCAATCCCTCTAGACACATGCACCCATATAAACCATGTCGTTGTGATATGCTTTAAGAGCAACATTCTAGTTACCTACTATCTCCTACAGTAGACAAAAGCCCTTTGTTTCAATAGAACGGTAACATTAAGACATCGTATTTTAAAGTGTGGCTTTACAAAGGAGTATTTGCATTTCTGTTTTATATAAAGACCTTAAGGTTTCTGACAAAAAGATGTTCCGAAAATTAATTTATATTCAGGACGACAACCTAAACTAGTACCCACTTCACTACTGTTGATATGGCTTGGTCTCTGAATATGAAGAAAAAAAATTGCTATCAAGCAAACACATTTCTGAAAAGATGAAGTTAGAATATACAAAAAAGTTTTAGAGTAGGAAAATTTAATAAGGCTTTTGGGTATATCATCCTACTCTAAAAAGTAGATAAATTTTTTTTTTTTTTTAAAGTAAAGTTCTAGGACAAAGTAAGTGTCATTAACTCATTAAATGATGATACTAATTTCAAGCTGTATTTGCATGTATATCATGCAGTAGACACCAAGAGCTCGACAGGCTATTCTCACGAGTACCGTCTGAAGACGGCAAGTGGCCTGAGGCAAGTACAGCAGCACTATATAAGCCTTCTAAAATTTCAATTTCACAGGTCCCTTAACACACTGGTGTGTTTAGTCATGTAGCTTAATTGAAGCAGGTATGGATTAACAGTGTTTAAAAAAAAAAAAAAGAGAAAACAAACACCAAAACTAACCAACCCCAAAACATTCTGGCTACCTAGAGAATCTTTAAAAATACAGAAGTCCTCATAGCAATGCCCATTAATCACCTTTGCTAAAAATGCAGAATGCCTCTTAAAACCTGTCAAATATTTTAAAGGATGTCAGAGCAAGTATTCTACAATTACATAAACTTGTTCTAGAAAGAGAAGTGAAATATTAATCATGAGGTCTGCAGTGTCCCAAAGGAGATTTCCTACCATTTTCCCACTTGCTTACTTCAAAGAAGTTCATTTTGTGAGAACACATTAATATCTTTCTTGTAATTAGTGACAAACTCTCCAATCATGGAAGAAATAATGTCTCCTAATCACATGGAAAACTAATGTGTTGAACATCCTTGTTGAACACAGTCAGAAACAGAGTTAAAAGACAGTCCAACCCTTAGAACTACATATGGCAGTCCTGGCTTGCAAATACAACAAAGCTCTGCAGCAAATAAACCTAGATTCCTAGCCAAGAACATTAACCTATTAATTTAAACATTAATACGACCCTTTTTAAGAGTGTGTGTGGATGTATATATACAATGACATATTATTACTATCCAATAACAAGACCTGACTCCTACTTTAGAAAGCCAATAGAACTTAAAAATGTTTCCTTTGCAAAGATTCTGTCACTTCAGCATCACCTAATAACCACTACATGTTACTTTTTAGTAGTGTAAAGAAATTAGTTTCTTGTTTCAAAGATCAAAAGTTCTGTAGTAAAAGACATATTCACAAAGAACTGAGGTAATGAATAAACATGAGTAGCTGTACATTCTACTAGGTGTAGAAAGAGTTGTACTTTCCTCCAGAATCAACCTAGTCATACACAGCCGCTGTTAGTGAGGCATCTTAGAAAATTGACGGGCTACTGCACTTGACAGAAGGAATGAGGAAGATACAAGGAAGATACAAGTATTTTCAGAGGGTCCTCCTCGCAACAATAAGCACAAAAATCACTAATGACACTTCTATCCAACCAAACCCATTCAGGCGACTGAGCCCTACAGTCTCCTCTCCTCTTCAACTAGGAAAAGCCACATTTGCCATACTACCTTCACAAAATGTTGACGTTCACTCAGTTCAAATCTGGACACTGGATTCTCTTTTTCAGCCACATTGCTACTATACATTTTTAAAACTATGGAGTGGCATTCTCATCAAACTTCTAACCATTTTTCTTGTATTCTGTTTCACTTACCCTATAAGATCTTACTGTTCCTTCTCTAAAATTAACAGATTTGAAGCAGAGAGACAGTCCAGGAGAGAAATCCCACTTTTACCTTTTTGCCATACTTAACTACCAAACCTAGACTGAGCATTTTCAAAAGATGTAATAAAAGCCACGATGAAAAATTTATCCAGTTTACTGTGCTCAGTTATGTGCCTCCTGATGCCTCTGAGATCTAAACTATACATAACTTCTAAGTCCAGTACCGGTGACAAGTTGTCATGTCTGAAACCATTCACAAAGCCTTCAGTGATAAGCTGTCCACGCAAACCGGTTCAGAGCACAAGGAAGAAAGGAAAAACTGGCTGTCCCCTCAGTAATGCATCTCCTGGATTCAGAAAAAGTCCTTTTTTCCTTGGAAACTAACTAGCAACCTCAGAAATACCGAGATAAAACAGGGTTCCCCTTCCAGAAACTTCACATCTTTGCTGATGAAGTAGAATGCTTCCACAAAAGCAAAAGCAGACTGAAAATTAATTTTGAAGTATTTCCTGCCTACTTGTAACTTCAAACCCTGTCAAGAGAACAATCTCTTATGTACATTGGCATTTCACTGTCATAAAAGAAAGAGCTATCCAGATGGGGCAAAGTCTGACCAAACAAATAAAGTAGTACCAAAAGCTCCCAGGTATTTTCACTACCTCCTAGAGGCAAGAAATCACTATATCCATTCAATTAAAAACAAAAAAACCTAACACCTCTACCTGGCACATTTAAAACTGAACCCTGAAACTAATTAATATGGCAGAGGAAGGGAAGGGAAACAGATTCAGAAGGCAGTTAATGGAAACCCCTTCCATTAGCTTCACTTACAGCTAATGTGCTGCTTGCTAATGCGCAAATTAATTAACTTCTAGATTTCAGTTTTTAACTCACTCCAATCAAGGCTGGGTTCAGTCTCCTTTGAAAAGCAACCTAAGCTTTGCCACTAATCAAACCTTAACAAAAGAAACTTTCAAGCTTTACAAAATAGCTGATACTACATTATTTTTAATGTTTTGACAATTCAAATGCAGATTTAGGTTATATTTTCTGAATTTAAACAAGTTAGAGTTACATTCTCCTAATATTAAGGCAATCTAAACGTATTAGAGCTTAAAAAACAGATGTTATTTAAATTTATTTATTTTTGTACAGAAATAGCAAAAGACACCTACTTTTTTTTCTATTAAGTTCTGTCACATACTTAAAATATAGTAGCTCATTCTTTCTGTAGAATTGAAAGGACAAAAATATATTTTTCTTCAACTGAAGTCTGATTGAAACATTGCCAACAAAACCAGGCATGATTGGATAACCTGGAAAAGAATCACTTATAAAATCAAATCACCATCCTGGGTGAGTATCTTACCTTTAAATAAGATCCATAATATTTAGTTACATATGGACTGTCACACTGACTCAGCACTGTGATTTCTTGTTGGATGTCTTCTATTTCATCTTCTGCTTCTTCTAGGTCAATAATTTTTATAGCAACCACCTTCTGAGTCCGATTGTCAATTCCTTTAAAAACTTCACCAAAAGAGCCCTTACCAATCTTCTCCAGTTTTGTAAACAGTTCTTCTGGATCTGCCTTCAGAGTCTGTTAAAAATAACAGAAAAGTATTTGTAGCATTAAAATGAAATGTTATCCTTTTAAAGGCAACAAACACTTCAAATTCTACATGTGTCTATTTATCCAACTATTCTTTTACTATCTCCATAATTAATGCACTCTTCCTACATCCTTTATACACACACACTGAAATGTTTATGCTTCCTTGTATATAAAGTACTAGTTTAACACCACCCCTGTGACAAGAGTTTTATCCTGTCTGGCATCAGAAAATGCTACTTCAATTTCTTCTTATTTGCCAATAAACCACATCCAGGCACTGAGAATGAAAGATCCTTAGAGAGATTTGGTTTCTATTAAAACCAAAATAGATCAAATATCACTAATATAAGCAAACCTATTGTCTACCCTTTTCTCCTGAAATCAATTACATCCCAGAACCCAGGGTCCTACTCTACTGAATTTTACCACATATCTCATCCTCTTAAGGATTTTGTTCCCACTCCTCAGTGCACAGACTACTATTTCTTTTTGTTTGATGTGGCAAGTATTTCTCTTCAATTTTCTCCCACTGAGGATCACCTGCATGAACTGCCATGCTTCCTCCATATCCCTGACCCCAAGGTTTTCTGGAGCAGGATTTATTTTTCTTTTTCTTCTTCTCTTCATTGGGTACACTCATTCACTCCTAAAAAACACTCTGTCCTGAACAGTCACAGGGAAACTATGAGCGCTCACCTGAACATGCAAATGTACGACCTGGGCAGACCACTCTGCCATGTTTGTTTTTTCACCACACTCAAGTATTCTGTTAACTACTGCTGCTCTTAGACTTCTGTGCACTGTACTTCAGTGCACAGATGATGAGTACCATTGTGTACCTTCTAACAGCAAGGAGCCATTATAGCTAACAAAAATATATATAAATTACAATTAAACTGGAAAAGTCCTAGAGGAAATATTCACAAAATTAAAATATAGGATAATATTACTTGGAATCTTTCCCTTAGATATAAAACAGACACTTCGAAAGACTTGTTATTGCTCTTAAAAGGATGAGGTTCACACTAAGTGAAAATGTATTGTTGATATAAAAAAAGCCTCATGCAAGAAAAATTCAGTAATGCCTAAACAACCATAAAAAAATGCAGTTTACACTTAGTCAAACTTTGTAGAAGCACAAAGAGGGGACTGAAAATTTCTAAGTCACCCCTGACAGCACTGAGTGAATATTTTCTCTTTAGCAATTAAATTTAGCTTATATAGCCTCTCCCACCTATACTTTTGTCTATTTCTGCTCCCACAATCTCAAAGGTTACGTAATTAACCCATGCAGCCCGAGAGCAAGACAGTCTAGAAGTTATTTTAGTTTTTCTGGAGGTATCTGATTTTCACAGGTGAATTGCACGTTTTGAGGACCAGGCAGCTCTGACTGAGCCCAGAGATAAACCCACTCAACTCTTCAGGCAGTGTGTTTGTGGAGCAGCCTGGATTCTATCATCATGTGGCACAAATTGTGAGTACACTACTACTTTTAACACTTTTAAGTAAGCTACAAGATATCACAGTTTTCAGATAATTGTCCCAGGAACAGATCACTGGCAAGGTCAGTCTTAAGCAAAAACCCTCTTCCAAGTATACAGCAAGATTTCACCAGCCCCATGAAGTTCCCCCTGATTTACGTCTTATTGATCCATCTTTCTATCCAGTCAGTTTCAGGAAACAAACAGGACATGGGTTTTTATCGCTCTTTTGCCATTAAAAGGAACAGAGAAAGAGATTCAAGTCCCTTCCACCAGAAGAAACTTGTTCCTCCTTCAATTTCAATGCAATGGGAATCACATACTACTACACACTATTAAATTCTACATACATAATGTGCTAATGTATCTCCCACTTGGAAACCAGATTAGGGCACTTAATATTTCCCAGCAAGCCTAGTTACACTTTAGCTACACAGTAGCCCCTACCAACATTTCCAGCGGCATCATCTACAGGCGATCACAAAACGGAGTGCTAAATTACGCTGTAGCGGTTCTCTTTGTGTACCACAGAATGCTCCTTCATCAATATTCAGAATGGTCTGCTTTGAGAATTCTTCATGAATAAAAAAACCTGTAATATATGCATCAGATCTTTTCCCATGTGGAAGACAATTATCAGTCTATGCTTTCATACTACTGTGCTAGAATTTGAGATGATGTGCTGTAGAGAGCTGTGCATGCCTAATCCATCCACACAAGCCTTCTGGTTCCATTCACTAGCCACAGGAATCTAAGCATTACATCATTACAAAGGCATTTGGGTAAATCACAAACCAATCCCAGTCACAGCTGCCTGAAAAATTCCATGTTTCACCTCCAGAGACGAAAAAGCCAGCACTGCTCAGAGTCATTGTACTGCAGTACAAAAACTGCAAGAGTACAAGGGCCACTTGCCAGCAGCTCTTTGAGATCTGTTGGCCATATTTATTCACTCCCTAGTCTCCCTTCTCCTCTCAATCATCTATTATAATCATATATTAAGGCCAGTTAATGCATGACACCACAGTCTCCAGAGACTTACAGAACTCTCACAGCTTCATTTTTACAGTGTCAGGCACTGGGATTCTGGTACTAGGCTAACAGTCTTATAAACAACTGCAGCAAAATATTTTCCCAGTCATTTTGTGTTAATAATTACAGAAAAGCAGGGAAGATAACTGTTCCTGGAAGTCCTGAGAAGCAGGGAAGAATTGTTCCTGTTTGATTTTTTTTTACAATCAAAATTTTGTAGCCATTTTGAAAAACTAATTGTTCGATAATAGCTTAATAGCTGGTATTAATATAATTAAATTTATTAATAATAGTTCTTTTTCCAAATTCCTTGTGAAATTACTAGTTATACAAAAATCCTTATCCTTCACAAATCAGAACTTCTGCAAATTAATTTCTTAGTTACAAGATTTAAAAGTGCCATTTTTTAACTTTGTTCTGAGCAACATGAGGAGGTAGTAGTTTTTTTTAAAAAAAAAAAAAGCTCTCTTGTTCTGTGTGAAGGTCTGAATTTTCTTCTCAGCAGACCACATGTTTGAAGTGAGAGCCTTAAACTACTGGCAACCTGTGTTTCTGGAAAACTACCAGCAGGTCTCTCTTTAATGACTTGCTCTATTTCAAAAATGGACAGATCAGGCCTCCAGATACATAACGAACTACATAAATTGCAATTACATGAGTGGCCAATTCCCACTCATTTTTCCAAGATCACATCTGGAAAGGATTCTCACGCAATTGTTTGGTTGATTTAAGGATTGGAGAACTAATGGAAGGGAAAAAAAAATATCCACCAAGATAATCACTTCTGGCTCTGGAAATCCTTGAACAGTAAAATTTAGCAGAAGCTGTGGAAGTATGCCACAAAAGTATTACAAGGCACTGTATTCTTGCACTTTTTCTTAGACATCTTCCAGTAACCGCTGTCAAAGACAAAACACGACTAGACCGACCTATGATCCGATCCCATTCAGATGATACGTTCTCAAATTATTTGCATCCAAGTCAAAATTTCAAACACAAATTAAATTTTATAGCACAAAATTACGAACACTGGAAATCAGAGGGGAAGCCATTAAGGCCACTGCCATTTGAGTAACTGTCTTTGCGGTTTCTTCCTCTGCCCCATAACTGCACATCACCACACTTTCACATTCTAAACAAGACACTGAGAATTCTTTCAACTAATGAAAACAAAAGATAAAAATAGAGGGAGAAGAGAGAGGCATGACATTGTTTCTGAGACCATTGCTAAAGGTTTGTTCATTGTTACAATGCATGGTGATTATCTGTTGTTCCTTTCACACAAAAAGTCAACTTCCTACAGAAATTAGTTTCAGCAGATTGTAATAGAAACACTGACTACTTCATATGTATTCATCAGAAGCAATTGAGAATTTTGGACACCTGAGGTTAGGTGCGTAACCCACCACACTAAGTAAAAAACCAACTTTTACATTCTACAAGAAAGCGCGTCAACTTCTTGCTCAAACTTGTGTACTACTCACACAAGTAAATCCATTTAATATAGAAACAGTATACACGAACCATCAGTTTTATGACAACACCAAGAAGGAGCTGCAAGTGGTAGTAGTAGGAGACTCCCTCCCTGTGAGGGATGGAGGTCCCAATCTGCTGGCCTGACCTGCTGTCTAGGACAGCTTGATGCTTGCCAGGGACTCCAATCTAGTACATTTTGGAGAGACTGCTGAAGCTTGTTCAGTGGTTGGACTATTACACCATGCTACTCTTTCACATCAGGCATCACTGAAACAGCCTGCAGAGACCTGGAGCATATCAAGCATGACTACACGGCGCTGGGGGTGACGGTCAAGAGCACAGGGGCCCAGGTGGTTTTCTCCTCAGTCCTACTGGTGAAGGGCTCAAGGAAGAGCTTAGGGATCTGCTTGAAAGAATTACAGGGGAAACAGTCCTGGAGACAAGACTGATCAAGGAGAACTGGTTGATTTTCCAGAATTACCTCCTCCAAGTTCAAGAATGACCCATCTGACATGCAGGAACGCAAGAAAAGGTGGCAGGCAGACTGCATGAGTGATGAACAAACTCCTGACTAAACACAGACATAAAAAGGAAGCATAGAAGAGGTACAGGCAGGGTCAAGTGACGCAGGAGGAATATAGAGACATTGTCCAAGGGTACCGGGACGAGGCTAGGAAAGCAGCAGCACAAAGTCCATCTGGAAGGCAGTCTCTACTCCGTGGTCAATACTGGAACCAATACTGTTAAGCGTCTTCACTCATGACCTGGACAATGGAGCAATACACACCCTCAACAAGTTTGCCAGTGACATAGAACTGGCAGGAGTGGTTGATACACTAGTTGTTTGTGCTGCCATTCAGGAGGACCTTGGCCTTGTGGAGAAATGGGTCAACAGAAACCTCATGAAATTCAAGCAAGGCAACTGCCAAGTCCTGCAGCTGTGGAGGAGCAGCATCATACACCAGTACAGGCTGTGGAATGACTGTCTGCCTAGTGGCTTTAAAGAGAAATCCTCAACATCCAGATGAACAAAAGTCAGCAATGTGCCACTGTAGCAAAGAACAGCAACGGTATCCTGGGCTGCATTAGTAAGAGCATTGCCAGAGAGAGGGTCAAGGGAGGAGATCCTACCCCTCTACTCAACTCAGAGATGTGAGACCACATCTGCAGCGCTGAATCCAGTTCTGGACTACCCTTTACAAGACAAGGTCATACTGGAGTGAGACCAGTGAAGGGCCACAAAGATGGTTAAGGACTGGAGCATCAGATATATGAGGGGAGGCTGAGAGAGTGGGGATTGTTTAGCTTGGAGAAGAGAAAGCCGGGGGTGTTGGAAATCTTATCGTGTGAATACCTGACAAAAAAGAGTAAAAACGACCAAGACAAACTCTTCTCTGTGGTGCCCAGTGAAAGGACAAGATGCAATGGGCATAAACCAAGACATGTGAATTTCCATTTAAACTTCAGGAAGGGGTGGGGGTGGGACCACAAAGAAAAAACCCCAACCTTTCTTACTGTCCGGGTAGTCCAACACTGGAATAGGTTGCCCAGGTAGGTTATGGATCCTCAGAGGTATTCAAAACTAAGCTGGATGTAGTCCTGAGCAACCTACTCTAGGTGACTCTGCTTTGAGCAGAAGGGTGGACTAGATGTGCTCCAGAGGTCCCTTTCAATCTCAGCTATCCTGTGGTACACTATTTCTATCACACTAACAATTATTTTTTACTGCTAAATTCACTGCGCAAATACATTCAATTCTTTTGAAAAAAGACATCATTACTGCACATAATTTCTTTATTTTAAATTAATTTATATAAAGACCAGAGAACAGAAATCTAGCTGACAAGTTCATACAGGCAATTTTGTCAAGTACCCAGAGAACTTCAAGCCTAAAACCAAACAACCCAAAACCACAATCAAAACCAAAAACCACCCCAGAACACCCATATAAGACGGTTTCACATCAGGAAAAACTACTTCCAGGAACGAGATGCCTCAAATTTTGATACCCAGCATTTTTACCTTTCTCTGAAGCTGGCAAGCTTTTGCTTTCAGCAATATATATACACCATATCTGAATAACTGATACACTATGCAAGATTATTTCCTGCAGTTGGCGGGAAACTGATAAAAAACAGATGTGGTGTGCAGAAAATGAATTGCTTAATTTTAGTGCATTGTATTATGCCCTACTTGTATTTTCAAAGAGTAGCTAGCTAACCCAAAAAGACAAAAAATATTAAAGTATTTGGATTTATAGTCTGGGACCTTTATCTTAAAAAAAAAAACAAAAACAAAAACTAAGAAGCCTTAAAATTTGAACCAAAGGGAGCTATCTCTCAGTTTGAACTATCGGTAATAAAGTAAAATCAGTTGAACTAGGACAGCCACTTTGTAATTATCATGAACAGCAATAACTGATTTTTATTTTGGTTTTAGAAGACTAATCAGCAAAACATTTAATGAAAGGTACAAAGACTACGAGAGCACTCATCTGTGCTAACTAGGTGTAAAACTAAGATCCAGCTGTTTCACTAAGAATTTGGCAATGATCAAAAAGAACATGATTGTTCCTTTCTTTTATTCTTCAAAAATATGCATTTCATATTTCTCATTTTCCATCTCCAACACTATAATTATCCAATTCAGACACACACTACCATAAGGAAATTGCTTTTTCCTGGGAAAAAAATGCCCACAGTTGGAAAAATTAGCAATATATTAACTACCATAAAAAGGAGAAACTGTCATAAATTCTGCCATAAAACTTCAGCAGGTTGGGGGGCAGGGAGGAAGTGAAGAATAAAGCTGTAAAACTTGCATCTCTCAAACACTTTAGATGACACAGACAGACGAGGATAAAATCTTATGGTATGCATCGCTGTGGCCTTACTAATAATGACATTTGTCACACAGTCCAACTCCATTGCTCTGATATCTAACTAGATTGGAACAGATTTTGAGCATATTTCCAGGACGGAATAAAAAAGCTGCCTAAAGTCAGCCTATCATAAAAGTATTCCTCAGCCATTGCATAATCCTATTTCCACTTACTTTCAAGGAAGATGCAGTTATCTGAGATTCAGAATACAAAAAAATTCAGTTCTATATCAGTAACATGGATATCCAAAGCATGCTTCCAAACTCCCAGTGAACTAATACCCTTTTCTGGGTGCAATGTCCTCCATACATATCACACTGTAATTTTATGTCTTTCATTCAGATTTCCATTCAGAAAGCTGCTTAGTTTACAACGCTAAGAGTTTAATACCAAAATTAATAGTTACCTACCCATAGCCTGCTTTTTACAAGCATTCAGAAAGAATAGTCCAATTAAATATGCTGAATTTCTGAATAGTTTATCCGTTTCTTTTTTTTAATATAACATCACAAAAAACTTTCATAACCTGCAAATGACTTCCTCCCTTACATCCATTACACTTTTAAAACATAAATCACTGCAACTGAAAAATCTCTTCATGCCTCTCTTCATGAAAACAACAAACAAGTATCATCAGTAAACAGCATAGCAGTGAAACCCACAATGTATTTTAGACACAAAGACAGCTAAGAAAAAGAGTCCAAACAACAGTTTTAGATCAATGTCTATTACTTGTTTCCAGTTGCTAAAATATCAACCAAAGACAGTAAAAATCATTCCTATTTAGCTAAGATATTGATAAAAAGAAAAAATGTAGTGACTCTTTGTGGAAATCACCACCATTGTGACAAATGGCTGAATAAATAATGCTCATAGAGGCATTTAGAAATTTATGTGGTACCAATACTAATTGAGGAAAAGATGAAAAAGAATGAGTTTTAGGATCTATAGCAATCCCATAATTTGAGGGGAGACTCTTCTTGGCACCCATGCTATAATCTGACAAGAAAATCCAAATGTATATCACTTAAGAAGCTGCCTAACAGTGCAACTAAAAACAGAATAGGGGAGCACAAGCATTCCCAAAATTTTCCTGTTTCAAACCTCACTTTCTATAGAGTTACACTGCAGAAGGCTCTTAGTTCTATACTAATGTAAAATCAACATATGGAACAGTCTGCTGCTTGTGCAACCTAAACGTTTATTACTCTCAGATCTGTTATCCACCAAGAGGGAACAATTCCATGCACAGGTACTTCTAATAAACAAAGTATTTATTGGCTTCTGAAAGCAATTTCACTAAGAAAGAATGTCTGTTCAATACACCTCTTCAAAAGTGAACTACCTTTATCTGATCTTTATCTCAACTAACTTGTGAGTGCCATCGTCACCTTGTACTGATCATGGCTCAAGACTCATTTAGGCATACAACCCAAACATATCAGCTTAAGTTAGCAATTTTATCAAAATGAAGTTGTTACATTCACAGTCAAGCTTCTCTGTACCAAAGAATTAGAATACGGAAGCTGAAGACCACCCCATAAAAACTGCTTTTCCCTACAGGGAAAGTGAGGTCATTTTAATGATGGGTTAGGAAACCCGAGATTAAAATTGTTCTGGGACTATTCTCATATAATATACAATCATTTTATTATCTTTATGTCTTCTTCTCATAAAACTATTCTCGTATAGAATTTCTCCCTCTACATCTCAAATTCAGTACATTGAAGTGATGCTTCCTAATACATCATCTCAGGTGCATACACGTACATGGAGATTTACCCCAGATTAACGGACAAACTCAACATCCTCAATTTAAAGAGTTTACAGTAACAGAGGTTTTGATTATATAGCTGCATCCACACAAATTATTACTTCTAGCCACACACAACACCACTTAATTAGATAGTGCTCCACCAATGCAGGCAGGTGTATGATCACAAAAACAACAGCCAGGTCAAATTATTATAGGATGCAGTATTTTACAAAACTTGCCTTACTGGCTTTGTCCACCAGTGTACATCCCCCCACCCCTCAAGAAAGGGACCATGAAAATAATTAAGGAAAATTTTAAAATGTAACCAAGACACATATATCCATTTCCTACCTCAGAAACACAAAAGATGCCACCATGTAAAAGTTGACATCAAAGCCTTGTACACCATTCACAACATATGCCCCAACATATAAATGTATTCACGGCATCAGCAGCCTTTTGTATCTCTGGCGAACAAAGATGCAGACGACTAAAAGTGCACCTTACTCAAACATGAAACTGGTACATGAAACCTGCCATGACGTATGACTGGCCTGAGTGGTCTAAAAGAATACCTGAAAAATACAGATGCCATAAGCAGTATCTATTTACCTGTTCTGGAAGGCCACTGATGGAAGTATGTTTTTCCTGTTTAGAGGCTGTTGACACTAATGGTGAGACAAGTGGCAAGACAGAAAGGTGAACACTGACATTTGTCACATGGCAACCAACAAGGACAACCAACCATCTTGGATGTAACTGATAGCACAGCAAAGATCCAGAACTAGATTTTGTAGGCTCAGCCTTTGGAAGTTACAGTACCTTTCCTTACCTCCTCTGACTCTGTATAAACACCCTACTTTACCTCCATATAAACAATTTAAAATTAAACAGAATTCTGGAAAGCATGTCTAAAAAGCATATCTCCAAAACCACAGAAGGGTCGAAACAATGCAACGCATAGAGTCACAAAAAATAAGGATTCACTATTGTAAATCCTTCCAAAAAGCTGTCCTAATAAATCCTTCAGCTATTCATGAAGTGATGAGGTCAACCCTAAAAAACTAACAGAGTACCTCAAACTGCTCCCCAAAGACAGAACAGTGTATACATTACAGTTAATTACCAGTTAGTTTCCACCTATTAGAAAAGGACATGCAAAGACCACAGAAAGAAAGAAAAAGGAAGCTTAAAGACTGAGAAAACAGAACCGCAGTCATTTGAACTGTACAGTCTGAGTTAAAGGCACTAGGATTTAGTAACATTATCCAAATTGAAGCTTCCCCCTGCAACAATGACTTGCCAGGAACTTAGGTAAAGCACACCACCAAGAAATCATCCACAGCAGCACGTCCAAAGGAAACCAACTCTAACTCTTCTACATGTGCTTAATAGCAAGATTTTGGAAGTATATAAGAAAAAAAGCTTAGCATCCACTTATTCACTAGAAATTGCTACACATGACTTTCCAGTATCAATAGTTCCACTTTTGATAAGAGCTGACTTCTCTAAAACAGCTCCATATATCTCTCTTGCATAGCCCTTACACAGCCTTTGACCTACAGAGCAAGAAGATGCCGACTTTATTTTCACAAATTAAAACTCCTCTGTCCTTGTACCAAAGGACTGAGCTTGTAATGTGCCACAGAATCATGACATCTATCCCTGGGATATTTTAAAACAGATTACCCATGATCATAACGGTCCAAGGAACTTTCAAATAATTAAGGGCCATAAGTTACTGCAAACCGTTTATCAAACTTGAGTCAAACCAGTAACCGTGAGCACAAACTTTCAAAGAAACTCAAACTGGGGAAAATTAATCTCCCACAAAGAAGCTGCAAATGGAAGGCAGCAGAGAGGCTACATGGCCTTTCCAGTGCCTTTGATTTAGCAGCCTCATGTTTTGCAATTGCCAAAAACAGAGATCACACATAAATTAGCTACAGCAGTTTATTGTAAAAGGAGAGTAAGTTATAATAAGGAAGACAGTAATATATACAGTGTGTAAGAACAGAACAGCCATGCTGACCAGAACAAAGGATTCGCTAGGCCAGAACACTTTTCCTACAGCAGTCAAAAGTGAACATCTCAGGAAGAGTGCATGAACAGACAAGTAAACAGCAGTATTTCCAGAACACTCTTCCAGTCTCTAGCAAACTGACAGTTTCTTTGTCAGAAATGGTGCCTTTATACTTAACAACCTCTCTTTTTCCACTCGTTTGCCAAGTTGCCACTTGAATTTAGTTAAACTTTTAACAACTCTTAAGGAAGACAGTGTCAATACCTATTTACATTTTGGATTAAGAAACTGTAGCTCTTGTATTGAAAATAACAATGAAGAACGCATAAAAATAACTTGCTGCATAAACTTTGTTATTGTTACCAAAAAAGCTGAAAGGGAGGAAGACAAAGAAAGGTTTATATCACACATAAGAGGCCTTGGCTTAAAGATGATGGAATTTTAAAAGAACCTGAGGAATTTTACAAAGCTGACATACAGGCACACCTATAAATACATGTAAACCTCAGAAAATTATTTTTCTGTGGAGAAAATAAAAGGGTTCAGGACATTTAGGTGGGATTGGTTTTTTTGGTTGTTTTTTCCGCCTTCAGGAGACTGAAACAGGAAAAAGAAGGTGATGGTAATTATTTCTAATCAGTAACTTTGCAGTACATCAGTATCAGTGTTCATCATGTCACAGAAGTGTATTTGAAACTCTTATTCACCTGAAACTTTTAATTACCTTTACTATGGAAGCACCTAGAATTACAACTAGAAGTCATACCAAGATCCATTCTAACTGTGGCACTGTACTGCCTGAACACAGCTAACTCCAAAAAGGCAAACCACCTGTGGGCTTTCCTCACTTCTCTGGGATCTGAAGCTGATGGAGCCATTTATCTGTCCTCAGGAGGAGTTTACAGTATTCTTATTGTTACTACCATAATATAAGGCTCATTTTAAAGTAGGTTAAAAAAAAACAACAACTGTTCTACACAGTTATTTCACACAGAAAAGCTAGGGTAAAAAAGTGCTTTTCTGATTCTCCAACTTCAGAAACAAAGGCAAATATAAGCAAACCAGATGCAGCTTAACCCCAAAACATTTTAAGTGGGGAAAGAGAGGAGAAAGACATTTAATCACTATTCATTTTAGGATTTTATTGTTATAGATTAGCTTAAAACTAGCTGCTGCCACATATCCAATAGCTTGATGTACTCCAGTACTGTGCTCTGCAGCTTCATCCCTTAATATTTGCTCTGCCAGCCTACATTTCCTGAGCTTTTTGGTCCAACACACTCCTTACATGCTTCAAAATACATTACAGTCCACCAAGCACCCTTACCATAAATTTATAAGCACAGTACTTTACTATTTAACATATAGTTTCCATAAAGAACTCATAGCTTACCACAACCTTGAAATGCAGGCCAGTCTAAAAATCAAGGTCATATACACTTATTCCAAGCCAGAAATCTCACGCATTACAGATAAACAAGCATTTTCCCAAGGCCACTTTTATAAAGTATAAAGAAGGAAGACAACACACTCTCAGCTTAGCAATGATGCACCTTCACCCCACAAATTTGTATCTCCACAAAGCCCTTAAACCAAGGACAGCATAAACATTGAGTCCAAGCTTATTTGCATGCACAGAAATTTAGGTCAAAACCCATCTCTGTTTTTATCCAGGTTAGAACTTGCCCACTTCGCAGCAGACAGCTCATCTCAGGTTTTGACAACCTTCCAGCACCATCCTACATTTCCTTCCACAGTTTTTCATTCCTTTGGCTCACTCTCTACCCACTCACTTTTTATGCATCACTCTTCAAACATCGATCAGAGATGTTGTTCAGAGAGAAATACATTAATCCTTCATTCCTCTGCTCTATTTACACACTACTCTGCTCATGCCAAACAGCATTAATAAAGCGCTGTCCCTGCATGTGATTTTGGGGGGGCTCAAGAAGTTACTCTTGCTCACACTAGGATATTGACTGCACTCTTGTGTAAGTACAGCAAAGAATGTAGGAGAAAGCTGCATAACTTGTCATTGACATTGCTTACACCGTTTGTTGCAAAAGCTGGTAGGTGGGGAGGAGGGATCACACTACAGAAAAAGAAAAGATAGTCCCGTGATTTAGGAAATTTAATTATAACGCAGAGAACTAAGCTCTATTCTTCTCTCTCCTACATAATAAAGACTCCGTAACCATAACCTTTGTCCTATTCAAGCAGATGTCACTCATTGTACGTACCTTACTCTTTCGACACTTATCTGCAAGTAAAATCAAAGAGAACCCGGCACTGAAAACAGACCACTATAAAATTGCTATGTACTCTGACAGAATGGAAATGGATATAGACATCTTGAACCGGGTGCAGAAAATTAGCAAGTAGTATTCACACTGCTGACAGACTCTATGCCTCTACCTATCAGTAGGTCTTTACTTTGGTGTTTTGTTTTTCTTTTACACTGTTAAAGTTCACACTTGAGAAACTCTCATAATAATACAATAAAAATTCAGGAGAAAAATAACACAGACCTGAATAAAAAGAGATTTGAAGTAAACTCCCAAAGTATGTGGACTAACAAAAAAACAGAATATCTACCTATTTAGTACAGCTAACAGTATTACAGACTAAATAACAAATCAAGTCGATAAAAAACCACAGGTCCTTAGAGAGATCATGCAGCGACACACATAAGCAGTACATACACATTGCTGGAATAATCTTCATTCTCTCATTTCTGAGTAGCTACAGATCTGACTTTTAAATTCTAAAATTTATAGATTCTGTTTCAAAGTAGATAATCGTCTTGTTTCTAACACGTTTCAAAAGGATAAAAAAATGCAACATTAATCTAGCCCTACCCAAAGCAACAAACCCTTACTTCTCTGTCTCTGGCAATCAGCAAACTGCTCATATTTGGAAGGGGAACTTGAACACTCAACAGCAGTACTTACAGAACAATAAATTAATCACTTCAGAGTGAGGGCCTACGTGCTCTATTGGGCATCCAGTACTATGCCTGAGCATGTAATTCATGCTATGCTTAAGCACATAACATTTTCAATTCAAATCCTCGGGTTATGCAAAGAAAAAAGATTCATGACTTAGAATCTTGAGTCATGGAAAAATGAACCAGAGTGAACCAATACTTAAGCCAAATGAAGCACAAAAACTTTCAATCCAGGAGATAAATCAAGAAAAACTCTACATGCCATTCATAAGTTTCTCTTTCAGAGGCTGTGGCAGGGAAACATCTAATCAGACACGGGAAACATTGGAATAACAACACGGATACCAATGACCTTAATGTTCTT
>Ga0065711_1003915_pt1 | contig 25823 bp, 12 predicted proteins | sample Hoacrofraction12_FD_59098 | JGI IMG/M metagenome (GOLD analysis project Ga0065711, IMG submission 59098) | Hoatzin crop microbial communities from Cojedes, Venezuela - Epithelial fraction 12 v2 (version 2) | ecosystem: Host-associated > Birds > Digestive system > Esophagus > Crop | place... | reverse complement strand
CCGGGGCCGCGGGAGGCTGCGGGGCGCCGGCCGGCCCCGGGACTGCGGGCGTGAGCCGGGGTGTGAAGGCGGGGCCCGACCACGCTGCGGAGGCGGCCTGCGACCGCGCTCGACACCGGCCCGCTCAGGACGGCCCCTGCGTCCTCGGGGAAGATCCTCTCTCCTCGTCCCGGGGACTCAGCCGGGATCTGCGGGGCGTGCGTCACCCCGGTGTCTCCTGCCAGCCCAGCCGTGACCGCGCTGTCCCCACCGAGCTGGGGCCCGGCCAGTGCTGCCAGGGGTGCCGCGACGGGCGGGCGGCCGGGACGGTGGGGCGGCAGCAGAGACACCTCCGCCGTGTCCCCCTGTTTGCTGAGGGTCCCGCTGCGTCCCGGTGAGCTGTACGTCAGGGCGGACTCTCACTTACAGCAACCCGGGAGGAGGCAACAATATTTTTTTTTTCTATTGCCACGTGAGGTAGAAACCCAAGTTTCTCGCGTGAGCAGGTCTAGAAAGTCCTTCAGACAGGTAGGTGACGTGTCACCTCACGGACACGGTCAGGTAGACCTACGTACCGTCCACAGAGCGGGCATGCATGGGCTGGTTTTAGGTCTGGTGGGCTGCGTATCAGTAGCAAAGTGCTTGCAGGGCGCGGAGCTGAGCGCAGACTGCCCACATTCAGTCTTCGCCCGGTCAGGGGGAATGTACGGCCTGTAAATTCCTTCTTGCTGGACTAGATGGAGACCTGTCCCAGAGTTACGGAGCTTAAACCCAGTTTGGTGTATAGACGCAGCGCTGGACAAAACCCGCTGGCTCTGATCGCAGCCTTGCCCCTGGGTTGATGTGGGGTTCTCAGCTTGCAGCGTGCACGTGATTTCCTCGCTGGCTTCTTCAGGACGGGATATTGGTGTTGTCCAAAGCGCTGAACGCTGCCCTCTGCTACGCGCGGGCAACCCGTGCATCCCTGAGCTGCTGCTGCTGCGCCTGCCGCTCACCGGGCTGGCTGCCGCGCTGACTGCGGGGACGCACGACCCGAGCATTCGATGTGCGTACGTGTCCTGAGCGCCCCATTTCTGCCAGGTCTCTGGCTGCAGATTCCCAGAGGTCCCGCAACTCCCCCTGGGTGCTGCCCGCGCCATGTGCGAATGTCACTGTGCGTGTCTCCGTGCCTCCTGTCTGACATCTGCAAAGCGGAAAAATGAAGGCTGAGCCTCCTGATGGGAGTCTGGGCGGCTTAGTTCATTTTTATGATGTCACTTGTTACGAGAACTCTGAATAAAAGGCAAAATTAAAATTTCATTTTGTTTTTTCTTTATCTGCTTCTGAAGAGGCTGTTTTAGAGCAATCTAGTCAGGTGCCTGGTTCAGAGCCCCCCAGTGCACTGTCTTTGGTCGGAGTCAACAGCAAGTCAAGGGAGTTTAAGCATTTTAGCATCTGAATGGAAATGTGTGCTCCAGTCCTCATAAAGCCACGTTCATACACTGGCCTGATTAATAACTTTTTTGGCACTCTGTGGTGCTTGGTCCAGGGAAAATTACTGAGCAGATATTTACTACATTGTCAAACTTATTTTGAACTCTTCATGTGGGCCTCTCACCACCTCTCTGTGCCATTACGCAATCTTGAAAACCACAAATTAAATCCTCTAAACAGACGCAATAGCAAATTGTGGTAGCTCTGAAGAAACCCCCAGGAAAAAAAAATTGATCTCTCAAAGCGACCTCTTCAAACTGTGCTGACAGACAAAAGCCTGAGTAAACAGATGGTTTGCAACCCTGAATATCAACAAACTTTGCTCTACTAGATCAGTGAGAGATACTCTGAGGTGAAAAAAGTATTCGGTCTTACATAGTGTATTCATAGCTGGACAGGGACTGTGGAAATGACTTTTTTTCCATTCCCTGGAAACAGCTTTGCTTTATTTTTGTAGCTCGAAGGAAACTTTTGAATTGGGGTTTCCTATTCAGCTGAGGATAGAGTAGAGAACAGAAGCATTTAGCTACAGCGGCCCGCCGCTATGCTTTCCTACCACAGGAAAATTCGAGTGCAACCTGAGGCCGCTGTTTCATAGCAAAATGGTGGCTCTGCGTAGCTCTGCAAGCCACACGTCGACGCGCTCAGTCGAAGTACAGCGCTTGTGTATTTACACATAACTCCGTGGGAAAGGGTGGAATTCCTTCCGTGGCCCTTCGGTTCTTGGGAGGTTTGAAGTGATGTGTCACTGTTGTTCTCACTTCTGTGTTGTGCTGGACGGTTTTCAAAATCATGTGTTTTCACTCCGGTAAACCCTCCCTCTACTTCACAAGGGCCCTACCTCCCGGTCGGATCTTGGATTGTTTTTAGGTATGTGAAGGTAGTTGGTCTTTCTAGGAATCCATATCGCTGCTACTAATACTGTGGGAACTTCTGTCTTCCAGTGCATTGAGGATTTCATAGAATATATCCTAAAATACGCGATTTGCAGTGGCACATCTGGTTATGGGTGGTTTTTACTCTTTTGCATGCGGTCTGTGGTTCAGCAGTTACTAACTTATATATATATGTAAGTTTGTGTGTGTGTGTGCCCGCATGAGCGCTCATACAGGGTTCACACGATCTCCTTTTTTTGAGAACTTTATAGCTGTAGTTTTTCTTCGTTTGATAAATGTAATTTATAACTCTCTTAAAGTTCTTTTCATAAACAGGAGCTACAAAATCAATTCAGCAACTTATAAAAACAAAACCTCACAAAGCTGAAATTGAAACCATCAGGTCTGCTTTGATGTAGAGGATGTGTTGAAATGGTATATTTACATGTTTGTTTTCTATTTTATAATTTCCTGTGTGAGGGCACGCAACGCTTTCTGACAGGAAACTAAATATATTTTGGAAGAGTTCCACTGCTCATGTCATCTAAGCTACATGTCATTAATGTGTTAGAACAGGACTTTATGTGAAGGAAATGAAAAAGCCTTTGCGGAAGTTTGGATCCATCCCTGAAATAAGAGCTGGACAATTTCTGCTCGTGTAAGTGGCTACCCAGTGACTACAGAGCCATGCAGTAGTGCAGTGGTAAATTACTCACCTGTCTGGTATCTGTAAGAAGTGGGTAAATATTATGTTGCTGAAATCAGAGGTGGATAAACTCCATTCACAGTGGTTTGCTCTTAGTGACACCTCTGGAAAAAGCTAGCATAAACTGGAGTCTGTGCATGGCTCTGGCTGTCTCTGGACCTACATTCCTATTAATCTTTCACCGCTTTTAGATGACGAGTTTTAGTTTCGGTGATGAGTTTTTTCTTTTCCTCCCTCCTTTTTTTTTTTTTTAAGTATATATATGGCTCAGAAAAAACCATGAAAAGTTAAAGCAGCTACCCAATACTTTGAGTAGCTTTGAGAATTGAAAGAAAAAAGTGCCATGCGGCAGACTGGTCTGTAAAATCACTAGTGGAGCCACGGACTTTGGCTCTCTTACCCCACCCTGGCATTCTCATCTTCGAATACATGACAAGTACGTCAGATGTGACAAAGAGGTTCCCTGCACTGAAGCTCTTTGAAATTTTTATTTCGCCCATTTATTGCTGACTCTGGGTTGAACTGGGAAGGAACTGTTTGATTTGAGGGGAGGACTGATGCCACAGCTACATGCCCGTTAGTGCAACACTCAGGTCTCACCCTGAGTAAGCAGAAACCAAAATTTTCTGGAGTCTGCAAGCCACCTACCAAAGCTTTGTGACGTGACCAAGCGTACCGTTCCCCTGATGTGTTCACAGGGTTCTGTGCCTGCCTCCATGCTGCCGGTCGCGAGTGCCCCTGAGATGCTAGCAGCCTGTCGCAGCGTGGTGGTATAATTATAGTCATCTGAATGGCTTGCTCTGTAGCAAAGGCAACAGTCTAGTCCAGAAGTGGAACCCCATGGAGTTACACTTTAGCGGTGACTTTCTACACATTGAATACAGATGAAGTCCTTGGCAGAAAGAGGAAATACTTCTTCTGTTGCCCTTGCTCCTACTGGTTTCAGGTGTGATGCAGAGGAGGATGAGGAGATGCATTTTGCTTGAATCTAGATCTCCTCTAGGAAGATTGTAACAAATTTCGCCACGTGCAGTGTTTTGTGTTTTGGCATATGACAGTGAATTTCAATACACCATACACTTTTAGAAAGATGAGAATAGCAGGCCGACAACTAAGGTTAGTTTTTCATCTGTAAAATGGCAGCAGGGCCAGGGCGCTTTCTCAAAATGTTAGGAGGACAAAGACACTTGTGAGTTGACAGATTCAAGGGTTAGTCGGGGTAAAGGGAAACACTGCTCCTCTGAGCTCCATCGCCGTGGGGAAGCCTCACTGCCGCCTGGCAGTCTGTGGTGCAGGCTGGGTCTCCGAGCCCCGAGGGTTGTCTGGTGAAAGCCGTGAGCGACCAGCGGCAAAACTCCCGGCGCCTTCCTTGTGGAGCAGGATTTTGCCCAAGCTGTGTAGCATGATAGCAGACAAAAGGAGGGCTGAAGACTCAGGCTGCCATTTCCGTCATCTCACTTTCCTTAGCAAATGACAGTAAAACATAAAGAATTTTAAAATAACATCATTTAATAATTCTCAGGTTTTCAGGCGATTGCATGTGCCCTGCCTACATACATGTTTGAATTTTCAGTCCGTAACAGACTCAGGTGGGAAGGCAGCTGATAGCATTTAAAAAAACAATTATTCAAGAAAAATCTTTAGGGATCATGTGTAGGATAATCTTTTTCAGGGTGACCCTCATTTTCTACAATATAATGGTTTTACCCAGCAGTGGTTTAACGGTTTTTAATAAGCTGTAGAGTGGAGGAACAAATTCTTTAGCAAGAATGGAGGAGTTTACCCAGACAGGCAGGAGTATCAGACCACTTCTGAATATAGAATGGAGATGATTAATCTACTGACGTTTTATCCCCAGTGCCACTCAAATGTATATTACATACATAACGTGGTCTGGTTTTGTGTAAATAATCGCTTTTAGCATGACGGATNTGTTTGAAGCACGCGACATGCCAAACAGGAGGCTGGAAGGCACCGCTGCTGTGCACTGAGGTTCTCATCAAATAGCTCGCTTGCTTCAAGTCTTTTCTTTGAACACAAATGTTTGAAGTTTTCCAGTGATCTTTTTTCCTGGCATTTGCCCCCATGACTCTTATTATTTTTAGCCGTGTAAAATGGCATTATGCAGTTGCTGAAATTTATTTCTTTCAGCCCATGATGATTTATAAGTCTTAATTTCCAGGATACTCCCTTGAAGTTACCTTCTTTTTGTGACCTCAGGATTTCTCTTCCCAGATCTTTGGTATTTATTTTTACTATTTCTGTGGTAAGGGTTTGGCAATGTTGTTTTGGATTAATGACTAAACATACATAAGAGCTGGAATACATGTCTTAATCTAAATCATGGCTTGTTTATCAATAGTAGAAAGAAGTTTCTGGACAGGTTTGAGACATCCTAATAATAGGCTTCTCCAGCCAGATAGAAAGATTTTGACAAATCTGAACTGCACGTAATTCTTCACTTGTTCCAAAATAGATGCAATTTGCTTATTTTATATTGCAGTGCAGTATTTCGTGCTCAAACTTCGCCCAGAAGGAATTGGAAGTGGAAGTCAGTTAGTTTGGAACAGTATGCATTGTTTATATGGAATATTTTAATTGACATAAAATTGTGCAAACCTGCTAGCTTCTCTGCTCTTGGATGAAAAAAAAGATCTTTGGCATAACAAGGGCCTGGATTTCTATTCTATCTTTTCCTTTTATTCAGGAAACTGCAAGTAATTTAATGCTTAGCTGAAATTACTCAGCATTTTACTCAAATGTTGAATTGTCCTCCTAAGTGGTATATTTTGCTTGTGTCATATATCCAGTAACTTTTTAACTGGCATCTTCTGATGATCTTTTCACTTTCTCTGTGTATTCTTATTTACCTTCATTGTTTATTTACTTAGGCTTAATTCCTTTCCTACACAGCCTACTGTGAATAAAATGTTCCTCTGAAAATGATTAATTTTGCACTTTGTTTACAGAGTAGTCTTGCAATGTTGTATCTGATACTCATTAGCAGGAAAACAGAAATAAAAGGAGAGACATTAGTTCTCACCACAAGTCATTTTGAATTCGCTGGGATCAGGAGCTGACCCAAAATGTTTAGGTTAGCTCAACAGCTCAAGTTGATTCGAAGGGTCTCAATGTTTATGCCTAACAGCGCGTCCTGCTGTGACTTTTTATTTTTAGCTGCTCAACAGTTCTTACTTTTTGTGAATTTTAAAGTTGTTCTTAGACTAAGCAATACGTTCGCTTCACAGGGAAAAACTGTGACAAGCATAGCTATGTGATACAGCTCATAATTTCGTAGGGCCCGTCATTGAAGCTCCGGCAGAAAAAAAACAACGAAAGATGAAGTGGTTACTTTAAACTTAGGTGTTAAATTTTGAGTTCCAATTCACACTTCTCAGTGCGTGAATTACTGTGGATACCTGGAGCAGTCCAACATCCTCTGTGAAACTTAATTTAAGGGCCACAAATTGCCTCTGAATATTAACATATGTGCAAACCTGCTTCCTGGAAGCCAATCATACTTTTATTTCTGACTTTTTAATAAAATTGATTTTGTGAAAGTACTAATCGCTTGCTAATAGTTCTTACCTGAAACCATGTTTGAATTTCTTAGAACAGGAAAATGATAATTTTTTAGAAAAGTTGTGCACAACCCCTTTTATAATAGGAATCATGTACTTATACAAAGCAGGGAATACATATGCAAATAAAATGGATCAAAGTGATCTAAGCCCGTTCATAGAAAGAGGAAGGAGTTCTGAGATGCATATTTATTGCAAACAAACTCTGTATTTACTAGGTACTGAGGGAACATTTTTCAAAGAACAATTATGTTGTATTTGGAAAAACTGACATTTTCTTTCTTAACTAATTTTAATTGGCCTTATGCTCCCACTGAGCCAAAAAAAAATGGAAGACAGCAGCAAAATATAAATCAAAGTAGGAGTGAAATATCTTAGCTGATGAAAGCACAGATAATGGGCTCTGAAGCTTTTCTTACAAATACCTTCTTCAAAAGGGGGTCGTCCTCGGGGAGTGGCAGCCCGTGCCTATTCCTTGGCCGCTTTTACAGTCATTGATGTTGCGCTGCCAATGAAGCAGCTGTCACTTCTTACCAGCATTATGCCTGCCAGCAGCCGGCTCGGAAGAGCTGCTTTTAATTAAATTTCTGATTTCAATTGGATTTCGATTTGCAGTTCACAGCTAACGGAGATTTTCGGGATGGGGTCTTGCAGGGCATCTAGGACTATTTCAGACACCTCTGTGTTACAGAGTTCTGTTCAGAAACATCAAGCATCACCTTAAAATTAGTCACATTTTTACCCGCATTATTGCGAGAGTTCTTCCAGGATCTTGCTGCCAGAATAGCTAGAATTATTAATATTTCCAGCTTAAATGTATTTATGGCAGAATTACACCCTCTGTTTATTTGCCAACATTGTCTCTTTGGTGAGGCAGTTTTCCTGCCTCCCCTTTCTCCACGTGTTAAAGAATCACAGAATCATAGAATCGTTTAGGTTGGAAAAGACCTTTAAGATCAGCGAGGGCAGCCCCATCCGCTTGGACACTGCTCCGCTGGGGCCAACAAGCCAAACTCTTGTGGGGTGTATCGGCACCGATGGGGACAGGCAGATTCAGGCTCTCTCTCAGGTTAGTGATCTGAGTGAGCTGGGATGCAAACTGGCCCTCTCCTGGTGCCTGTAGGGCTATGGCAGTGTAGTGCTAAGCCTGAGCTGGTGAGTTCTGCTGGAGACTTCATTAGCACCGTGCTAGTTCAGCCTACACGGATTCTGGGCCAGTACGAGGCCAACTGAGGCTCACATCGGTCTGCACCTGTTTATTCAGATGTGCTCACAGTATTGTCTCATGAGATGGATCGTCCTTTTCTCTGATACACCTAGAAGCAATCTTCTGCACCTGTTCCATGTCAAGTCCGTTTTCCTGCATCATATACGAAGAGATTAATTGGAGAACAAGAGATAGCTCTACCCTCTCCTCTTTTCCTTGCGTTAGCACTGCTTGGCACAGCATATGGTCACTGTTTCAGCACAGTCATTCTCATCAGTCTGGTTGACATCTGGAAGTCACGAACAAATACATATGCAGCTTGACAGCTGAACACCTAGACAATGAGCGTGGCATGTTAGGGACACGCTGGGTGTACCATACGTGCACTATATTATTTGATTGATGCTGTGCAATACAGCTTGGACCTACCTGAAACCCAAAAGGACAAATGAAAAGTTTATGTACGGTAGCTCTAGATCCTCTCTGCTGTACCAGCCAACGCACCATGGAGTCAACCCATCTTGGTGAGCCCCATGCAACCGGGGAGCATCGGGTTGATTGTGCACTCGCTGGCCATCTGTGTCGTTCACGTTTCCCACAGGCTGGGCTTCTTGCTTGTGCGGTGCGTGGCATGGGATTTCCCAGACACAATCGTGGGAGCACAGGCACATGCTCGGGGACCGTGTACAGGGCTGTGGCTGTGGATCTCCCTCATATGGAGCACAGCTGTGTCTGTCCTTGAAAGGGGTGACCTAAATTTTACACAGTATTCCAGTGACGTATGACCGGCATATCCTTCACTGCTGGAAATACCCTGTGTGTTTTTGAATTGTACTTGTTTACCATAGCTGCCTCTCTTTAGGGGCTCATGCTAACCACGAATTTGACTGAACCATCTAGAGTTTTCTTCTCCATGTGCAGCTGGCAACTGCCCAGTTTATAGTGACATTTGCTGGTATTTGCGTTCATAGTATAGTTTGCTGGCAGCTTCATGAAATTGAGCTAGGCAATTCTGGATTTCATCCTGTTTGCACTGCTTCAGTCCTTGAAGTCATTCAGTTCTTCCAGTGAAATAGCCCAGTCCTGTTCTGTACACCCACAGATTGCATAAGCTCATTTTTGCACCTGCGTTTTCTATGTCATCTCTGCCGACCACATTCTTGTAATGATGTTTGATTGCGATAATCAGCAGACAACCTTAGCTGATGTAGACTGCCACAGATTTTGCTATCAGAATAGTGCTGGTAGTGTCTCCAGCTAAGGTTCTGCCAGAATGTAATTAGAAATGTACCTTTAAGATGTGATATTTCTTTAACTACTGTAAATATCTTTTAAAAGAATTCAGAAGACTTTGCTTGAAGATACCACCGTGGTCATGAAATAGTTACCCTTAGGCCAAATTAACACCAAGAGTTTATCACAATATTAAAAATATTACAATATTCACGGCTGAGATGATTCCATGATTAAGAATAGGATTCCATGATTAGGAACATTCCCCCTTGCTTAACTCTGCTGTAAATGTGTTACATGCAGATGACCCCAGTTATTGCGATAAATCATATGCCATTTCTCAAGTGAGACGCCAGAGAGACATTGCAAGTAGCACTTGTTTCTTGGCATAACCTCAGTTCCTTTCAACACTGGCTTTGGAGCTGGCCTTTAAAGCAGTTCTGTTCTGTTACCCAAAGAACTGGGCATTGTGTCGCTATCTTCTCCGTGCCACAGGGGCTGTCGTCCCCCAGCGTCATTCCCAGCCGTTTGCTCCAGCTTTATGGCTGAGAAGAAAACCTAAGAAATACAAACCAAATGCAACAGTGCATCTCAAAGCAGTCTAGGTAACAACTCCAAGAGATGCAAACTGGGCCACGTCTCGCATATGTTCAGTACCAGTGATTTAAGTGTTGACATTGTCATGGTGACAATTAAGAAGCAAGACGGGGAGGATCCTAGAGCTGTGTGGTTTAATGGGAATATTTTGGTGCTAACAGTCACCTCCCATCAAGAACCCCCCAAGCTTAGGCCTAGCAGGCTTTGTGGGAATGACCCCATTTTAGGGGGGGAGCAAGCTGGAGGAGCGTGCTTGCTGAGGGAACAGGAACAGGTCCTGTACCAAGCAGTTCTGTTTTCAGTGAGCAGTTTCTCACCTGGGGAATCAGGACACAAGTTCTCAACTAGCGGGTGCCACCATCTCTTTGGCCATTTGATCTTTGATAAGAGATGATCAAATTTGAGCATGTGGCAATAAGAGGCAGCGATGCAGCCACCGGCATTTAATGAATCACTTCTGAAGGTGTTTGGAACTTTTTCTAATTTCTAAGCTATAGTCAGCCAGAGAAAGACTTTATAAAATATTTATCCTCCATTCTGTGTATAAAAATGATTTGCTTTATTTGGTGTTTGATGCATTATTTTTTCCATTACAAAAGCAAGCAGTAATTTGTTAAATACCTGCATGGAAGTATCCCAAAATGACCTGATAAGATGAACACTGTGTTACAGACTGTAGTTGAATAGGTGCTTCTTTTCCCAGCTGTGCGAACTGTAGAAACTGAAAATACTCTTTCTGAAAAGTTCTGGAATCAACTGTTTTTCTTATAGAGAGCTTTCTAGTATAGAATTAAAGTTGCTTAAGTATATTTCCTTGCAATAAACATTCTAAAAATAATAAGGGATGATAAGTAAGGTGACATTTATATTCAATGCAGTGCTCACGGCCATCAAATTCCATAACCACAGCCCTCTTGTGCAGACATTCAATTTAACAATACATCACCTTTGATTCACAGCTCTACATAGCTGAAAAATCCCCTTGTAATGCTTGCCCTTGGCCCCCAATAACTTGCCGTTTGCTTGAATCGCATACGATGAGTAAGCACTTGAAGAAGTGTATGTCTATACATGTCAGTAATATTTGTGCAAGGTTTAATTTAGCACCTTATATTGTATTATATTGCAGCCTCCACTTTTTGGTAAAGGTGATGTGAGGAAATTGTTTTGCTAAGTAAGGACTGCAAAATCCATTAGTTGCTGTATGTTATTTCGATGTACCATTTTTTAATTCTAGATGGATTTTTGCCATTCAAGGGCTGAACAATGTAGTGTTGGAGTTCACCCTGTGCATCTATGTCCTGAAGTACATGAGGATGGCAGTACGGAAGGGGTTACTAGCAGCTTTCTGCCAGTTCAGATATGTTGTATGTTGGGGGTGAAGTCAATCCCTTCCATGTAAGACAGAGTTGTTCAAATGCAGCATTTCTCTCCCTGTGTGCATTTGAAGAGTGGCGTGCAAATTTTTACTTCCTCTTCTGCTCTGAGCTGTGTAAAACTGCCCTAGAATTTGCCTTATTTGTAACTGGTTAGAGCTATAAATGTGTGTGCAGATTCTCAATATGCAACTCTTCTCTTTAGAATATGGGAGGGTTTTTTTGTGGTTTTTATTTTATTTTTTAGTGGGAAAAATGAAGTGCATTAAATTTGTTTACCTGGCCTGTTTGATCTCATCCTGGTATCATACATAACTTGAATATCAAAATGTCATGGAAAAATATGAGTAATCTGAGGCACTCAAGGTTTGACTAAGGCGGATTTTCAAGACCATACTGAGAGATGACATACTTTTCAAAAGACTGTTGGAGGACCTGGTCCAAGCTGGCATGCCTGAATTGTGGTGGTGTTTTGAATGGTGCATCAGAAACTAATGTAAAGGATGTGCTTATTTTTCATTTATGTTACTGTGCTCCATTAAAATGTTTTCAACATAATTTCTAACTTCAGCGGTACCTCAGTGTCCATCTTTGAGTCCTGCACTTCTTCTTGTTACACATTCTTCCCATCATTTGATATCATTTCTGCGAAGTGGCATTCCTCTACCCTGTACCATAATGACCATGGGTAGATGTAGATCTACTTGTGGAACACTGGAGACCAGTCTTCACCCAGATGTAACTGCAGACCTACTCGAAGACAATTCTGTTAGTAGCCACAGACCCACAGTTGCTGAGTGTCTTATGTGCTTGTCCAAAAGGAATTCACTGAGGCTATCAATGAACTTCACTCAATAACCACAAGTTTATAACAAATTTTGACTATTACTAATACAGTATAATACAAATGAATGTGTTAACAATGCAGTTGTTTGAAACCAGCAGTATTGCTTCAGTTTCTATTTTCCTGGTGCAATTTTCACACATTACTATTCATTTAAAGTGAAATAGAAATGAATAGCCACCCAGGCTTTGTAATCTGGATGTTTGATATGTCTGTTATATAGCTATTTTTTTACTTTAACTTCTTCCCTGCCTTTGTTTCTTCTCTCGCTCTGTCCCCATTAACATCTTTCAGAAAGGATTGGTTTTTTTGAAATACAGCTTCAAAAGAGAAATGAAATTTCCCAGCATGCAAAAATCTTGGGTAGTATACAGTGTTGTCACTACTCATATAATTCAAAATTAGCACCATTGACAAATGCTGCTTTAAAGCTTCTATTGAAAAATCATAATATGTAAGTGCAGTAAGGCTTTTCTAGTGATCTGGATTTACATTTGTATGATGTACAGTTAATAACTGGTATGATCTTGTTACAGATTGATTACTCTTCTTCAGTGTGTCGCTTGTTTTGTATCCCATTACTCACTCGAAGGGCTTAATTAAATGAAGCAGAGTATAAGCACATATTTGCTGCAACAATCGCAATTCCCCATAGATAATTTTCTTTGGCTTGTCTTGCTGGGATTTCCAGGAAAGTTCCCAGAAACTGTTCAACAGAATAGAGGGATTTCTCTTTTTAAAACCATTTTTTGGTGTTACACAAATTGGAGCCCAGAAGAGTTTAATTTTTGAGAAATAACTATGAATACTACATGCATGTGTGCCTCTATTATAAAAAAATCTTCAAAATAAATGAAGTTTAAATTGAATCTTATTTGATTTCTGTGGTTGGCTTTGGAAACATTTGGTAGTTATTTTCCATCGAAATTCGCACCCGCTTGGGGCAGCAATATGTTTAAGTGCTTCTCCTGTTATTTCTGCTCTGTGACCTTAATTTTAAAACTCGTTTTCCATTTTTTTCTGTTTGCTCTGTTGTGTGTACTTACCTTTCACATGGCAATAAATAATGCTGCATTTGCTATTGGTGGTCTTGGTCTTAGTGTGCATGTATGTGTGTTGAAGGGGTACAGTATATAGCCCTGTGAAAAGCATTGTTCTTTGATTTTGAGAAAGAGAGAAGGAGAGATTCTAATTTACATCCATATTGTGGAAATAAAAATGTGGCCTGTCCATTCAGGAACGTGGCTGTGACTTTTAAAATGACTTCTAAGTCTTAGATGACTTCATTTATGAGTGGCTAAAGAAACAAGGTTTTAGAGAACCAGGTTCAATGTTACAAAAATTTTAACAGGGCATTGTGGCCCCAAAGAGCCAGCAAAACTCTCAACTGCTGACTGTGAGTGCAGCGCAGTTCTCTTGGCCTCTGTTGCATTTGTTGTGTGAAGGTGCTGGATTCTGTAGTAGACATTAAAGGAAGGTCATTCATGCCTCAGTGTACCGACAGTCTGATGGCAGACATTAAAGACATAAGGCACATGGAAGGAGTCAAAAGGGAGAATTTGTTTTGTTATTTTGTTTTTTTTTTTTTTATTAATATAGAGATTAATTAAAGATGAGAGCAGGTGCAAACTTCCTCTGAGCACATAGCAGACTGAGAAGGAACATGTCCCCTTGAAACCAGAATCTGTATCACTGTGTCAGCATGATACTATTTAGCAGGAAATATTAGCTCAGGCAAAGTAACCTGCTAACAGAGCTGCACAATGTTTGTGCCAATGCTGGGTTGCTTCTTGCCCACTTGGGTAACTTAGAGAGAAGAGCGGCTCTGACTTCTCACACATTTGCGGACATGCATCCATTTTTGTGAGGATCAAAGGCTTGTTCTGAGGGTCCCCAAATCAGCGGAGACATACTGGTCACCTCTAAGGAGGTTTGTTTAGGACCCCAAGAGCTCCAACTGGCGTTTGTTGCAGCGAAGTGCTATACCTAGGAGCTCCACCTGATGCACAGTTTCATATGGCAAATACAAAGGAAGAAAGAGATCCTGCTTCCAAAACATTAGCCTGAATTGAGAGGAAGCTTAGATGGAAATGATCATCCAGCCCAACCTCTTGCCAAAGCAAGATTATATCCTGTGGACTGTTTTCTAGCATTTGCCAATCTGGCTATAAAAGCACCAAGCAAATAGGATCCATTACTGGGCAGAGTCTGGGAGACAGTTCCATTGTTTAGGAGATGTTGTGCCACTACATTGTCTTCCGAAATGAAGTATTTATTTTTTTCTTATCTTAATTATGTCTTATCCTTGGTTATGTCTTGAGATACCAAATTAAGATCTGACATTCTTACAGGCTGTATAGTTGCTGGCTATTACAATTCAACTTTGTGTCTTTGAGCTGACCAGCCTGGGTTGTTGGTCACGCCAAGCGAAAAAGCTGCACAGCTGCATGACCGTAACTATTCTACGCCACAGGGACCAGGGCAAATGATGGCTTCTTTGTGTATCATCTGGCCTGCTCTTTACTAATAAATCAGTTCCTCCATCCCATCACAACTTTTGCCGTTCTTCAACAAATGCTTTCCAGCAGCTGTATTTACTTTAGCAAGTGGTGTGGCCTAGTAAGAGTGTGGGGAAATGCAAAACAGGACCTGTAGAGTAAAATGGTTGGTGCTGAGGGCTTAACATACACAGTCATACATACTTTAAGGTTTTGGAATAGTTCTGGGCCGGTCCCTCAAACTGGATGTATGTACTGGTTGGAGATCATTAGATGCGCTTCTGGAATGCACTTTCTGATTTAGTTTTTTCTGAAAGTCTGTGAGTCTGAGACTGCTTTGTTGCGTGAACCAGAGTGTCCTGCACAGGGGCAAACTAAAACACTAATGCAGATACAATCCAGATCTTTTTGGGATTGTGTTGACCAGAGCTGAATTAAGTTTGCAAGAGAGATTTGAGTCAGACCTCAGGAAAATATGTGTGATGATAAGGGCAGTGAAGCCCTATGGAAGTTGAATAAAATCCATGATGAGATGTTTTTAAGAAAAGGCTAATCAAAACAGAATTTGAGAATAAGACAAATATAGCTGATCCTGCATAGAGAATCAGAAATGGATTTGGTCAGTTTATGACATCCCTTCAAGCCACATTTCCCCTCTGATTTCAAAGTGCACCACCATATCTCTTCTGGCTTAATGACCTTTGCACAGACAGCTCCAAAGGGCTTTGTTTTCTTGCTGTGTGACAGCGCAGTCCCTCATGCCGTACTTGTGGTTTCTTTCCATACTGCATCTCCTTGCATTTCTTCTACCTGATGAACATGTATCCCTTTTTCTTATGAATATTAGTTTCAGTTTTTCCAGTTTTAATTTTCTGTCCTTTCTCCTGCTATTTAATATAATTTTTTTCTTTTCCTCGGCTGCCATGTATAACTTCTCCTAGTTTAGCTACATCATGGAGTTTCACTGATGGAAATTTACTCTCCCAGATACTGAAAGTTTTCAATAAAGTTGAATCAAAAATTTTGTCTAGCAAGTAACCTACATTGCCGGCGATAATCTACTGTTAGCCAGATTTCAAAACACACAACTGGTTCTCTTCAGGCCAGTTTAAATTCAGGTTCAGGAGAGACATAATGGCAAATGCTCTACCAAACTGATGGCATATGATTGTTTCCAGCCATTCGTTTATAATTTGGTCAAGCAGGAAACTTCAAATTAATAAAATTGCAGCCATTCCCTTCCTCTGTGTTGTACAATATTGTGAATTATTAAGTGTCTTGAAACAGAACTGCTCCCCATAAAGTACGCATTTCAGAGCCAAAACCCAAACAAGTCCCACTCCTATGCCTCAGATCACTCAAAAAGAGCATTGATGAATTCGGGCTCTTTTGCCATTGAATTTAAAAGGATGTTAAGGACCTTAAGTCACTAAGGTTGCTTTTAAACTCCTCCCTATTGTATAATGATTTGTTACTTTATGCATTTTCTGCTGTGGCTTATGCAGATCCCAGTGTCCCAGGAGTACTGACCTTTTCAGTGGATGCTACAGGTGACCAGCTTCAACATAGAGTGCCAGTTTAGCCTTGACTCTTGGCTGCTGCTTAACGCAGTCTCTGCAGAAAGGAAGAAGTAGACACAAACCTACCCTTCTAAAGAGTTTTAAAATCCAGGTCACTCATTTCCCAATAATTTATCTCAACTTTGACTCCTGCTCAAAAGGTAACAAAGATTTAGAACTCCGAGACCGTTTTGTGCTTTCTGATGACATTTTACTTAGAAAAAAAATATGTTTTTATTTCTCAGATACTTCCCTTTTGCTAGGATAAATAGTATTCAGAAAGCTTTTTTTTGATGTCCAAAATTATCTGTATACCCCTATCCATTTCTGATACTGAATTGAGAAATGTTAAAAAAGAACAATAAAGGGTAACTGTTTTGGTACAGATATCAGTTTTGGAATGAAAACATTTTCAGCTACGAGGCTCCATTAGTTCTGCAGTTAGCAAATACTTCAATTGACACTGTTGTCAAACCAAGGACATAAAACTGAGAGTGTGATATGTTATCTGCTGCCAATTACGTAAGTTCATGATGCATAAGTTATTGCAAAAAATAGGGTCATGACTCCTAAACCAACTCCTTTTGAAGTTGTAGTTCTTCATAAAACCTCCTGTATATTTTAGTTGGTTAACTCTTAACTGAATTTATGTGAGTGCTTAGGAAAAGGAAGTATTATATGACATTAAAGAAAAAGCAGAACCCTGTACGGTCTACAGGAATATCAACTTGTTGCTATCAAATGCTTGTAGAGAGGTGAATCTGTCTAAAACATGGATTTTAGTTCCTAATCAAAGAGCTTAATCAAAGTTCCTTATCAAAGAGCTTTTTGAAAATCAGTGTTTTTGACCACCAAACATAAACATTAACGTAATTGCTGAACAGTATCTAGCGGGTAGGTATGATGATTAGGACTCCACCTCCCTAGTTCTTGTCTTATCTTTTATATGGTCTTTTAAGGTAATCGTACACTCATCACTGAACTTTTCTGATTACCTTGCTTTATCTTTCTGTATGACTAAATAAGACTAAGTGACATATTTGTCATATGAAGATAGTATGTAAGTAATAGACTTACACCTTCATTTGAAAAACGCCAGCAAACCTGGGAAGAGTGTCAGAGGAAAACATCACTCCATTCAGAACAGGGACAGTGAGATCCTTTTTCTTGTATGAGGCAGAAGTTTCAGAAACTTTAAGAATCAAGCTATCATGATGCTAAAGATGCTTAACATCTTTATCCTAATGCAAAGGATTTGTTAGAGGATCATGTAGCTATAGGATTTTTTTTTTCACTTCAGAAAAAAAATATGACTTTCAAATATTATCTCTTTTCAAAATTTGATGGAAGCATGACCTTTGGAGATGACTTGACAAAGCTTCTCCTGGAACAGCTAGTAGTCCTTGTTCTGCCTCATTCAGGTCAATAACAAAAAAGTAGATGTTTTGTAGTCTACTAAATGACTTTACCACATGTATCTGGGTTTTTTTCTTGAGTTTTTGGGACCCCCTCAGCTATCTCTGTTGCTCTGCAACTTAACAAGTTTGTAGAAATAGTTACCTATTCACCGACCTGGAGAAAGACCAATGCAATAGTCCAGTGGGCAGCCGAAGTTCAAGTCCATGTTCCAATCAATGTTTAATTATTTATACAAAGTGAAACAGATCCAACAGGAGAGATCGAGGAAAGGGTTCTTCAGAATAACTGACAGTTTGGTGGCCACAAGTCTTGCCTGGGATGCAGGATTCTGACATTCAGACATCTTGCAGAACAGAAACCTGAAGTCTGGACTCCTGTGCCACCAGTCAGTGTTGTGATCATAGGATGGTCATCTGGGAGGGGTGACAGTACTCTTGCTCTTTGATATATTTCAAGTCTCATCCTAGGCATGAGAACCTTTCCCAGGTAACAGCTTCATAAGAACTGGTAAGTACCTGCAAAAAAGTTCTGGTCTCAACAGAATGTAATTTGTCAGTGAAAAAATGCATCACTGTAAACTCTGATGGGGGCATGACTAGAGTTTTCACAACCATGTAGGTCCAGAGTGGTTTGGCCATTGTAATGATGCCTCAAAGTCCTGTATTTGAAGGAGAGGTCAACAAGCAGCGCTGGAGGGCAGGAGTCTCGGGAAGCCTGTGGAGTGCTGAAGCATATGTCTGCATAAGTGTCAGACTTGTAAATCAGCTGTTGTTACAAAAGTTTAACAATGGGGAAATGGTCACATACAAACATTGGTTTGGGCATTAGGCTTATGAGTCTTGCTGTTTTTAAACACTTCAGCTGACACTGATATGAAACTGGGGCATAAAACCCGGAGCCTGACATGTGATCTGTTGCCAGTTGCTTTCAAACCACCACATCTGATGAGGAAAAAAAGAGAGGAAGTGGATGGAGAAATGGGACAGGTCATCTGGACTCCAATAATTAAAGTTGCTTAGAAAATAAAAGTTTTGAAACTTTCCTGGAAATGAGGTTTTATGACCTGCTACAATGGCCCACAGGGGGGATGCTGCAACCTACACATATTGACAATTGTGGTATTACCAGACAGTTCATTTTTACGAGTAATTTCCAGAGCAACCCTCAACCATGCAGTCACGCATACAGTGCAACAGCATGCCATAGAAGAAAGGCTCAGCTAGAGGCCAAAGATTATACAGATTTATTAATATTCGGGAAAAAGATCCTAACAGCAGCAAGCAAATTGAGCAACAGAAGGAGGAAGAAGGAATGGCCTTGACAACAAAGCGAGCTCTGTAAGGATGTGATGCAGAGCACAGTGAACTCAACGGAAAGATTTCCATTGATTTCTTAAGATCTTGGATAGGTCTCAAGGGAAGAGAGACACTTCGTCTTATACCTTTTCTCCTCCTTTCTCCATCTGAAAGGAAAATATGTTCTTGGTGACAGAGCACTGGAACAGGCTGCCCAGGGAGGTGGTGGAGTCTCCTTCTCTGAAGATATTCAAGACCCGCCTGGACAAGGTCCTCTGCGGCCTGCTGTAGGTGACCCTGCTTCGGCAGAAGGGTTGGACTAGATGACCCACAGAGGTCCCTTCCAACGCCTAACATTCTGTGATTCTTCCTTGTTCACAGCTAGCATCATTTATTGACCAAGCATCACAACAAAGATGTTGATCATACTTGGGATGTTAGAACCAAGAATCCTTACCTAAGCAGCCCCAGAAGTAGCTTGACTTTTCCAAGGGCTGAGCAACTTGCAAATTCTCTCTGACAGTACCTTCATCTTTTTATTAGACTCAGAATAATCTTATACTGTACTTAACTTTGCAAACCCACTCTGCTTTCTTTTTTGAAACACAGAGAATAATGGAGCAGTTGGATCTATAATCTTATTTCTCTTAAATCCTTCTCCATAAACACTTTTCTTGTAAAGGTAATGATCTGTTTAGTCGACTTCTATTTGTGTCTAGTCTAAGTAGTTATAGCTGTTACTTTTAAACAGCTATTAAATATTTCAGTAGTTCTTAGACCATGCCAAGGAATATTTAGAATAAAAGAACAATGAACAGAGGACTGAAAATGAAGTTGTAGGACTGAATTAGGTTATATATCATTCAGAAGAAAAAAAATAGCTCTGTCAAAGTCCCTGTTAAGGGCTGTTAGAGAAAGTGATCTACAATGCACTAAGTGAGGCTGCATAGATCATGAGTCATAGCCCTAAGTGATACATCCCTAAGATCGGCTTGGTTATCTGCTTTCAAAATCCTTGCTTCTCTGGGAACAAAAGTGTGCTTAAGTAGTGTTTGACAAACTCACCCTGCTGTGATAGCAAACCTTAATTCATCCTACACACTGAAGAACATAATTTATCTTAACACTAGGCATTGAGAAAGGCTAGCTGTGGGGAAGCAGAACTACTAGGGTTTCCTTTTACTGCTGAACTCAATTGAAATTTGCAGTCAAGCCAAGCCTTGTTTAAGTACTCTGTTGATTATTTTCTTTAACATGGTGTGAAAGACCAAGGTTGCTTTATTGCAATGGGTGGGTAAGTTACCAGCAAGACATGCTGAGATGAGGAGCTGGTGACAACACGCAGAAAGAGAAATCTACATTACTCCCCATCACTTTGGAAATACAAGAATAAACTTCCTTACAGAGAAACCCAGAAAATCCTCAGTGGAGACGCTCAACAGAGAGTCCTGCTATTTGGTAGACTGCAGCTTTCTTGGTGTCCAGAAGGTCAAGAGTGAATGCTTCCTAAGCACAAGCCCCTCACCTTCCCCTGGCTGTGCAGGATTGGAATGCCTGCTCCTCATCTTCCTGCCTACGGGGATGCCAGCTGCACCAGAAAGCCCAAATTCTATGGTCTGAGGATTTATCCGTTCCCTTCACTAGCATTGAAGGTGCTGGCTTTGGCAGTTCACTCTGTATTGCTTCCTCCGAGACCTTGTAAGCTAGCGTCTGTGGAGACAACTGTCCTTCACCCGGCCTAAACACATACACACACAAGATAACAGGCACTGGCATGTCTTTCAGTAAGGTGATTCTCACCTAAGGGGCACAGCACCAGCACTGTCTCAAGCTTTGCAACAGAGTAGAAAAAATATGGTAGAGTTAGTTTAAAAGAACACAAATGAATACAAAATGCAGTTCTTTGCTATTACAGCACACTGGACACTGACTGTCAGTTCCAGTCTGAAGTCTGTCAAATGATGAAGCACAGACAGTGCATGTGGAGATTTCAGTTTGACTCCTGACCCAGACCTCCCTGAGGACAGTGGGAATCCCTTTGATAAGTGCAGTAGAGGCTCTTTCCTCAAGGACAGGTAAACACATAGTCATTAACAGGTTGTAAAGGAGAATGGAGCTTACGAAAGGACTTGTTTGCTCAGATTCATCCTGCACTATCAGCTTGAACACATCTGTCCTGCAATTTTCTCTCTTTGGCTTGTTTGCAGGATTTGTTTTAGCAAGTTCCCTGTCCACAGAGCGGTGTGGCCGAGTGATGCTTGAAAACCTGGTTCTGCTCACTCTGTTTGTGTCACAGTAGATCTAGTTTGTTTACGAGGAGGCCCCAGTGTTGTCACCTGAGGAATGAAGGGGACACAGAATTTATTTGTAGAAGGTATTTTAAAAGCTTGGCATTGTTGCCACAAATACTGTCAAGATGGAAAATCCCGATTCACAAATCAGGATACAAAGGTGAGTATGAGTTTGTTGGGCAGAAACAATTACTTAATCTGTGCTGTGGAACAAGCCTGCTAGCATCCTGAGCTTGGTTAGATGCAAAATTGATGATGATGGTAAACATGATATAGTTCTATGTCTATGACAAAATCCATAGATTTTTCTATGGACCCAGTCCAAACGCTATTGGAGTCCCTAGGAAAAAAAAAAAGCTCCAAACAGAAGGCGTTTTTCTGTATGTGCATACTGAAGGAGATGTATATGGGTTTTGCTCTCAAACACAGGGGTGTCAGGATGTATCCAGACACACCCAGCACACCACTACACAGCTGATGCATACATTTCTCCTTTTCCCACTCTCATCAAAAGAGTCATCAAAGCTGTGGAGATATTTGATATTCCTGGTGAGATGAGGTCAGTGCTCCTCTCTTGGAGCTGAATCATGTGAAGTGGAAGCTGAAAGGGGACAGAGGGCATGGGAGAGAATTGGTACTATTTTTACTACAGCAATATTCTTCAGTAGCCCTGGCATCACTGGAAATCTGCAAGGAGAGGTGTCTGTTGGGGATGTGATTCACGAAGTAACATACAGAAGACATGCGGAGAGTTGCAAACAGCAGGCTCCCCTACAGCCATGTCGTTGACTCCTGTTTGCATTTGGATTTTATCATACTAGTGTACCAATATTCCAGGCTTTTCTTTTCCCTTGGTCTTTTAGGGGGTAACACAGATAGAGACTTCTCTTGTGTGTTTTGCCATTTACACTTGTTTCTAGTGACTGTCTAACTGCCTTCATTGTGGTTCTGTTCTTTTCAGAGCGCTATTGATTGTATTCCGCGCTTCGTGGGAATCTGGCGTAAAGGAACAGCTTTATGAGCCACCATGGGCTCCAGGTTTCTGTTTTTATCAACCTGAGCAATTGTTGCTTAGAAAAAGAGACCCCTACTTCCCGGCCGTGTGTGGCTGACCTCGGTTAGTCCGAACTCCTTTGACCTCTGTGCAGCTTAAGCGATGTGACAGCCGAGTCATCCCCTTTAATTCCAGTCTTTGTGAGGCTCATGTGATAATCACGCACTTGCTCTGTCAGAGGAGCCGGCAAAGACCGATTCCATCTGTACTTGCTCCCTGCAGCAGACCTCTTTCTTGCCTTCTCTCTTCCACCAGATTGCTTTCGTTTTGTTGGTTCTATTCAGGAACAAAGAGGACTTTGTTGAATTGCCTCTATGGTTTATTTTCCTGAGCCTTGGAAGATAGCACACTTTTGCCGCTGTTTTATCCAATCCTTTATCATACGCACAATGCCCTGAATGCCTGAAGGAGGCTAGTGTGTGTTAGCCTGACTCTCTGCTTTTTTTTTCAGGTTCGAAGCCAGGGCTGACTTCTGAATGCCAAGTTAGAAATAACTGCAGGAGTGAAAACTCGGGGAGGAGTCCATCCACGCAGCTGCTATAAAGGCTCCAGTCAAAGGAGCTACAGCCATCAGTAGATTTCATCTTGTTTTTCATATTCTCTGGTCTTACCTGGTCCCAGTGTCTACACAGATGTGCTCATTTCCAGATGTAGAACACATCCTCATCGAATGATCTCTGAGCATGTGTTCAAAAAGGGGTAAAAATGCATTGACTGGCAACTACAGCTGCTAATACTTAGCAGTTTTTATCTGAGCCTGGAGAAGTGTTTTGGCATGATAAACTGCTACAATCTTCACAGATGCGGAAAGGCAGTAGCAGAAGAGGTAGATGAGGGACCCTGGTTTGTAGACTTTACCATGAAAGTCTTCTCCAAATCTCAGGACAAGTCAGTAGCGTGCAGAAGGCAAAAAAGCAGCTGACTCTAATCCTTTGCCCTAACCGCTGCCCCAGCTGCCTTTCACATGACTTGCGACTCTACCTATTTCCAGCACAAAGCTCCCAACATGTTTCCTTTAATGCATCAAAACACCATTTTAAATGATGGAAAATGTAGCCATTACTCAAGGCTGCCCTTGAGTGATAGCTTTATCTATTTTGTCTGTTGCCAGAAGGACACAGTGTGGTCCTGCAGAGTCTCTGGACAAGGTAATAGCAGAGACTTGCTTCATCAAAGCTCTTCCCATGAAGGATGAGATCTGTAATCTTTGTTTTTAGTGGAACAGACCAACATCTCTGAAGGCGTAAGAGGCATCAGAATACAGTGCTTCTGAGCTCTGTATGCAAAAGTTCAGGCAGTGTTTAATCCAGGGGGTGACCTCATGGACCTTGGGGGAATATCATCAAGGATGTAGTTGCTCTGTATTTTGCAATAATCTGTAGGAAATAAGCTTGGAATTTCAGAGATAAAATTCGCAAGCAGTACCATTCCGGTCACCGAACGTGCTTTGTAGATGGGATTTCTGTGACTGTTTATTTCTTAAAAGGTCTTGTGTTCAAAACTGAAACTTTCAGCCCTTACTCAGGCAAAAATTGCACAGAAACCAGTAGGAATACTGCCTGGATCAGAGTGAAATAGAAGCTGGAGGATCTGGTGCTGTGTTATTTGGCTCGTGCTGCAAAACTTCGGCAAAATTGTCTCTAGCAAGGAAAGTGAGCAGTTTTGACAGCTTTTATTATATTGAATTACAATGACAAATAGGGGCATTGATTTGTAGAATGTTTGAAAGTGTGATAAACATAGTCCTAATGAGAAAGATGTTTCTTTTTATATGACAGAACACCACTGTTTTTTCTCATGCATGCTCTAGGTGCACCAATAAAAATTAAAGACCTGGTTATTTGAGGCAAAATTCCTGAAATATTATTCTCTAAATCTCTAAGCTTTCACTTATTACTTTTTATTCTCAGAAGTATTTGGTGATTTTATTGTCCACAAAAACCGTAACAGAAATAAAAGAAAATAAGATAGTTAGTGCAAACATAGAGTACCTTAGTGTTTTCTTATGAAATCAAGCATGAATTTAAAGTCAAACATGCTTTTTAGGATTAAAAATCTTATCATCCAGAGGATAAATTGTGCTCTTAGTAAGAGGGTTGCTCTTATCTCCCTTATGCAGTTATAGTCGTTTGGTTGTTTAACTCCAACTTCACCCACCGTGATGGTTTTTGAACTTTGAAACCTACAGTGGGTAACGTGTACTATAGAAGAAAACAATTTTGCGTCCACATCCACATAACCATTGTAGCGGGCTGTTTGGAGAACAAGCTGTTTGGAAAGCAGCTAGTGTGTTATGGGTGCTGCCATAAATAGCAACAATAGCAAGATAATTTTGCTTATCCACCAGTAACACTTGCAAGTGAAGGCATTCTGCCACAGCTGTTAGCGATTCAATCACTTCTAACAAGGTGTTTAGTCCAGGATGTTGGCATTTTACATGAGTGTTGATTTAGCTGAAAACTAGTGCTTCTGTCTGTTGTATTTTTAACTTGCATCTATCTCTACCTAATCTAATATTTTCCTTAAATGTCAAGAGCTGCACTGAGCCTGTGCAGATTCATCCTGTTGTGCCAGTTCCCACACAGAGACCCATATTTTTCACCACCTGCTTTACTCTTGATATGGCATTAAAACGGAACTGGGACGTGACTGCTATTCACACAAGTGTACTTGCGCATTCAAGCCAAGCCCTCCTCACAGATACACATGCACATGCATGCCCTTCACTCACACACACGACCCTGAGAGCACATGTGCTCCTTTGGTGTTTTGAATCTTGCTCGTTTTCTGATTTTCTGAGAAACTTTCAGGAGATTTATCTCAGCTGTGTCTCTGCTGACTGAGCCGTCTTACTTACTTCTTACTTACTTTTCCCTTGCCCGTTTCTCTATTTCCTCCCTGCATGCCTGCCTCAAACACTGGTGCAGCCTGCAGAGATCAAGCCCATGAGCTGCCTGGAGCAGGGACGCTTCTCCTGGTACACCCTGAGAGCGCTGCCTGTTCTCTGTGAGTTTATCAGCCGCAGAACTCGCTCTGTGTGCGTGGATGTGGTGGGGTGCAGGACCAGATGAGAGGGAGCTGCCAAGAAAGCCACAGGAGCAGAAGGCATGTGGAAATGAAGCACTGTATAATAAATATATATTCCTGGTTTAGGTGGGTGCACAAGAAACAGCTGCCACTGGGGCAGCCTCAGCTCATCCAAACCGTGCTGAGAAGCGGCACAGCTAAAGGAATTTTTCATGTGTTGTCACATATTCAAAGCTTGTTTTTCAGAGCACAGAAAAGCTTGTTATTGTTTTGGAAGCCACCTCCTGCACATTTACAACTTTTGAATCAGCCTTACTTAGATTCAGCAGAATTAGGGATAGGGAAATCCTATTAGGTCCTATTATCATTTGAGCTACCAGAGCCGTACTATTGTATATGTTAATTTGCCGAGAACTGTGTTCATGTTTAAATAACTCAGTGTAATATCCATGTAATTATTGTCTATGCCTCTTAATACATATTAGTATGTTTGAAAAAAGACTTTTAATTTCTCTTAGAGTTCAGACACCTTCCCGCCTCTTTTTAACACTTTCAGCCATTCCTCTGCTTCAAGAAGATCATGTGCTGGTGGACGACAGCTTGACCATGAGCCAGCAGTTTGCTCTGGCTGCCAAGAAGGCTAATGGGATCCTGGGGTGCATTAGGAGGAGTGTGGCCAGTAGGTCGAGGGAGGTTCTCCTTCCCCTCTACACTGCCCTAGTGAGGCCCCATCTGGAGTACTGCATCCAGTTCTGGGCTCCCCAGTTCAAGAAAGATGAGGAGCTACTGGAGAGAGTCCAGCGGAGGGC
>Ga0065711_1033264_pt1 | contig 25825 bp, 9 predicted proteins | sample Hoacrofraction12_FD_59098 | JGI IMG/M metagenome (GOLD analysis project Ga0065711, IMG submission 59098) | Hoatzin crop microbial communities from Cojedes, Venezuela - Epithelial fraction 12 v2 (version 2) | ecosystem: Host-associated > Birds > Digestive system > Esophagus > Crop | place... | reverse complement strand
TGTGAAACACTGGAACGGGTTGCCCAGAGAGGTAGTGGAGGCCCCATCCCTGGAAACATTCAAGACCCGGTTGGACAGGGCTCTGAGCAACCTGATCTAGTTAGTGGTGTCCCTGCTCGCTGCAGGGGGGTTGGACTAGATGACCTCTAGGGGTCCCTTCCGACCCAAAACTTTCTATGATTCTATAAATGAATACTGCTTTGCAGTTCATTATTTCAGTCCATTTTCCTGATTTCTAATTCTACCAAATTACACAGCATTACACATGAGAGCTTATGGATGTTTTCTGTATCACTGCTTTTTTTTTAGTTTGAATTTAATTCATTTTTTCCTCACTTTTAGGAATGTAGTCTAATTTTGATACATTAAAACTACAAAAAATTACCAAGGAATAGTTTATGTGTTCTCTATGTATTGCAAATGATTCATTCAAGCCAAATATATGCTACAGCTAACACGCAGTAAAATTACAAGTATTTATGTAACTTTGAAGAGTATTAAGGCTACTTAATCTTTATGAATGACATCAATATGGACCCAATTAGCACAGTTTTCAGCCACTTCATAATTCAAAAGAATGTGATCATTCAGCTGGAAGCGTATTTGACAGAAACTCCATAGTCATGAAGGTAAAAGCTTGCAAGATCACCCAGTAGGATGGAGAAGCTGTCATTCTTTCATCAGTGCTGTTGAATACTAATGTCAAGGTCAGAAAAGTGTAATTTTAGGCTGCCAAAATATTGTTGGATTTGATCTGCTAGCAATGTTTAAAAAGAAAGTAACAAAATAAAAATTTATATACAACTTTGATATGATAACTACAAAGTTTCAGGTGCTCCCCCACTGCAAATGTTCTGAATCATTTACTGCTTTGGTTGGCACTTCTGTATGTATTTTTTCTCATTCTAATATTTGCTTTAAATATCATCCTCTGTCTAACATCAGAATTACATCTGTATACGTATTTTACAAATTCTGCACGTTATTCTAAATGCTGATTTGTGTGACTGTGTGCTCAAAATATTAGTCATAATTATAGCAAAGCTTTGGATGCAAAAGTATCTGAATGCTTAATTTAGACATATCAAATTGGCATATATAATAAAATTATAGATTTGACTTTACTCAGGCTTTTCATTTACATGGCATGATTATGCTAAGCAGAGATTCTTACTACCACCTCCATCTACCTGATAAGCACATATAGACAAGGTGAACACAGGCTGTTTTTCTTAGAGTGTCTTCTGAATCATGAAAAGATGAGAGGCAGTGACCACAGCTTTCAACAAGGCAAATTCCTACTAAATATTAGGAAAAACAGTTTCGCAGTGTAGATGGTTAAGCGTTGCAGCAGGCTATCCAGAGAGATATTCAGAACGCAGCTGAGTGGTTTCTCACAAGGTGTCCTGAGCAACCTGACCTAAGCTGTCTCTGCTTTGTGTAGGCAAGCTGGCCTAGATGACCTCCAGACTTTCCTTCCAACTTATAGTGTTCCATGCTTCTGTCATTTCCATTTTGATAAAGCACTTGTTTGTGATTGATGTGAAATTTTGAAAGGTAACAAGTAAGAGTATCATTTTGAAAATACTTAGAAGCTTTTGTAATCCTTAGGTTGTGAAAGATATTTAGGAACCTGAAGGTCATCCCTTTTGTGAAAGAGAAAATCTCTTCCTTGTCACCTTTCAGGAAGTTAAGCTTTAATTCTCAAGTTTACACTACTTCCTTGCTGTTACCTACACCTACTCTATTAATAGCTTCACTTACTCCTCTATCCAAATAGAAGAGTTCCAAATGAACGCATTAAACCTATAAACCGACACTGCTGTAGTAGTTTAAATCTTTATTATAACACAAATTTCGTTCCTCAAATTTCTAAGCACAGAAGTTCTTGAAAAAAAAATGATGCAATCTCATATTTTCATATCAAGTACGTAGCTTTTTTTGTTCTGCTTTGGGTTTATATTTAAGTGGTTTTTGGTTTTGATAGATTTTACATTACATGAATATGTCAATGAGCAGTGGCAAACAATACCTCAGTAGGATTGCTTTTCGGATCCAGATACATCTTTGAAAGATGTCTAAAATGACATGTTTGCAGTAAAATATACATGGCCGGCTGAACTTTTCTGGTCTTATCTTGCGCCTCAGTAATTTTAAAGCAGAAACCAAAGCCTTTGTTCTGATAAACTAGACATGTTCCTAAAATATATTTATTAAAATGAAATATTCAAAGAGTCTGAAGAACAAGTATACATACAGCAAATGTATTCTTTTCCTCCTGTGCATGGTTAACTTTCATTCATATTAATGGGGATATGAACATGCTTCAAGCAGAGAAGGCTATCATTTTAAAAACCTGTCTATTGAATATTTGGTTTGGTTAAATTTATGTTGTCTGTTTACTACAGTAGGGAAAAATAGTTGCTGGAAGGTAATGCTTCTTTTGAGTTTAACTCTTTTATGAATATCCTTATCTCTGAATTCACTAGTGACTATTTTGAGAAATATTTTAAAGCCTTGAGAATATTTGAGAAAAGATAGCTATATGGCTTTTTCATAATTAAAACATTTTACGTAGCACAATTCCCCTGTGACATTTTGGCTTGGTTTTTTTCTTTCTCCTAGTCAAGCAGGTTCTTTTCTTCAAAAAGGACAAGCAAAGTTTATGCAAATCTGAAACAAGTATGCTGATCCCCAGTACCTTTAAAAGATAGTGTCAACAGCAAATTATAAAAATATTTCTACTTTTTTATATACAGGAGAGTTTTTAAGAAAAAAACTTTAAAACTCCAAACCTGGTTAACTGGGAATAAACACTGAGAAAAGGTTGATGTAATTCGAGACTTAAGTCATAAACTGAGAATACATATATATAGTAAAAACTGGTCACAGATGTTGGCAGAAATATATATCTTCTCTACATTGCCTAATCATATTGATAATGACAAGCCTAATATTTAAAGACACTCTTTTCAAAATAGTTCTTATGCTTAAAAAGCTGTTTAGCCAAAACATCATCATGACTGGTGTACGTAATTTATTTGAAAACAAACATGTACAATTCTGTTGAGCTCTGAGGCATTCTCTGTGTTGCTGAACAGACCGTGCATGTTTGTTTATTATTGTTTTCCTGTCTAATCTAGATCAAATTCACCAAATCCTTAGGTTTTACTTGTGATTGAAAGATATCTGTAATCATATGATTCATATCTTAGGATTCTTCCTTAAACTGTACACTTTAGGGTATGTATGTTGACATGTTCATGGTATTCTGAATATTGGATAGGCATCAAAGTAATTGTCAGTAACAAACACTATCAGAAAGACAAATTCTCACGTGACTAGTGAGACAGTCTCAAAAGTATCTCTTTGTAACAGCCAATGCATGTGTGACACTGCTTTCAAATGGTGTGACATGTTTAAAGGAGTTGTGTGAAAAGAAAACTATGGCTCAAAGGAACTTTGTCTTTTTGAAAATGTAGTAGAATTGCTGTATCCATATCCTCTCAATTCACAGTATTGTAATAGGATTCTACAATTACTCAAAATTCCTCATTTTCTACAGTGAAGTTCTGTACAAAGAAGTGACTTCGTACAAGCCTGACACAGTGCAGTGGCTTTTTTTTAGTTCAAGATTTCTAGCTGATCTCTGAAATGGTGATACTCTTGACTAAGGAGTTTATTATTGTAATTTAGAAGTATACCTCATTCGTATGAATTCAGTGCTTTCATACTTAGTGGTTATTAGTCAGTCAATCTCTGTACTGAATACAAAATAATAAAGGTACATATAGTAATTGCAGTGTAAATTCTCCAAGTTTCTAGGAATTTTCATGGCACTTTGGCAGTCTGTAAATGAAACACTTTTACACAATGCTTGCTAGCAACCTGCTCACACATTTCAACGGTTGAAAACATGCCCTTGAACTCTATGGTGCATGTCTGAAATCTATGGCATACATGCATTTTGTTTATGCATCTAGGCAGGGATATACACACGTGTGTTTTTAATGTTTGTATAAATTCACTTAGTTCTAACGGTTCAAATATATTTTCATAAATTCAGCTCACCATTCCATTCACTCTGGAAAGAAGTACAATTTCTGATTTTCCTCACGTTTTAGAGATTAAGTTGCATTGAAAAGACTTCAGTAATTTCAGTTTGTTTTCAGTAATTTAAGCTCGCTGTTACCATTCTGAAAAGTGGTGGTGGTTAAACATACAGCATGGATGATGCGCACACGACCCTTTGGCATAGTACATGTGACAGTGGCTGTTTATATGTGCAGTAAAATCCTGATCAATCTCTGACACTTACTACAGACTTCCTGCTGCTTAGAAATGTGTACTGTAATAGCATTTGTATGTTTTCTTTTCCCTTAAGAGTTCAGCATGCTGCTTCACAGGAGCAAAGAAAATTAGAAATAACATCACAGACACTGTGATAGAAATAAATAAAGTAGCAATTTGTAAACTCTTCCAGACAGATATTTACATATGAATGCAGGAGTCTCTGTGTATAGGTATAATGTGAATATAAATTAAGTAGGGATTATATTTATGTGTTATGTGTATACCACAGTTATTTCATTTTACACATAGCTGTTTAAATTGTAAGAACCTGACCTTTTTCTCTGTTACCAATAACTAGACCACAAGAGACACCACTTAGTACAATACTTGAAGATAAAATAAATATCTTTAAATTTTAGAAGTGGGCTTTTTTTCCTTTTGTAAGCGTTTGTGTTGAAAGACTGAAATTTATTACTCATTTTGTGAAAGATAATCTGCTTAATTTTAATAGGACAATAATGGTCAAAAATTACCAGATTGTCATTGATTTTACCTTTTTAGTGTGGCAGACAAGTAACACAGTTTTCTGGGATACGTGAACATACAGAAAATAAATATAGAGAGCATACAATCATTTAACAAATTCAGAAGAATAGAAATTAACTGGGGGGTGTAGGGAGGATAAAAGATGGGAAGGGATAGGGAAAGTTACTTAGAAAAAAAAATGACCCACCCTATTCTAGTATCAGTACAAATTAAACTAGAGGAACCATGTGTAAGGTTCCCCCATCCCATGTAGCATCAGTTACTTTTTCTGACTTTACACTGAGATACAAAGTTGGTTACATACATCATAGAAAAATATATAATTCATTAATCAATTCTTTTCAATAGAATTATTAATTTATGTTCTTACTAATAAGCTATGTCTGAAATCCTGACAGAATATGAGTTACTGAAAGCTTCAATATCATTTTATTTATTTATTTATTTATTTATTTCTGTGAAATACAAAGTGGGTGTCCAAGGAATACCTAATGATTCTGTCTACCTTCATATCCAGTACGAAATCTGTGGATAACTGTGGGAGAGAAATTTATCTTCATGTTGCAGATGAAGAGCTGCTACAGTCCTATACACAGTATTTTTTGTGCATTTTTGTCCTGTAATTTCCCCTTTTTTTACCCCCTTTACTAAACATATTCTTTGTAAATTATATCTGTTTAAAACCAGAGAAAATTTAAAGTGTGTGCACAAAATACCATTGCAAGGAATTATGCTGGGTTTTGTTTTTTTTCTTACATAAATGTTAAGCTGAAAAGTTAGCTGCTGTAATTAATTATGATAAATATACATACAATTTGAAACAGAACGAGCTTTTTAAGTGTATGCAATGTCCCCATACTAATTCTCTCATGTAGTCAGAATGAGCTGAGAACCAGTGAGGTACAAGAAGAGCCATTTAAGGAAATATTTTGTATATTCCCCATTCTAATAGTGTGATTTCCATGCAGCTGAATTTTAAAAATAGTGCTTATTTCCATTGCTAAAAAAGGAAGTTTATATAGGGAGTCTCATCTTGGGTTCTCCTTTTCTAATCTCCTTTAGAATGCCATGCTTCAAAAATCTGCATAGTAATCATGATCTCTAATCTAAAAATTAAAATTTTCATAATATGAAGTATTACCTAACATCTACTAGCAAGCCATTTAAGTATATTAATCCAATCCACATGACAAGTGTTCCCTAAACTGTACAATAATCTTTCTGTACTTCTCTGTAGTGCACTCCAAGACTCATTTAGAAATATAAAATAAATAAAACCCTAATATGACATAATCTAATTTTTTTTTTTCCAAAAAGGGTACGATAGATTAAATCATCACAAATAGGATCAGCTTTCTAGAATTGTGGCTTGCAGTGGGAAAAGCTGTTTTGCTACTGCAGGCTATTGCTACAGGTTATTGCTACTGCTAAAGACCCAGCGGCATGGCATACATTTAAACTAATGTGAAACTGTTACAGTTAGCCTACCACAGAAATATGATTTTAAAAAAACCGCATGGATTTAGTAAGGTGATCTTTGCTATAGTACTTTCAGCACTGGATGTGGTACCAACTTTTCTCAGTTAAGCGATGTATGTGTAGCAAAGAGGCATAATTTTGTATGTTTCTGGAAACTAGTACACAAATCCTAGCCTTCTGGTTCCAAAAATCCCACGTTTCTTTTCTCAGTGAGCTACTTATAGGGATTGTTGGTCTCTTACCTTTATGCAAGAGACACAACACAGTGTAACACTGTAATAAAGCAAGCTGGAATATTCTACTACAAAATCTTTCTAAAGTGTTCAAATTCCTTTGGAGCTTTTTTTTTTTTTTTCAGCCCTGAAGTGTCGCTTTTCATCGGTTACAGGAATTCATTCTGTGGTTTCTTTCTGTGCTAATTTAGTTTCACCATTTCTGTTTTACTTTGTGAGGCTATTTTCCAGTCCATTTTTTCTATACCAAGTTAAGGAAAAAGTGCTTAGGTACTGGTAAAGGCTTCTCTGAACACTGAATTTCTGTGTTTTCGTCCTAATCAGGTCTTCATGACTTGGGGGTGGGTTGGGTTTTCGTTTGTTTTAAATCATCTAGTCAGTATCTTTAATTTCTGAGTGATGATGATAAAGGAGAATCCAGAGAAAAATACTATCAAAGCATTTAGACATAAAATGCACATGGATAAAATGTATGTTTGCAGTCATTACCAGGAATTTTATCAAAGCTTTAAATAATACTTTATTAGCAGATGGATTAGAAGGCGGCTAAAAAAAAAAGTCCTTAATAGGTGCTTTATTAAAGGAAGCAAATGTACGCACCTTCACTATTGGATGTATACAGCCTCCGGGCAATCATTTAATTGTTCACATGGGAGTCGTATTTATTCCTTGTTTCTAGATATTTGGAGTACTAACTCTTACTGTTTTCTGTTCATGCTTTATGAGGAAGGGGAAGCTGGCTGTCTTTTTCTGATATTGTCCTAATTATTGTCATCCCTAATTGGTCAAGTTGTATTCTTACTAAAGTGTTATAATGCATTGTGCAGAAGCTATACTGAAATAGCCATACATTACCACATCATATTTCTTTTATTTGTTAAGTAGCGCTTTACAAAGTGCCTTGTGTCATTGCCCTTTAGTATGCACTGGCTTCTGGGGTGCGAGAGAATAGGAGGTTGCTCGTGATCCAACAGAGCATTAAGTAATGTAGTATTTGTCTGATGAGACTTTTCTTTGTTTAAAATAAATTTATAGTGACTATGAGTGGAGACAGAACCTGAAGATGGCACCTGCTGATATAATGTTATCAAATTAAAATGTGCACGTCTCTTAATAGCTTTCATCTACAGTTGTTTCCAGAAACAGAGAATTTGTTCCAAACTTGCTAGCAGCTTGAAAGGTGTGTTTAGTTGAATATACTAGCTGTAAATAAGTGATTGCACTTAATTTAAAAACAGTAAATTTTGATGAAAATAAGTTAAATCCAGAATTATATTCTGAACTGAATTCACAGAAGTGAATCAGGCCTATCTCATTCAGTGAAAAAGCTATTAAAATCATCAGCTCATGTGTCGAAGGGGAAGGCAAATCTCACTTGAACCTGCATCTCCTCTCCTTTCCTGGAAGTACCTTAATTGTAACACCTTCAGACATTTTATTTGTTGATATACTTTCACTTTGTATGCAATATATAAATATTCATTAGTATAGTAATTAGAACTTGGATTTCCCATGTAAATTACTTCAACAAACAGGGAATAGGACCATTTTTGCTGTCTCTGGCTCATTGAGTGTATGAATATTTATTAAAAGTAGTAAAAAGTTTCATCAGGAGAGACAGAAACATACTGATCAACAAACTCCCTGTAGTATTATAGTTAAGAGAGTTTCTGGGAAATAGGGGTTAAAAACCTTTCAGAGTTGAAAGGTAAAGGTGATTTCTCCATATAATTGATGATTCTTTGAAGAACTGTGTTATTAAGCAAAAAGTGAGGAGCATGTTAGTGCTACGTTCTCCTTGCTTCTGTGAATAGTATCTGTGTTAAAGTTTACCATGTCAATGAGAACAATGAAGAAAAAAAATTTTCATCTGATTTTCTTTCAGCTGTCGCTCACTGGTGAATTATGTGGAAAATCACTTGCACAGTTCCCTTGTCTCGTTTCATATTTGCCAATAGATATTGGCTTCCCCTGTTGTTTGTAGGGAATATTCTTCTACACGGTGAAAACCACAGAATGTATTAAATTAGAAAACTTAAGGTAATGGGTAACAGAAGGCATCTTATGTACTGCCACAGTGTCAGAAATTAGTATCACAACCTTTTAAACAAAATTGATCTTAACATTATGGATGTCCTCTCAAAAGTAGGGGTCATTATCGGATCACTTTTACTCTAGGGTATTGTCATCCCACATTATTTAACATAGTTTAGACCAGTTATGTTGGCAGCAAACTGCAAAAAGCAGCTTCTTTCTTTAAGGCTTGTTAGACCAAGGCAAGATCAGGGGTATGGGAGTGGTTTACTCTGTTCTGGACCCTTACAACTTTTCCTTTGAATTAGAGATGGAACCTGGTGTGACCCTTTCAAGATTTTAAAAAAACATACAAGTATATTCTTGATCAACAAGCAATAGACAGAGGAAACTCAGAGAAGGAAAAAGATAATAGAACAAAGAGGATTTTGTATTTGTGAAGATAGGTATTGTACCTTTTTCCTTTATATATGTACAGTAATTGGAAAGGTGACATCTGATAGCTCATGGGTCATATATCTGAAGTAATAGCTGCAGCTAAGTCACAGATCTGGTGAGATCGTTCTTTTTGACAACAAGACAAATTTTTCCCTAAAAAATAAAATAAAATAAAAAAATCTTGAAAGTATGAGTAATTACAGAGGACCATTCAAAAGCCCTGTTAAAATCCTAGGGGAGAAAAAAAATCAGTAAAGATGATTAATGGTTATCAGCCATAAAATTAAGCTTTTTTAAGCTCTGTCAACTTTGCTTTTCTAATGAGGACTTAACTGCTCCAAAAGTAAAGCCTTTATCCAAGCTGTGTTTTGTATTTCATTTAATCAATGCTTTGTATAGACACAGTTACCGTCATCATAACCTTTCAGCTCTTGTGTTTTGGCATCTCACAGATTTTTGTATGCAAGTTTGAGGCTCAAGGGAAGCACGTTTAGCTGAAATGTCCAACTATAATATGTGATGCAGAGCCATAGATTTCCTCTCGGACTTGCTTCTTGTTGCAAAGAGAGCCTTTGTAATTACCAGAGGATTATGGCAGAATATGAAAGACCTTGAAAGCAGCTTTCTTGCAGATCTGTGTTCTGCACAAACTCCAAAACAATCAGCTAGAGTAGTGAAGCAGAAGTATATTAAAATTTGAAGAGTTCACTGAAGAGGTCCTGATAGAAGCTCCTAATTAAAGAAATAAAAACTGACGTTAAAAAATTGTGAAAGATTCTCTCTTCAGTAAGAAAAAAGGGCCTTATGAGGACTGGAAAAGAGATGACAACACAAATACAGCGGACACTTCCTCTCTTTTCTCAGCCACAGAAGTAATGAAAATTGAGTTTAATGGTACATAAATAAAAATAATTAAATGGAAGTTAGTTGTAGTGGTACATTACCTGAATTAATATACAAGATTAAAAGACCAATAACACAGAAACAATTTATTTACTTTTCTGGTTTTATATAAATTAGTGAACAATTTTGGACAAGAAAAAGGTGCAGTGTAGCACCAAACTACTTATTATATTAGCTTTGACTTCTTTTTTTTTTTCTCTAATTATTTTTTAGTCACCAAGGATCACTGTATTGTTTCTGAACTGAGTTCTACCAAAAAAGGCTGCATATTGTCATGCTGAGCCATAAATTTTTACTTTGTCCTTTTCTATTTCGAAGTTCAAAGCTATTAAAAGCAATACAATATTTTATTGTGTTATGTGATGAAAATAGTCTGTATCGGTGTTGTAAATGTCATTTTTTTGTTGTTGTTTGTGGTTTTTTATTTGTGGTTTTTTATTTATGATACATTCAAGTGCCCTATCCTGATTATAGAGGATTCAGTGATAAACTTTCTGTTCTATGATGGAAGCTGCATTGACCTGCATTGAGTTTTCCATTAATGCTTTCTTCTCAACGATGCTGAAATGACAGTAAGTTAAGTTCAAATATCATTCAGTAGTGAGCACACAGGAAAATCACACAGTGCTTTTGGAAAATTACATCTGTAAATTTAACTAAAACAGTTCTCAGCCAATCTTTTTTTTTACAAAAGTAATTAGCAAAACCTGAATCTTTTTCCAGTTTGCTTATCTATTGAATGTATTAATATATTTTCATTTTATGAGTATTGCTGAATAACATCATAAGAAATGCATTTTGGGGGGTTTTTTTCTACACTTTAATCCACAACATATTCAAAAATAGTTGAAGCCTGTTTGGCCATATTTTTCTTCTGTGGAATATTTGTTCTATAGTTGAAAGGCAAAATTCTGCAAATGTGTCAGGTTATTGCTTATGTGAAAGCTCTTCTAAACCACCATGTGTTTTTTAGTAGTCAGTGACCTGTTGCAATAACCAATAAAACCTGAAGAACAAATTCCACTATTATCGACACTGACACCTGCTCCATCTGTTTGTCAGATGAGGACAAACTTCTCCTTAGTACTAACTATTTTTCATTGAATAGTTACCTCAGGAACATATCTGAGATAGAAACAATATAAATTTTATTAGCATGCACCACTTATCCATAATCCTTCATTCTCCATTGCAGAACTTAAATATCCACATCAAAGCAGAATTACATGAAGATGATTATATTTTTATTGCAGTCAGTTGAAAATCAGGAATTTCTTACACTAAAACTTTCTTCCTCTTACCCCAAGAAATTTTAATTAAAAAATGCATGAGCTTCCTTAACTGGAAAAGATGTTTTACTCTTTGGGGGATGTTAGGGGGAGAATGGAACATGGGAAACATAAAGAAAAAAACTTCCCCTGAGAAGGACAGTTTATGCAAATAAGGATGTTCCTTGGCAAAAAGCTAGACTGAAAAATTCATAATTAACCCTTGTTATTACCAGGCAAATGGAAAAGATTGTATTATTTTTGCATTCACTCATTTTGAAAAAGTAAGGAAAAATCAGTGCTATATGAAAGCAGCAGCATGTTCTTGCATTCTTGTTAAGAACTAAATAGTGTCTATCTGTGCTACATAAAGATGCAGACCATCGGGCAGTAATACTGTATAGTGATGGCATAAGAAGGAATATTTCTGAATATGTAACATATAATCAGCAAGCTAAATTATTGAAGTAAATGTAATAAGCTGAAAATGTTCCTCTATCCAAAGTCATGCTGTATTTCTAGCTTAACATTTCAGCTTTACCAGCCTTTTGCTGTTGAAACCCACTTTCTGTTTGAAAGATTTACATCCAGTTAACTTGTCATTGATATCCCTGGAGCTTCTGAACGCTGTGAAGGTTTTAGGAGTGAAATAGTGACAATAAAAGAAAAATCAGGTTTGAATATAGTAAGTGATTTATGCTTTGTTCAAATTTAAACAACAACCAAAAAAATCTGTATCTAGTCTTCAGGAAAGCAAATGAATTCTCAGGTCAGTGCTCGTGGTAAGTAGTCAGGAATTCAGGTGCACTTTTCTGTTGCTCAGTATAGTGATTTATTTTCTCGTGAAACACTCAGACGTGTTTGGAGACAGTATATAATAAATGAAATATGAAATACTGCATTAAAATAGGAGGCTTATAACCATGATATCATAGAAATATAAAGCTGATATTGCCAGGTGAGCTATACTGACTTCTTTGTGTCCAGATAAGATCTCCAGCAAAAGAATGAAATCATGACCATTCCTTTCTCATGTGCTAAAAATTATGAGATTATGATGAATATACCCTGCACATTTTGAAATGTTAACTTAATAGAGCTTCTACTGTAATATCTCCCTCTCACCCCATGAGTTCTGAGAATGTAATTTGTAAAATAGTTCTTAAATGGCAGTCAATCCTAGCTCCACAAGGGTTATTAATGTATATTACATACATATACCAAAACAAAGTTCAAACTCAAGAGCAAAAAAAAAAGGGGGAGGACGACAGCTTTATACATGCAAAAATTTTTAATACAATCTTTAATTGCTAGTCTCATTTGAGCCTGCATGGAGAACAATGTGTTTTTACATCAAATATCTGAATACTTTTCTGGTGAATAAATTGATTGCTAAAACTTTACAAAACACTGTCAATCTAAATTTTTTCAAAATTGACTGAATTTGGAATTACTTTCTTTTTGGAAGAGGGGATAGATTCACAAAACTAGCAGCAAAGAGACAACAACTGCTTCTCTTCTTTATCTTCCCCTCTCTACCCACTCACCTCTACCCCCTGAAGTTGAAGAACTCACCACATGTTTTTTAATGCAGTAAATCCTATACATAGGAGACTAGGTTTCAGCTCCTTCCCCCTGACTGAGATTTAAACCCTTTTTTTCTGCCTTCCAAGGGAATCACCTGGCCACTGGATATTCTGCAGTGGTATGCTCTCACCTGAGCTATTTGAACTGCTACTTTGACCTAGCTGTGTGCCTCCCAAGTGAATGCTTTAACCACCAGACCAAAGAGTCATTCTCTCTCTTTGACTCAGTATTTAAATAATCCATGCAGAACAGCTTTTTCCATGGGGACCGAGAGAAGCCAATTATAGATTTCTCACTGGTTTAAGAACTCTTCTGGGAAAGTGAAAATGTAGGTTCAAGAACGTGCAGACAATAAGGGTCTTGAACCTGATTGTCCCACATTGTATATCAGATGAGGCCCTAACCACAGAGCTATTGAATAAATGAAGAGAGAGGGGATTCTCTTTACTTCTGTGAATGATTTACAAAGAGTGTGTAAACCTAATCTTTCATTTCCAGTTCTTTGGTTTTGTGTTTAAATAGCTTATGCAGAGTTGCCTATGTCTCTGGCAAGTGTACAGATTGATGATTGGACAAAAATATTACTTTTAGGAATGGTGAAGGATATTTCTCCACATTTTTTTCCCTAAATCTTTCCTGATTATTTCTGTCAGTCCCAAAGCAAATCAAAGTATGGCTTTATTTGGCAGTAAATGCAGAATTTTAGTTAACTTGGGGGGAGGGGGGCGGTATCTGGAGGAGGGGGAAGACGGCTGATTTTTTCAATACCTCCTCTAACTGAAAAACTGCTAATACACAAGGCCCTGCTGCATATGCGTCTGTATTTCATAACACTTCAAATTCAAGAACTTGTACTGAACTAGCGTGCTTTCCTTAAGAATGTCTGGCACAACTTACTAGCCACGAGAGTGCTGATTTCAATTCAGACACAAAGATCAATACAAAACCAAAACTGCCTGTTTGTAAATTCTGAGTCCTCTTTCTCTACAACTTATGTTGCCAAAGAATGTGCAGAAAAGCCAAAATAAATTATAGGTGAATTTTTTGATGGGGGTGGGGGAAGCCAGCAAAATCTTTCAGGCAAAGGTCAACTTTTGACTGCTTGCAGGAAAATGTCTGAATAGGAGTCTGCAGATACAGAATAAGTTGTTAAATATTGCAAAGCTGTCCAGAATCACACAGCAGGTTCACTGATGCCAGTTGTGGAACGCAGAGTTCCCGAGTATTAATTCAGCGAATGAGTATCCCTTCCTTTGGGGGTGTAGTAAAGGAAGAAGAATGGTAACATGCCATCCTCTAACTAGAAAGAGGGCTTCTTTTTAATCTTGATTTCCCAATCTATCTTTGCTTTATATCAGTAAATGAATGGTCAGGAATATAAAGCACTTCCTTCTTCAAGAGATAAACAAGAGAAAGATCAAGACATAATCCAAAGAACAAAGTCAAGCTTGCTAAACCTTCATGACTGGATTTCCTCAGCTCTCCCTTTCAGAAGTTTAACTGGGAAAATGAAGAAATCCTTTCCTTCTCTGGTTACACATGTTCACAGAGATGGACTGTGCACTTTGTGGGGGAAGGGAATAGTCTTTGCACATTTAGTATTCTAGATATCCAGATCCACTGTGGAAGCAGTTATGCTATAGCAGGTGTTTAGGCAGCTCTGGTGCTCTCACTTTAAATCAGATTTTCATGAAATATCTCACAGACCTGTTGTGTTGCTGTAGCGTTTTTATTAAATGCTAATATGAAACATACATGAACTCTGAGTTGTTCTCAAGTTTCAGTTTTCCCAAAATAATGCATTTTTCTGAAAGACCTTCTAATCAGAATCTCCAAAGAAATCAACATTCTTGCTGGAAGAGTCAGTTATATTTGCTAATTAATAATTTCTTATAGTTTACTGTTAAAGCAAAAACTGTTGCTAGTAAAACATCCTCAATTGTATTGTTAACTAAGTATCTGTCCTCGATAATGCTGGACTTTCTTAGTCCAGAAAACTAAAACCAGTTTCTGTTCTGGAGAGATTAGGATATTTCAGCCAAAGTTTTATTTTCAAAACCAAAAATGTTTTCTGAACTACAGGGGTGAAAGCAAGTATAAAATCAAATAATCAATCTTTATTTCTAAGAAAAGTGGTAATAAAACTTTTAATAATAATTCTTCTACACTTGCTGTATGTTGTTTCTTCTCTAAGAATCTTCTCTTTATGGATTTCACAAAAGAAGGAAGAAGTATATTTAGCAATATACAACATCCAAGATATCAGTCTTTGAAGTGCTTATCCATTCTTACAAAGCAAATACAGACATGAAGCATTAGTACATGGACAACTTCTGCACTGAATTGTGGGGTTTGAAGGAACCAGTAACCTGTCTGTGAAATCAGCAGGGCACACACATAGGGGTGTGCTGCTTCTCTAGTGCCCGTTCAGCACAGCTGGGGAGCTGCCTGGCAGCAGCAACCAGATGCAAAGTCAACAGAAACAGAGCAGGAGAAGGTGCTGGAGGGATCAGAAAGTGAATTTTTGCAGGTTTTTTGGTTTGATTTTTTTTAAAGAAAATGTCTGTCAGGACATCCCTCAGTTTTCTCAGCGTGTCTTTTTCAGGATTTCCCATGGTTAACTCCCTCCTGGTACACAGTATGTATTCTGTATCAAATCCTCCAGCTTAAAGCCTGTGCTATCATTATTCAGATAAAATCATCTTCAACCACACTTGCCACTTGAAATTCTTTTCCTTACTTCATCTGGTATCAGAAGACTAAAATTGATGTTCAGGAACTTCCAAACAACAACAACAACAAAAATCCTGATCTGAAGCTCTTGCAAACATGGGAAGCTTTCCTGGCTCATTTTTCTCAAAAATGAGTAAAATTTAAGAATGAAAACTGTGAAATATTAAAAAAATAATAATATAAAGCCTGTTTTTTCACCATAAGTTTGTGTTGAGCACATATGAAATTGCACTTCTCTGTGTTCTTCATGAGTAAGAAACTTTTTAAAAATGTATGGTTTGGCTTGGTTGGTGTTAGATGGTCAGGTGCCTCTGTCTCTCTGCTTCAGGGCCTCTCTGTCTTGTTGAGTCAAGCCTGTGCTGGTGCCTTATATATTTCTCTGTCTGTATATTATTTAGTAGATGTAGTTAATCTCCAATTCAATGAATGATGCTTTGTAAAATTATTTTCCAAACCCATAAATATTTACCAGCTAGAATAATAATTATACTCAGTGCTTGAGTTAAGTCTTCAGATATGGACTACTGAAGTACGTAGATATGTATTTTTTGTGAAATTATGCTTAGATTCTACAGGAAGGCCCTTCATTCACAAAAAATAATCAGAAAGTTTGGTTTTATGTTCTTGCTAAAACAGAAAAATTTATTTAGGTCTAAAATGAGGAAGTAGGAATATATGACGAGCAACTTCTAATAAAATGTTTCTAACTAGACCTTTTAATTTGGTTTATACAAAGCAGACAAACATTCAGTCTTTGTAGAACTGATATACTGCAATTAAAATCAAGGAGTTTTTTCTTTTGTACTTACACTTTATTTTTTCTTCTCTTATAAAAATGGGGCAAAATCCACATTCACCTGAAGCATAGGTATGTATAGTGGAACTGAATTTTTCTGTTACTTGTTCACTGGCTGGATGTCACACCAAGGCCACTTAAGTCACTTCAGCACCAGTCAGAGATGTTTAGAAACGCTTCTTCTGAGTACTTAAATTGTTCATCAAGACCTAACCCTTTGAACATTGCTTTAAGGCATTTTGGCTCTGCTCTGAGTCACTGAAGCAAAATTGGAGCATCTGGACGCAGTGTCAGAATAGCCCAGGCAGCTTCAGTGCAGCACCCAAGTGGATAATCTCAACACAGAATACAAACACTGCATTAGTGATTGCCGGGAGGCTACAGTTCATCTTCCTCTGAAATACAATACAAGAAAGTACAAGAAAAGTTAAAAGATGGTACTTTTTTTCTTTGTATCTTGTGTTGTGTGAGCAAAGAATCAAGCTGTGTTTTAATGGTTTGTTAAGTATTTGGCAACAATTTCAGTTCTCATTTGCCCTACTAATCCACTGATTTTTCTCTTCTTTGGACAAAACAATGAATGATTTTTACAGTTTGTGCTGCTTTAGATATGTGAATGGAAAAGAAGGTGTCCAGTTGAATCCAGGTGTCCTCTGAATCCAAGTAGTGGAAGAAAAAGTATGATTATATTTTAGTTGCCTATTAGTAATATAACATCTGATTATACTCTGTTAAATTGTACGTAACATTTCCATAATTCTGTGAGTTATGAGAAATTATTTCTTTTGCTTTGTTTGCTCTTACAGATGGCAACAAAATTGCATTCTATTGATTGAAAAGTGCATTGTGACTAACCCTTTTTGTTTCTCCTGTTGAATTAGGCTTCACATTTTATTTTTCTGAATCTGCTAAAATTTTATCTCATGGATAAAACTGGGTTCTTTCTTGAAAACTGCTGCACAATTAATACTCTATAAAAGCCCATTGAGACATCTGGCATGTGGCTGCACATACAATCCCCAGGACAGATTTCTTTTGCCGTGGGCAAGAATAGTTTATGTAAGGTTTAGGCCAACAGGTCAAGAAATATAAATGCAGAAGCATGCTAAACATACCACCTGGCATCAGGCTCTGCCTGGAAATGCTGTATTCCAAGTCTCTGACTTGGCTGATCCGTAGAGTGCACATGAGAAAGAATACTGGAGAGCAGAAATGGGGAACAGCAGCATATATAGTCCATTTCCGGCCTACCTATTTTTCTGACTATGCATCTAGGGCTTTATACTTGCATGTATGTAAGTGGAACTAAATATAAACAGAAGCATCATACTTGTTTGAAGCGTTGTTATTTTTACCTAATTCAGACAATGCATGTATTTTGTTTGTATATAAGTATATAAAAACAGCATTCAATAAAATTAGTAGTTGTTCAGTGATACTAATAAAACTCTGCTAAACACACTACTTCACACTACTATTCAAACTATTCACACAGCTCTTACAAATGCAATTCCGTTTGGAACATGTCAAGTAAATGGGTGACACTTTTTCTAACATGTCTAACTGCCATTAGTTTAGTTAGTATTCATTGTAATTACACTGATCATAATGAATTCATTTAGTATTAATGTGAACATTATACATCTTTTTAGGAACTCCATTATAATTCAGCAATAATTAATGTACATATTAAATGAAGTGTTACTACTCAATGCTATTGTAAAGCCATGTTGTTTCATTTGAAAAGCTTTAGAGCAAGTTGTGTTTCATCTGATTGATATTCTGATTGTTGCCAAGAGGTATTCTGCAATGGCAAAGGGCAATTCACATTGGGAGACTTGTTAACTTTTCAGAGAGATTCCATGTTTGCACTTGTCTGCTGATCCACTTATAACTTAGCATTTGAGGCAAGATTCTTCATGGTGATGATAATGCAAAAAATGTCTAATTATCCTAAAACCATGAAAAATTTCTGACGTTTTAGACTTACCCGATAAAGGAGGTGTATGTTTATAAGTGAAGTACTGCATACCTACCTATGATTGTTCTTCCCTTCTACCCTCCAATTGTAATCCAAAACTGAGAACCAAATATTTTCCCTACATCACTTATCAACACAATTAGGTGCCTCAAAAAGCATCCATGCCCACTTTGGGGAGCTACATGAAAATAGAGAGTCAGGGAAACATGTCAAAAGAAGAATGGCCATATTGGATGAGGGTAAGAATTGTCTGGCTAGCATCCTGTCTCTGGGCAGTGATTATAAATATATGCCCAGAGAAAAGTAAGACTAAGAATTACATTATACTTTTCCAGACGTTCCCCAGCCTCCAACACTTTTAGCTGGGGAAATTTCATCAGATGCATATGGTTTCTAAAGATTAAGATTTTGTTGGTTTTCTCCTCCATAAATCTATTCCCATAAGTTTATTTAAACCTTAGTGTCCTCTGACAATGAGTTGCGCGGGTCTGCTACCCTCTTCATTTTGTACATAAAGAACTATTATTTGTTTTGAATGTGGTTTCTTCTAGCTTCATTTAAATCTACATTGCACTGGATTCAGCTGGAAAAACAGTAAACAGTTAATGCCTGTCCATTCCCTCTTTGCCACCAATGATTTGTGAGCCTCATCTATATCCTTCTTGGAGACCTTCTTTTCAAGAGAAGTATCCTACTCTGCTACTTGTACAGAAGCTGTTGATCGTCTTTCTAACCCCTTTTTGGGTTTTGTATGCTATATGTCGTTTTCAAAGTATAGAAGTTCTTAGGTTTATACTATTTCAAAATTCTTCCCCCAGCTGCTCTTCTCAGTTTGTTACTGAATACTGAGATTGAACAGTTATGGATCTGTTGCTCATTTGTCCATGGTAATTGTCAGCTCCAAGCCCACAATGTTGTATGCAATGTTGGATTCCTGCCGCCCCCTTCCCCGACCTTGTGCGTCACTTCACATTTATTTACAGGGTGTTTATTTTACCACGCTATTGCCGAGTCACCCAGTCTAGTAAGTTGTTTCTGAAATTCTACACTGTCTGTCCTTGTCCTGACTATCCCACATAACTCTGATGAGGAAAATTTCTCACCAACTCTCATCCCCTTTCCCAGATCATTTATGATTGTGGAACACCACAGGGCCCAGAAGTGCTCTTTGCAGAAGTCTGGCAGCGATATCTCTCAATGCAAGGAACTGGATATTTACTCTTAACTCTCTACTACTTAGCCTTTAAAGTATCAGTTTTACCTGTCTTTGTTTTTATTTGCTTACTTTTTTTAATAGCCTTTGTTGAGAAACTTCAGCAAAAGCCTTTTCCAAACCCAAGGCAGACTCCAACTAAGCAACTCCAGGCAACCAAACCACTCACATTCATGTGTCTGTTCAATGATTCAAAGTACTTCAGTAGGTCTGCGAAGCAGAAATTTCCTATACAAAAGCCATCCTTACTCATCCGAAGTATAGCGTGTTTACCAAGGTCCACTCTTGAGTTTTTTATTGTAGTGTGTACTAACTTGCCCAATATGGACATCAGTCTCCTAGACTTTGATCTTTTGTATCTGTTATTTAACTTTTTATTCAATTTTATTTTCACTGCGTTTTGCCATCTTCTAGCTCTCAGTACCTTTGCAAATTTAGGTGAGAAGTAGTGCACCATCACTAGTCAATAAGCTATTTTATCTGTGAATTGTCTTATAACTCTGGAGCGAATGCTATCTTATCCTAATGATTTATTACTGTTCATTTTCTCATCACTTCCTTTCTCCTTCAAGTGGATATTCCCACTGAGAGTTATTAAGATACATTATTACACAGTAAGCAATCTTTACCTGTAGTTTTACAAAATATGTCAATGTAATGCTAATTAATAAGTCAGCTAATCTATGAACTCCTGACTTCTCTTCTGGTGATATATTTGACCTTGGGCAAATCACTTAACCTCTGCATTTCTTTATTGTCTCCCTTCCAAAAATGGAAATAATGGAATTAGTGTTCGCTTTGAAACTGTTGAGCTTTACAGATTACATGTGTGCTAGGTATTCTTATTTATTTTTCTCACTAAAATGAATTTAATTTTGGAATAGAATAGTGGATAAAATAGAATAATTTTTAACGGTTATGAAATAATTAACCTTCTGAGAGAGAAAATCGGAAACTAATGGGAACCCCACTAGATTTAAAAATAGTTCATTGGTTACTTCAGAAAAACAAAAGGTGAAAACAAATGGTTCTTTACGTGCTGAATTTCATTACTTTCTTTTGTAAATCTTTTTCTCAATTGATGCATTAATGAGGAATTTGTTCTCCTCACTCTTTATTGTGGTTTTATGTCATATCTGTATGTATCTGTAGAAATTCAAGATTTATTTTGTATTAATTACTCAGAAATATTGAAAATATTTGTTGATAAAGTAGACCAGCACACTCACTGCAAGTATTGCTTCTTATTGAACTCAGCAGTTGCCACTTGTGAAGTATCATTGAAATTTTTGTCCTCTTATGAGAATCTTTTTTGTCTTTCCAGCCTTAAAGTATCTTTCTCCCTTTCTCAGGCAAAATTCACTCATCCAGTAGCTAGCTTCCTGCTTCCGTATAGAGGATACTGCAGCATTAAACTTCAAATATATCAAAATCAAATATATTTTTGCTCAAATATGTAATGTTTAAGTTCATGTGTTGGAGGCTTGATTTTCTAAAGTAAACCAGATAGGCATGTTCTCAGTACTGCTTGTCCCGTTGTTATATGCCTTCTAGCTTTCAGTGTCACCAAGCACTTTTCTGTTTAGATCTGATCTTAGGCTCTATGGAAGTCTTCTACTAAGTCTTTCTTCCAGGCTAGTGATAATTAGTTAAGAACAGTCCTGTGTACCATAATGTTGTTTCAGAACATTCTTTTTTTATAAATAATGATCTAAAGTACTTACCTCCAGTTACTATTAGTGACTCATGACCCTCTTTGCAGAGATACTGAACTCGAGCAGCTATGGTTGAAATCAAAGGGAGGTGTATATTCAAAATGCTTGTAGAAATAAGATTACTAACACATAGAGCTGGTTATTTTTTTCTAAAATTTTTATGTTTTTCATTCCAGTTTTAAATTTTAGTAAATATATGATGTACTATTTTTGTAAAATACTATTTTGTCCTTTCTTGTGAAGGAAGAATTCTGTGTTTCTGACTGTCTATAGAGGTGGCAAAAGTGTTTAAAAGGCTCAATGACAAAATTTAACGATATTTGTGTTTCCTGTTGAAAAAAATACCAGTCTTTAGGAACAATGTAATTTATTGTATTTCATACATACTTTGGGGGGGGCATGTGAACGGTGATTTTTACTAACTGCTTATTTGGTAGCACCGATGGAAGTGCAGCTTAGGCTCACTCCTACCTTTCTGGTTTGGACTAGTTTGGATAGATCATAGGTTATTCTTCCTTTTTAATCTGATACATTAACCCGTAGTTTCCAGGCAATTATACTGTCTCTCTTCTTTTTGGAAGGTATTCCATATTGTCTCTTGTCTTGTTTCCACACATCTTATTTTTGGATCACATTCCATTAACGTTTGTTCTGTTGGTGCCTTTTTATTCCAACTTTGTCACTTTTTAAGGCGTTCGCTCTTACTCCCAGATTTTCCTTTCCTGTCTGATGCTGAAGTTTACAGATATCTTTTCTGGAGCTATTCTTTGGAAACAGGAATACTTCAGGTACATCAGTCTCTCAGTGATACATCTAGTTCTTCTTTTAAAATAACATGAAGAAAAGATGGGGAAATGACCATGCAGGAATACTTATGAAGAGTTTTTTCACTGAAATATATGAAATTAGCTATTAATCCAAACAAAAATTGTCTTTAAACTGTGGTTGTCTTGAATCAGTTGAATTCAAAGGGATTTCAGGGAACTAAGAGATATTTTTCTTTCTGACTGGGATCCTAGCAAGGAGGATCAGATTGCGAGTTGCATAGTATGTGCCCAGTGCTTGAGCATTCTTAAGGATTCTGTCCCATTGCTTTCACTTCAGTTTTGCTTTTCAAGATTAGGGTTTGGACCTATTCCAGTAGACGGGTTAAAAATTAAGTGCCTAAAGACACGCTGTCTAACAGATATGTAATACACTGCGTTTTAGCCCAGAGCCCCTTTCTATAGCGTTAAGTGCTCAGAAAAATAGTATTTACAATGAAAACCTTTAACAATCTTTTACCATGCTTGCTAGCAGGCACCGATTTAATGCTAATGTGACAGCTAAAATTTTAGTGAGAGACACTTTTATTTCCCTGATAAGAGAAGTGTTACACATTCTGAAAACCAGACAGATTTTTCTGGCCGTGTCTCCTCATGTTTGTGCCAGTAGGGATTTGCTGACTACTCAAATTATCTTTCACAGGTTAGCACGTGTCTATCTTATATAGAAATGTTTATCTTCCTTTCTGTCATTTCTCTAAATGTTCATATTTTTAAAAAAATTTAAACAGACTTTGTTGTTAATAAGAGGTTACCTAATGTTCCCCCAAAAAAACTGCTAGACTTTTATAATACAAGACATCAATTTAGAATGAGCTTGCATTCTAGCAGATCAAATTATATTTCTTACAAAATACATTCACAATTCACAGTAGACTCTTTTCTGAAAAAAAAGTGAAAAGACAATATTATAATCTCAAGAACATTTTTAATGTTAGAAAAAGATGCCGATATACTAAATTACCCTCCCTCATATTTCAGCTGTAATTCTCGATGAAAAGTGCTTTATTTTTTATTTGTCCTAGCAAGGCCCATTTGTACATCTCTACAACCTGCAAACCATATTTAATCTTTCGTGTGGTCACTCAGAAATGGTTGCATATCACACTGCATCTGTGTTATATATATACTGTATTCTAATGCATATTTTCAAATCTCTATGCCACCTTAATCTTTGTTATTTGATATGTAATTTTGTATTTTTGACATATACAGTTCAACTTATTTTATGTCTTTACCAATTTTCAACCTGTGTTGCAGGAGTTTCATGTAATGATAATTACACTTCAGGGGAAGTCTTAATGTAGAATCTGAGTGGAGGAAAGATAGTACCACCATCTTTCTGCCTTTTTTGAACAAAAAGTGTGGATTTACTTCTTGGTCTGTGTGTTTCAAAGGTGATGTATTAGGACCAAAGCAGTAATTTCTGGTTTTGGGGGCAAAATTTTCAGTTCTCCCCTATGTTTCACACTAACCTTTAAATCCTTACTTGAGTAAAAGGAATTTCTGAATTCGTTTTATTATGTGCTGGTACACAATCATATTAACATGTTTCTACTAAGAGTGATCAGTTCATTCTGAAATTTAGATGTCAAACAGAATTCACTTACAGGCCTACAGAAATATATGGAGCGTTATAGTTAAATATCCCAAGATATTTACAGATAGAGCAAGTGATTATTATGAATTACAATATTTTTATATTTTGAAAGTTACTGCAACTATAACAGCTACAGATTAAATTTTCCTTTTTGAATGAAAACTGAGATTTGGAATACCGGTTGTATTTCAGCTAAAAAGAACTCTTCAGATAGGCAGTGATTTGCGCACGAGGCTCTTGCTTTACTATGATTTTGCACTGTTGTATTATGTTTTTCAGAAACAGTAAATCATTTCTTGGTTCACTATTTTGGTCGGGGCAGACAGATTATTCCTACTATTATCACCAATATCATCCCATATCACATTTTAATTCCTCAATGCGGTGTCTAAAGCCAGTTATCCTGGAAAGTGTGATAAAGCACTCTTATCTATGGTAATACTGAATCAAAAAAAAAGATATTTTCTGTGTGTTTAACCACTGTGTTGGGTTTCCTATTTTGAAATTTTAAGAATTGTTTTAGAAGTGTATGGTTCATCCACATAAACATTTTCAATACAGGTAATGATGGAAGTGATCCATTAACCTGGAAATCGCTAGGGTTCGTTCCTGGTCTTTCAGTTATGTTTCACACCAGGAGAGACCGTGAGAGCAAATATTTCACTTGGTATCAAATTCCCGCATTCAGATTACTAAACTGTTACAACAGTACTAATTCAATCCCCAGGTCATTACCAAGCCATTACTATTATCTTGATGAGGTAAGGTATCCTGGACTATGGATACAGTAGAATTCATCTTGGTATTACAGCTTACTTCCATTACTGGAAAGGCATTTTCTTATACTTACATTTAGCTAAACTAGTATTCTATTTTTGAAATCAAAAGTCAAGCAAAATTTTTAACCTATGAAACAATTGCAGTGATTGCATATATGAACTAGAAAATACCACCAGCCTTCCTCAGTTTAGCAGTGCTCATGCTTGCTTGCTGTTTTGTGCTTCAAGTAAAGCATTTGCATCTGAAAATATTTCTTATTAAAATTCAACTGCAACAGATACTTTGGATGTCTCTAATGCGGTAGACGTTACTTTACCAGTCCTTTCTTACTGCATAGTTGTGTTTTTGAAGCATCGCTCTTATTTAAAAGTACTGTGGAGTTGAATCTACCCTGTGTAAACACTGGAAAAAGCAAAGCTACCCAGAGGTTCCAAGCTTGCAGTAGTCATTAGTCTTCAAACAGCCTCTCTTTGCCTCAGACTAGGACACAAAATGAGTGGTGGCAGCTACAGTATTGTTTTCTTTTAAATCTTCCAGCCTAACTTTATATTTTTATTTTCTTCCATGTGCTAAGCAGAGGTGTTTATCAGATTTTGCAAAAGATAATAATGTAGAAAAGTCTTCTTGCAGTCAGCTTTGCGAACCTCACAGTAACCTCATTTTTGACGTACATCATTCTTTCATGCTTTCTCTGTTGAGATTGCCTTCAATAACAGTTTCATTTATACTCTAGCAAACTTCCACACAAATTCACAACGTAATTAAGTTAGACCCAGAAGTTCACTGGACAAATGAAGTCTGTTTTGAATAAATTCAGAACTATCAAGGGAAAAGTAAAACAAACCCTGTGGAAAGCAGCTCTGCGAAGAGGGACCTGGGAGTGCTGGTAGACAAGAAGTTAGTCATGAGCCAACAGTGTGCCCTGGTTGCCAAGAAGGCCATTGGTACCCTATGGTACATTAAGAAAAGCATGGCCAGCAGGTCAAGGGAGAGTCCTCTCACCCTTTACTGTGCCCTGATGAGGCCCCATCTGGAGTACTGTGTCCAGTTCTGGGCTCCCCACTTCAAGAAAGATGAGGAGCTACTGGAGAGAGTCCAGCAGAGGTCTATGAGGATGATGAGGGGACTGGAGCATCTCTCCTATGAGGAAAGGCTGAGGGAGCTAGGCTTGTTTAGGCTGAAGATGGGAAGGCTGAGAGGGGACCTTATAAATGCTTATGAATATCTCAAGGGTGGGTGTCAAGAGGAGGGAGCCAGACTCTTTTCAGTGGAGCCCAGCGACAGGACAAGGGGCAATGGGCACAAACTGAAGCAGAGGAAGTTCCAGCTGAACATGAGGAAGAACTTCTTCCCTCTGAGGGTGATGGAGCACTGGAACAGGCTGCCCAGGGAGGTTGTGGAG
>Ga0065711_1004897_pt1 | contig 25825 bp, 14 predicted proteins | sample Hoacrofraction12_FD_59098 | JGI IMG/M metagenome (GOLD analysis project Ga0065711, IMG submission 59098) | Hoatzin crop microbial communities from Cojedes, Venezuela - Epithelial fraction 12 v2 (version 2) | ecosystem: Host-associated > Birds > Digestive system > Esophagus > Crop | place... | reverse complement strand
GCATCAGTACAGGCTTGGGGCGGACCTGCTGGAGAGCAGCTCTGTGGAGAGGGACCTGGGTGTCCTGGTGGACGACAGGTTGACCATGAGACAGCAGTGTGCCCTGGCTGCCAAGAAAGCTAACTGGATCCTGGGGTGCATCAAGAGGAGTGTGGCCAGTAGGTCATGGGAGATTCTCCTTCCCCTCTACACTGCCCTAGTGAGGCCCCGTCTGGAGTACTCTGTCCAGTTCTGGGGTCTGCACTTCAAGAAAGATGAGGAGCTGCTGGAGAGAGTCCAGCGGAGGGCTACGAGGATGATGAGGGGACTGGAACATCTCTCCTACAAGGAAAGACTGAGGGAGATGGGCTTGTTCAGCCTGAAGAACAGAAGGCTGAGAGGGGACCTAATAAATGCTTACAAATATCTGAAGGGTGGGTGTCAGGAGGATGGGGCCAAGCTCTTTTCAGTAGTGCCCAGCAACGGGACAAGGGGCAATGGGCACAAACTGAAGCACAGGAAGTTCCATCTCAACATGAGGAAGAATTTCTTCACTCTGAGGGTGACGGAGCACTGCAACAGGCTGCTGAGGGAGGTGGTGGAGTCTCCTTCTCTGGAGATATTCAAGCCCCGCCTGGACGTGCTGCTGTGCAGCCTGCTGTAGGTGACCGTGCTTTGGCAGGAGGGTTGGACTAGATGACCCACAGAGGTCTCTTCCAACCCCTACCATTCTATGATTCAGTGATTCTGTGAAAGGAGCAAACAGCTAAACAAAGGGTTATTTTATGATTTTGTTGAACATTCACACCACTGTTGCAGAAACATCCTCACATGGCACATTTCCTTATCTGAAGTGTGGTTAAGCAAAGCTGTCAGCAAATAGCTTCAACCTTCTTTGAGTTATGAGAAAAACTCAAGTTACCTATGCCCTCGTACACTTTCTAGGAATAGCTGTGCTGAAGCCAATGAGACCACAGCAATATTTAGAATAGTTCGTGTCAGGAGCTCAGCATGGCACAGCAAAATGATTCTCCACTCCATTTTGTTTTTCAACTTACTCCAAAACTCTGTTCTGTTGTCATAAAATATATCATCAGGGTCTGCAACAACTAAACTGAACAACTGAAATAAACAAATGGAGACATTAACATTTAGCCTATGCTTTACTCAGTAGGTACGATATTCAGATTTTAAACATCTCCGGTGTGCCTGACCACTGTTCATGGCAGCTTTTAATGAACAAAGACTGAGCAGCAAATATTTCTAGCCAACTAACTGTCAACTTCATTCAGGTTAATTGTAGGAAGGTCTTGAAAATGACTTAGCAATTTGAGTAAATGGAGGAGAAGACACAACAGACAGGCTTCACAACTATAATAAGGCAAACATCATTAAAAGCTTTATCTTGATCATACTTCCTGGTTTCGTCTGACTTCTCCAAACAAACAGTCCACACTTTGCATTACTGACACATTCATCCCTCCAGCTACGCCTGTGCTGAGCAGGGAGCTGGCAGGTACTGCTGGCTCTACCAGGGACAAATTGGCATTCCTTGGGAAAAAAGCAAAACACTATCAATTATCTACTCTTTGCAACTGAAACTGGAATATGCTGCATAAAGTAAGGCAGTAGAGTTAACTTTGAGACTTTTTTTAAATAATAAAGATAAGTAATAGAGATCAGTGTGTCAAAACACACACAGTAATACAAAGTTATAGAAAGAAAGAGTTTACAGAAATAGTCCTAGTTAATTGTGTCTTGCCATGAACATCCTTTCATAAAAGAAGATAGTATCTCAAAAAATCTGAAGCCTGTTTGTAGATGTGCAGTGGAAATGTTTTCCAGAATAATTTTTCACCTGCTTTTTAATAAACTATTGAAAACTTCAGACCTAAATCATGCTTATTAATCAAATCATATGCTTCTCATGAGAGTATATCATTGCTGACTACTTCTGAATGTACACGAGTAAATCTGAGGTGTTTGGCTGAAAAGCAGTTTCTAGAGGTACCTCATTAAAGAATTTCCTGTATTTATTTTAAAGCTAACACAGAGAACAAATTAACCCTGAATTCAACTGAAGACAACTACTGAATTTTTACAGGACATTTTCTAAGCTTAAAAAAATCAAATACGACACACATTAATCACATTGTCACACACATTAAATCTCTGCCACAGAATGCAGGTGTGTGTGTCAATGCTCTAAGTATGTTGGCAGACAAGTTACAGTTCAGTGGTGAAAAAAACAGATGCAGATTACTGGCATACTGTGTTTTATTATTCTCTTGCATACACTAAATTGACAAATAACTCTGTTGTGTGCTCTCATTTTACATGAATCAAAAAGTACCTGTGACAATCCAGAAGAATATCAATTGCAACACATATCTCTTTATTATGAGCTTGCCTATGATTATACAAAATGTATAATCAACAGCCTGTATATTAAAAGAACTTCTAAACCAGTGTTGTATACATCTCTATGAGGTATGCAAAACATCAATATTTTAGGAACTGTCAAGTTAGTTTTTACATATTTGATATCATTATATGTAGAGGGTAAGGTTGTGTCAGTATGTTTATTTCGTATTTTAGTAGACTATGTGTTGTAACACTTGGGTGATTATTTTGAGGGGATAGGTACTTGTGATATATTTTGGGTTCAATAGTCCTTGCAGCAGACAAGCAAATCAGCAAAAAATTGTGTGGATATGTGAGTCCTAACACAATGTATTGATTTTAAGATGAATTATTTTATTCAGGAATGTGTGCAATGCATTATCTGAATATTTTAATGCCAAAGAAGTCATTCTTTCTCTGTAAAAATCAGTGGACTAGAGCAGAAATAGAAGTACCAGAAGTTTGCTGTACTTGTGTGTATAGAAATGTACTTCTGTGTGCAAGTACTCAGTACTAACATTACAAACAGCACCCTGTTTGGCTGACACAGATATGATAGCACCTTCCCTTCTGAAAGGTCCTTCTTCTCCTTCATTTGTAGCCATAGTACTCACAGGAAGGTTACCAGTTTGTGTGTTTCATATCTGGACTGGAGAGAGACTAGACTGCTTTTAAGGAGAAAGAATTGGCAGTAATTACCAGGCTAGGAAGTGAGATGTTCTTGGTGAGCCTAAAAGGAGAATTCATTCATCTGTAGCTCAACTATACGTTTTTATTTCCAGCCTTTTATTGTATATTCTTTACCGGCCTCCACTAGAAATAGCACTGGCTGACCAGTCTGTTCCTCTTTGTCACCTGCAAGATGTGCTTGGAGGTTGCACTGCTGATGCTCCACCAGATCCCAGGCACGGCCAGCAGCCCTGAAGTTGTGGGGTGCCCCAGGAGCAGTAGAGACCAGGATGGCAGCAGAGAAAATGCTCCTCAGTAGGCCTGCTACCAGCTGTCACCTACCAGAAGGGAAAAGGGCAAGCACAAACTTTATCCTGCCAGCCATAGTACTGTGGCTGTGCCCACAACAGATGCAGAACAGCATGAGTCCTCACCATCATAAACCAGTCGTCACCCCAAAAATGGTGTTTTCTAAATGGGGAAAAAATGAATGCCCACTGCTGCAGAAGTGTTTGCTCTGGCAAGCAGTGTTGCTCTGCTCTGGCAGATGCTAATGGCATCTTTCAGTGTTGTCTGGGAGGCCTAGCTGTCAAGGTGAGAAAATTAATTTTTTTAATTTTCAATGCTTTTCCCTCCTTATTATCAATCTAAAGGACATGCTGTTATACTACAAGTCCATTGGTGTGTTTTCATTTGACGCCAGTTATTATCCTATGAGATTTCATTTGAAATTAACCTGTTATCTGCTGGAATTCTGTTTCGTTTGCTACCAACACAAAGTGGATTTAAATCAAGATTTTAAAGCATAAACATCTCTCTCTCATTACTAAGATTCTGAGATTTTTTTGTATTCTTTCTTATTTTTATTTAAAAAAAAAAAAAGTTAACATCACTTTCTAGTTTCTCTTTGAGATGAATACCAGTAATCTCTGTTTTTCAGCATGTAACATTGCCAGAGGTATTAAAATTAAGGTCTTTTTAAAGGTGTTTGGTGACTCATCTCCCACTGATGTTATAAGAATTTATTAGCTAATGCCAGTATAGCATTACATAAATGCTAAGAATTAATGTTGACAGACTAAGGTTGTCAATGCTGAGTGGCAGAGAGAGATTTTTACTGCCAAGTGGCTCCATCTCCAAGCAGAAGAGACCCGTTCTCAGGAATGACATGGTAAATCACCCTTCCTCACTTTTCAGTCGTTCTCTATCACAGAATTACTGAAGATGGTAGGAGTCATACTGGTGTGCATTTGTGGCACCAGTCCAAGAATAATTTGCAAAAAGCTGAAAATCAATTAGGTAGAAGTTTCCTCTACCGTTAACTGAATCATAGAGCAATATCCCGCAGACAGAAGCATCAAGTCCCATTTGTCTGCTGTTCTGCAGACACACACTGTGCAATCTAGGATAAATAAACCAAAACCTGAAAGGTGCACAAGGCACAACACTCATGTTTGCTGTACCAGGCATGTAGAAACTGATGCATTTGTTGTTCCAGCCCCGAGAAAGAGTCAATGCAAGCAGCTGTAAGTGTATATTCAGCTCATATTCCAGTTGCACAAACAGTGGTCATCAATCTTAAGTGACAAGTTTTAGCCATGACTGCTTTGGTTCAAGTAGCTACTCTCCAGTGTGTTTATGTCTTTAGGTTCTAGAATGTACTGCGCCAGAGCTGATTTTCTTCAATTTGTATTATTATTTTAGCAAATATAATCATCAGAAGTGACGGATTGGTTACAGATGCAATTAAAGATGTTAGAATCTGCAAAAAATTATAAACAGTCATGTGCACATGAGTTACGGACAGTGTCTCTCTTTTTCTCTTGTTCCAGCATACACAGTGTGCTAAAGTGTAATTAACTGAAAACTTCCACAAGGGAAAAATAATGAGGCTGAGCATCACTTAAAATTCAAACATGGCAAGCTGAATTCCTCTTCATTATGTGTTGCCCTCTCCCTCATCCCTGTCTAAATAACTTGATTTTATATATTTTCCATGTCTTCCTCTATCGAAAATTTCCTCTTTGCCAAGCACCAAAAATAGATGGCGTATGATACACATCAGCATATTTCACAGCAAAAAAGCAATCAGGTTTTCATTTTTCACCTGAGAATACTCAGGAAAAAAAACTACATTAGCAAACCCGTTGCTTAAAATTTCATTTTACAAAATGCCCACCATGTTTTTTACCTTTTGCTAGTTCCCCATCACAACAAAAAAAGTGAAATTACAGCTTGTCAGTCTAAGTGAAAGAAAACACAGGAGATCAGACTAAATTTTGCCCTTTGAATTAGAAGTACAGATCAGACCATCCCCTTATGAATACCACCTAATAGACTGTTCAAAAAGGGGAACTCAGACAAGAAAACTGCATTAAAAATACACATACAATACATACTTGTGCAGAAACAGGATAAGGCATCACCTACAATGAATGCAAATGTTCTGAGGACCAGAAAAGAAATCACTCATTGAATAAATATTAACATTTTTCTGATTGTTTCTGCATCAGGCCCAATTCAAATGTTAATCTAAAGATATTAGAAATAGACAAGTCAGTGTTTCTCTTTAAAGCCTTTTCCAGAAGGTGTGCACATTCATTGTTGGAAAAAAAATCTGCTATTTCCAATTTAACATTATATGGGTTTAGCTTGCTTTTCTGGTTTCTCATTATGCTGTTCTCTGCTAGAATAAATAACCCTCCGGTAACCAATATTTTCTTCCTACTTGTGGTACTTACACTCTGCAATTATACAGTCTGTCATCTTGTTTTAGTAAGATAAACTCTGAATCTTTACAGTCTTTCCTTCTTCTTCAGCCGCTGAATTATTTCTGAGACTCTTCTCCATGCCCTGCCCTGTGCAGTATCACCTATACAACACAAAGGAGGAAAGTCACCTGCCTTCTACTATTTGCTGCTTCCCTGCTTTTGCTTTCATTGTTAGCCTCAGCATCCTCATAGCAAAAGCTATTTTCTAAGAGCTCAACATCCTCTGTAGAGAGCAGAAGCCTGTTTCAGAATAGCGTCCAAATGTCTGGGGGAAAAAAGATTTTATTTCGTCTGTGTTTCCTGCTTCTGCACAGGCAGTTTTGCTTCGACTGTACTAATACATATTTTGTTTAACAGGGAGCTATTTAACTGTTCAGTCCAAGTAGTTGTGTACAGTTGTCCTGCCCTGTTCCTTAATTACCATTCTGCCCATCTTTTCTCATCTGCAGTTTTTTAGCAGAAGAAAATGTTGCGTGGTGCTATGGCTTACCACCAGTTCCTGCAAAGCGCCAGCAGAAGCATCTCCAGTTGAGAGCAATTACTTTTGGTGATTGTTTTTGTGGGCCTGCCATTTAGGCAGTTTTTAATCCATGTAATGCAGTATGATTAAATTACACTATATAGCAATATTATTATAATCAGAAAGACATGTAGTACTAGCTCATGTCCAGAGTATGTTCAAGCAGACTACAAGATTGGTTAATAAAGGAATTTGCATGGAAGTAATCTCCTCAGAGATGGAAAATGTATTTGTTTGACCACTTTCTAGAAAACAACATAGAGTTGTACTGATTACCCATATGTTTCTTAATCAGTGGAATACCAGCTTTCTTATCATATTGCCTGGGAATGAGGACATGCATAACTCTCTGCGTATATCTGGTTCATCCTACCTGAGTTTTGGAAAGCCGTTATGATATTAGCACTCAGAACTCTTAGAGGTTCCTAATATGCCAAAATTTAGTAATCATACTTAGATCAGGGAATACCCCCACCAGTTTCTTCAGGCTAAGTTGACTGGCCCTATTCATTTGAACTGCCAACCTAACAACAAATTTTAATAAACTTTGTTAATACACTAAGTTGTTGGGCCCTAGTCCTCATCCCTTTGCTAATCTTGTAACTTCCAGTGTATTTCTGCAGAAGGTAACCCAGAGAGCTGTGCTGAAGCAATGTGATAAAAAAAAATTCATAATGAAAGATGCATTTTCCCAAACCCAAAAATGTGCAAACACTCTTCGTCCACTGATTTTGTTAGCTGTGCATATGAATGAATGACTGAACTTCAAAATACTCAGATTTACAAGCTGCAAAATTCGTGCTTTTTTTCCAAGAAATCCATAAGAAGTTTTCCTGTCATTATGGCATCCACTTTCAGAAAACAGTGCCTATTTCCTAACCTCTTTTTAATCCCTGTGATCTGCATAATCCTGTGTGTCATTGCCTTGGTGGCAGACTAGCTGAGACACTCTGCATCCTCTTCATCTCCTTCAAAACTTCTCTTTGGGCAAGATCTCTTGTCTGAATTTCTACTTTAAATCTTATATTCCCGTATTGTTGCGTAGTCTAATAATTATGTATCATGATTCTTATCCGCTTATGATTCACCTTAATTCATTCAAACAAAGCCTTTTTGTGCCATTCTTTCCTGCAGTTTATACGGCACACTGAACATGCTAGAATTAATTTAATTTTATGCACTATATTGTTTGAAAGCTGGAGAGAGTGTTGCTGTATGGAAGACTGCTTTATGGTTGTGTGCAGCACGGTAAATGCCCACCACGTTTTACTTGGAGAGAAGTGTGTGGGCCTTAGTGATACATCACCAGGGGATGCAGGGTGAATGTTTTCAAGATGAGACAAGGGAAACAATTTGTGGAATACTTCTGTATCACTCACAGTTAGCGTGTAGGCTGCTGCCAAATGCTGGTTATTGTCTTCCTTCCTGAAGCAGTACCGCTCAAACACTGCAGCACAATGCTATTTTCAGCTCCTTGATGAGATGATTACAATGTAAAGTCATGCTGCGTGACCAACATGCCAGGTGTTTGCTGTTCTAACTCCACTTTTATTACTTTGGGGATGAGAGAATGATGAAGGGAGGGTTCGAAGTTACTTAGGAGATTTTCCAACAGCAGATCAGCTTAGATACCTGGGCTACTTTTGCTTAAGTCTCTGGTATACTGTATATGTCCTTTTTTCTGTTTTACAACCAAAGAGTAGCAATAAAAGTAGCCAAAATAAAGTACAGTCTGCTAAGAATTAACAAAGCAAAGTTTCCACTTCTGGAAGGTTAAGATAGTGCCAAACAGGTAGGTTTTTCCTCTGCAGAATAGATATTGAGAAGGCTGCAGTGGAGTAAACTCCCCAAACTACACAGCATATGTGCTCACTGGCATACAGTGAGGTGGGAGGGTGAGGAGAGATGTAGTACAGATACCTTTTCCTTTCAGACCTTAAGTCCCCTGCCAAGTCTATAAAAAGTGGAAAAAATAAAGACATTCCCTGTGATTCTGTTTTTTAAAATGCTTTCTTTTGAGCAGAAATTCAAAAGAGATCAGATATATTACTTCAAAATCAAATAGCAGTTATGATTGATAACATGTTTTTTTCCTGAATATATGTTTCATATACTACAACCAAAAGACATAATTCCCCTTCTGATCTCACAGCAGCAAAATTTTCCAAAGGATGTCTCATAACTAAATGATAAATACAAATATGTTTCAAGATATTTATTTTAAATTCAAAAAGACTCAAGTCTGACTGCTTTGCTGGATCCAGATGCATTTCAAGATATATGGCCTATATTAGCAATTTCTGTTTCTGATGAAAATGGGTCAAAGTCCAGTATGAACGGGGCAACAGTGGAACCTTACACTGGTATTTTTTTTTTCAGGCTTAGGAGGTTAAATACATGTTAGTAGTTTCAAAGGAAAGGAAGCATGGATGATATTAGCTAACAAGGAATTCAGATATTCTTTCATAAACTAACCAGTCTAAGGCCAAACTGATAAATGGAAAAATAAATGCATGAATCTACAGACATTAGAGATATCTGTGGAAAAGTAAATAAAACAGTAAAGTAATATTGATAATTTATTAAATTTGAGTCACAAATTTTGATTGCCTTTGAAAGAAATTCCAGGAAAGTCTCAATACAATTCTAAACTTGAAAAATCCTGTAGAACACAAAATTATGACACAATTTAGGAAAAAGGCTCTAGTTGGTAGAGGCATCAGAGTAGAAATAAGCTTTTCAAAGCTCTATCATTGGACTATAGCCTAATAAAACACCAGTGATCCACCTCCCATTGACACAAAAAGGTTCTCTAGAACAATTCTACGCATTCAAAAGGGCTCTGACAGTGACCAAATCAGCTCAGCAGCCTGAAACACCTCTACCTAACCCTAGACTCAACTCCCTGCAGATTTACGGTCTTCTAATCTTTCCAAAGCATATACGGCAATAAAAGTGGGAACTATCTTTGCAAGCGTTACGAGAGCCAAGGAGAACTTCACCAAACCTAGTAGAATTTGGTTATTCACTTGCACAACCAGGAGGATCACTCACCTGCCAGATTTATACTGCAGTTGGTTATAGTGAAAAAGGAAAGGCAACCCGATCTGCATGATGCCTCAGTTCCTGACTCACTGAGCTGGCCACATACAAGGACTAGGCATCTCAAGGTGGAAAACGTCTACAGCCAGATCAAACAAGTGAACTTTGTGAAATACCTCCTGTTTTCAATCCGTTGTTGTCCTGCCCAAACCTTTAGCCACTAGTTACAATCTTGACACATTGTTTCTTTCAGCAGAAACTGTTGATTTGGGCCAGATTATGTTTCTCTGATTAATCCTGTGTATTTGCAAAGAGTGTACACAAAGTCTTGTTTCCATGAATGTGCTAGGAACAAACAGTAGAACATTATTCCCTTGCTCAGAAATCCAACTCTCCTTTTTCAGCAGGCACTCTGCTGAACAGAAGCTTTTTCTCTTGGCTTTCTCCCTGGGCCACCCACACTGCCTATTTGTTTTTTTCCACCTTTCTGTTTACTTTTAAACACACAGCTCCTATCAGTTGATGTCTCAGCCAGAGAATATATAATGATTTTCCAGGAAAGTTCTTTGTTCTGCACAAATTAGTTCATGCTTCAGCTTTTCTTTGTAGGATAACTACCTGGGTGGTGGCTTCTACTCTTGTCAGCAATTTTACTTTGTACAGGAGGTTAGCTCCTGCTTCTTGTTTAGAATAATGGAGGATGCCCACCATAACCAGGGGATTAATGAGGCCTGGATTTTTCTGCAGATCAAAGGCAAATTTTATGGCAACCATTAACATCTTCCAGCACAGCAACAGCATTCCTGAGAAAATTCAAAGAAAAGCTGATAATGATCAAGCAGCAACATCACTTAATCACGTGTTTCTCCTGGTTGTAGTACTTCCCTCAGGTTATCAAGTAAAGTTACTCTTAGGATAGAAAATTAAGTGAAAAGAGGTGGAAAAAAGTCTTTTTAAAGGTAATAGGAAAGAAAGCTGAAGGACATATAACATTAAAAAAAAAAAGAAATAGACCCAGGAGAAAAGGGAGAGAAATAATAGGATTGTAGATTACCATAAATAAACTTCAGCATCTACAGGCTCTGATTTATATATGGCAATAAATGAAAAATGGTCAGCTGCAGGACGTATTGTTATTTAGTCTTCTCCCCATCATCCCTTTGAATGTGATTGCCTCTTAGCAGCTTCTAAGCTATGGTAGTTTGGGCCAGTTTTCGTACAGTCAACAGGAACTGGCACTGGTATATCACTTTGTGAAACATCCCAGCTGTTCAGGTTCTCCTTATGAAGTTGTCTTCCCCTTTTCAAGAAAAACAACCTCCATCAGTCAGATGGAGATCATACTCAATCCATCATTCAGACTTAATGCACTGGAGTATCTATCAGAGTCTAAAGACAGATGGATATTTCTTGGTTAAAGAACTGTGAATAGAATGATCTCCACCATGGGAAAGGAATTAATGATCTCTGCCATTCCCCTCTTCTGAGTAATGAAAATAAGCCATCCCTCTTTTACCTTCCTTTCCCCAGAGAAAACCATGGGGAAACAGAAACCTAACAAGAAGAAATGTCTGTTCTCCAGGAGACAGTCATAGTGAGGTGCACAAGGAGAAGCACAGAAGTTTTCCTAGGTAGAAACCCGAATGATATTCCTAAAATGCCTCTTATTTGCACAAATATAACACCAGCAAAGACTGCAGTTTTGCTGCTGGAAGCACCAGTGTTCCCAGAGCATGAGCACAACAAGCACCTACATGCAGTCTGTACTCCACACACAAGCACAACACATTTGATAAGCTGGGCTTGCTGTGCTTGCTCAGAAACTCTGTGCCCTGGCAGCTGCCTATCAAATTATGATAGCTGGATGTCACCCCAGGGTCCAGGAGCTGAGAGCCCTAAATCCACACATTATGAATGGCAGTGAGTGTGGCCACAAAACTGGAAAGTATTTTGAGGAACATTGATGTACAAGCTGCCTCTGAGTACTTCCAGAAAGAACCATACAGGAGCAGAAATACGGATTGGTTACCCTGTGATGTAATCCCAATAACCTTTATCATGTTGCAGTGGAGATAATACAAAAGAAATACTAACAAACAGGATCACTTATCCACTATTACACTGGCAACCTTGCTCCTTAGCAAATTAGTCTGGGTAAAGCAGTAATAACTATACAGCACTGTGTTTGCAGTAGCACTAGTTCACAGGACAAGTTAATTATTCTTCTACCAAGCACTGTATTCATGCAGTGATAAGTCTTTCAGTGAGCTTGATGTCCAAAGTGACAGGGACAGTCTAGATAAGCCTGTGAATAAGACCAAAAAGTGGACAAAAAAAATGAAGTAGTATCATGCCTTACCCAGACACTTTTGCTAGGTTTTGTAATGCTATTTGCATTTCACTTAGACAAGTAATTTTTTCAGTCAATTACCTAATGAAATGTCTATCCACATTTGCAAAGAAAGCAAATAAAGAAGGGCAAATTATAAGATTTAAAAAAAAAATACATCATCATGTTGCACATTCTTTCAGTGTCTGATCTGAAGACTAAATGGATAGTCAGACTCACAGATTCAAATTATCCACAGCAGGATCAGTCTAACAGGGCTTATTTGACACTCAATAACTTCTTAGTGGAATAATTTTTGTTTTCCTATAACAATGTAAAGAAAGTTTAAATAAGAACTATTAATGTTTTGTTATGAATAAAAAAACTATAGGTCCAGAATTTTAGAAGTTCGGAGAGAAACATCAAAAAAGCACCTGGTTCTGGTTTCATTTCTGTTAAATGGAAACAACTTTAGATATTTTTCATAATTTAATCTTTGCTTATTATCTCAATTCTGAAGCAGGCCAGTTTGTATGCCTTGTTGGTACTTTTTTGTGAGATCTCCAAAATGACTGAAACTCAGGAAGCATGAACTATCCAGGAAAAGCAAGAATAAGAGCATCTAAATTTGTCACCAGGTGGATCCTCAAGCTTGTTGAGCCTCGGGGAATATTTTAAAGTTGACAGGGCAGTAGTTTGGCTGACGTGACAACACACACTTCCTAAGCAATAGGTAAAGTACAGCCATAAGCTTGCCAGAAATGCATAACTGAGATGGGACTCATCTACTGACCAGGAATATTGGTGTGGATTCGTTGACAAATTTAGTCATTCGTTCAGAATGACAGTTTTATAGTCTCCTGTGGATGGGTGAGAAGCAGTGAGAGATAATGTCAAGTCTTGGGATAAAGGAAAAATATGACAAAACAAGCCCAGGTTGTTATCTCTCTTAGTCAATGGAACAGCAGCTCTGTGCTCCCAGGTTTATTCACAGGTCTATGTGAAAACAACTCTTCTTGTGAGTGTGCAGTTCCCACTGGAGGTACAAGAGGGGAAAGGCAACACAGAAGAGAAGCAACACACTGAAGACTAGGCCTGCATGGCAACAACTGAAAGGAAAAGGCAATTTTACTTCTGCAAAGTGTCCAAAAAACAGCAAGAAACCTAGGGTAGGGGTAGTGAGAGAAATAGAATAAGTTTTAGAGAAGCTACTGAGAGCTGATGGGATTCCTCTTTGCTGGTTGAACCACTGAGTAGCCTGCCAGAAAGCAGTAAATTCAAATTAATTTCCTTCTGCTAGAGGGGAATTCAACTCCCTCATAACATCTCCAGGAAGAGCTATAATCACCTGCCTATATTTGGTGACTGATAATTCTAAAGATTTCTCATTGTAGATGTCCACTTCGCCTGGGTTGCTTGAATTGACTCAGAGAGGATGTGAACGAAACACACATCATGATCAGACACTTAGGACACTTAAAGGAGATAGGCATTTACTTGGGTCAACTGTCACCTGCCCAGTTAAACTGTTAACTGGGTCCCTGGATTCAGAGAACCAAGAAAAAATATTACATGCCTCCAACTTATGAATTCTGTCTACCCAAGCGGCCTCTAAAGCTGGCTGCTGAATGACTTGGGTTGTAACATTAATGGTTTAATGCTAAGAGCATTTTCATTAATGGCCATGAAGCACTGAGAAGAGCCTGGCTATGTCTGCTCAGCAACATTCTCACGCATTTTGGATGGCTGCTGCTGAGGCCCCTTGAAGCCTTCTCTTCTTCAGCAGTTCTGTGAATCTGTGAGAATAATTTTTCAAATTTAAACTTCTTCTTCAAATTCATACCAAGCTGACTAACTTTGAGACAGAGAGGTCTGTTGCTTTTAAGTCCCACAATCGATGAAAACAGCAATCGCCAAACTTCAGTAATCCCCAATCTTGCATCTACACTCTGCACAGCAGACTCCTCTGATGGAGTGTGTAAGCTGGTCCGGGGACACGTACAGTCATGGGGAAAGCATACAGAGTTCTTGCCTCTCATTATTTACACTGAATACCTGTAAGAAGTTAATTGTCCAGCCCCAAGGACAATATTTTTTATTTTAGTTCTCATTATAATGTAAAAATAGGACCCTAGGCTATCCACCCTCTGAGCTGTCTTCTGCCAAACTTCCATCAAAGGTCTGAGAAGACGGTGTAGGAAATGGGCATAACAAGTGTATTTCTTCAATTTATACATGAAGGGGATCTCTGACACAGAGGTTCAGGCCAGGCTCCATCTCTTTTGGCCTTGGGAGGACTTGGAAAAAAGTGTCTCATATACATCACGTACATAAATCTATCTCTCCATTGTTTTTGACAATGTGTGCTTTATATGTCAGTGGAGTATGAGAAACTAGGAACCATGCTGTTCAATAACAGTACTTTTTAATGAAAATTCAAGATATGACACATACATACCCCTTGCGTAAAACCTATACAACCGAAATAAATTAATGGGAAGTGCACATACAGAAATCTGAGCAAAGAAGTCTATGATAATTACTACTCTAATAATTCTTAGTTCTACCATCTGTTTTTATGCAAAGTAATTCTTGTGAAGACAGGCACTTATCAGAAATTTTTTAACTTCTGAGGAGAAAATAGTATAGACAAGTACACATAAACATCCCTGAAGATGAATTGCTAGTAAAATGATTATTCAAAATTATTTTTGAATGCCAAATAGAATATACTTCTTTTTTCCACCCTTTCTGTTTTTATGGACTTGGTGCCATGTACCACAACTACATATTCCTACTATTGCTTCACAGTAGCCTCTTCCTATAGGTCTTTCAACTCTCGTCCATGGCAGGTACACACTTTGGTGGGTAATCAGGCACTATCTGAGCAAAGCAGGGAGTACTCTGTGTGGTACACTGTACTCGATAGCAGTGAGGTGCCCGGCTTCAGCCTGGTGGAAGATTAAAGAATGAAACTGGAGCTGTTGGAGAGACCGGACAGCAGTTTTGGTTTAACAGTCCACTTCAGGTCAACCACTGTGGAGTCCTGGCTGGACGAGAGGGGACATAGTTTGGTGTGTTGAGCAACCCAGCTTCCGATCCGGAAGTGAGCCTTGGGAGCGGCTGACACGGAACCCTGCTGGGAAGGCAGAGCGAAGAGCTCGGGACACTGGAGCAGGGGGAACGTCACCGTTTCCTGCCACACTGTCACTTCCTTCCTGCCACGTTTTTGTTTCCTGCCACAGCACTGTTTTCACATCGAGGTGCAGCTCTGCACCAATCACAACGAGTTGCAGTAGTTTTGCCTATATATGGATTGGGGGTTTAACCATTCAGATGCTGTAATAGTTTTGCTATATAAACCTTGTTTTTCCTGACTAATAAAGGTGAACGATCATACTCATATTGGGGTCACATCATTACAACGGATCCGCAACCCACGCCAACAAACCACCCCAATACCCCTCATAACATTCAAACTGGATTGTCATTTGCAAGACTATATGAAGGGCTGAAGTCCCATTTTTCCAAAGGACTTTGGGCCACATGCAGCTTACCTATTTTTATCACTTCATTCAGGCATTAAGTTAATTGATATGAACATGTAGGCCCTAGGGATTCAACTAGAAGCCGAGTGAATGTTCCCAGCACACAGTTTTTTGAATTTTCTGCTTGCTTACTGCTGCATTATGTAGTCTAGGCACCAAACTTAACTATGCAAAAGAAGTGACTATGTTACTTAGTCTGTATAAAAGTGTTTTTCTATCTGTTTACGTTATACATTCTCTTTCATACAGTCTTCAGTCAAACAGAATCTGAAATTCATGTGACTATTAAATTATTTAATAACATAGTTCTATTAAGATTAATCTGACACTTAGAAATAATGCAATATCAAGACCATCATGCATTTAAAAATTACTTCAGAAATTCTTTATTGTGGTTGTTTTTCCACAAGAAGCTTCAGGTGTGGGAAGGAAGCAGGGGAGTTTACCCCCTGCGTTTAGAGGACATATATTGTCTTGCTCCAGAATATGTTCCTATGGCCCTGGAGCAATATTTTGTTCTCAGAAGAGTGTGAAAGTCTTGACAGAACCAGTGCTAATTGGATGACATATCTGTCTGCGGGGAGGATTAGGTAACAAGAGAGCTTGAAATCTCTGTGTCTTGAAATCCCTCCTTATGATTATTTAGAGAATACAGTAATCCCAGTCACTGCTTAGGAGCAAATTAAACAGGATGGCACATTATAAACACCTGCATAAATCCATTTTTTCATGGATTTGGTGCATTTTTAAGGGAACGTACTGAAAGACAATAATCTACTGGGAAAGCAGGGGAGGAAATCTATTTTTGTGAGAGTTAAGCCATACCAAGTAGTTTATGATTGTTTATTACTTACCTTCTCTCATTATTGCTTCATGAGAGCTGTTTTAAGATGAGAAAGCTGTATGGCAGGGAACAGATTGTTGGCACTCATTAACTAGTAACTAATAATAGTGATAGACAATTAAGTCTTCAGCAAGGCACACCTGCTAGCCAGTAAACATTTAGCTGCCAGGTAGCTGACAGATGGCCTTGCATATAGTAAGTTATAATACCTGCTTTCTGGGTCATTTTTCTCCATTTGTTTTCTAGCAGGTGTCACTGAGTACTGGCTCTGTTGGGAGGAACCAGGCACCACAGGGCAGGGTATGGGCTTGCCATTGGCATCAGTGGGCAGTGAATACCACCAATGGGAAGCTCAGAGACTCTGAGAACCTGTTGCAGCTGAAATCAATACGAGTGAGAGGTTAAAAATGCCTGGAATGAGAAGGTTATCCTGTGACAAAATATTTTCATGTCATTACTTTTTTTAAGACATTGCAAAAGCACAGGCTAGTGCATTTAATCAACGACTCGCAAAGAGCTGGTGGGGGAGAAGGTTACAACTCCCAGTGTGATGTTTTAAGCAATCTGATGTTTCCTAACAACAACGAGGAAAAATCAATTGCAAAGCTGTTTGCCGTATTTCAGTCACATAGCTCCAGCCTTTCTCACCGGCTACAACATACATAGCTGACTTGGGAACAGAGAGATTTGAGGTGCAGGAAATAGCTGAGGGTGGCCAGCTGAAAAAATCTGACATGCATTAACAACTGTGCCTCACTTAGGCTGAGTAAAATTAGGAGGACTTCAAAAGAAAATTATGTATTAATTGCTCTCACTTTTCATTTACAAAATTTTCAGTGCTTATTTACACCTAGATGGCCAACTTTGCTGACTGGATGGGACGGGGTGTCTGGCATGCACACCATGGTGTCTCCAGTGCTCCCTGAAGCACCAGAGCCTGCCATCCAAGTACCTCAGCTATTTTGCTTCATGGGATTCAATGCACATGGAAGTATTTCCTACCCACATTCCCCCATCTGCATCCAAGAAGTACTCAGGAAAGAGCAGAGCCAAGAACCAGCTGCTGTAGCTGTCGAAGCAATTTGTGCATGAGAAGAACACCTGTTTTACATGGTAATACTGCCAAGGGATCCCATTGGAGACTGAAGTCCCTCGGACTAGACATTATACAACTCTGTGAGGAGAAGCAGCTCCTGCATTTGAGTTATAAATTTAACCAAAAATAATAGAAAGTGGTTGGAAGAAGAAACAGAATCTTTGGCATTCTGCAGGTCGCTTAGACAAGCTTCTTCTCAAAATGCACCATTGTATTGCATTGAAGTTTCATTTTAAATTTTCCCCAAGTTACGTAGAATATTCTGCTCCACAGCTCTGTTGCACCACACAAAGCAGGGCTTTGCTCTAGAGTGCGTATCCATTTTGCTGTGAACTTTAGGCTTTAAATACATCACAAAACATGCCAGCAACCTAATCATAAATCTGGTTTCTAGAAATGAGGTACACTCAAAAGTTTTCAGTCAAAAGGCACAAAAGCCTCTGGCTTGGTCAAAGTTTGTCATTGATTTCCTGCTTCAGCTAAGCATAAAGACTCATAGTGCTCTCTTCTGTCCTAGGGTAAATCCAAAGTGTCTTTACTGAGGTCGTTGCTATTCCTCTGTTGTGCTCCTGATATGCAGGAACAGAAGAATTAATTTTTCTTTTTTTTTCATTTCTAGCATATTTTTACTCAGCCTAGAACATGGTGACAATCATAAGAAAACTCACTGAGTTGCCTCAGAAGGATGTATATACAGCTACACCCTAAAAACAGACCCTCTGGAACAAAGTGACATTCATAGAATCATAGAATGCTTTGGGTTGGAAGGGACATTTAGAGGTCATCTAGCCCAACCCCCTACATTGAGCAGGGACATCTTCAACTAGACCAGGTTGCTCAGAGTCCCATCCAACCAGGCCTTGAATATTTCCAGGGATAGAGCCTTCACTACCTCTCCGGGCAATCTGTTCCAGTATTTCACCACCCTTATGGTGAAGAATTTCTTCCTTATAGCCAGTCTAAATCTACCCTCCCTTACTTTAAAGCCATTACTCCTTGTCCTATCGCAATAAGCCCTGCTGAAAAGATTTTCCCCATCTTTCCTATAGGCCCCTTCAGGTACTGGAAGGCTGCTGTAAGGTCTCCCCACAGCTTTCTCTTCTCCAGGCTGAACAGCCCCAACTCTCTCAGCCTTGAGAAAAGAGCCTTGAAGCAAGAGAAAGTAAGATTCTCTAGAGAGTGTCTCGTAGGGAAAGGATAAGCTTCTGCCAGTGTCAGACCTCCTGTTTCGCAAGCCAGTAGGAAGCATTTAAATAGGAGGGAGAGGCTGCATGTTCAAGAAATGTGCAGATGGTCTCTGTATGTGTTTCTTAAAGCAGTTACCTTGTGACTCTGTCTCACCAACCCCTCCTGAAAAAAGCAGCTGAAAACAAAGTTTGTGTTAGAAGTGTTTGAACATCACAAGCTTCTCAGTAATAAAATCACATCACAAAAAAATGACTTTCATTCTGGTGCCTCCTACTCTGCATCACTGGGCCTATCTGGTATGTCTGTAATGTGGAATGCTGTCCAGGAGACACGATTTCCAGGGAGCCTTACTCTCTAAATCTAAACCAGGATTTCCTCACTGAGCAGAGGCAGCTCAATCGCTAATACCACCTCCGCCAGTATGCCTTTCGGCAGTGATGCAACCACCAGATGGTGGCATTTCCACTATGTAAGGTACTATTGCAGCATCTGATTTGGCATGTAGTTAACGTGATTCACACCACTGGTAACATGTGTGTAATTTTCGCTATAAAAGGCAGCGGTGTTTTAAAAGGATCTATGACTATAGAACAAAGGACAACGGTTTTGCAGGACAGGCTCAAACTGTTCACCCACAGTTTCCACAATACCTAGCAATACCAGGAAGGCAGCAGCTGGGAATTAGAGAAAACTGGCTCTGAGAACTAACAATGACAAGCAGAGAGAAGCATTTTTCTCCAGGGTTACCTGATGACGTCTGGGTCATGTGCTTACTTCCGCAGATACCTCCCTCTTCATTAGCAACTGGAGTTTAGATCCAGCTCTGGAGGAAATCTTGCTTGGAAGAACTACAAGAACTACAGCTCAGCAGTGGGGACATGAAGAATCGCTGTATCTATATATCTACAGTTGCTTTCATTTCTTCTTCCTGAGAAGTCCACCAGTGGATATACCCCAGAAAGGGACTTGGTGTGGACAGAGGTGAATAGTTGGATACTTCTCCCTCTGCAGCCTTCTGCAAACCGCGACAGGCTTCCCCTTAAAAATTAGCTTTATCCACTTAATTTCAAGCTAATTTCTTGCATCAGTCTTACAAATTATCAGGGGCTGTTTAGCTGTAACCAGGAGTAACAGGGTGGAGTAGCGTTGTTCACCTAGATTTTTTCTGGAGCTGAGAATCCTTTTCAGTTGATATCCAGAAAACAGTACTGTGGTTTTCCTAGATTTTTACTGTCTTCTGCTGTGAGTCCTAAAATGTTTATTTGAAACTTAAGGCTGAAAGGGTCCTCCTGGGTCATTGAGCGCATTGGTTACCGATGTCTGCTGTCAGTCCCTCATAATTAATTACTAACCGCCTCTATTATTTGTCTGCTGGGAAGCCATTAGAAGATCATAGTGCTCTAATCGTTAGGAATTTTCTTATGTTTTACAGACTAAATTTGTTCACGTGCAATTTGTACTAATTTGTTCTTGTGCTTATGCTAATGTCTGGGTTATCAGTGTTTCACTTCTCCTTCCTGATCTTTCCATCCCGGATTATTCAATGGGATGATGCAATTCCACCTCAATACAAAAGATAAATTTGCAGTTGTCTACATGAAGTGAACCTCAGATCTCCAAGAACTCTTAGAGGAAAATTTTTATCACTCTCTTTCTTTGTTCCCACTCTTCCATCTCTTTTCCTTACACATGCATTTCCTCAGAAATATGCACTCTGCGCACAGTAATATGGAAGTTTTTTACAGCTTTCATCTCCTTACATCTCAGCCGCAACATAGCTGCACGGTCTTCAGAACTCTTTAATTCAAAAAGGGCTGTGCCAGAAAAAAGAGCTGTTTTACTGCCACCGTTCTCTCAGTTGTGAGGGATGGATTTCCACAGTCCTGCTATTGTAGCCTGCGAATGCGTAAGAAGCCTTTTGCCAGTAGAGTACACCAGTATTCTCATATCAGCAAAGAACTCCTTGTGTAAATACAACCTTGTTCAACATCCTGGCAACCCTAGCACAGAATGAATAGAGCAAACAACCTGCTTCCTCACCCCTGAAAATGGATCTGAGCACATTAGCTGGTGATGTTGGGCAGCTGGAACAGACATTTCTTGCCTGGTACTTCCTGTGTAGTTAATAGGTGATTCCAAACTCCAGGGCTGTAAGCTGGAACATTGAAAGGATACACGATTAACATTGAATATTTTGGTGCAATTTAACCGAGAATCCATTGTTTCTTCTAATTAGTTGGATTTGTTGTGCTGTTCCTCCAGCGCCCGCTTCTCTGTGTTACACCTGCATACTAGGAAACAATGTGAAGAAGGCCATGGAGCTGGACCTGAAGTTTACCCACCTGGCCCTGGAACAGTGTATGCAGGGAAAGAGACATATGAAACTTCCCTGAAAAACTCTATGGAACAAGAAAAGCTGTGGAAATCTAGGGAGAATAGGGGCAAACAGTATCCAATGTCTTTTATTAGAATACCATGGAAATTTAGACAGAAAAAAATGACCCCCCCTGAGACTGGAAATCATAAAAGCAGGTATTACTTATCCAGTTTAGCAAAACTATTCCTTCTCCTTGAGAGCTGTTACTGACTCACAGAAAATGACTCTGCAAAGTGCAGTTGCCAAACCGTGCGGGAGCTTTTATGTGGAACAAGGGCAAGTCTGGTCTCTGCTTCTCCATTTCCAGTGAACTAACTGTGGATACAAGAAGAAAATATGCCCAGGGGGACTCACCAGCCAACAGCAGATTTTCTTCTGTGGATTTTATTTTATTTTGTATTTTGTACTGCAATAAATGAGACCACATCCCTCCGAACCCGAAGAATGCTATTGTATGTTCGCATATAAGAGCAGAACTCAGATAAAAGTGAAAAGATCCCTCCAGGCATGTTAGAGTACACTCCAACAGCAGAGTGCATTGGGCGCTTAGAACAAGATAAAACTTCTTCCCCTCCTTCAGCTAATGTAGAACAGAAAAGTGCTCTTAGGAGATTCGAGAAAAATAAAATGTAACCCTTCCGGAGTTAATATTAAATCCTATTTTACTGCAGCGCAGCCCTCATTTTACTTTACAACTGGCGTATTGTCACAACAGCAATAGATCAGTAGTCCTAATTACTATTGCCGTTGCACTGGGCTTAAGTCTGCACTTCAGATTATTGCTTACCCTTCCTCTGCCTGTTCTCACAGACACATGAGACGCCTTCCCTACTTCAAATGATAGTTGACATCCAAGCTTTATATCAAGTGTTGAAGCCACCTGTCCTATCTTTCATATTTTACCACTTGACCCCAAAAAAACAATGTAGATGAAAAAGGGCCGGTTTTGCATCACTTACCCCTTTGAACCAATGAAATGATACTTTAACACCATTCAAAGCACTGGAAAACATGTCAGCGTCTTTAGTGGGCCAGAATTTCTCTTTAAAAGGTTTGGCTTTGGTAGTCATCTAAACTTCTCCAGTTTATTACAATGAAATTAAAAATAAGATGTCTATTAATTCCCCTTCTTCGAATAGATTATAGTAAGAACTGTCTCCTTCATTTTGCTGTAGCCTGAGATGTAAAGTATTCAGGAAATAAGTTCTCCAAAGTATTCAGCAGATTCAGGTTCCAGGTCTGATTTCAGGTTGTCCTTTGCTTTGTAACTTTCAGAAAAATACAGTATGATTCTATCTTTAGAAATTATCTTTGAACTCATTAAATAATAAAAATACCCTCAGGACTTGGCAAGACAATCCACCTGTGATTTTGGGGTGGCAACTAGATAAAGCTCATGAAAAATATAGAAAATATTAAATTGTGAATATGGAAGTACCAGTATTATAGAATATAATTTTTATAGACATATTTACTGTCAAAACCTGAGTAACATCTCTGAAAGACAAAGAATTGCAATCAGTATTCAAACCGAAAAGGCCTTCTTTTCAGGTGAAAATGCACTGGGCAGTTAGCTAAAGCTGGAAAAAAATAAGACTTTCTTTACCATGGAATGTGAAAGTAGAAAATCCTGGGTAATTGCATTATTTAAGAGCACAGAGGTGGTACAGATCAAGACACGTCACAGAATTACTCAGCAGGCAGCTGGGTGGGGAGAGAGGAGCATACTTTTACAGCAGCTGAAGGATTGTGTTCAGTTTGACTATCAGAAAAGAACAAACAGGACAGTAGGCAGCAAAGAGGGAGAGATGCTCCGCGACTTGGCAGAAAGATAAAGAACTCTGACTCAGAGACTCAAAACCCAAACAAAATTCTGCAAACAGAAAATGGGAGAAAAAATGCATCTGGGATTTAGCACACTACTTTTTTTCCCCTAGATCTGCATGTTTTTCCACGTTAGTAAAATAAAAACTAACATATTGCTTAAGCTGGTGTAAAACATATGTGTGTGTGTATGTGCACACCCTTGACCTCAGATTCTGAGTCCCCATCATGTAGTGGCTCAGGGAAAGGTACACGTGAGCCTGAGGGCAGACATCACTGCTTGTGGGAGTGCAAAGCAGCAGAGCTTTCCTCCCATGAAGGCATATCCCCGAGGTCCAGGTTACAGGAAGGAGCACTGTTGCTGCCTACCTAAGCGGAGGAAAGCTGAAGATCATGCGGGTGGGGTGGAGTGACACTGATGTGACAGCCTGGCAAGGGTCCAGCTGAAGAGAGCGCTGAGGAGATGAAATCCTTACCCAAGGTGATTAAGCAGAGTCCCATTTACTTCAGCAGAGCTATGACATTTTACACTGAGGGAGGATGTGGCCCCGTTTTCTTCCTTTGTTTCGTGTTCTTATTCATGGTCCACGGGAAGGCTGAGATTGCGATCACATTACGCCTTGTTCGAGACACGCAGACCTGTACACCTGCTGTTACTCACTGTACACTTTCCTTTCTAGATGACTGAGTTTTTAATTGTGTGCTTCCATTTTATGCTTGTGCAGGGACAAACATGCCTCTCTAATTCTACCTATTAGCATTGTCCTCTAATCCTACCCTTAAAATAGCAGAACAAAGGCGGTAAGTAAAATCTGTTTTGCTTGAATGAATTCAGAATGCATTTTTTTTAAAGGCAAAACACCAGGCTTTCATTAGCAGAGCAGTGAGTCACCCTATCAACTGTACCCAGAACAAATAAGAACTGCATCCATTGAAACTGAAACTGTGTGCTTTGGCTTAATTGACAAGCATCTCTGAGGAGAACCTGGTGGGAGAAAGTGATCCAGCTTTTTGGGATGTCATTCCTTTCTCCTCAGCCATATCACCGTGCAACTTTCTGAAATAAATTTTTTGTGTTCCTAGAAAGACAAAAGGTACATAAGATGCAAAACAATACTCACTGTTCTTCATTACTAGAAACAATGGTCGCCATCACAAAAATTTTCATACTGAGGGTATTCCCACAGTCATTTCTGATATCACATCCTTTATTATCCTTCTTGTTATTGACAGAATTTTTCTTAGTGCAGCAGTTTCACTGCAAAACACTATGCATGAAGATAGAAGATGAGAATCCCTACACCTTAGAGTACACAATATAAGGACAACAAAAAAACAAAAGCATAAAAGGAAAACAGCATACTAGCAAAGGGCCAGAGTCTCACACACTTGATTACCTTAATGAAAAGTCTCTTCTTCCTACAGTAGTCCTGTTGACCTCATAGGTATCTGAGGACTGGAGTATTACAAGAAAATCAGAATTTGGTCTAAACTCTGGATTAAAATAAGATGCTGGAGGACTGCTCTGTATCAGTTGCCTATCAGGGATCAAGGCTACCAAGAAATGACACCAATTCTCCAGAACCAGACTCTGTCTTTCCTTTGCTGAAATTTTCACTGTACACAGCTCTGTATTGTAAGGATTTGGGATGTGATTTAACTGAAGGAACTGACAAAAAATAGGTTTGTGTCATTATCTACCGGCCCTTTCAATACCTGCTTGCTTGCTTCAGAAAAAAAAACTCAGTGAAGTCACTTATACATTCAATTTAGTGTATTATGCAAAAACTCAGTCAAAACCGAGTACTTAATAATATATTTATAAAATCCTTTTTTTTCTGTTCATTGTAACTATTTCAAAATTAGATCCAAATTTACCTAGAATGTTAAGGAGTTTACTTACATTCGTATTTGGTATTATACCTAAGCAATGTTAGCTTCAGTAACTGAAACTCAGTGACACGCACAGAGCAAAACAGAAAAAAAAGTCTTCTCTAGCATCGTAACTAGAGCCTCTTCAGGGTAACATTTTTTGTAGTCATTTTATCTTTGTAAGGCTCGAGGTTTTTGCACTTACAAATATCTGGGCTTTATCTGTTTGCTGGCCAGTCTGAATGATTTACTGAAGATCTTGTGAGAACTTATTTAAATTTAAATTATTTTAAATTTCCTTCTGGGAAGCCCAGCAGCTTCTGGCTTCTACTATTTGTGTATGCTCTTGCTGTCATAAGAAACCTTGCTGGCTGCCAGCTGCTGTATCAATTCCTTGAAACAGCAGACAGGCAGGAGAAGCTAGAGCAGTCAGAAGCTTGCTCTAATTGAAGATGGGACACTTCTTTGGCAAATGACTCCCTTACTTAACACTAACTATTCTTTTTGCATTCTGAATTTGCCACTGCAAAGGAATGTCAACCACAGTTGTTAGTGATGCAGAGTCACATTAGAACCTTATTTCAGCATAGAATTAATCTCACTTGTTTATTTCTAGAATTTTAGTCAGTCTTATGAACTTCTTGAGTGACGGCACCTGCATGTTTTCTGTAGGAAAGTACTCCACCATCTGAAATTTTTCCTTTATTAGAGAAGTTACCTTTGTTCATTTTCTCCATGTAAAATGTAATCCTTCTCTCTATATAATAACACTGCTTAGGAGGGCTCTAAAAATTTAGGATTCTTTTTGAGGTCTGAATTCTATAACCCAGATACTTTTAGGGCTTTTGTCCAAAGAGCCACTCAGCGCTGAAGTTTCCTTAATTTATAGATAGCTGACACTCTACTTATAACCACATGCAAATCCTGATCAGGTATACTAAAGGCTAGTCATCCAGCTACTTTGAATGTATGCATCCATATATGCATACCGGTGTTGAGAAACCATTGATTTCATTTCCAGAACTGCAACTGGCAACTCTACAACCAAAAAGGTAACTGCTCAGCACCTGTAGAAGCCAGACCCTTGTGGTACCTAAGGCTGGGTTTTCGTACCTGGATCAGGAATTACATACGGATGTGTTTGGAAACACAGACTTTATTCCGCTGTGCTAGCAACAAAATTGCTCTGGCAACCACTTCTTCCTCCACCTTCAGTGGTGTTCTCCTCAGCATTCAGAATCACAGAATCATAGAATGGTAGGGGTTGGAAGGGACCTCTGTGGGTCATCTAGTCCAACCCTCCTGCCGAAGCAGGGTTGACTACAGCAGGCTGCACAGGACCTTGTCCAGGCGGGTCTTGAAT
>Ga0065711_1033261_pt1 | contig 25826 bp, 13 predicted proteins | sample Hoacrofraction12_FD_59098 | JGI IMG/M metagenome (GOLD analysis project Ga0065711, IMG submission 59098) | Hoatzin crop microbial communities from Cojedes, Venezuela - Epithelial fraction 12 v2 (version 2) | ecosystem: Host-associated > Birds > Digestive system > Esophagus > Crop | place... | reverse complement strand
ATTTAATTTAAAAAAAAAAAAAAAAAAAAAAAGACTTCAGTAGTGATCTAGCTGCTTACCTTAGCAACAAATCTGACTCCTACTCAAGAGTTTCTGAGCACACAGTTGTGGTCTAAATCAAACCATATACACATGTAATGCAGTCTGTTTCATGAACAAGTATTATTTCATCAAACGTCCAGATAATTTTTCAGGAATTTTTCAAAACTTTGCTCTTTAAAGCTTCAAACTACTCAAAGCTGTCATTAGTATACGTGAAGAGATGCAATGGATACTAAAATTAATGTTTCCTATAATTCAGGCTGGCGCTAGTAGTCATTGCTGCTATATTAACTGAAAAGAGACGACAACAGAAACGGTCATCAGTCTAACTTCATTAATTGTGCCAAGGTACTGGGACTTGTGAAAGAAACCCTATAATTCATTCACAGAATAGGAGTAGAGGAGATGGAAATGCTGCTTTTCTTACATTTCCTACTAACACATCTTAACCTTGGCATGGAAAGATTGTATTTTAAAAGACTAACGGCAGCTGAGTTTTCAAGCATCATTGATTCCTGTTAATTTGGGGGAGGAGTGGCTGCCCAAATTTCAGGTGCTTAGGTTACTAGGCTCATCTCTCTTCGACTCCAGGTACGATCGAAGGAGAGAGACACGCTCCTCATGAGGCATTCAAAGATTAGGTTCACCAAACCATTTCCTGCAGGAGCCTCTCACTGGTGACTATAAAGGCAGCAAAGTGAGACAAGCGTCCTGTCAGGCAATGAAATCACACAAAGTCAGGGCCAGGTGTGAGTTTTACCTGCCTTTTACCACAGCAGCACCCAAGCCCTTCTAGGCTATGGACTGCAACCTAGCCCACTGCTCAAGACCTCAGTTTTACACCCTTTTGTTTTACAGGAAAATCCCATGACTGCATCTAATTCAAACTATTGTTGGTTTGTGCTTTATTTGGAAAACGAACCACCTTTGTATGACAGCCAGATAGCAAAGAAACCTGCCATAGTAATAAATAGCCTAATAAAGCCAAACAAGAGCCTAAAAAAGCACAAACATTAATTGTAAATTATAGTACAAGCTAGTTGGCACGCTGTATTAAATTGAAGAGATCCGAGGGGTTCAAGCTGCAACAACTGCATTGTGGAAGTGCCAGAATTTCCCCAGCTCCCTTGTGTGCAGTCTCACCTGTCCGCTCAGCAGATCCAGAAGAAACCATTTCCAACAAGACTTTTAAGCTAGTTAAAACAACTGCCTGAACGGGTAGGTAATGTTTAACAATGTCACTACCATGTTGATCACCGTAACCAGTAAAGCATGTGATCATCCAGCCCTTTACGCCTGCAACGCTGAGTTACAATCTTGTAGCTGATAAATTACTACATTTTGTTGATGTTGTCCAAAGAAAATCTTTTCACAACATTACTGCAAATGTATTATTTTTGTGCCAGTTTTTCAGAGGACAGGAAGTATATCCTTTATTGCTGATGGGTTTGTACTTGAAAGGTGCACGTTTAATAACCCATGACCCTCTTTTTTAAATCTTCTTTATAATAGCTAGATATAGCTACTCTTTAAAGTCAGAAATCAACAGAAGAGTATAAAAACAAGATACAGCTCTGAATCTACACCATACAAATTTTCTAGTGCTCCTTCCTATTTCCAGACTGAGACCCAGCCTTCAATTTATCTTTGCACATTCAAAAAAAATTATTAATCTCCAGTTAGTTAATTAAGCAGGGAGATACCACCCCAAAAATCAATTTTACACCACTAATCCACTATGGCTAAGTATCTCTATATCTGCTGCATGATGTAATATTAATATTCTGGTAAAAGCTGTTTGTTGTGCCTTTGTGTTTGCCTAGCTGTTATGTGACCTGGGTCTTTTACAGTTTTTTTTACCCAGGTTGGTTCCACCCCATTAAAGATGCTGACTGCATTTGTAGGGAGAAGGGAACAGTACGGTCACCCAACTATTATTCCATGCATGGGATATTTAAGCCAATGGACTATGACATTGATACACGGTACCTAATCGTACTTAACTCAGGTTATTTTTCCTTCCTCTAACTGTTGCACTGTCTCTATCAACTTGTTTATTGTTATCTTCTGAATTTGAGCATGACCCACACTCCACAACCTTGTTTTCTATCGATCAAGCTTTAGGAAACCTTCTGTTCTAAACAAAATTTACAGGAATTCTTCCTATTAAAGCCAATGACCTTTCAGATTGTTAATTTAATGTGGCAGCACTGGCAGAGTCAGCGTTTGAACTATTAATAATGATGCCATTCATTTATAACTTACAGAAATCCAGACTGTCTATGCCAAAGGTTGATAAACTTTTGAAGAAAAAAATACGTTGCAAAGACACTTTCTTGCTCAGGTGTATTACCATGGGTTACTGCACTTTCATGATTAATTATCATATTTTCCCTGAATGCATAACAGGCCAACAAAGAGAAAATCCTCAATAACAAACAATTGGTTATCCTTTCTGCTGGCAGTCTCAAAGCTCATAATCTTCAAGGTAACCTAAGTTACAAAAAATATCTGCACGTCATACTGTGTGCCATTTCACGTGTGCTCCACGCACACTGGAACTGTCACCTTCAGCCAAGATCTATGGAAGAAAATCTGCTTAGACATTCGTCCTTTTCTAGTTGGTCCTTTCAAAGTCAGGTTGCAGAACAATGGATAAAGGAAAGTTCTTCATTTTGCCGTCACATTTCCAAGGCAGTGAAGACTTTAGGTGAAATCTAATGAATGACACCGACACCAGTGGGATTTCATCTCACATGGTGAGCTCTACATGATTCTCCCACAGCAAGGCCAGGAGAAGATGGAAAATTTGTTCTTCCCGCTTGATTTTATAATAATAGGCCTGCAAGGCAGGCTTTCTCTGTGTGGGTCACCATGCTCTGTAATCTGTTCTCAACTTGGTTAAAAATAGAATGAATCTGTTAGTCATCTGCAAGCTTTTGCGAGTGAGTGTTGCCCTGAGGCTACAGAAACACAATGAAAGTGAGAGTATTGGGAGAACTGCATACCTTTGAGTAACTGTTTCAGGCTCTCTAAAAGCTGAAACTCAGTGGTTTACTCAGTATTTGGAAGGATATCTCTACAGCCAAGGGGCTAGAAACACATTTCTTTTAAATGCAGGCTTGGATTCCATACAGAATGCGTATGTCATTCATGCTACATAAATAAATGACACAGGCTGGATCTGGACTCCTGCTACTTCTTATTTATACAGTACTTTGCATAAAAATATACCAGTGCCAGTAAGAACTCTGGAGGAATTGCAAGGAAAATAATAAATTATAATTCTGTCAGTGAAAATCTACCTTGGTAGGAGACCTGGTGCTGCTGGCGGAGTCATTCCAAATTCCGTGTATCCCTGCAGAAGAATGAAAAAGAAAAAAATTAAAATAAAAATGCACATCCTGGGAAGTCCACTGCCAGTCTTTCAAGTGATGAATGGCAGAGATCACTAGGACTGTATGTGTGACTTGATCACAACCGTAGGAGCTTAGTTTTACAAATCCGGCACCACAAGAAGATCTGGGAATTGCTGCCACAGTGGGCTAGCAGTCTCTTCTGTCTGATCAGAGTCTTAACTTAAAAACCTTTCAAAAATACTTTCTCTCACTTGCAGAAGATCGGGCTGCTCCAACATCTACTTAGCTTAAAACTTTCAGCAAACCAAGCTTTGCATTTGGAAATCTCTTTATACCTCAACGAACATCAGACTGCAGCAAAGAGACCACAGGGTTCAGACTCAACAGTCCAATGGCATTACGAAATTTCTACTGAATTGTTGTGGAACTCAGTATGACCTGAAAGATTATCCATGTGTCTTAGTGCTCCATAAAATGCAAAAAATCATACACAGAAATACTGCTTCCCTATCCCTCACCTCCTGAAAGTATTTGCATGCCTGCTGAAAAACATGACCTAAGCCAAACACATTCTTTTTTCATTGTCATTTTTTCATAGCACATATATTTTAAAAGAATAAAGTTTTATTCTTGGACATCACAAGACTGATCCGTGAAAGACCATAACAGACAAAACAGAAAAGTTATCCTAAAGGAGGAGAACTCCTATCTTCTCTGGTGGTTGGGATGGGAAAAGGGAAAAGAATCCAAACAAGCTTAAAATGCAAGTTCACAATCTCGTGATGGTCATTTCTGAATTCTCCTGGTTCCAGAAATTGCTCCACATTCGTGATAAGTCCTGACAGTAAGGGCACAGTAACAGTGACCACGGCTCAACTGGTGCTGCCTGCCCAGAAAAGCCTTTTAAATTGCATCACTCACATTAAAGGGGTTGTTTACTGCCTGAGTTGGACCATAAGGTGATCCCCACTGGGTGCATGTGGTTCCCCTCCCTGCTCAAGTAGGAGTGTTGTTTACCGTCTGTCCTTCAGAGATCCCAGGTGTGGTGACGGCCTTGGAACTGGCTGCTTGGCTGCTGGGAGCCACCAGTGCAAAAGCATCATCCAGCAGCGAGTGCATGGTTTGCCGAGCCTCTTCAATGGATGGCTGTGGTGGGACGTACTGGGAGACTGGGTGGGAAGGCAAGCCGGAGAACTTCCCCAGATCACCTGAAGATGATGTCTGAGGTTCACAAGGCAAGTCTGGATCAGACTGGATGAAATGGAAAGAAGGTGAAAGACAGCCAGTGAGAAGATCTAAGCAGCCAGTTTCTAAGCCCTGGTGGGCCTTAAGTCTGAGCAACATTTACTTTGCCAGAACCACAACAAGATAAATGGCACAAGTGCCAGACAAAATCTGACCCTTACCCTCCCCACCTCTGCGTGCACGTATGCATGCATATACATGACACCAGATGTTCAAATACTTAGAGTGATCTGAAACACTTGGATCTCAGGTAAGGCAGCAGAGCTTTGTGCAGGAGTTACTCAGCTACAACAGAAATTTTGTGGTTTACAAGCATGTAATGAAGTTATGCAGAGAGCATTTATTCCACCCAGAAAAAAGACAATCAGGTCTGCCTATGTCATTGATTTCTCTGCAGCTTTTGCAGTTCCAAGCAAATAATTCAGTCTCTAGTTTACAGCTGACCACACGAGTGGTAACATTAAACAATTATTACCTCCTAGAAAACACACACAAAGGGAGCTGTTAAGCAACTAAGTGGTCAGCTGCATGGAACTTGAACTTGGGTGCATCACCTGAATGGGATTCATGTAAGTGCTTCATAGCAGCAACACCTGAGGCTTGCATTGCAATTACTACCTGGGATCTTACCACATGGGCTTACGGGTCATCAGTAACAGGAAACTAAATGAGCTTTGCAGCAGCAGACTTGCTATCAAAGCTCATTCTTACCACTGCATGGAGACTGCAAAATCAGTTGTCAAGATGCAAAAGCCTCTGCGTCATCAGGAACTCAGCATTCTGAGTACTGTCTCACTACAGGTGCCAAAGGGGCTGAGCTTGCTGTGTGACATGTCTTAATTAAACAGCTTCAGATGATAATTCATTCTGCTGCAGCATGACATTAAAATCGTCACACTCTTGTTGGAAGGCAGAGGGAAACCATAGAAATCGATACTGTAGTCACATGACTGCATATGCAGCTCATGGTGAAATTCTTAAAACTGTTCAACCATCTTTCAAGACAAAAACTGTCCAGAGGTTTCCAATATTAGCACTGGGCTTAGTGAAGTCTGCTTAGAAGTGGTTAAAGATGCCTAAATGCAGTTTGTGACATGGAAATGATTGAACACAAGCATTCTCCAATGTCTTTGCCTTTTTTAGACAAGAAACACAATTAATTTTCCTGACATTGTACTGGAATTGTTTCAAGTTACTGCAGTACAAAGACATGTATCTATTTCATTAATAATTAATTCCCACGTTTTAAAGATGAGAAAATCTCTCCTGAAAGGAACTGTGTCTTCCACTCTGTGAGAGCAAAGGATGAAATTTCCTGGAACATATGAATATATAACATCCAGCAAATTGGACTGGAATGAAATCATGTTCAACATATTGTGGAACATGCCAAGCACACTTTCATGTGCAGAATACAATGGCATTAATATAAACAAGGTTTTCATTCTCAGCCTCTATTATCAAGGAATACTTGGCAGAATTTTACTGCTTAATACTGACAGACTGCCAATGAAATCCTTGTTTCAGTTTGATCTACATGCTAACTACATGTGACCGAAATTAGCTACTACAGATCACAGTCAGAAGGCCAAAAATCTCCCCATGTCACAGCTGTCGTTACAACTACCAGAGTACTCCTGTCATTCAAGAGACATACATACAATATATGCAGAGTTATTGACTCCTGGAGGCCTTTTGTATGTCCCGTCACTGTCCGTTGTAATTAACCTGTCCTTTTCCGCATCGATAGGACGACCATTTATCTGATGTCGCCGGCGCTGCCTGGGAGAACGTTTTGAACGAGAACTTAACAGGAACAAAACAAAAAGCAGAGAGAGAGAGAGAGAAAAACAAACAAGACAAAGGTAATCACATTTCTTTTTGCAATTTTCCTTCTCATCCCACTCAAGGTTGAACTACTCTGCTCACTCCCTCGAAGTCAGCCTTGCCTCAGACCTGTTGCTCTTCCCTTTCCCAGTTTTTCATGCCAATTGTTAGTTAGCCTCGAATCTCTATCCTCAAGCTTCTCCTAATAACATTGTCATTGACAGCTCTCCAAACTGTCCCCTTCCTCCCTCAAACTCTCTCCAGTGTCACCTCCCTTCTACACTCATCTTCCAAAGCTGTCTGTGCTCCAGTCTCCCTCAGTGCATTTCCCAGATCTCCCAGACCAATGTCTGACATATTTGCAGTGGCAGAACAGACCACACTGCCAAGAAGGCTTTGCGCTTGGCACGTTGGGTTTAACCCTACCAGGCAAATCAGCTGAGGAACCCATGTAGCTGGGGAAAAGCTACTTTCTAACAGTGCAGAAGCAGTCACAGGGTACCAGTGCTCCACGAACAAAGTACCAGTATTCACAAGCCCTAAACAGAGCCCAGGTAAGACCTTCTCCGGAAATATAATACCAGGAAGGCAGATCTGTGAGGCTGATAAACATGCCTCAGTACCCAGAGAGAATATGTAAAAGGTTATCTCATTGGTTTATGAATTTGCCTTTAAAATTCAGAATCTGCACGATTTACAAGTTGTTCAAGGGTTTCCTTATTTTGCATCTTTTCCCCCCTTTACAAAAATATTATTTATTGCAGTTCATATTTTCCATGTTTCTTTTATTAGTGCTTATATTACAACTTTGATCCCTCTACATCACACAAGAATTATTCAAACAAATGGCAGAGCAAATTGTTTTATACAATTTAGTTTTATAGTTTTCACACATTTGGGTTTATTTGTTGGGAATTCACCCAAGAACTTGTAAAAGAATAATTTCAAAATCTACTGGCGTATACTGAAAAAAATAAAAACGTCTAGAATAAAACCTAAACCTTTTCACCTAGACAACTCAAATTCAGCTAGGGATCAAGACAACTATAGCTCTGAAAGTTCAGAAGTACACGTCTGGTGTGCTTCAGGCACTGACTCTAAAAAGAAAATTATTCTTTCCCATCTTTGAAATCCTTACCTCTTCCTGGGCTCTACGAAGGCAGTAGGCACACTACCTCCAGGGTCCAAGATCTTGTCAATCTGCATCTGTGCCTTGCGATATATTCTGTGCTGATCTTTGGGGTCAAACACCACCATATCCTCCACCACTGGAAATTCATAGTGCCCTTTGCGCTTGGCGCGAAGACGAATCTTATTGCGGTGATGCTCAATCTCAGATTTATGCCTCAGGGCTGTTTGTATCTTAAAGAAGAAGGAGAAGAAAAAAACAACAAAAATCAACTGCACTTTTAGTTCACAGTTTCTACAAACAGAACTTTTTGGTTCCCTTCCATAAACTTCTCCTGTCCCTGTGTCAGCCCCTGCCCCCCACAAATCTATGAAGGATTAAAATAAGTTACCCATTTGTAAACCTACTTTCTATCTTGGATATTTTGCAGTGTTCCCATTGTCTCCCCAGGTAGGTGTGTTATTATTCACATTATACGACTGCCAGCACAGCAGGCGCAATTGGAAAGAGGTGGCAGTCTCTTAACAAAAGGCAGAAGGAACACTAGAGACTCCTGCCATTTGCCAGAAGTGACACTGCTTAGAGAAAATAAGACTAACCAGCACAGGCTATATCTACCTTTGCTTGTCAAACAGAGATATTTGATCAATAGTGTTGAGGTCTGTCACCCATTCCCGTTAATGACCATCATCATGCAAGGAGCAAGAACTTAAAGACCTAAGGCCAGGTTGAATGGGGCTTTGAGCAACCTGGTCTATCGGAAGGTGCCCCTACCCATGGCAGGGAGGTTGGAACTAGATCTTTAAGGTCCCTTCCAAACCATTCTATGATTCCATGATTCATCGAGCTCATAGCAACTCAGTGCCTCTGCTCAGCATGAGAGGCTGCCACAAGTTATGCACAAATGCAGCAGCAATATGAGGGCCCAGGTCCCTAGGCGAACGTGATGTTATCAGCTCTACGTCTTTTTGCAGGCTGAGCTTCCATGCCTTTCTCCCACCTTCTTTTTTCAAATTCCCTGAAGTGCATCTCCTCATCTCAGGAAAGCGATCGTAACACCACACTAGCCCAAGTCCTGGACCAACACTCATTGAAATCATTCTTATCAATGGAAAAGACTTGCGTACCAGATCAGGTAGCAACAACTGCTTTGCCTGTGCTGGACTAGTTCTGGAACAATTCTGCAGCAGTGAATTAGAAACTAAATAAAAATTTATTTTTGTGTATTCTCTCTCAAAAAAAAAAGTCCCAAAAAGAAAATCCCAAAAAAGCATATAAGGGACACAAACCAGACTTACTCTTTACTTTTACAGTTAGAACTACATGTCTTCTGCCCATATAATCAGATTTCTGTTTTGTGGCCCTACTTGCCAATGCATATTAGATATAAGTATTTATCTCTCTTTCGTAAAGTATTCAGAAACACAGTACCTCACCAAAGTTAAGTTAAAGGCTTCAGTAACCCTCCACTCCGAATTAGGAGAAGATGCCACTTTACACTCAGTACAAAACCAGGATGCAGGTACACGGTACTGTCACAGGCAGTGTATGATGTGGTTTTACAGCATATTGCCCTCTCTCCTAATGCCCCAGGCATGCTCATATTCTGCTTACAGTAACCTGAGCCTCAGAGAAAGCAGGAAGTTTCTCTGTGTTCACTGTCAGATAAACGTATCAGAAGTTGGAAGAAATGAATGTGCTGCAAATTCACACCCCAGAATGTCTTGAAATAACTTGTTTGTATAACCCACATCCTGAGTTGCTGTAGAGTCAAAAGAATGGTGAAGAACGAAAACCAAGGTAGGCCAGACATTCCAACTCTCACATGCTAACACAACTCTTGTAAGTCAAGTCCTGCTGACTAGAAAAAGGATGGTAACACAACGTATCCTGACCATTAAATTTGCTCCTCTCCGAGTGTTTAAGTTTTGGTTCAGTATCTCTTAAACACAGGTCAGATTATGTCTTTGGATAGAAACAGGATTATTCCTCTAACTTGTCATAATTCAACTCCTCAGGAACTAACAAGAAACTCCTGATAACAAGAAACCTGATACTTCTCACTTCCCTCTTGTCTGGGCATAGTCCTGCCCAAACATTCAAAGCACTTTAAAAAAATACCTCGTTATTAATTTTGTTGGTCTCTGCTACTCGATCAGAAAGCACTGAGTTCTGAACCAGAGGCACTGCCATCGGTTGCATAGCAATCAGCTGTATCTTGCCTGGGACCCGTCTGCTGGCATCTGAGGAACGGGACATCCTATCCACATGTTCAAAGATGGAGGCTGAGGAGTGCTGCTCCTTTCCACTGCTGGTCTGAGGAGGACCTAAATCACCAGAACAAATACAGAGTGTAAAGTAGTGCTGCTAGGGTTATCTCAGTCGAATGTTAAGCTCTACAGATGCTATGTTCCAAGACTATGCCATGTTTTCCATCTGTGTTTAATTTGCCCTATAGGCCTTCCAGCTGATTCACATTTAGTGTACAACAAGTTTACTCAGTGGTTTGCAAATTATAAACATTTTTCCATTATATTTCCAGAAGGTGAACTGTCATTCTTTATTTCTGTAAATCAAGCTCTTGGCATTTGCAAACCCCCAAAATCTCAACCTACTTTACTCCATAAAAAGCTGTTCAAGTACATACTGCTAATGGTTCCTCTTATCAGTACTTAAGGAGATGCAAATTCCTCAAATGGAGGTTCAAAGAGTAATAAAAGATGTCTCACTGCAAAATGCAGCTCATAAGTGACAGAAGGAGAGATATATGAACTAAATAAAGCCCCCCTTAGAAATCCACACAATACACAAACAATTTTACAGACATTTTACTGATTAAAGCTTTTAAAGCACCGTTTTCTCCTCTCTGACAGGATGAACAGTTCACATAACAGTAAAAAAGCTGCACAAATATTGCCATGTTGTAATTTGTTGAAGAGGTGGTATCAACTCAAATATAATCAGCAAAAGATGTTACGGAAACCAGTACACATGGAAGTTGTGGCCCTGGTCCTGCCAACAGTTAATCACTGCAACAGAAATGGGTCATCTCCCTCAAAAAACTTGATATCTGTAGGATCACCCCAGTGGTTTGCAGTTAAGCACATACTTCAGCACTTTTTTGCTGGAGCTAGGCCTACAACAGGAACCGTTACGTGGATTAAGCTTTCATAAACTGTTGAAGACTTGCAAAATAATCTTGTATTGTCCACACAGTAACACCACAAATTCTCAAACTGTTTTTCACCTTGAAATGTAAGCAATAAGAGGTTAAGATTTCTGACTCTTCTTATGCAGGAACACAACAGAATACAGTGACAAGGTCCCACATCCTTGCACAGACTTCTAATAATGGGCTGGGGTTCTCAGATTCGAATCAGAAGGAGAATCTGATTTGATTCTGATATAGAATCAATTGTTATCAACCTGATCCAACTCCAACAGACAAGCAGGAAAAGAACAGCCACTGCTCTGATCCATTTGCAACACATGCTGGAAGTTAAGTACAGGGTTCAGCAAAGGAACGAATGCTATCTTCTGTAGCAGATGACAGTAGATGACTTGCTCCTTTGTCTCCCTCTTTTAGCACAAAAAGGGAGCAGGAGAGGGAGAGAATGGTACACTTCATTATATTCACAGCACATTACTTTTGGGCTAGAAAGTAATCTGGTTACAAGCCAAGCAAAATTCCTGTTTTTCATATTTCTTAAACTTGATCAATGCATTGACAGATGTACGCATTTATAAAGGGTATGCGTAATTTCGTATGATGTGTCCTTAAAAAGAAGGTAAACAGTTCCACTCAAGATCTCTGTGTCCCAAACGTTTTGCAAGACACAGAGCCTAAATGAAATATATATTCATCTCTCTTCTGTAGCTATTTATATGATCTTTACCATTTGTCATCTTCATAGCCCGATCTTCTTGCATTTGTTAGAAGCAGGCAAGCACTGCCTCTCACAGAGAGGGGCACAAGATACATGAAGTAGTTAGTTTGAAGCCCTCAGAGGGATGCTGTAGCGCAATGGAAATCTGAACTTCTGCATCCATCTTTCCCATTTTCCCCACGCATCAGTCATTTTTTCCAACATTTCCAGTCTAACAGTAGTTCTCAAAGCCCACTGATCTCCAACACAAAATCTTCAGGTTATTTTCATATTACTTGGTTAGCAGGGTCCAATATGTTCCATTATGCTGAGCACCCACTCTGAATCTTTACAATTTCACCCACAACCTTTCCTTTTGCATACCTAAACAAGTGCTTGGCAGAAGCCTCTTAGCTGAAATGGTTCTTCTACTCATTTTGTAAAACTGTCCAAAAGTCCCACTGTCAAATTTTGGTAAGGCTTTACAGTAACATCATATGTTACTCCTTTTTGCAGAAAAGATGTACACACACACACACAGCCCCCCCTCCCAAATATAAGCTGCATCTGACCTTTAAATCCTCTCTGTGTGCACATACTGAATGTGTCTAAATACAAACCAAGATGGAAGTATAGTAAAGTAGATAAAGCTGGGAACTGCACAGTGCTGTACACATACAGCAAATGGAGAAGTGGTTTCTAACTCCACACACAAATGAGCTCCTTTAGAAATTCTGACAGAGTGCATAAGAATGGTTTCTTATTTCAAAGTTCTTATATTGCACTGTTGTCCATGGTTAGAAAATATTCCCTATAAGGCAATCAATTAGTACTACATGAATGAAATTTTGATCTCAGACTAGAAAGCTGAGGCTGAAAAATAATGGGAGAGGAATTAATATCCAGATACTGGACAAAACACCATATAGGTCACATGTCAGAATCAATGTTCATCACTGTTCCCTGGGTTGAAACTACTAATTGAACTGAAATGTCAGGAAAATGAATTGCTCTCCAGGAAGATATGATTTCATATGAAAACCAAGACGGTTAGAGATAGAGGAAGCCTATTGCTTCCTGCACCCTCTTGAAATAAAAAGAAGACACAGCAACGAAGGTGCATAAAGCCCAACCCCAAACCAGGCAAGGTCAATGGGAATCTTCCACTGATCCACTGGTATTTGCATCATGCCAGAGTATGCAGTTTCAGATAAATTTCACGCAGTTTCTTTGTATCCCAGTAGATTATATCCCCAGGATGCCACTGATGACTCTCATTAGTTACTTGTACAGACCCAACCACGGAGAGTCTCATAGCCAACCTTATATCCATCCTTCTCTACTGTTTTAAGATGGAAACTGCTATCATAATACACAGACTTTAATTTATCACTAGATATGGTATGCATTATCACAGACTGCGCCAGTTTTCTCCTGCCCCATCTTTGCTGTATCTCACTCCTGACCAGAAAAACACTAGATCATGAGAAAATCTTTGTGCTTCTCTGCAGGTAGCTTGTATTTGTCTCAGGCTTCCAGTAAAGACACTAACTCTAACAATATCTCTAACTTGTTTATACACAGCTAGTTTAAGGACCAACAGCTGCCTCAGTTTTGCTTCTTTCAGAGTGATATTTTCCTTAATAATTTGAAAGAATTGGGAGGAAATTAGAAAAATGTGCCTCAGTTGGATGACTATAATTTGTGTTACTGAGAATTTTTTATACTTCAATAGCTCAAAAGCAATTTTGTTTTTATAGACTCAGAAGACAAATCCTTCCATCCTTAAGATATAATTGCAGCTACCCCAGCACCTCTATTCATATTTGTACTCAACTACCAGCTCTGGTTACTTACCCACTCCGTTTGCTCCTGACAACATAAAGGAAAAAAAAGAAACACAGTAATTATTACAAATAATTCAGCTGGAATGGCAACTGGAAAAAAAACACAGCAGTAAGATGATTGCATTTACTTTTGAACGAAATGCATGAACTTGGATCAAACTGCCAAGCCTCAGCTGCACAAAAAGGGAGCTGAATCTGCCATTTAACAGAGAGCTCCCTGCAGACAGTGCCTCCAACTCTGAATATTAAAAATAGTCCCTATGATTACGAAACTAGACACACCAAAGGCTGAAAATAGCATATTTCATCCAGTAAGGCCATGATAGGTAAAAAGGACACAGTTTACACAATATCCTTGCTGCCTTTGCCAGATAATTCAATTGCAGCAATACCTAACACTTCTACACCAAAACGGAACGTTAAACCTTATGTAAGGTTTTAAGCCAGACGGAAAATCAAGCGACAGAATGGAGTGCCCAGGTAAGAATAAATGGGAGACCACTAAATCAGAGCAACAGAACTGAAGTCAGACAGGTTGGAGCAACTCATAAACCATCCTGACATCAGCTGTGTCAGAGTAATTGCTTTCCTCTATATTTACTTTGGTTTGCTCTAAGGATCAGAAACCATGCCCAAGGCACTGAAAATAATCATAGCCTCAGTACAGTGTCTTTCTTCTGTAAATTGTGTGAAGTATATATATATAGCACACACTGCCTACTGAATTATTAGGAAGTATCACTTTCCAGTCACATTAGCAGACACTGTACTTTGTTTTCCTAACATGTTTGTTACAGAGGAAAGCCTGCTCCATCACCCTTGCTCTTCCAGAAGCGGTCCACATAATGTATGATTCTTAAACTTTCATAATTTAACTCACTGTTTAACCATCCAAGAGCTAACAGTTCATATAAACTATCCTACATATTCCTTAACCCCATTTCTTCAACACAGGCAAAAACTGAAGATTGCCTGCTATGATCTGAATGTCACTGGCACTGCATTCGTCAGCAGTCATCTTTACGTCTCAGCTGGTATTTCACAGACTATGTGGGGAAAACCTTCAACATACTGCAGAGACTGCTTGCAGTGTGGTCAGTATTTTCTTCTTCTCAGTTTCTGCTGCCATCGAGGCCATGTGTATGAAGAACAGATGGGGGGTATATCACAAACTCCTTTACCAGATATTCAGTATCAGAATTTTCTCTAAGAATACTAATGTGATTTAAGGCAAAGATATGGTAACTAAAACCTCAAGTAAGCAAATCATCTAAACCCAAAAGGCTCTCGGAAAAAACACAGTGTGTGTGTGGGCACAGTTTTACTACACACTTTTAAACAGGAAAAGAAATTGAAAGAATGTTTTCATTTAAAAAATGAAAGTGGGTTTGCAGTGTTTTATCAACATTTCAATGAGGAAAGAAACACACCTTAGGGTACCTCCAAGACAAACGGTGGCACTTTAACTGGAAGAAAGATGGTTCTTCACACAAAGAATTCACTGTTATTAATGTATTAGCACTGGATTTTCATCTTTTCAAAGCACAATTGTGAAGGCATTTTGTACGTTTGAATTAGAACTTACTTGTAAAACTTTTACCTCTCTGGTGTCCTTTCTTTAATCTCACTTTTTCAAAGTTACAAACACATACCCACGCTGTATCAAGCCTGCTGTGACCTCTGCTGCCCGTGTAACTGCCTGCAAGACTGCTACCACAAGAGCCACAATTAGGCCTCAATGGAAAGGGGTTTGCCAAGGGTACGTGGGGGAGAAAAGGAGGGAAGATTCATTCCTGCTAAGCCATTAGTTCCAAAAGCTTGCTGGAATGAAACGAACGCACAGATCTGCAGTTTCACCAGAAGAAATGAAACCAAAAAGTAGAGTGAGAAACTTTTCTGCGAAACAAACCAGAAAAAAAAAATCAACAGCCAGAGATGAGTTTAGAAAAGTTACAGCACTAGAGTAGCTCTTCAATCTGAGTAAAGCGCTGCTAGTGCACACAAGAGGAAAAAAAAAAGTAACACACCCTTCTTCCATGCTCTGCGTGGTCTGCCCGCACTCCCAACAGTTGATGGTCTTGCAGTTTCTTCTCCTGTGTCTCTCCCACTGGATTGTTCGCTCTCTGTGGAGTCCGCATCTGATGGCAAAACTCTGCCATAAACATTAAAAAAACCAAACAAACCAACATGTAACATAAGTCTGCAAAGGGGCACAGTTCACACAGAATACTGTGGCAAAGTATCTTGTGAAGACAGCTCACATTTTCCTCTGTTCATAAGTAAGTTTGCAATCATAGTTAGATATTCATTGCCATGATGTTACGGTTGTTGCATGTGAAAACTGACCGCAACAGGATTCACATGTGACAAGATTAACAACTAATCTTTCCTTTAAAATACACTTCAAGAAAAAAGTCTGCATTCATAAGCAGCAGTTTACTGTTTAGATTGAAAAGAATTCTATTAGAAATACGAAACCCGTACAGGTGATTAGTCTAATATTCAGACTTGCTAACTTGGTGTGCTCTTGCTAACACTACAAGTCCATGTGAATATTTTCTTGACTAGTTAAACACAAGTCAATTAAAAAATGCTACTTTTACATATTTATCCCACGCAGTTATGAGATTCTTAAAAACATTCTTTACCTACAAATCATTATTCATGATTTTTGTGGGTGATTACAGAAGAATATAAAGGAATACTTCGTTTTTCCCCAACAGAAAATTTCAGTTGTAAAATTATCCATATAGTGCAGAAATAGGAAAAACATAGGGCATGTAGTACCGCCCAGCTGACACCAAAGCCTGTCTTTTCATACGAGATCAGCCTTGTGACAGTGTCTCTAGTGACCATTTTGTCTTGTGAACATTCATATTCTGTTCCTGCAGGGAGTTAATTACTAAAAGCGTGCATGTGTCCGTGCACTAACCTTGTTAAGCGCACGATTTGCCTGGGCTAGGTGGATATCTGAACTAGTTACTGAGGCTCTTGGCCAACCATCAACCTGCCTAGAGCACAGAGACTGAGGTAACTATGCCCAGCCAGACAAGGTCACTGAAAGTTAAACCTGCTCCTTGCAGCAGGCAATGCTCTGGATTCAGCTCCCCTTCTTCTCCTCCCTGAACAACGCACTGATAATTGAACTCCATCTTTCACTCTTTGTTGCAGGACTGTAATACTGTAAGTCACATCCCAATTAAAAATAAAAATAGCAGGGAAAAAAGGAGAAGTGGTTCTCAATGAGCTTACAGATCTGCACCATTGCATCTTTGTCTCTTTCCTGAGGTGGAGACGGTGGGCAGAGCTATCATCTCCATCGCCTTTCTCTCAGCTCAGCAGAGTGTAAGGCTGGAGTTCTGCTCCCAAATCTGCTACTGACTTTCTGTTTCACTTCACTGTGCTTTGTTTTCCTTCATACTCTTTCCTCAGCGTATCTAAATTATCATTAAGCCAATTATAGGAACATAAATAGTGCTGAGTCAACGTCAGTCATTGTTTGTAAGTGCTGATGAATATGCAGTTCTATCCTCTCAAGCCAAAACAACAGGTCCAACTCTCAGCCGGAGCCTAGAGACGCAGTGCTTTCTCAACTTGGCTGTTTCTCTTGTTTGCTGTTTTTTGCAGATACAGAACGTGTACTCACATCATCGCCGTATTTCCTGGCATGCAACATACAGTCCTGACTGCACTGTGATGAACTGAGTTCTGTATTTCCTCACAAAACAGAAAATAGCTAAAAGCAACATAACACACTATGCTATTATTTCACATTTCAACTTCTGCCTCAGGGAATAAATGTTTTAAACCTCAAGATGACATGGGCTTGTCAGCATGTTAGCGAGATGGCGGCAACATCTCCATACTTAAGCCTAAAGGGAGATTTGTCTTAAGGGAGGATGAGAGGGATGAGGGACATTCTCTTTGGAAAACATTTTGGAGTGTTTCAATTTAGATGCTATTAAAAAAAAAAATATATCTTTTTTCCAAATTTGATCAATGATTCATTATTGTCTTCAGGGGACGCATTAAAATGTTGGCTTCTAAAAATTTTTCCTGCTTCATTTTCTGAGTTATTCTAGATTAAATACAGCAACAGCCTCAAGTTTACATTTCTTTCTTGCACTTAAGTGCATGTGAATATATAGATACCTTCCCCTCACTCTGAGTATCATCTCTGTCTTAGGCCATTTTTGAATTTTTTAAAAGAAACACTGGTCCTTCTGATTTGTATTAATTTGTTTTAGCTTATTTAAGCTACATCAAAACAAGTTAGCTAATTTTTCTTCCAGTATTTGCCAGTTTTGCCCACCTTCCACTGTACTACTGGTAGTCTACTACTTGCAAGGCCTATAGGGAGGTAGGAAGACAGGCTCAGCATCTGGGCAGGTGGAAACTGAGCTGTAGCAAGCCCACATCGGGAAGATGAAGCAAGGATCTTAGGATAACTGGGGCTTTAGAGGAAGCACAGAAGCTTGAGCAGACGAGCAAGCTGTGTCACACAGACCTGCAGCTCAGGAATAACGACCCTCCGCTGCTTTCTAAGCTCATTCAGCTCTGCCCTTGGTTGCCTATCTGCCCTGGGGATGCAGAGCTGATGACAAAGCAGTGCAAAACTATGAGAGGGAGGGAGAGGAAGAAGAATTACCAGAAAGTGGAGCGCAGAGGAGCTCTGCAGTGAAGAGCTGTTTGTGACTCATCATAGCACTCCTCTCCTCAGGGCTCCATTTTTTTCCCACCTATTACCTTCCCAATTATCCCTGTTTTTTTTTTTTTTTAAATGCACAGATCCTTCTTTACCGCATAGCTCCTTTACAGTGTCTATCCTACAAACACCATCCTTTCCAGCAAGACACATTAACATCATTTGGTTATTGGAAAAGGTTAGGAAATCACTGCTGAAGGTTGGCAGACACTTCTTCACTTGCACAGCTGTAAATTATCACTCCTTTTCCTGACCAAAGCTGAGAAGAACCAGATGACCACATATAAAAACACTCCTGCATCTTCCCTGAATTTTGGAGATACTGCTTATTTCTGGAAATTCCAACTTATTATACATGTATTGACCACTGTTAATATTACTGAAACCCACTGCTATTCGTCAACGGTTTTCATTTGTTTTTAACCACCCATTGCTTTAGTCGCTAGAGATCACTACAAAGAGAACACATCAGAAAACACACGCTTGGTGTTTCCACTAAACAAGCAATGACTTGACTCCAGCCAACCTAGTAGTGTCTTAAACACCCCTCTTAACTGGGCATACTGCCTTTAAGAGATATATGGACACTTCAGTTCTCACAAAGTTGTACTAATGAGTAGCAAGGCGTAACTCTGACAGCCCACTACAAAACCGAAGTCCCAGAGCTCTGGAACAGTTCTTTCCACTGAAATTGCCCTAAAAATACAGTAATTGCCCTAAAAATACAGTAATCACCAGCTGTTAATAAACCATCATCTATTACAATTTCTTTTTTCTCTGTAAACTGACCTCCCTCTGTGTCGAATAGTCTTTGCAGGCTTTGAGGGAGTCTTGGATCTGGGGCTGGGCACATCTCCATTTTCAGATGAGGTAGTATCCTTAATAGGTCCTGGTAAAGCAGCTGACTCATGGATAATCAGGACATCATCTTTATTGTGCTGGCCCAGATGCTGCTTAGCAAAATCAAAGCCTTTCACACTGGGGGCCTGTAGCTGTGAGAGAAGAACAAAGACAAAAAACAGGAACCGTGAGTGACAATGAGTACAAGGGCTTTAGTTCAGATCTGCAAAAAATGGCCACCACGAGGATGGTCAGGATATGGTAGTCTCAAGGAACGCACATAAGAGCTGCAGGGAAAAGTCATGCCCCCATGATTTTGTCATCTTACTTCAGTATATGATACACAGTTTAAAACTCCAAATCAGCAAATCTAGTTTAAAAAATAGCCTTCTGTTGCTGCTACATCTTTTTCCAGCTGTTTCTTCAGATTTAATCATTGTGTGAGGAGATTTTTGTGTGCCTGTGGGTGCAAAGCCATAGATATCTGTGTAATGACTGAAATGGTTACCACTGCCAGGTCATCTTTCCACTTCTTTCAGTCAAAATGAGTGAAGTGAGTTTAAATAATCTGAATAATGTCACTGCTGATCTTCCTCATTTTGAGCTCCCCAAATCTGCAGGAGGCTGGGAGTGCTTGTACAAACACCTAGTTCTTCTGATGAAAGAGAAACATTCTGCAGATCTGAGCTATACGGCAGCTTGGCAATGACTTTTCAACCAGCGCGGACGCCTCCATAAAAGAACAGAAAAATCTAGTTCTTAGGCATTTCATACTGAACAGACAGAAAAATACATAAAAGGCTTTGGCGTTGAGAGAAATTAGATACTTATCATAGAGATCTTATTAAGGGATTATGGATTCAATGGGTGCCTTGCTTGAGAAAGACACAGAACTGGGCCTTTCATTTTCATAACTGTATTTATAAAAAAGCTAATCTCACCTTGTCAATGACTTGATTCAAACTTAATTTAATCAAGCCTCCAAGTTTCAGTCCCTCCTGCTGATTTTTTTGGGCTTTGGAGTAACCAGAAATTCTGAAGCACTAATTAAGATAAAGCTTTTCTTCAAGTCCTGCTAAATTTTATGTAGTTTGGAAGTTGAAAGTAGAAAGAAATGTTGACAACCCCAGTTTTCAAAGTGCAAGCACACAAACCCACTGCACAGCAGACGTACAAAACCCTCTGTGTGTTCACAGAGCTGATCTCCTGCAAAGTGAAGCATGTGCTGGAGCGCGTTTATGGGTGCGTCAGGTTCCAGATGTTTAAATGAACCCCCTTTCATAAAGCTTGGCATGCCAACATAGTTAACTACAAACAGACTCGTCTGATATCATGCCAAAGATAAGCTTGTCTAAGGAATATTCTGAAACAATCTCTTCAAAATATTTTCTCAGTAAGCAAACATTTTCCAAACGGTTCTTAGAAAGGATATTGTAGTAGAGCAAACTGCCTATTTAGCCCAGTAGATGGCAATAAAAGCTCTCCCGTAAAATCCAACGACTACCTGAACGATCAAGGTTTCGGAGTTCATTTCTCACAAGATGAGTAACATTATTTGAACTGATCTGGAAGTCTTCCACTATACCTCAGTTTTCCTGGGCTTTACAACAGTCCCTTCAATTCAGCATTACGGGTGATTCAATTACTGAATTTATGTAAATGACTGTAACCACCAATTCAGAAAGGCACTGTTGAGCTAGACCAGGTGGATGTGTAACTGTTTCTCCATTTTTCAAATAGACGCATAGTGAACCCTTCCTGAAACCTCCCCCCCTCTAGAGTTGAAACTCTGTCTTTAGCATATTCTTTGCTTAAAAAAAACACCCCAAAACTCCATGCTTTTGTGTTCCCCCACCTCAACCCTAAAATACTTCCGAGGAGGAACTTCTCAATTCTACTGTCAGAATTCTTATGCATTCGAACGCACTTCGATTACTGAAACTCCTTTTAGTTATCCCACCTCCACCTCTGATCTGTTTGACATTATGTCAATTCTCTTTGAAGATATTCCTGTGTATGACACTCTTCCTTTGAACCCCTTCAATGGTTTCCCTTCTTCTAACCTTTTCATACTTGACCCTTGTGCCTATACAGCTCTGCTGCTGATCCCTGATGATCACTTCCTCTGCTTCACCGCATTCCCCTCCCTTGCCTCCAGCCACCTTTGCTTCAAAGATGACGAGAGTCTTCACCATGTGGCAGGCACAACTATTTCACAAAAATATCTGGTGGTGTTCTACCCTTTCCCAAGCACCACTGACTTGACCTGCACAGTTACTACTCCTTTTTGAGTAGTGTGATGGGTGCAGTGGGCAAGGACAACTACAGACAAAACGTTCTAGTAACACTGGAATTACTAATATGGTTATATTAAGATTGCTGCACATCTGAAGCATGCATTTCAATATACCTTAGAGCTAACTCTAGCATACCGGGTTTGTAAACCCTCTGGGGAGTAAAGCAACATGAAAAAATAAAATTGTTAATATTTTAACTTTGAATAGTCTTATTCCTAGCTGCAGTCTAACACAACCTTTTATCTTAGCACAGTTACGGAAACAGATATATTTGTGCGTACATGTACGTACACTGCAGCATATGTATGCACAAATGTTTATCTGCAGACAGACCACACAGAAGCTGAATTAAAAGACTGTTACTATTGCAAAGACAAGCACTCACACTATAAAAATGGCACAGTTAAGATTGTCTGATCACAACCGGATCCTCCCCTGCATACGCACTGCAATAGAGTCTTGAGTTACAAAATTATAAATTCATTTCTTCCATGGAACCCTCTTGCTCTCTCCCACCTTGCTGAATCCTTGGCATAGGCTAGGCCTTCTGCTATTCATCAAAGTTGGGTAGAATATAAGAATCTTATTTGTAGAACCAGGATACCCATCTCATTTCACGGAGAAGCTGGCAAACACATAGCAAAAGAAGGAGAGGATGTAAGAAGAGAAAGGATGTATTTTTACGCACATTTGCAGCTAGGATGGCTGAGACTTTGCCATTGGATTTCATGGACACTTGCTGGCAACAGAGGACTGGCAAGTCTCGGGTATCACCATCCCAGGCCTCAAAAAGCGCTCACCCTAGGCATCACAGAACCTGTGGCACTGTTTTCCTAAACCTGCAGCCAGGTAAACTCCTCAACCGGTCTTACTCCGCCTTGCCAGGCAGAAAAACCAGCCTCCCCATCCTGCCCTCTTGCCCCTCTCTCCCTCTGCCTGCCAGCTGCCAATTCCAGTTTACACAATCCAAGAGCCTGAGGCTCACTGCTCCTTACTGCTTTACCTGGCCTCTTAACAACCTCTTGTGTACAGCAACAGAGAAAACACCCTCTCAGCTTTTACAGTACAGCTCTACAGAGCTTATATACGCAGAGAAGGTGTAATCCTATGAGAATTTAACTGGTAAACCTCTATCATTAAAGTCTCTGTCAATCCCATGCAACCATTTTCCCAAAAGTTTAAAACTTACTCAGAAATGGGCAATTCCCCACAGAATCATCAAAAGCATTTCCCACGCACAAAACCACCTTCTGGTCCTGTTTCCTTTCCTTCCCCACCCTGCATCCCCAAAGGCTAAGCATATGCACTACAGTGTCTCCGAAAAGATTTTTAAAATTTGGGCAGAGAACTGTATTTTCTCTTAACCTTGCTCTTTGAAAGAACAAGCTCTTCTTATTGTCTCAGAGAAAGGTTCAGTATGAAACCGATACTTCAATGGAAAACTTTCACCTGAATGATTCAAATCTTGCAGAGCTCTGTACAACCAAATAACAACATTTCTAGATATCTCCTGCTAAAAAAGCTTAAGCTGGCACTACCAGCTCCAGCCAATACATCAACAGTACAAGAGACAAGAGACTGTATGCATCTGTGTATGTGCGTCTTTGTGCATTTGAATAACACGATAGAAAAATACAATCTGGAAATACACATATACAAAACATGATACATGACTGAACATGAAAAGATGAAATGAAAAGGTCCTAAATGAAAAAACTGATAAAATGACTTATTAAAAATAATATCCATTATCTGACAAATAGAAATACTAATATGATCACTACTGCAGCAACAACGCTGACAGAAACCCACTTCCCTTTCTTCGAAAAAAAACCCCTACACTTCTGATACCTCACCTCTCAGACTACGGCAACCTTCTGATTTTAACTGGGAACTGATACTGACCAAAATGTACATTTTCAGTGAAAAGTGTCTGAAGGACACTGAAACCCAACTCTGCTTTCTGCAAGATGAGATGGTCAGATCACCGAGACTCAGTGGAACGAATGAATAGTGTTGCTCCAGACTGAAGAAGTTTCCTACATTTTCTTAGGAATTTCCGTGTGCCACCTGCCGCATTCTTCCTTTTCTTTAGGTCAAGTTCTATAGTGTAACAGATTGGATGACCTCTGCTCATCTTAGGACTGGTAGTCAGAATACCACGTGTGGATCAGTCACCTGCTGCTCAACCACTACCAAGGAAATAACACCAGCTCTTCTTAAGAGCACATATGTGCTGATACCGCTACCTGTTTAGGTGCTGAAACTGAGCCTCTTTTTATCACCCTGCAGTGCCTTTACCTAAGCTGAACAAAAGCAGTATCAGCAAAGACTTCATGTTTTAAATGTAAGTTGTTAAAGAAGATTTTCATTTGCTTTATCTTTATATATTTGCAAAAGGGAAAAGGTAAAACCTAAATGAGTTTGTCTAACACATTCAGAAGACATTATGTTATTATACAAATGCAGATCCTGCTGAATTCTAAAGGGAAAATGATTTCAAATTGGTAAGTCAAGGCAGTGTTTCAATATTGTTGTTACATACTGAATGAAAAACAAGTATTCGAAGCTCAATCCACAGAAAAATCAAATAATTTCTGCAGAAGCCTAGAAACAAAGTCTGCACCTTGGTCAAGAATTCTTCCATGAAAGCAGCCAATAGTTTCAGTACTGTTTGAGTCACAGAAATGTAACATCGCTGCCAATATATTGTTTTGCTAGATGCAGAGACACACCAGGAATGGCAACAATCTGTTTTCTCAAGAAAGTGAGTACTGCACACACAGGTCAGTGAATAATTTCAGCAGAAAGCAGAAGAGAAGAAATACACTTACTCCGTATTCTTCCTGTAGTTCTTACAAGTGGCATTTGAATTTGGACATAATATGAAGAATAATATATTAAGACATTTTTCTATTGTTTTTCTACCACAGTCTTGCCTTGTTCCTTGTAGAGACACATGCATTGAGCAGATGCTGTTAAAATACATTTCTAAGGAAACAAAGGAGCTAAGCACGATTTCAAAAATAGTAGTCTGGGTTGGTACATAATCTACGAACAGGACAGGCATTCCTGTAAAGAAGTCCTGCTGACTTACGACCTTAGTAACATGCTAGCATGTGAAATGACAGGATAAAGAAACTTTACAGAAAAAAGTATGTTTTCAAGTCTACTAGTTTAAATGCAGAACGGCAACGAGAATTAGCGTTCTTCACAGTAATGGGGGTTGAAGATGTAATTTAAAATCTGATTCAGGCTGGCTTAAAGCTATTAGACATCACAAACTGCCTTCCACAACGTAAGATTCACACACCAAACCCTCCTCCGTACTCCCAGGGCACCATTGCACAGGGTACTGTGAACTCACTGCACTACTCATGATGCCCCAGTAAGGACAACCATTTGCAGCTGCTGGTGTGCTCACTAGCGTCTTCTTAATTTTAACTCGTTTTTTTCACCATGCTTCTACTACCCCTTCCAAGATGTTGCCTACTTCTTCCTCCCATGAGGATCATTCATCCGTCCTGTTTGCAGTGATTGTTCCACGAGATATTTAAAACACCTACCAACAAGTAAGAATTTAGAAGTACGCACGTTCACCTTTCTCAGTCTCATTTGCCTGTTCAGCTCATTCTTCTAATATCATTCCCACCCCTTACGCGCATCAGTATACCCGCTGTATTTTTGTTTACATTGCTGTCCTTACAACCTAAAACCCTCTGGGATCACAGCCAGGGACTGTTTGTGAAGTATGCACACAAATTACACATGTGATTCAATAACAATAATGTGTATCTTACTCAAGACATAAGAAACCTTTGTTGATGAAAAAAGCGTATTAGAAGATCACATAGAAGCAGAGTTCCGTCTCCATAGCCTCCCTCAAAATACTGAAAAAAGATGCATTTGCATTTCTCAAGGTCTTTTCGTGCCATTGACAAATTCCCCTGTGAAATGTGATATGATGCAACCAGCTTGTGGCATAAGCACAAACTCTTTCCCAGCCTACTTTAAAAAAAAAAACCATACTAAGCATCACTTAGAAATGTGCAGAGGGATCCTTCACTGCTGGTGGTTTAGGAAATGTTGTCAAGCACCAAAACAAAAAAGGTCTCTAATTTAAGTATCTTCACTTGATAACCGTGTACATACATAAAAAGAAGTGTATGTGCAATGGCAGTTCACTATATTGCCTCTTAGGTGGGACGTCATCATCCTCCCATCACAGTGGTGTTACAGCCTGTACCCTCTATGGCAAGCCCCATCTCAAAAAGCAGCAGGATTTTGAGATCAGAGGGCCAAAAAAGGGGTTGTATGTACAAAATGCCGCCCATTTTCTCACCACGGACGAAGCACCTCTTCATACAAATCGTGTCTCACATTTGTCATCACAAGAACAATTCTGTCAACTACCGCCACTACTGGGAACAGGTAAAAACAGCTGAGCAAATGTGTCCTTGTGAAGAAGAAACATGCTTATAGTTGCACGGGTTTCTACCATCAAGTTGCAGAAAAGTAGTGCACAGTGTAGCCAGTGCTGGCGGGGAAAACCAGAACAAGATAGCGTACAGCCTCTGGGCCTGCTTCCCTCTGAAACGTCAAAACTGTGCTTTACTGCTCACCGCCATTAAATTGTAAGTAAAGCAGGAATCCCACAAAAAATACCACC
>Ga0065711_1008078_pt1 | contig 25826 bp, 17 predicted proteins | sample Hoacrofraction12_FD_59098 | JGI IMG/M metagenome (GOLD analysis project Ga0065711, IMG submission 59098) | Hoatzin crop microbial communities from Cojedes, Venezuela - Epithelial fraction 12 v2 (version 2) | ecosystem: Host-associated > Birds > Digestive system > Esophagus > Crop | place... | reverse complement strand
GGGGGGGTCACCTCTCCCTCCCTCCCTCCACAGCAACTTTCTCTTCGCCCGTCAAAAGTGGCTTCCACTCTCCTCTCCTCTCCCGCAAAATAACAGCAACCCAACGGCCCCCCGCAGCCCGGACAGCAGCGGGCGGTGCGGGACGGCCGGCGGGGCCAGGTCGCTCAGCACAAACCTCCGCAAGCCCCAACGCCATCCGGGTTTCGGCCCTCCCGGGCACCGCAACCCCTCTCCTCCTGCCCCAGCACCCACCGTCTGCTCACCTCGGGCAGTAAGGTTGGGTAAAATCTCTCCCGCTATTTCCATTTTATTTCTTTTTTTACATTTTCACATAGTTTCCGCAGACGAAGGGAGGGCAGACGGTCCCTCCACGCACCGCGGGAGCTCTGCGGCTGGGGAACCGCACTGGGAGCAAAGCCCGAGCACCCAGTTTGCTGCCCGCTTGTGACCCAGTGTCCGGCGGGACGCGGTGCGGGTTGCCTTCCACCCCAAACTGCTTTCGTGTCGGATAACAAATTTATTAATGGGATTTTTTTCAGGTCACAAAAGTGTGACCCCACCCTCTTATGAATATTTAATGAGGGACTAAGGGCATCTTTTGCAAGACCCTAAATCTGCCAGAAACAGCCCACACGAACCAGAACGCGCCTGCCTCTTCAAGGGGCACACGCGCGCCGGGCAGGTCAGCGCGTCAGGGTCTGCAGGTACCACATGGACGCAAAGCCAAGCAAACCAATACCCGCACACTCCAACACGCTCGATAACCACACAAACCAGTAACGCATGCCACGAGCTGGTAATAACTGTCACCCGCGCTTAATCCTTCCTGTCCTGGACTTCAAAGGAACCTCGAGGAACTCGGGTTGCTTTGGGGAATACGTTACAGAACACGCAGGCTTCCACTTCTCCACAGTTTCTCCTGCGCACCACCTCCTCCTCCGCGCTGCGTTTGCTCAGAGCAGCGCCGTGGCAGCATCCCCAGCCACCGACGCAGCATCGGTAGGAAACGGCTCTGCGCGTTCAGCACGCCCTTACTGCCTCGGCAGCCGAAACGCCGAGGGGCTGCACGCCCGGGCAGTCTTGGCAGACCGGTCACAGGATGCTCCACAGACCCCAGGCTGGAAATCTTCTGACCTGTCTTGTCTTCCCCAGCACAAACTTCTCACCCGCACACGACCCTCAATCCTAGCGAGTCACATCCTCAATTCCCGTTTTCCAACACAGCCCTGTCCAGGCACACGCAGCTCAACGCAAGACCAGTGTCCTCCTTCTGCCCTGATCATGGACCTTTGGACTGCGCCCTGCCTTACCCTACCTATAAAAAAAGGGGACCTCACGAAGCCTCCAATTTTGCTCAAGAAATTTCTCTTCTGAGAAAGAAAAAAGCCTCCCGCAGCAGTGCAAGCACAGGGCTGGGAGCTGTGCACAAAGCACAAGCACAGAAAGCTCCCCCCAGCCTTGGACAAGTCACCTAGACATTTTTGTTGGGGTTTGTTTGTCTTGTTTTGTTTTTTATTAATGTCCATCACATGGAGGATGCCTCACTCTCGGAGAGCGCAGTTTGCAAAATTTCTGGGCCGGCTCTGGAGTTGCCTGCACGCCTCCCACTTCAAAGGCCTCAACATCTCCGTCTCCTCATCCGCGAAACGGGGATAACGCTACTCATTTCGGGAGCTTCTGCAGACCAGTATTTGCAAAACACTTAGAAAACGAAAGGTGCTGTCAAAGCACCGAGCGCTGGCCACAGAACCTGCAAGCCGTATTTTTAAAGCATTTTATACCCTTTCATATAAAAGCTTCATACCTGCAAGCTCAGCCAACATCTGCTGTGGGCTAAAAACTTCGGTCTGTTCCCTCAGTAATGGAGATGGTAGCACTTGTTAAGTAAGGTCACCATGAAATATAATGCTTTTCTAAGCCAGCGAAATATTTTAAAAGACCAAGAAGAACCATAAACTCCCACTTCAATTCCATTCAATTACGGAGAGTCATCACAGACAGAGACAACCGGATCAGACAGGGATGTTTGAAACAGAACACATAAAGTAACAAATAAAAAAATAACTGGGAGTGAGTACGGCAGACTAGGTGGCTATTCGGCACTGTGTGTCCAGAAGATCTGATTCATATTAAGTGGCGGTATCAACACCTAGGTGAAAAAAAATAACCCCTGAGGTATCGTATGGACACTAGGCTCTAAGGTCCAAGTCAGAGGAATAGATCAGGAATTCCGACAAAGATTAATACAGTGGAAGAAATGGTTTTGTTATGCCATTATTTTACACGTACGCTTGATTCACAGATTTCTGCAGGTACCTATCCACGCAGGAGCCACGGACTTGCCTATCAGAAAGCCCCAGCCGCTTGCGGGGCAGGGGAGGAAGAAAGGAAAGACAAGACACCCACATAGTGCAGCCTCCTCTGACCAGAGCTGACCTGCCCCAAATCAGGGAATTTGATGTCTAGTCCCAACGCGGGGCAGTTTCTACCTAAGACAGCAGTTCATCTGTTCCTGCCCTCGGGGTGTTCCCGTGGGCAGGCAGGGCCAAATGGGTGCCCCTTTGCTCTCAGGCAGCAGACGGTGGGCCAAATCCTCGCCCCTTCCCCGAGTTTTGGAGTAATTTGGGTGAATTTGGTGCCGGGGCCGCTGCGGCGCAGAGGAGCCCGCCCGCCCACCGGAGCCAACGCCAAACCTGGCACAGGCGAGGGCCGCATCGTGCTGCCCGGCACCCGGGCTGCAGCCACCGGCCTGTTGGAAAGCAAGCTGCTGTTTGCAGTTCCGAGGGAAAAGCCGTCTCGGATACGACTCCCGCTCCTGCATCCCCAGGCCCATTTTTGTGGGGTTAAATCACATTTTCCTGTTTTGAGAATGCTTCATTTTCCCTCGTTGCTGTTTGAAAGACCTACAAAAACAAACGGGGAAAACAACTGACTAAACAGGAAACGGTGAAACTTCTCACCCGCAAAGCGGCGGAGAAAAGGGACAAAGTAAACATTTTTCTTTTTTTTGGTCATTTTTAATAATCTCAGCTAATGCCCTCATGGTAAAATCTCTCCAGGCAGAACAGTGATTTTTAGGCTGACGGTGTCTCTAGCAAAACAGAACACCACAGCAATTAACATTTCAGGAACGCTGGTGTCCCTGTTGCTGCTCTTTTTTTTTTGATGTGAAACTGTCATTTTCCTTATTGCCCCTGCAAATTCTGCACGAAGCAGGCTCTTTAAATCCCCTCAGTGTTGTACAATGGTTTAAATTTCACTTCATGGCATGCTTTAAATTACCATTCACATCTTCATTTAATGCATCATTTTATAATGCCAGTGTTACTAGTTAATTTATATATACACAGCAGGATGTGTCAACATTCAGGTGAGTTATGAATATGATTGTGCAGGAGTTATGGAAGACATTTCAGCAAAATTATGGTTCCCTCTAAACATAAAAATATTAATAATGAATCAAACATCACAGGTAAACAACAAATTTTATATAATTGCACCCCCCCACGCTTCTAGATAAATAAATAAATAAAAACAGCAACATTTTTGCTCTGCATTCATATTTGATTGATCTTAATAAATTTCCATCTCCTTTCCTAATAAAGTGTAATCTCTTGTTTCCGCCACAAAGTAAAATTTATTAGCACACTCTTCTACCAGCAGGTCTGCATCGCTCACAGCACAGTGTGCAAATTGTTCCAACTATGCTTGGGCATTATTCATAAATTATTTTTCTGCCCCAAAGTACACAATATATTGAAAGGTAATCACCACTAACTGTTCTCTGTTACTTTCCTTAATTATGTGAGATAGCATTTATGTCACGTACGGCAGAGGAAATGCTGCAGTTTCCATTACAACTCCATTTTTTTGCCCTGGGTTGAACCACGGTGTTCACACAGAGAAAGCCTTCTGAGGACAGGAAAGACTGGAGGTGGTACCTGGTCGGAGCTGGCAACACCTCCACTTGAAAAGAACAGCTCCTGCCCACCAAAATCACCTACCGGGCACCACAACAGCGGGGGCTCCGAGAGGCAAAGGAGGTGTTTTGTCCTGATGTTAAAGTTGCCATGGTAAGAAAAAAAACCCTCCACAGAATGAAACGCCAACAAAACAAACGCCAATCGAACACATTTTTGCCCGTTAAGTATTAACCAGCGAACTCCTGGCCACCCCGCACAGCTCATCTCCTGCTCACCGCCTCCGCGCAGGCAGCCCCAGTGCCCCCAGCTCTGCGTTTTGGGGTGGATCCCCCCGCGCCGGGGCTGGTGCGGGTCCAGCTGGTGTGAAACACAGTGTACAGACGCGCTGCCCTCTCCCGGCAACCGCCTTTTGGCGTCAGGAGCCTTAACGCTTCGCCTCGGCTGACACCCACCGCGAAGAACCCCCGTCTAAAAAACCATGCCTACTTCCACAACAACTTCTACACCCCCGCCATGTACACACATATATCGCCACAGATTTAAATTAAAATAAATCGGATTAAATACGGGCCCTATTATGTAGAAACGCCTATCAGTCTGCTACACGGCTTACTCGCGCGCAGCCCAGGAGTGCCAAACTATCTACTCTGGTTCATCTGTGAGAATAACCTGGATCACCGCTGGGCATCTCGCCGGTTTTTACTCACTGTGAGGAACGCATGCTGGCATATTTTCAAGAAAACACCTTCTTAGCAGTAATGGGCCACTGTTCTCATTTCAGTGGTCCCCAAGGGTTCACGATACAGTGTATTTAGCTGGCTCATAGTTCCAAGTTTTCCTCCAACATTCAAAAGCTATTTTTAAAGAAGACGGCCACGGGAAGAGCTTTTGCTCATCTTTAAAGAGGAAAACAGTTAACTTTGTGCATGCAACAAGCCAACTCGAATTACTTCCTAAAGAAGTGTTCAGGCAACAGCCCTCGTGGTTAGGCAGGGGCGCCCAGAAAAGCTGCAGCGCTGCTGCTGCACCGGGAAGGGGTTTGAAAGCGGTGCTGGCATCTCTCTGCTCCTGCTAGAGCGAACGGGTGGCACCACATCTCCAGGAACCAAACGCATCTCCAAAACGCCAAAAGAGCAGCACAACAGTGCGATCTGCAAAGCTGGCAACAATGCTAAAGCCGAGGAGACTTACTGCAGGCAGGAGGACAGAGAGGAGCCCTCCGACATGACCTCTGGTTGCCATATCAGACTTGCAAGGTATAGTTGCTGCAAGGCAGCGCTACACTACCAGGAGGAGCTACGGAAGGTTACCATCCCAGCTTCCCCTGTACATGGATGAAAAGCTTTTTTGGAAGCAGGGCATGGTGAGAGAGGCCCCCTCGCGACCACCCCCCTGTGATGCACATAGGGTGCTTCTCCTCTTCCTCGCTGTCTGCGGGTCAGGATCGTCCCCTCGCTCAGCCCGGCAGGATGGGGGACGGGAGCGGAGGAGAAGCCGGCGGCACGCTGCGGGGCAGGAGACGGCCCAGCTTCGGCACAGCCACCGCTGGCCTTTGGCCATGTCAGTTGTTTTGATGGCGCACGTCTGGTTTCACATGGCAGAGAAACAGCCAGCCGTACAGGCTAAGCAAACACCCCAACACAGGACTTTGCTCTTGGATCCCTCGGGGTCATCCGGCCGGCTCAGAGTCCTTTGTGCAGCACTAAGCAGGGCTCACTGCGTGCTCTGGGGTTTCCCTTTGTGCTTCCACGCCGGCCCTTCACAGCACAATGCTGCGGTCCATCACTTCTTCCCAAATAAATGGGGCCTGAACCCAAGGACAGAGTACTCACCTCCTGCTTCCCAGGCAAAGGGGGCTCCTCTCTGCCAGCAACGGTTATAACCCATGGACGTTTCCTATCCAAATCCGGCTGCCGCTTCTCCCAGTCCTTTTCTCCCCCCTGAGCCATAAGAAAGCAGATGATGTTCAGAGGTATCGGGCCTCCGAGCCAGGAGGGGATGCGGTGGGGCAGCCGGGACCCACTCCTGCGCTGCGCCCGTCATGGCAAAGGGTGAACAAGCAAATAGAGAAATTTGTCTGGGGCCCCTTAAAACAAACCTGTCTTCCCGTATCCCGTGAAATCCCTCAGACTGCCTGAAGACTTGGGGCAGGGCTGCCTGGCTTGGAAAAGCACAAACTCTCTGCGAAGTGTAACAGCAGAGGAACACTACCAAAATCTACCCCTGTGAGTGAAACTCGGACTCATGCTCTGGAAGGAGACGACAATTCCCTGCCGTTAAATGCAGCCACTGCTGGGGTGGATGGTGGCAGCAACCGAGCTCTGGAGGAATTCAGGACACCTGAGGCACCAAATCCCTCACTCCAGTGAAACTGCAGGGTGATTAAGCAGAGAGAATGTAACTATCCAAACTGTAATTTGGCCAGCATAATGGATCTAACACCCCTATTCTTGGGAGGAAAAAAAAAAAGTAAGTACTGTATTTGAAGTTCAAAATCTAATTAACTATTTGAGAAAAAGAATTCTGTTTTCAAAAGAAAATTCCTGACAATATAAAGAGAATTAGTGCCAAAGTTTTTGAAGAACTGCACAAAATGGTATGAAAAACGTATGATATTGTAATAATAGGAATGACTGAATCTGCTCAAGTGTTCCTTATACCTTATAATACAAGAATAAAATACAGTGTAAATCCTTCTATCTACATAAGTTCCCTATACAGAAAAATCTCCTCTTTAATAGGTTTACACCTTTAACATGTATTAGTTTGGAAAAGTCCTAGGGTATAATTACACATCTTGGCTTGGCACATTAATAGCTGTTCCCTTCATTTACTGATTTCTTTTACTGGTCAATTTGCTATTTTACTACGCTGCTCTCACAGCTCGGCTTCACAGCAGCACCCTCTGCCAGCAGACCCTACGCTGGGAAGGGGAGAGGGTCCGAGCTGGCCACGGGCCGCGTGATCCCTTAGGGAGGTGAGCTTTCACACCTTGCTCTCGGCCATCTGCACGTACGATGCTCGCCTGGGATGTGCCATTCGCATTGACCTGTGCCAGCAAGCCGCAGGTCGCAGGCAGAAGGAAGCGGAGCTGCCCTGGCTCCCTGGAAAATCTGTGCAGAAATACGCCCTCGGGCCCAGGAGAAAACAAGTCAAGCAGGGCTTCTTCAGGGCTTCCTGCCACCTTGCCGGTCATGCCTCCCTCCAGGTCGCTGTGGACCACGCATGTGCCCAGCAGAGCCGTGCTTGCTGCTGCACAGGCTCCCAGCCCTGCCGCGCTGCTCCCTCTCACCGTCCCCAAACCCCCTCCACCGCCTCGCATCCCGCAATTCCTCCTTCGCTCTAGGACTTCCCCGCTCTGCCACAAATTCTGCTCTCTGCTCCCCTGGAGCTCTGTCCCCATCGCTCCTCCTCGCCCTCCCTCTCCCCAACTGCTGGAGGAACCTGGAGAGATGCTCAGGTGGGACAAGATGCTCACCTGGCTCCACTGAAGAGCTGGAGAGGACCATCTCCCCACCAGAGAGAAGGGAAACCTTTAATGATCTACCCTACCAGTCCCTGCGGGTTCACTTTGCACCTCTCAGCTCTGGGCTCAAAGGAGAAGCTGGCGTTCGCTAAGCCTCCGTCCAGCTTTTACAGGTTTTTCGACAGTTTAAGAGGGTTTTCTTGTGTTATAGCGGAGCCATTCATTTAATGGCTTTTCAGCACTGCCATCATAAACCAGAACTTTTCAGGTGTTTATTACTCAGCTTTAAAAATTGGCTCTATGCTGAAATTTGGCAAACAAAGTGTCAGCCTAGGAGAAAATTTTATTTTTTGCCAATTTTGTACTCTAAAAAAATGACCCCATTTTGGCCTCCATAAAAATGCAGCTTTTGCTGCCTCTGTGACACTGGTGAAGTAACAAGTCAATATTGTAATATTGCCAGCAGAGCTGCAGTGATTTAATGCCTAAAATTGCTTTGAAGGTGAAGAGTGCTATTGAACTGCTAATTATTAACTATTATTACTGATCCTGCCACACAACAAAGATGCAAACAGAAAACAAAGGGAATATGAAACGTCATTGGAAAAATGAAGCAGAATGAGGGTCCGGCGCTGAACACGGACGAGCTGGAAAACAAGAGTCAGGAGGGCTGGCAGGGTGGGGGCCTCCAGCCGATGGAAGAAGAACGAATGAACTGATATGGAAATATTATTTTTCATTTTCCAGGACGGTATTTCAAACACAAACAAAATACAAGCGATACCGTGTAGGCCTGCTCCATGCCAAAGCTAGCAACGATGCCGGATCGAAATCAGCTCTAAACCAAGCTGAACTGAGGTCAGCAGGGACCTCATATTGCTCAGCCGGAGCCAAAAGAAACGTTGCCATTTATTACACCACGCAGAAGACAGAGCCTTGCAGGCACCGAGGATGGGCGACCTTACCTTGGCAGCCTGGCAGAGACACATTGACATAAAAACGGGCTGGGAATTTCAAAAGGCCCAAAAGATGTCAGCATCCCCCAAGCCTTCGGGATCCTTTCAAACCCCATCTGCACGGGGCCAGCAGCATCCGCACCACACACAGCCCAAAATCTGACCGAGGCTGATCCGACTTGGCTGAGCAGAGGGGAAAGTAAGCTGTCTCCACTCTGAACCTCCCCAGCCGCTCCGCTCTACGACCTTCTCGAGGGACTGTGGCTTCATAGCAGAGTGGTGACAGGGTGAGTAGTTCTTCTTTAGGGGAAAGGGCGAGGACCAGGAGGCGAGCGCGGCCAGGGCACACTTTCATTTGGAAAGTGCCACATCAAAGCAGCCCGGAAAGGTCATCGGGGCTGCCTTCAAACATGGTAAAAAGAAAAAACAATTTATCTTTCTGGAAACTTTCTGCTTATCTAAGTGGCAGCTATTTAAATGCAATTAACAAGCAAATGATTTTAAAATTACAATACATTTAATAAGGCAGCATCACAAACAATTTGCATCTCATTAAAGTGTTTGAAGCTGCAGAGTCAGCCTCCCAAATGGGCTGCACGTCAGGTGGGAAACGCAGACATAGTCAAGAGCCTCTGCGTCGTGCTCTGACACCGGACAGACGCCGGGAGGACGGCAGAACGGAGGGGCTCGGTGGCCCATCGGAGCCCCTGGCCAGGCCAGCCTCGCCGGGAGCTCCAGCCACAGCTCCCGGCACAAGGAAGGATGCCCCGAGCCAAAGCTTTGCTGGAAGTGGGTGTAAAACGAGGAAGGAAGGAAGGAAAAGGGTGGGTGTGTGTGTATATGGGATGGGCACTTTTTAATATACATTCATGAACAAAGAGTTTAAAGAAATTTCAAGCTATTTACTCATCTATATAACTAAACGTTTACAGATTACACTGCCACAAACCTTCCGAGATTGCTGCTGGGTTTGGACACACATGAATTCTCAGGAGCCTCTTGCAGAACAATCCCACACCAAGGCGTGCAGCAGGAAAAGCCTCAGACAAGTAAGAGTTTTAAAAGCTTCTAACTCACTTTCAGCTGTGATTTACTGTGGTGGCTCCATTTAACCTGGAGGATGCAGGAGCACTTCCCAGATCACACACCACTTCCCCACGTGCCTTTGGCTTCCTTTAGACAGCCCCGCTGCCGGACCAAGCCCCGCTGCCTGGCTCACAGCCTAGGATGCAGGCTTTGCTAGGCACAGCTTTACAGGGGTACCCTGGTGGGTAAGGGCTGCTGGATTTTTCCATCAGCGTAAGCTCTCACCAGACCAGACCCTTCTGCTGTAGCCCATGGAGCGGAGCGATCTGGTAGGAGGCTGGTGGGAAGCTGTCGCCGGTGGGAGGGAAGGAATATACACAGTGGCTCTACAGGTGACGCATTAACAAATTCCTAGATGAGTGAGGAATGCAGCTAAACAGCCTTAATTTCAATTACCTGAAGGCTTGAAGGCGAGGACATCCATGAGAGAGGACTTCCCCGAGTAAGTCACTTTTCACAATCAGCCTCAAGAGCTGGCACCGTCAGCCAACTACAGCGACTCACGCACCAACCACACCTTTAATCCAACAGCTTGCTCCAAAGTACTGCACGAACTCAAAAGGCACAAACAATACTTTCTCTAAAGTTCAGCGCAAGTTCCAATACCACCTTTCACTTTCTGTGCCTAAAACTCCACCGGCTCTGGAGCTGCGCGTGACAGTTGTTTAACGCTGCGCAGCACAGTTATATACAACACTGGCAGGAGAGAGCGAGAAAATAGTTTACAATTGAATCTGCAGAGGAAATTTGGGTAAGTTGAATGTAATTATCCATTTGGAAGCTGGCCAAGGGCTGGGACTACTCAAAACCAGGAGGGAAGCTGTGAGAAGCGACCGGTTTTGCTCGTCCTTTTGCAAGGCAGCACCTCCGAGCCGCCCCGCGGGCTCTCGCTCGGTGCTCTTCAGCGGGGAGAGCGGGGCCAAGCCCATCACCCGTGCTGCTCCCGCCGAGGAGGCTGTGCTGGCATCCCAGGGTCCCGTCCCGCTGCTGCGAGCCCTGTCACAGCGATAGGGAGGCACTCCTGCCCCGCGGCGCCTCGGCCAAGGCGGGGGCAGCTCCAGCCCAGTGGAAAAAAAAAAAAGGGAGATGGAAAAAGTGACTAATAATAAATAAAAAACACCGGTAGAAGCAAACCGGTCATCGTTTTGCCAAGTGATGTGCACGTAACCGGCTGCTCTGGGCGCGGCTCACTGGAGAAGCCCCGGAGCCCTCCGGGTGGTTCCTGGGTCTCTCCGTCCCGGTGCCGTCACTGCTAGCGTGCGTCACCCCAAAGCTTCCTGCCCAGAGATGCCACCGACTATCGACACCGGCCTCGCGCGCTTCTTTTTCAGACCTGTGGTTTTAAAGTTTGTCAAAACAGGATACTATTTAAACTTAAAATGTTATGATTTAAACACAGACAAAATAGTTCTTGCTTTTTTAGCAGCCAGACATCAGGCTTTCCTCATGTACACACCGTTTGGGTTTTTTCTGAAGGCCTTTGTCCGTGTTTGCCAGCACGCTATCTCTGCGAACCTGGATGCGAAGACAAGTGCTGAAGCAAAACAACAATCACTTTCTATGAATTACTGAACATGTGTAATTCATTTATCTGTAATATTGTGCTAAACTCAGCTCCAATTAAACAAACGAAAACACCTGCTTAGCACACATAGATCTTTCCATACCTCAGGGGAAGACACATCAGTGTGCTCTGTAGTACAATCTGGCTCAGAAGCCTACACTAACAATGCAAAGCTGGGAGGGTTTCTTTTTTTTTTTTTTTAACTGCTCATATGCAAGAAGATATAAAAAACACAGACAGGGAGATTTTGGGGGAGAAGTATTTGGTTTTAATATTTCTATCGTTAGCACGTGCAGTTCCATAACATTTAACTGCTCATGGGGGGTTTCTCATGGGCACTCGGACCCGAGGGCATGCATCACTCCAGAGAAAAAGGTGGGATAAGGAAAACTTTAAAACACAGACCTCATGATATTGTAAAATTACCCATGAGACCTCGTGCTCACAAATCTGTCGAGCCAGGGGAGAGGACGTTTCCTTCTCTTCTGCTTACGGACCACGGGCATCCACCGGCACTGGGGGACGTCCCTGCTGTCCCCCCATATTAACGGGCTGGCAGCGCATCGCAGTAACACACAAACCGGGGGCACCCCAACCCGCCCACCATGGGGCTGAGACCGCTCTAGGCACCCCAGATGACCAAGCAGCGGCAAACGAGACACAGCTTCATCTCACACACGTTTTGAACCTACTCAGGGGTGTCCCTCTAGGGGTGCCTCAGAAAGGGGGGTGCCCCGGGTGTCCCCCTGCCCAGGGCTGGTTTGGGAGCCCCGGGTGCTCTGCTCGGTGCAGCAGCCACCATCAGGAGAGCCTGCAGCCTGCCAGATCCCCTACACTTTAACTCATTTCCTATTCTTTACTCAACCGCCTGCAGACAATAAGCTGTCAATCAGATCCCCACAAGAACATTTACAATTATCTTCCCTCTCCTGCACCTCAGCATGGCCCCGTACGAATAGCTCCATCCTAAACTGTTCGCACATGAGCCATTTGCAACTCCTCTATTGCCGTAACTGCCCTGACTTGAGAGGCGTGTTAGGAAATTGAATTTCCCCGTGTTTTGAAACAGAAGTACTTTGGTGGCGAAGCACAGAAGCAAAAGAACGGGCCTCCTACAGGTGTGAGGCAAAAGCAACCAGGAATGGAAAAACTGCCCCAGGAATTATTATAGCATCCTGTGCAAGGAGTAAGGCTGTTTGCCGCTTTTTTTTTTTTTTAGTTTGCTTTTCCCAGCAAAATCAAAGTTACAAACTGAAAGCGGGTTTTTTTATTTCTGTTTTGTTTTTCTTTCCTTTTTTATTTTTTTAAGACAGGGTGGTCCCCTCTGCTCACTCCTGCAGAATTAGCAACGAAACACCACCACGGTTTTCTTCCAGCTGGCTCTGCTGCTCTGATGTGTCCACTGCCCGGCTCTCCCAGAAGAAACGGGTTTGTTTTTCTTCTGGGTAGACACAGCTGAGTGAAGGACTCAAAAGAAGCACACTTTCCAAGCAACAAGCCCAAGTAAAAAATAACAGTGATGGAAGTCATAAACATACCTTCCCTTGTAGTGCCAGTTGCGGACAACATGGTTTAAAAATATCTCAACTGTGTTCTGCATTATATTAATGCTCCTGTTCCTGACAGAAACCCCCCAATGCTTTGGGGGCACTTCCCAAACACTGCAGCCTGCGAGCCTGGCCAGGGCAGGTCCTTGGGTCCATTCCTAATAGCACCAAAATCATTGCCATCTCCAAATTAGGGTGAAATCAGTACAGCCATCATTCACCACACTGGGACTTTACTGATTTTCTGCTCACCTGTCTGCTCCAGGGCCAGCACGGCTAACGGCGAGGAGGTATTCACTCTCCTATGAACTGATTTGGGCAGCATCTTTGACGGCTGTCAAACAGACAGGTAACTATTGCCATTATGGCTTTTTTCCTCCTATTCTTAATTCTTGCTCAGAATATTTCTACAACCTTTTCTGATGAAAAATAACCTATCTGATATTTCTCCTTGCCTTTAAAATGTTTATCCTGCTCCGAATCTGCGAGGTGTGATATCATCAAGGAAGGTCAGGTTTCAGCGAACCTAATGGCTCCACTGTGTGCTCCCTCCACTCTGAGAAGACGAACAACAGTCCCTCAAGTGTTGCTGCTGGTGGCACAGCAGAGATTCATGAGACGGAGGGTTAGAAATCTGAAATTAAAATAAACTGCTTAAAACCTGCAGAGACAGAGAGAGATGCAGGAGACCAAATATAATGGGACAATCTCTTAACCCAATCAACAAAGTGCTCATTGTTCCAGTTTAAGACAAGTAACGTAGCAATAAGTATTGAGCAAAGGAAGTTAACCTGTATCCACAACCTCTGAATAAACACAAAAGTTCAAAGTAAAATCAATGCAAGGCCTTTGGCTCTTGCCAGCTTGTGCTTTACTCCTTCTTGCTTGGCCTTGTTTTTACTTTTGGGGATTTTCTTTGCCTTCTCTCCTGTTATTCCCACTTTCCTGTATAAACTCCTTATCAGACAGTTAAAGGACAAACAGAAGGAACCGCCAAGTGCATAATTAAACAACGCAAACGACAGCTTGGCTGTGTGCTGCAAATGCACCTGGGTGCAGGTAACTGGGAAGCAAAGGGCTGAGCACGACGCTGACCCAGAGCCCCCGTGGAGCCGGGCCAGCCCCCACCTCCTTCCTCACCCCTTCTCCTGACGCGCCACCAGACACAACCCTGCAGACCTCTTTAACCATCAAATCCAGTTTGATGCTTACCCTATAGGATAGCGTAGACAGCATTTGGCATCTGGGGAAGACACAGGCATGTTCACCTCTGCTATAAAAGTCTGAGCATTCAGCCCTTGATCTGAGTATAAATAAATGCTTTGGTTAGTTCTTATTTTTCCTGAAGTGGTTTATCCACTCCCGTGCCAACACCTCAGCCAGTAATACAGGTTTTCACAGCGAGTATTAATTCTGACTTCACTTTTAAATCACATTTTCTTCATTTGAGCATTATTATATTCCACAGAACCAGGCGTGAGCATCATGCAAAAGGCATTCTGGTCCACGGTTGTGAATACAGCTGTGTAGGCAGAGGAATATTTGTTTTCCAAGTAATTTGTGCACATTCACAAAATTACAGCTGTCTGCAGTTTTCCTGAAATATCTGCCCTGCTGTTTACAAGCCATAAAATATAATCTGTCTTTCATAGGGTTCCAATTGGTAAATTTGGAAAAATATATATCTATGTGCATTTCTTTTTTTTAACACTCAGATTGGCTGCTCCCCATTACATACTGGCTGTTCTGCCTGTACAACACCAGCACGAACTTGAGGAGCCGCTGTCCTGAGACAACGGTGGGCAAATCTTAGGGAGAGCCAGACGGGCCCTTCTTACAGACCACTCATCAAGTTGCACCTCACTCTTACCCCATAGTAACCACGCTGTGAAGAAGATCACATGAAATGGAGGCCTAGGATCCAACCCAGCTTCGGGCGACTGGTTGCCACCTCGACCCAAACAGAGCTCATGTTGGGATGGAGCTGGGAGGTTCATCAATTAACAACACAGCCAGTGACAACGGGGACAGATCATCAACAAACAGGTCTTTTAGCACCTATTCTTGAAAGCGAAAACAACATCATTAAAATTACTAAATCTGCCCTGTGGCCATGAACCAACGGGCTAGGCTGGCAGTTGGCATCTCCCAACAAGTTTGCTTCGGTCGTTTATCCAAGCTATGAAAGAGTTAGCCAAAGCACTTCTACCGATTTTTAGGGGTTTTTTTTCCAATGAAAGATTGGAAATTTGTCACAAGTGTTTCTGATTTTTGCCTTTGGCTTTGTGACTGTATAGATAACAAAAGGGTTTCTTCCAAAAGTTGTCTGAATGCACAAAACACCATTCCCTAGGACAACAAAATCCTTGGGATAGAAATTTTCCACAGCAAATGTGGAAACGTGCACTGTACCTGCACAACACAGACTGACCCTGCTCAAAGCCCGGGACGCAAACCATGAGTAACTCTCGGGCCCAAAGTCTTGATGAGCAGCGAAGCACACAAAAATCAACATCCTACCAAGAAATCGCAGCAGATGCGATCGCTACCGTTGGGCAAACCAGAACTGATTGCCTTGGTGCTACTGGAGTGGCTTTGGCATAAAACTCATTTGAAAGAAAAATCAGAGGTAGGAAGCTACACCCATCTCAGTGGGACCCCTCGACTCCAGTGTACTTCCCCGACGGCTGTCACTTAAACCCAGGATAAATCCAGCCCAAGCTGCTTAACCCCCACGCTGCAGCCCTTCCAAGAGGTGCACGTGGCTGCACAGATGTGTCACAAGAGGCTCAGCATTGAGATGTGCCACACAGGTCAATAGCTTAAAACATGGCAACATATTCTTTGAATCTGTACTGCTTAAAAAATGCCAAAGTCATGGAAGTGGCAAGAAAGCCTTGAGATTTGATAATCACACTTACTGCTTTGAACACCCTCAATCCGTGTGCTCCACCACATTGCGTACTCAATGCACGCTGACGCATGGCACGAGCTACGGAGCTGCGACACAACTCCCGTGACATAATGCGACGGAGGACAGTTTTCCGGGGGGCAAATGGCACGGAGGTATGGCATCGGTGACCTCGGTGGCTCCGGCACAGGCACTGCTGCCTCCTGGCACTGAGAGGAGGCGGCGGGTGCTGCTCTCTGACACCCGTTGCTACCCAAGCTCCTCCCATCATCTTCCCACCTCGCTTCAAAGACAATTTCAGAACTTCTTCAGTGAGACACGCTAAACCCAGGATGTAGATTTTCCAATTAGTCTCTGTTTAAACATCTGTTGGTAGACTGCATTTAACATTAGTTATTTGAGCAAAGCGCAATTTGATTAGGCTGTCTGAAATGGAGCCAAAGTCTGCAAAATAATAGCTCAATTAAATTTTGTTTTGCTTTCATTTGTCTTTTACTTTCCTGAGTGTGATACAGTTGCATATAATCAAGTAAACTAATTCCTTTCAAAATGAGAGATTTCAGTGCCTTTTCCATCTCCTCTCAAAGTTTATTTAATAATCTATTCCATCTCCTCCATGCTTCATCGAACTTCATCCTGACACAAAGTATATTTCTTTCTTGTGCCTTCAATCTACTTTAATTTTCCAGTCTTTCAATGTCTTGAGATTATACAGCATTAATGTCACACCTTCAATAGATTAGTAATTTATAAAAGGCAGATTACACTTATCAAGAAAATAAAAAACATTTCAGCAACCCAACAGCCCTTCCTTTGCACATACCACAAAGTATTTTGCCAACCTGACGACACAGCTGTAAAACTGTCAGGCTCCGACGCCACATCCGAGTGGCATTTCCAGTTGCTTCCCTGGGTTTAGATTCTCCTTCTTCTGTTCTGTTGCACTTGTTGCCCTGAAACTTCAATATTAGCTCTAGAGATTTAAACACATGAGGCAAACAGCTGCTCTCCTCCACTCCAGCAAGCTATATCAAAATGTCTTCTCTCTTTCTCTCCTGCTTTTTTTCCCCTTTCTTTTTAAACAACTTGCTGTAACTCAAGTATTTCTGGCAAAGCTGACGGTTTTAGGGCAGAAATCTGCTCGGCGATCGTTGCTGCAGATTCCTCCAGTGCACGCTGCTCTCGGTCGGTGCACGAGGAACACCAGAGCTTCCCCACGCTGGCTAAAGAAACTTTGCTTTAAGGAACAAAAAAAAAACAAACCCAACTCCCAGTAACTTAGCTGCTATGTAGATGTGTATATGATTTAAATTTCAGCATCAACCATTTAAATATTAACTTCCTTCACACTTCTGTTAAAAGAAAATAAAAAAGCCTGCATTCTTTGAGAGCAGAGATTTCTTTTATCCCAGGAGATTTTTGATACATAGTACTTCTTCTTTAGTGTTTTTTTAACATATTTGTTGCAAAGTGTGAACACAAAGGGACAAGCTGAAATAGGTATCTGGCAGGCTCTTCCCCAGCACACTGCTGAATGCCTCGAGTACTACTGCAGTTGTTAAAAATCTGTTATTTTGATGCAGAAAGGCCAGGGACTTCTCCAGCGCCGGTGCAGCTCTGCCCTGCCCTGCCACGGGCAGTGCTTTCAACTACTCCTGCGATACAATAGCCTTAAAAACCAGAGGCAGCTACAGTCCGTGGAAGTTCAACACGGGATACGTCCTATTGAAAATGTAGAGAGCTACTAAATATGACAACCATCTGATGTATGAAAATTATTCACAACCAAAAACAGACAGTCTGGAAATAGCTGGGATGACTTCATTTAGACAGAATTACCCAAATCTGTTTCTAATATACACAGTACACATAATAAATTTTTACAATATGACAAGGAAAACAAACTTCATAAAAGTTCCTGATCTTTTGTTACACAAGCAAGCTATAGCCATGATATGTTTATAATATTTTACCCATGATATCACAGCTAAGTAACAAAAGCTACGGAACACAAAAACCAGTTACTAGGTATGACTTCACCTCGTGACTCCCGTAACGACACCGCTGCGCCCGTCGCCCCGGCGTACCACCTGCCCCAGCCCACGGCCCCCGCTCGGCAGGGGCTCGCCGTGCCGCTTTGGACTGTTTCCTTTTCTCCCTCTCCCAGACACCCTTTGGCTTGGGAAGCCGCGGATCTCTCCGATGAGAGTTTGTTTTTTTCCAGCGACACCAGGACTCATCTGAACGGTAAGAGATTTTTAGCCTGTTTCCTTCACTCCTGGTTATTTGACAAGTGCTTGAAAACCCTGTTATAAACAATCTCTGTAGGAAAACAGATGATGTCTTACGATCACAGAAGGTAATTTTTTCAAGAACCCAACTTTTTGAGCGTTTCCCAGATGCACCGCGTCAATCTTCCTGCGTTTGACTCTCTCAGCTGGTTTTCCAGCCCGGGCGTTTCGCCAGGCGGGCCGGACTGCCCCTCATTGTCACTTCTGTTCGATGGCACTTGCACCCACTGCTGTTATTCCAGGCTTCAGGAAATTTTCTAACCACTGGACGGGCTCCAGCGCCGCGCACTAATAAGTTGCAGATTGCAGCGCTCGAAGTGTGTGTGTGCACGCGTGTGTCAGATCAGGGCCACGGTTTGCAAGGGGGGGGCCGGGGGGGAAACAGTAGTTCAAAATGCTGCCTACTCAAATTGACAGAAAAGTGACCCCTGCACTTCATCAGAAATTCCTGCAGACTGACAAAATAAAGGAGTTTGCTTTTATCACACACAGTAAGACTCAGATGGAAAAAAGGAAACACTACATCACTCGACCTTAGGTTGCCCCCTTTTCAACCGCAGATGAATATTATGTATAAAAATTGTAAATCAATTTGAGATGTATTAAAGGAGATTCTCTTTTTCTGTATTAAAGGTAATACCTTTTAATCTCTAGATTTATTTTGTGATGTCAAATAAATGAGAAAGACTTAAATTCCGTAACTGAATTTTGTTACTCTTAAGTCTATTTAGCATCTCTGCATGGTGTTCACATAATTTCCGACACTTTGCTTGCATCAGGAAATAATGAGCAAGCACCACTTACCCAACACTGAGTCACAAATATTTGCCTACATTAACAGAGCATTAAAAGCCATTTTAAACAACTTAAGGAAATTGTGCTAGCCTTTGAACTGTGATTCACTACTACGAGAAATTAAGAAACTTTTCCTCTTCTGAAGGCAAAACTCAACTGCCGCAACCTCCTTGTAACATCCTAGAGCAGACTTTCCTCTTACAGATCCCCACACAATGGATTTCTTTGCTTAATGAAACTACTTCTGAAATTTTCCTCCACTCAGTGTTGGGTACTTTGAAATTTCCATCTTTTCACATCCTTGAACTCTCATCAACGTTTTTTTTCCAGACTGTGTCAATAAAATTGATTACTTGCAGTTCCGAACTCTGTTCTGCACATGGAAATAAAACAATTTGTTTTAAAGTATTTTCTGAAGAAAGCAGAACTTGGCAATCATATCTACAAGATCAAAAAAAAAAAAAAGAGAGAGAAAAAAGGGACAAACCAACCAAGCAAGCCTTCCCCACAAAAAGCAAAACAAAAAGAAACCTCTCCAGCAATACAAAAGAGAAGCAAGGTCCTGATTTTATCATGGCAGCAACGGGCTAAATTCCTGGCGTACACCTCATCAACCCCACCGTTGTTCTCCAGATTGATGTATCTCCCTGTCGGATACGAACGATCTTTTCGGATCATTAATATGTTCATTAATTTGTTATCAATTCTAGCTCGCTGTACTTAAACCACTCTGTACCGTGGCCCGAGAGTGCCTCGGCAGCGCTGGTGTAATCACACACGTCGGGACCCCTGAGTACCCGGCTGTCGAGACGCCTCACACCTACAACCGATCTGTTGCTTGTACAAGTTTAATCTCGGTATTAAGGAGCTGATTGTGGAACCATGTCGCTCTAACATCTCCAACCCAGCTGCACATCACATAAACCGCTAGCGGAGGGGCAGTCTCCCATCAGCCCTAGCAGCGGTGCATACCTTTAACTCCCTAATCTGCAATACTACAAAATACCGCTCTCATTTCTTCCCCAGCACAAGTGGACTACCAGCAAGGGTCCAACAGTGTTATTCCTAATTACCTTTTTTTCACTCTTGATCCTGTGGCGCTCATAATTAGTTACCTGGGGCTGCAATCCAATTTGAAGTGATGACAAGAAAGTGATCCATGAAAAAGTAATAAGTTAAATCCAATTTCAGCCTTCCTCTAATTAAATGCACATGGAACTAATGACTCAAACCCTACCATTTCAGTGATAATGGTAATTAGCGAGGTGGGAGTCACTCTCTTTTTTCAACACTGTAGGTGTAAACCACAAGGTAAAATGGCAGGAGCACTCTTAATTACATGTGTCATTTTGTCAGCAATTTACACATTTCTGACCAGCCAGGAAGGTTTCATTTGTTTTCCCCTTCCCCGAGGTGGGTTACACACGGCCGGACTCGGGCACGGCCAGCCCCACGGCTCCGCTCCCAACCTGGCCAGAAATCACAGTTTTTTAACAAACCACGCTCTAAACGTTTCACGTCAAAGCAGAAAACCTGCTCGGAAATTACACTTGGGGTGCTCTAACAAGCCACAGGGCTGGAAATGAGGGATCCTGGCTGCTACTTCCCATCTTGCCCTTCAGGACTGACTTCTTTCTAAACTGGCAGGTGCCAAACCCCCAGACACCCCGTGGGGAGCCAGGGACCTGAACGCCACTGCAGATCTGCAGCTCTCGGACCTCGGGCGAGTCACTTCGTGTCTCTCTGCCAGGGTAAAATGAGAATAATCATGTTTGCTGACAGTACCTCACACTGCCAGCTCTCCCAATACATTGGTATTTTCCTAGAAGCCACGGTTTTTTGGAATCATGTAATTACAGGACAATCATAGACTCCTTTCAAGAAGGAAAGGAGTTTGTCACCTTTCTGCTCAGACTGAAAAGCTGGAAAATCTGAATACTAAAGGCTTTAAAAAAATATAAGAGAGCAGCAAAAAAAGGCCCACAGGTTTCACTGAAAAAAACCCTTAGTATCCAAATTTTTAAGCTGATTATGTAATTTTGAGGACCTGACTCAGATTTTGTTCTGTTTGTGGGGTGGATGCTAGCTGCACTTCATCGGCACATTCCACGAACTGACTAACACCTATAACTGGCCTTAGGGATGAAAAATAAAAGAGCTATGGGGCTTTTGGTAGAACCAGCAAAACTCAACTTCGCTTTATTTCCAAAGTCAAAAATACACAATGAAAGATTCAAGTGAAATTTTTTATAGGTAAACTATTGAAACTCTGCAGAAGTGAAATCTCAACCCAACCAGAGTTGGTGGCAAATTCCCACTGGCTTGACTGAGGCCAAATTCAACTCAGCTCCTGTGTTTAAGAGTGAAACAGAGATACTCATACAAATAGAACAAATACACTTTCAAATTTATTTCCCCATCCAAATTAGCTGCCGAGACATCATTTCTCTACCAGTTGCTAAAATTACCACTATGTAAAAAGGGTACACTGCGTGTAAAAACTGAGGCTACGTAACCTGGTGCTCATGTGCTCCAAGCAAAACAGAGAATACCCTTCCCTTCACCTTTCAGTGTTCATTAAGCTGTTGAGCTAACAATTTCTGATTTCATAAAAAACAATAATAATTGCCCCCAAACTCAAGCGACAGTTTTGGTTTTTTTTTTTCCTCTTGCCCTCTTCTATTTCTCAACATACTGGAAAAAAATATTAAGATAACACAGCATGCAAATTAAATTCTACAAAAGCCCAGCCAAAAGGCTGCTTTAAAAAGCCGCGGTATGCAAAGGCGAGGACAGCTCTGTCCTCTCAGCCTCTCCCAGTCTCACCCCAAAAATCTAAACCAAACCCAAATTCTTTTCTTGGCCGTGACTTAAAAGGAAGATTTATCTTCTGTTTTGTCAACTGAAAACAAAAGTTTCCAACTCCGTAATTTCATTATTTCGTTTCTCTAAACACAGGCAGGTTAACTATCATACAACAAATCTCATTTAATCACATAAAAAAGTCAAGTGATGGGTTTCACTTGCAAGATACTGACTTGGACGTCCTAAATCTGTTTTCAGTCCAGTATCCAACTTTCAGCTCAGTGCAACACACAACATTTACGTCTTTAAAAAAAATTGTATTTTTAGTATTGCCAAAACACACATGCACTTTTACTTTCTTGGGAGAAAATGTGTCTCTTGATTTGTTTCCAATCTGTGTGCTCTTGCCAGCAACTAAAATGCCTGAAGAACCAAAATGAATAATCGTTAAGAGCATCAGCAATTAAAGCTGCAAATTTTAATCAATATATCTATTAATACAAAGATATATTTATCTTGGCCAGGAAAAATGTGCACATTTTCAAAATCCTAAGCACACCTGGCCTGTTAAATTATTTGTTTCACAGACTCAAGGAAATCCAGTGTCTATGGCAAATATATTATCAAACATGCTTTCATTTTTTTCACTTCCAGTAATTTTTGTGGGGCTGGTATTTTTTATATTCTTTTCCCAACCGCTGGTTACTAAATCCATTCCTTAACTTTCAATTTTCTTTTGTTTGTGTCATCAGGCTGTGAAACTGGGGGTCACTGCCAAATATAAAGCACGGCAGTGTGAGATAGGCTCAAAATATGAGTCACCGTGTATTTGGAGATTTATTTTTTTTCAGCTATCAGCAGAGCACATCTTCACTCTTGTCTCCAAGTTCTTATACACGAAATATCTCAAAATTCGCTAAAAGCAGGTCTCCAGGTAGAGTTATCAAGGTCAAGAGATCCCAAAGAAGACCGCTGGAGCCCACTGTCATGTAAGCGCTATTGAAGACACCGTGCCCCAGTGCGGCCACGGGATGCCGGGATGTATTTAAGTACCGTAGCTATTTGGTCAGTGAATAAAGAAGGAACATAGGAAATTATCCACGAGGTGGTAACAGCTTAGCTACACAGCGCATACTAGATTAATTTTCCGCATCTGTTTGTGGTGGTGGGGTTTACATGACAAAGCCTGCCAGCCAGCATTAAAGTGCCGAGCCCAGGACGGAGGGAGCTCTTCCAGACCTACGTGGGACCACGCCAGCCTCCCCTCCCGGGGCAGGCAGGACCACAGAGCATCTTACGAGGAGAACCAGCACCCCGGGCAAACGACCTCCTTTCCCCTCCGCTGTTTCATGCCAACACAACTCCCCAACATTCACGTTAGGAACTTTTCGCCAGTGCCCTTGCCAGGCTCAGCAGAGGTAAGCGATGCCTACGGTACTCTTGTTATGCACAAAGTCTATTTGTTGCCAAAAAAAAAAACAGGTAACTGCTAACCGCTGTGGCTACATAATGAGACATCTATATTTATAAACTAAGTGCAAAGATGACTCGGTTCATTATTTAAGCAAACTTCTGAAAAACGGGCACATTTCCACCACCCTCGACATCTATTCTCCGTACTGTCAGCAACGGGCATTGCCTCGTCAGCGCGGCGCCATCCGACTTCAGGGGCTGTGAGTGCTCGCGTGGGCGCAGTTTTACTCAAAAACTCTACCCCCAACGCCACCATTTCCTTTCAGCAACAGATACTCATTGCAGGGATGCACTCAGGGTCTGTTACATTCAAGAGGACTTCTAGTATGTCTAAGACCGCAAAAGCATCAGGAGTGAAGAGGGAAAAAAAACCCAAAACTGGGCAGTCATTTGAATCGGTGAGTGACAGGCTGGGCCAGCTCTCTGTATACATTAATAAATTAGAATTTTAATTGTGTCTCTGACTGCAGGAGCTGCTCCAGTACTTTAATACGCACCAACAATTGGCTATGTTATGGAATCCGCGATGTGGCCTTCACTGTTGACCTCTGCAACACAATTCCCAGTCTGACTACGGAAACTGTTTGGTTTGATCCTTTCAACTTATTTGAATCCTGACAAATAAGCTCACAGCTGAAAGGTCAACACAGTCATATTTCATCCTCTGGAGCTATTCTTAAGACATCTGCACAACAAAGCACTTCTTTTAGTACCTGACACTGGACCTAGCCAGCACAATCTCTCATTAAAAATGTCCCCAGTGGAAGAGTCTATTAAAAGGCATATGGATCAGCTACGGATTTACCAAATAAAATATTTTTGAAAGCATTAACGTAACGCTTTGGATTACGGCGCTCTGCGCTGCCAGTAAAACGTATATTTGCCCAATGACAAAATGCTTCATACTTTCCAAAAGAATAATAGCTCGGCTATAAAGTGCGAGGTGTTGTCCAGCAGCCTGAGCACAGGGGTGGGAGCCAGGAACTCATGAATCTTAATCCTACCTCTAAAACCAATTCCCTCTGTGATCCTAAGCAAGTCACTTAACCTGCTTCCCTCAGTTTCCCAGTCCAGAACTGGGATAATGCTACTCACTTATCAGACTTTCCTTCTGGGGCTGTTTTGGAGATTAGTATTTGCAAAATGCTTTGAAGATGAAATCACTACACAAAAGCTAGAAGTTGTCCACGCTGGGCCAAGGGCTGCAGTTAATAGTTATTCCTCGCTCAGGCAAAACTCCCCTTGAAGTCAGGCAGCTTCATTTCGGTTATAGCCGCAGGATTGGGTCCTCTCACTTTACTGTCAGGGCCTTTGGTGAGGTTGGCTTTACCTTCCATATTCTACTACATATTTAAAGAGTCTAGGATCCGTATTTTTGGAGGAAAATAATCTGAAGCACATATAAAAGGCAAGAGAAGCAGCAATGCTGTCAGGGAACTCATGGTGATAGTATATCAAACTAAAAAAAAAAAATTAGAAAGAGCAAAACAGACATGAGTTTGACAACGTGCTATGACAACAAGTGGAAAAAGAAAAAAAAAACCCGGAAAGAATTTGGGGCTACAGAGGCTGAAGCATCAGATATAGAAGAGTGAGATAAGATAAATGTCCNAGCNNCTTTGTGCAACTGCAGCTGAACTGCTGTACTCAGTAACTTCTTCTCAAAAATACAGTGACATGCTGCAACTGCAAAGGAGCAATAATAAAACCAATAGCCAGCTGCAAACCAGCAAAGTGGTCAAGGGTCTAGAAGCGCCAGTTTACGAAATACATAAAGGACTAGATACATCTAATTTGCCAAAACTGGCAAGTACATGTTAGTATCTCAGATGTTTGAGGAGTGTGAACACGAGGCAAGGCAAGGGACTGACTCAGTATTTATACAAGCAGTATTACTTGGAGCAAGAGGATGGAATTAAAGTGGAAAGTTCCTGAGCGTGTGCTTTGTTATGGAAAACCATCCGAAGGAAAATAACAGCAGTCCCACCACCACCTGGGATTTCGAACACTAGAATAGCAAAAAAAAAAAAAAGGAAAATGTGATACATGACCTAATAGGTCTTTCTTGTCTTTAACTCCCATGATTTATCCCACAAGACTAGCAGAACATACTCCAAAGCTGCCTCTGTGTGCATAGATCTTCTGTTTGGGAATGCTGTATTGGTTTTAGCTTTTTGAATTCATAACAGCACAAAGCCCGATAATATTTAGATTTTATTTCTGAAGATGTCCATAAATCAGCAGACACTAAAAGGGGAAAAAACACACCGATGATATGATATCCTAGTATTTCCCAATATCCTTGACACAGCAAATCAACGGTTTGAGTGAACGCAGACTACAAATGGAATAGCAATCAAACAGAAATGTTAATGCAAATCTCCTATGCACACTGACACGGCAACAAAAGCTACTACACTTTGTCATGACCCAACCCTACTAGATGCTAATAAAAGTACACGCTCACAATTTGTAAATACGCCGTGGGTGGGATTTTCAACAGCATCTAGCACTGGTCCTCCCGCCACAGCCACTCTGTGGACTTCACCAGGAGGAAGCTCCTGGAGGTTCCTCCCATCCCAGCGTTCACAAGAAAGACGTATTTTTTCAGCTTTCACAAGCCCCAGCCCCCCACAGAGGCACAAAGGCTCCCCTTACCTGAAGGGCTGGCTGTTTGTCATTCCTCTTCGGAGACTTTAATCCACTAACTTGTTGCTGCTGCTGCTGCTGCTGTTGCTGCTGCTGCTGCTGTTGCAGTAGAAGCTGCCGTGCCACCTGGAGAGCCTGCAAGGAAAGAGGTTTGAAAATTGAGTTTACGGCAGACAGGGGAGCTGCACGCACAACGCAGGCTGAAGGCATCCCTTGGCCATGGGGCACCGCTCCACTCCTGAAGCTTCTACAAAAAAACCAACTTGGCACTTGCACGCAACGGGGCAATACCCTACTGCTAGATTTCCCATTTTGACTATGGAGGAAAATCGCAGCAGCTGATGTCCAGCTGACATCATC
>Ga0065711_1033263_pt1 | contig 25827 bp, 7 predicted proteins | sample Hoacrofraction12_FD_59098 | JGI IMG/M metagenome (GOLD analysis project Ga0065711, IMG submission 59098) | Hoatzin crop microbial communities from Cojedes, Venezuela - Epithelial fraction 12 v2 (version 2) | ecosystem: Host-associated > Birds > Digestive system > Esophagus > Crop | place... | reverse complement strand
GTGGGTCGGGGCAATCCCAAACACAAGTACAGGCTGGGCAGAGAGTGGCTCGAGAGCAGCCCTGAGGAGAAGGACTTGGGGGTACTGGTGGATGAGAAGCTCAACATGAGCCAGCAACGTGCGCTTGCAGACCAGAAAGCCAACTGTATCCTGGGCTGCATCAAGAGAAGCATGGCCAGCAGGTCGAGGGAGGTGATTCTGCCCCTTTACTCTGCTTTCATGAGACCCCACCTGGAGTACTGCATCCAGCTCTGGAGCCCCCAACATAAGAAGGACATGGATGTGTTGGAGCGGGTCCAGAGGAGGGCCACGAAGATGATCAGAGGGCTAGAGTACCTATTCTACAAGGACAGGCTAAGAGAGTTGGGGCTGTTCAGCCTGGAGAAGAGAAGGCTCCGGGGTGACCTTCTAGCAGCCTTCCAGTACCTGAAGGGGGCCTACAGGAAGGATGAAGAGGGACTTTTCACAAGGAATGGCTGTAAACTAAAAGAGGGCAGATTTAGATTAGATATTAGGAAGAAATTCTTCACCATGATGGTGGTGAAACACTGGCACAGGTTGCCCAGAGAAGTTGTGGATACCCCCTCCCTGAAAGCATTCAAGGCCAGGTTGGATGGAGCTCTGAGCAACCTGGTCTAGTGGAAGATGTCCCTGCTCATGGCAGGCGGCGTGGAACCAGATGATCTTTAAGGTCTCTTCCAATCCTTACCATTCTATGATTCTATGATTCTAAATTATGTATCTCTTAAATGCAAAGGAATATTCCTGAAATATTTTCCCTATCTGCCAAGTTCATGTTTGTTTATGTGTGTCATTTTGTGTAAAATACTTTGTGGGTCTGTTTATGAAAATAATTTGCATATTACCATAAACATCACATTATTATTTTAGTACTAATGAAAGTTGCATTTTGTATATATTTATAGGAAGACTGCAGGGCAAACTACCAATGCACAAGCATGTTCCCCACACTGCCTCTTTGGAGTATCTCTCTCAAGCAATCTATTTTGTTTTCTATCAGGGATCTTTAGTGAACTACAGCCCTGTTCAAAACAGGTTTCACCTGTGAAATAACTAGATGCAGAACAGTGGAAATTCATACAGTTGCAGGTGTTAGCTGCCATTACACTTATCAGCTTGTTCCCATTTAAATTTTATGCCCTGTTCCTTCTCAAGGTTCCAGCCTCCTTTTTCCCTCTAAACTCTCTGCTTCTCCTCTCTACTAATTCTTGGTTCTGTTAACCAAATTAGTTTCTCCTCTTCAGGTCTTTTTGATGGTTGAGAGCCAGATGATGAGGAGATAAAATACACTATGGCCTCTTATTATTAGAATTCCATTCCCCACAGTTCAGCTGAAAACATCAAGTTTCAGTTGAGCTGAGGGAATTAGGGCATGGCTTGACTGTCAAGCAAGATACATAATATTGAAGAGTTTTGGTTTTCATTTTAATTTTTTTAGGATATGGTGTTCAAGATGGACATCATTAGGAAATGCATTTCTGACCACTTTCATAGTATCCAGTTTTTGGCTAGGAATCCTTCACCTGTATCTGCCTTTTCAGTCTTGAATAACCAAAAGTAAAAAAAAGAACTAATCTCTATGTTCAGGTTTCAGAAGTGGAAACTCAATCAGAGACTTCTGGGATTTGTTGTTCCATCAACCGAGGTCTTATACGGTGCAGAGCATAGCAGGTACAGTTATGTAAAAGATTTTTGCTGGAGTATGCATAGGATTATGTGGCTGATGGTGTTAACTGAAAGAAGAGTTAACCACCACACTGTTGTGCAGTGAACTGGACAAGAAAAACTCTGTTTTAATTTCTGAAGGTATTACAACTAGATGCAGTTGGTACTGCATATTCATAAGACCAGATATGAAACAGAAAAATGAACCAACTATATTATTGAAGTCTGGGAACACTGGCATGTTACTCTTTCCCATACAGTAAACAGATATTTCATCTTTTTCTGAGCTCTCCTTGGATACTTCAGTCTCTCTTTCATCAAGTGTTGCTTTAGCTCAGCTATTATAGCTGTGTGGCTTTTACTAAGCAATGTTCGACTCTTTCCAGCTCCTCTTGCTCGTTTGATACATAGCAATAGAGAGGAGACATAGATTCAGTTCCCATGAATAGGCCAATACACACTAGGAATTTAAAATAGCATCCAATTAATTAAACCACACCCATCCCCCCAACCAAACAGTAAAGCAGAATTTACCAGAGTAAGAAATTCTTATACTACAGTGAGGTGCTGTCTCAACCAATCCTGTGCCATTTGCTTAAATACTGGAAAAGTAGCTTTAAAATTCTCATGAGGAACGCAGATTCTGTTGGTTCACTCTGAGTAAAAAGGTAGTCAGAAATAGTCCACTCAATAAGATTCTTCCAGCAATCTGGATGCAAAAAAAGAAAACTGCTCTTTGCCATATACAGCATCTGCTATTGTGAGATTAAAGCTGAACTGGAGCAACTGGAGTGTGAGCAGTATCTTTCAGACAGCAGTGGGGACATGCCTGTCTCCTGCTGTTTTCTTGGGAGGGGGGAGGAACCAGTGAATCTGTAGTGGTATAACCTGTACAAGGGAACAGCAAAAGAAGATCCAATCCAAAATCCAGTGAAGATCAGGGAGTCTTCCCATTACCATAATGGGCTGTAGATACTGGCACAAGTGACTTACGCTTACTCTAATAGGTGGATGGAGTACAACCATTTGCAAGTGCAGCAGCAACAGGATCTATAGAAAAACACAAAATCAAACCTACTGTGAGAAGAATCTCATTGCTGCTTTGAGTATTGAAGATACTAGATGAATGGGGATTGTGTTTGAATATTTAGCTACTTTATTCATTGAATTTTAAATTATTTTTAGTTATATATAGAAGATTCTTACTGCACATACATAGTATGTACAGTACATCTGTGAGTTATTTTCAGTGTTATCATAATAATTTATACTTGAAGAAAGAAAGGAAAAGCTATAATGACTTTTATTTTTCCCTTTTATGCTTCAGTGTATTAACCTCTTCGGATAATTGGTACAATTGAGTTCTCAGAAAAGTGTATGACTATAAATGCTGTAGTCTGCATGACCAAGACTAAAATATGGACGTGTAAAAGGGACATAAAATCTAGAGAAAAATAAGAGGAGCTGGAAAATTCCTTCCTGACCTCACCCTTCTGCAGATTTCACCAGTATTATAATGGCTACAAAAACACTGAGCCAGAAATTACTAAGTCATTTGGACACAAAAAAAGAAGTGATCTGATCAGTGTTACTTTTCTTTCTGAGAAGAACTAAACTGATCCTTGCAAAAGGTGTGGGAATTTTCAGAACTAGGACATAATTTTCTACACCTTTTATACCATGTAGATATTTACTGCTTTAAGAAAGAATGATCACAATCCTTTATAATTTTGAGTTTTAGCACTTTATAGTAATTGTGGTCAGGTCTAAATACTTACATAAAACAGAAGGCTGAGGAAAAATCCAACCTTCGATTGGAGCATCATTCTGATTTGGAAAGTGTCTGTTGTTTGAACATTACTCACACTCCGATTATGTTGTGACTCATGATGTACTCCAGACATAAGAAACAATACTGAACAAGTTCCTGAAAAAAAACAGGAGCTGAAACAAAAAGTAAATAAAGCTTTTACTGTCTTTAATAGTCTTCTATGATCTTTGACTTTTGCGTGTGTGTGTTTGTTATTTACCGTAACACAAAACCATACATTTCTTCCCATCAGTTTTCAAGGAGCTAATAATACTGATGCTATTACTGATACTGATAACAATAGTATTAATGCTATTATTATGTTTTACTCTTCCAAATTTGTAAGTCAAATCTGCATTGTGGCCAATTTTATTTGGCCTTAAATGATAAAATTTCAGTATTCGTGGTGTAGGGCAGGGTAGAGCCACTCAACCAAACTGAATGCTTTGTCAGCTTACAGATGGTTCATATAGCTCCATCCTGTGAGATTATTTTAATTATCTATACTAACTTACCTATAGATGCTAACTGCTATTGATAAATACAGCTTGTTTTAGGGACAGCATAATAATTAACAAATTGTACAAGCATATCTTTGCAAGAACCTTAATATTATTATTAAACTCTTGTGTTCTTGTAAGAGGTTCATTATTTTGGCTGCCTACCCTTTCTGGAAATCAGAATATTTATAGAATCCACTAATAACAAAAAAGAATCTATTAATAGCTGGAAGCCCATTGTGATCTTTAAGCATATTGGCTAACAATGACTCAGCTTTGGTGGTGACAGTTTATAGACATCTATGAAACAGCAATCAAAGTTTTAATTAACCTTTAGCTGTTTGATAGTATGTTGTTTTCAGACTTTCCATTTGGAATGTCCAGTGCTCCTTTGTCTCTCTTGCTTTTTGTTGTGTTTGGAAACTTGTACAAAATCATAGTAAATAAACATGTGCTGAGTTATTAGACTCTTTTATTTCTTACTGTTGGATGGCTGTCTTTCAGTTGTCCTTTATAATGGCAGCTTATTTCCTTCAGAGAAAAAATATGGTGGTGTTTCTGTGAAAATTTTAGATATCCTGATGATTCAGTGATAATGATATTGAGTAAAATTTATTATTTTTTATATTTAAGTTGAAAAGGAAGGAAAATCCCATTACATGAGAGGCTGCAAAAAACCCTATCAGTTTATGCTACGCTATGCTGCCTATTAGTGCTGTCTAGAGACCTTGGGATACCAGTTTGAAGGAGGCCCCGAGATTCACTCTGTGGCTTTGATGCTTAATACTCCACATCTATTGCAAATTTAACATTCAGGTCATACAAGCATGTTCAGACTGACTTTACAGTGCATGTAATGTTTGCCCTGCTTGTAGTACAATGTAGCATGGATGGGTTTATTTTGACAAACTGGATTTGCTGTGCACATACAGCAAATACATACTAAGGTCCCTTAATAAGGTCTAGCAGTAATTTCTTAAAAAACTGCACAGTGGTGATATCACCTAAGCCCTAAACACAGCCCAGGAACTTTGTAGTATCAAAAAGAATCAGAGTATATTATGAGATGTAAAGGTACAAAGGGTGTAAAAATAGTAACAGGTTTATGTAATAGAAAGAATTGGCATTGCCACATCAAACAGTACAACCTATGATTCAGATCCATGTTCTTTCACAGACTTTTTTTGTTGAAAGCAGTTACACTTTTTCTTGCCAACAAATTAAAGGATCAAGGACACACCTAACTGTTTTCTTCCAATGCTGCTAATTCATAGAGGAGAGCCACTTTGGGATATGCTCTGAATATCTAAGATTACTCAAGATCACAAGAAATAACCAACAGCCAAAAAAACTAAAGGACAATTTGTAATTAACCTGTTTTGATCTCTCTCATGTTACCTTTTCATCAGGTTGGCTACCTCACACTGGCAGTTGCTGGCTGCTTTCTGTAAATCTTTCATGTGATGTGAGGAGTGTCCAAAAGTTTTAGGTTTTTTTTTACTGAATGATGGCAACCAACATTACAGAATATGCTAAGGCAATCCCCATTAACCATATGTATATTGTAGCTAGCTTTTGTGTTAGGACTTTGCACAAGCCTTCAGCTTAAGCTCCTAGCCAGTATGAATTGGCTTAAAAATGTATTTGGTTATGCTCTTCTGCCATCTGGATTTGAAGGAAAATTCAGTTCTTAGAACTGTATCAGCACCACAATCATCTATTAGCCAGGTTATTATCATTGAAATATCACGGATAAAAACAAATTAGAAAAGCTGGCCAAGATGGTAACAGTAAAGGAGACAGTTTCACTGTCTTTCTGGTAAAACTTTTCTTGTTGGGCATTTTGTTCAAAGCGGATGGTACTTCTCCTGTGTTCTCCTTCTTCCTAAAAGACGTCATCCACTTTCCTGTTGTGTTGAGCAGAGAGTGCTCAGCTCTGTGAGTTCTGCCTGGGTCTCTCTCTGTGAAACCCACAGAAAGACTCCTAGGGAGGAAGGTGGCACCATATCTCCAGGTGACTGCTGAAGAAGAGGAGGCACGGGGCAAGAAGCAGTAGGCAGGGATGGTCCTACTGTCAGCAGACAGATGATACTGGTAACTGTGGGTGGGTGAGTGCTACTGCATGGGAAGGCTCTGGCTCCTCTATACTAGATATGTGCCATTTAGTGAAATAAAATGTATGAGAAATACTGTGTATGGAAGGTTTTGCACAGACACCATGTGCCCTCTAAATCCTTGAATTAATTATATGTACAGTCTATACAAGGATTGCCTCAGACTATGAATAAAAGGACCTTGGAATGGAATTAACTGGCCTGGAGAAGAAAGGACAAAATTTCAGTACTTCCCACCATACTGCTCTTCATTACTAGCCGCTATAGTTAACATCAATTTAAACTCCATTCAAGAGATCAGAAAGGAACAAAAATTCTGAGGAGGACTACAGAGTTGCAGAGAGAGGTGATGGCTCATCATACTGCAGAAAAATGTTGATGTACACTGGATGGAAAAGTATTTTAATTTTTCCAAAGTAAGGAACAGGCAATGGGTAGTAGGATGACTGGCAAGGCCATACAGTGACTGCCAAACAAAGGTGACTGTGTGCAGACACTGACAGACTTTATGGAAGACAGTCCGAAGAACAGAGAAGATGGAGATTACAGTAGTCTACAGGGTAGGGTAGAAGAACTGAAGGAGGATGGAATACAGGAAGCTGCCAACATACCTAAGAATTTGTCACCACTGCTGAATAAAAGGACATGGAGGGCCAACTTCTAGAAAAGATGGATGGCCCATTAAGCAATATAACCACAGGGATGATCAGAAGAAGGACCTGGCTGAGGATATGTTACTTGCACTGATGATCAAGATGGAGAAATGTGCAAAAGGCGGGAATAAGGAAGAATAAGAGTTGGAAACAGCATGTTTCTAATGTGTAGAAAGGCATGCATTTTTCAGAAAAGGAAAGTAAAAATAAAGGAGATGGTGATGGTCAAAGACTATGCTTGAATGTGCCAGAATGAAGGAAATAAAAGAATGGTATGAGGTCTCTTGGGGTCTAATGTCCCCTAGTCATCAGGACTAGGTTGGAATGGATGGAGATCTTTGCAACACACACACACAATATAATTATTTCTGAGAGATTTTAAAAGTAAATCGACAGTATTGAGTTTCCTGTGCTCGGAGTAAAAGCGACTGATGAGCAGAAGAGGTATCAAGGGCAGGGATAATGTGACAAATGACAAGTTACTAAATAAAATTATACATTTCCAAGGAACTGAAACACATAGCTGAAGTTTTGTTAGCCATAGAAAGAGTGTGAAATAAAGTAGCGGTCCTGCTGTTCAGTAGAGCTGCAACTCATACTGAATATCGTCTAGACATGGGCCCAAGATTACAGAAAAGTACTCTCTGCTTTAATTACAGATAATGCAGTTTCTGGGGGCAAAGGCAATATGCCTACTGGGACTGAAGGAAGTGACAGACAGGTACTGTTCCAGTCCTAGAAACAGTCATTTAGATAAGGGGGGGAAAAATCAGCAAATGAATAACATGCATGCACACCAACCTGCTGTAATTTTGGTTCTGTAAGCCATAATTTCTATGACAATTCTTTATCAATGTAACCTATAGTTCTCAACTGAACATAATTATTTAAAAATCAGCACATTAATGAAGGCTATTATTTTACCTTCTATTATATGTTTCTAACTTTTTTTCTATTACCCTGAATGCTGATAAGGATGGGTAGATTCAGAACTTCCATTTGTTAAGTGAGTCTGCATATTTACCTGAACCTTTGTGTGAAGTTAATGGTGAAATACATTGCTTTTTATTGCTTTGGTTACTAGAATGTAACAGAAACAAGTAACAGCACTTCTGTAAGCAGCACTCTACTGTATATAATCCTACACAAGCACATACTCTGTGCAAAGGGAATTTTCACCCAAATAATTTTAAAAGAGTATTCATACAGAAGTATTATTCAGTAGGAAAAGAAATCCATTAAAGTGATGCAAAGAAAAAGCAAATCATGTTCTCTCAATAACTGGACCAGATAGGATGCCAGTTATTGATTTAGTCTAGGATACCAGAATACCAAATCTTCTGCTGTATCCAGGCATAGTATATCTTTTGGAACTCTCATGATGATTTACTTTTTATGTCTGAAAAATAAGAAACCTATTTAAGGGCAGAGACCTATCTTCACACAGCCATGTTTTGTTTAGCTACTGGGAGAAATTACTAGCTTTTGCTGAAATTTCCTTGCATAAGTACTATCTTTTAGATTTAATACTTTTTTTTTCATTCGTGTTCTCCAGGCATTGAAGCATTGTTATTTTGTGCCTCTCCAGCATGACTTGATGACTTGCCCAAATGTAGGCCTTCTAATTTCTGCTACTATTTCAGAGATTGTTTCTTGTAAAATATTTCTAAATAGAAAGGTCAAGCCTCTCACTACACAACGGTGGGACACGGAAAAAGGACAATGACTGAGAATGTCTGCTTGCTGAAGTCAGTCAGGGGAGCACAAGTGCGACTTTGGTCCCACAAACATTTAATCTATAATATAAATAAATATAATTGAGATTTCCCCTACAATTAATACTGTAAGAAAAATAGAATAGGTTTTTGTGAAGCATGAGGTCAGAACCACCCCCTAATAAATACTGTACAATTGGGTAAGCACTTGTAGCAGGCTGATGACCCTCGTGTTAGGTTACATTTCCACTGTCTGTTCTTACACCAAGAGGCTTCAGAATGAAGTGGGTCTCCTTGACTTGGCAGACTTATGTCTTATTAATACCAACCAAAATGTTCAAAGTGGTGTCTGAGCAAGGCATAGCTGAGGCATTAGCACCAAGCTTCCAAATTTGCCTTAAAAATCAAGGTATTTGGCAGGAATGCTGCAATGTACTGCAAAATATAAGGTAATAATCCTGTTAGCACTATATGATATATTCTTCATATATGCCAGATGAGTATTCCCCATGTGTAGTAGACAAAAACAGAATTATGCAAATAGATAATAAGAATTCATAGTCCAAACTATGTTCCTGAGATTCCTGGAGGTTATACGACGATTATCATCTAGCCCATAAATCTACAACATTTTAAGAAGTTACTGTCTTCTGTTGCTTGCTCTGCTCCTTGTCTAAAAGATTCTAGGCAAGATTTGTCCATCTGCAGGGGGCTAGAGATGACTAAGATTATATTTTAAACTGCCGCTGCATTATTCAGAAGTTGTTTGTCAGAGCACCAACATCTAAATTAACTTGGTTCATTGGTACCTTGGATGCTCAGAAATGACACCTCAATGAAGATAAAAGACTGAACACACAAAGGATTTTCTAGATCTTGAAATACTGCCAGAAAGCACATGCAGAAGGTCAGACCAACTCAGGGATCAGATCATTTTGATCATACTCCTAAAACACAACACATGGTCAGGAGCCATGTGGTCAGGATGCAGCACTGGTCAGGGGAGACAGATGACAACCTGACATTCACTAGGAACACAAAGCCCTACCTGAGCATAATGAAAAAGCAGAGTTAGCTTGCAAGACGGGACTACACACATTCTTCTGTTTGTAGCTATATCTCATTCCCCGAGTAAAGGCAAATCAACGCATGATCTAATGTAATTGCTGTCTCAGCAACATATTTTCTTTATATTTTTCACAGTCTCAACATATCATATTGCAGTAAGAGTTCAGACAACCAAAATAGTGAAAAATATTAGTATTGTTTTTTTACTATTTGTTTCTAGTCTTCATTGGCATATTTCTACCATTTTTTGGGTAGTGAAACCAAATTAGTTTTTTTTTGCTGTTGTTTACAAGACATATCTAGTCTTACCTATACTAAGTGTCAAAAAAGCACAGGTCAGAATGGAAATAAAAGTGATTCCTAAGAGCTATTTTTACTTGATTTTCAGATTTTAAGTTCTTAGATCACATTTGGGTCGTATTTCTATACTGCTGTGAGGGATAGAAGTGCTAAAAGCAGCAGAAGAAACAACCTAGAAATTCTTCTGTAATCAAAGGACTCCAGAAGGGGTTTTAAGGAAAATAACAATAACAGGGAGCTTGCAATAAAATTGTGAGAGCTGGCAATAATTAAATTTCATTTTCTGGGGAAAAAAAGAAAGGTATGTAATAATTCTTGGCAAACCACTCTAACAGAATGTTATTTATTTACTTTTATACTAGAATTAAAAATAAACTGTAGAAAGAACTCTATTCCTATGTTGTTTTGTGAATATGAAACTGAATATGATCTGACAACTGCCTGTCCACACCACAAATAAGTGAGCATGAAAAGGTCTGTTCTGAATCCTCACTGTGACTTCAAAACTTAACTTCTTTTATATGCTTAAATCAGCTCATATCTTGTGCACATTACTAGAATGAAACTGCTGAGCAAATTAACAAACACATTTATAGATATTCAGTATTAAAAAAATATCTTCATTGCTGCAAGAATATTTTTTGTTTATGAATTTATGCCAGATAATTTTCCTCGCAGTCTGCATTATGTTTATAATACTTTTGTTTATTGGAAACTACAGATGTATATGTAGTATTCATTCTGTAATATTGTCTGTCTCTTAAGGAAGCAATTCTGTTGTATAGAAAGTGTGTCTAAAAACTTAAATCAACAGACACAGACTCTCACTTTGTTACTCTAAACCCAACCACGGTAGGAAAGCAAAGTTCAAAGTTACAACTTTGCATCGCTGCCAAAATACACAAGCCCTATCTCACTAGATTGAGTCAGTTGAGTCCCACTGTGATGATGGAGTTCAGGCTGCAAGAAGAGTTCATGTTGGGCTGACTCTGCAGTACCACCCTAGAATGCAATGTGCAGTATCTGTTTTGTATTCCCTTGGGCTGGGAATTTATAGCAAACACTGCTTTTGGGAACAGTGTTAACAACTGAAATATTGCAGTACAAAGCGGCCTCCAAGTAACTCTTAGCTACTGCCACAGTGCACACAGATAATAAAAATGGACTCTTGCTTGTTATTCTGAAGAATTTTCTGAATAGTTTAACTGATTGAAAATAACTGTAACTTAGATCTGATGGTCAACTGAGACAAATACAAAGACATTTAGCTTAGAATATCAAGTAAAAAAATCCAGCAAGATTATAGATGCAAAAGGGATATGATTCCGAGGTGTCAAAATCCCCTTATCTTAGAGTGGGAGCAAGTATCTTGTCTTCTTGAAAAGTTCGTGCCCGTAAAATAACACAAAACAGTAATCTAAGTACATCGATAAAACTAGAGAAAGTGTTTTAATTGCTGCAAATGTTTTTTGACTAAACTACCAGTGCTTATATTTTGTTCCAATTTGTTTTCCTAAGGTCTTTTTTTTAAAGACAGTATGAATTGCTAAACAAAGACCTGAAAATCATATGCCTTGGCTCTGTTATGAGCAAAAACATTTCTGGGTTCCGATTTATTCCCTATTTAATAATTGTAGCTTTATCAAGGCTACTGCTGTGCACTCTGCTGTGACTTAACCTGACTACACCTTAACCCCTCCACCATGTAAACGGAGGTAAGCTATACTTAAATGAATTTTGCAGCTTGCCTTAGATATTCACATTAAAACTTCTGTTCAAAATTCTTTTATTATTTCTGAGTGATAGAAACTTAAAATGTAGCCATTAAAAAAAAAAAAAAAGCTGAAATTCTTATTTAATTCCAGTGTTTATTCCTTTAATATGACTGCCGTCAGAAAATTAATATGTTCCAGTGCATTGCTCACCAGTGTGGAATACTAAAACAGACAAACTGTTGCAAAACTGATTTCTAATATTCAAAATGGGTAGACTGTGAGGCGCTTGCATATGTTTGCAGCTCTTGTGCTGTACGCATGTGCACGAATGCAATGGGCTGGTAAGAGTGAGGATGTGTAGGTGTATGTTCTCAGCTGCCATCCCTAGGGTTAGGGAGAGTCTCATCTGTGTCCTCTGCATGCTCTACAAAGTTTGGGTGGTCATGGACAGTGCTGCCCCTTCCAGCAACCACTCCTTGGGTTAAGAAGGGTATCGTGTCTTATTCATTGAGCTTGGGTGGCCACGTACTCTTCACACCCTCTTTCAGGGTGCTGGAACTAGCTCTTCATTTTCCATGCAACCCTTCCATAACAAGGTGACTCTCCCAGTTAGTCTATGACACAGGCTACACACCACATGCAAGGTCAAAGCTCAGCTCCTTCCTGAGGTTTAATTTCACTAAGAAACAAATTAACAATGAAACATTCAACTCCCAAGGCTCAGCTAAGCCCATCTCCTCATCTTGCTGCAGCACAAACCTAACTGCCCTCTGCCAGGACAGCGGAGCTCAGGAATCTGCTTCCCCCTCTTAATGACCTCCAGCTGTTGGTCCGTCCCACTGGGCCTCATGCTGCTGGCAGGTGCTGCAGGGTGGGCCAAGCTCCATCCCTACATCCAGGACGCTGTTAACTGCCTCCTTCCTCAGAGCCTTGTTCCGCTGACGCGCCCGAGTTTATATCAGTGGTCTGTGTTTTTCATTGCCTCGAAGGGTGCCATGCCACGGTCTGTGGCCTTATTTTAAAGACAAGGGAAAACTGCAGCCTTCCTGGTTGTATTAGGAAGTGGGTAGGTGCCAAGGCGACGCTAGAGAGTCCTCGGACAACAACATGGTGTAGCAACTCCGGGGAACGTAAGCTGCCCGCTGATGTTTACATACCAAGCCGACACACAAGGTGTAGTGTGTAGTAGAGAAGTATGCAGTAAACCAAAGCAAACTTCCCCACGAAGCCATATCCTAGTCACTTTGACAAATTTTAGGAGGCTACGTAGTTCTAGCTCTTGTCTTCTCAGGGACAGATCAGACCTCTGCAACTTTTTGCCTGCTCAAATGACACCTTTTTGTTGAGTGAAAAGTGAGTCACGCCAGCGGTGGAACTCCAGGTCCCCATGCCACTGAGTTTAGGCTCCCAATATTACTTTTTCCAGCTCTGATTTTTTAACTGTGCAAATTCAATTGAATATGTTATAATTGTAGGAACAAGCTCTGAAGTAGTATCTTTTATTTGATGCAATTGGAAAAAACAGGTAGTTTTGGAAAAACACTTTTTTCAACAATTTGTTCCATCTAAATGGTCTCTGTGTTCTCTCAGTTATGACAGATGGTCTAAGACCAGATACTACTTCTTCCTGCAGACCTTGCCACTTTTACATCCCACAACTTCCTACAACTATAATCATGTTAGTATTTACAGCTGTCACAAAAATATAAAAAATGTCCCCTGCAGCCCTGAATGCATAGATAAACTGGCTTATAGCTAGTCAGCTAAAACACCCCACAACCCAGAACCAAACCCACATCACAAAACCACCAGAAACCTCGACTGGACGCGAGTACGTTTTGAATTCATTGTCTAAACAAGATGTAGCGTACTTGTAGGGTTATAATACGTTCCTGAGAAACATATAAATTTCTAAAATAATGAGGACATCACCAAAAACTGCTAGAAATAATTTCAACAATTTTGGCTTCTTTTGCTGACTGTAGCTGAAAAGCATCTTTCAGAAAGTACCTGTCTGATGTTGTTTCCTACCAAACTACTGGTGATGAACAAGAACGGTCAACATAAAAATCCTAGGAGACATGCAAATTCATTAGTAGAAAATGTTAACAGTTCTAATTAAAATCACAACAGTAATGGCATATTTTGATTAAAAAAAAATGAGAATGCTCTATTATCTACTTGTGTTTCTTGACTTCTAATAATGCAGTATTGGGGGTTGCCACAACGGATGGAATAATGCTTTATTTCACATTTAGATAAGGACAGTAAATAGACAGAGAAAAGAAATTGTGTGATTAGAAGTAACTGAAACATATTTGTAATATGGACATGTTTCAAACAAAGATGTGGAACTTCCCAAATGCAAAAAAACCCAAACATAAAACATTTATGTTTCCTGCCACAAAGGCAACTTAGCACTTTTGTTTGTGTAACTTTCACAGACGCTGTAACTGACAAAAGCCATAGCAACTAGATATGAAGTGTGTAATGTATTTCTAATAGACCTCTTACAAGTGGAAAAGCCACAAAAAATTGCATGCTTACTCAACAGTTGTGCATTAGGAGATTTTTTTGTGTTGACCCAAGTCAAACTGAATGTTGTTTCATTTGAAAAAAGTGAAATACAAAGGGAAATATTTAGGCTTGGAAGAATTCTGCCTAACATTGTCACACATTTCATAGCTGTAAATGCAGGTGTTCCAAAATACAAAGATTTGGGAGAAAGATTCTCTGAGACAAGGCAAGGTCTCCCAGTTCATCAAACCTTGCCAACTGCACGTTGTAGGTTTTCTAAAATATTCTAAGAATTATCATGAATGCTGTTTGGGTCAATAACTAGAAACTTATATAGAGAGCTAACTCATGAAATGGCAGGAAAACAAACGTGAAGATGATTAAACGATACAAAAATATTATGTCCATAAAATAAGTGTCTGGCTGTAGGAAAGTTTTGCTTGTGTTCTTATTATGGTAATGTGTCTACACTAATAGCAAACACACAAATTTATCTTTTAAGTTGTAAAGTTCCAGGGATTGTGGCCTTTGGTTTTGTGTTGTGTCAAGCTGCGAACCTAGCCCCTGTAATAACTGACTCTTTTCGGCTAAACTTTGTACGACCTTGTACTTGGAACATGTTTTCAAATCCCATTTAGTCATTACAGTTGTTTAGCAGTTAATCCAAGTATATTGTTTTTTAAGTAAGGTTAGCTTCTTCTTGTCCATGCGTAACAAGGAACAAACGGTCAAGGGGACAATGATAAAAATATTAGCAAACGGATGAAAAGCAAAAAAGACAGCTATTAAAAGGCAGGGATGTGGAAAAAGTGAAGGCTACATGTTACATAGTGACTGGATAATTTAAGGGAAAAAAAAACCCTCAAAGCAAAGAAAAAGGTAAAAGTGTAAACATGTTAAGAGTTATCACAGTATGGTTATTATGGTTAAATGAACATGTTGTTACACACAAAGATAAATAATTGAAAGTGTAAGATTCACTAATATAAGATGATACAATATACAAGGAGCAATGAGCAACAGTAAATATTATAAAGGACATTCTAAGGAGAGACATGGTATTGATCAGGTAATTGTTGAATCTCCTTACATCTCCATATAACTGGACAGAGAATAGTCAGATGTGGTCTCTCACCTTTAAATGTACATTCTTAATTGCACAGATAATAATTGCAGTCATAATAAAAAACCTTTCATATAAAATTATATAAAAATAGGTATTTTGGCCTTGAGTAATAGTCTCTTCTTCTGAGAAGGGACTCTAGAGAACTCAGTGTGCTGCAAAAAACAACTTTCACAGGCAAAGCCATCACCAAAGATGCTGGAATCTTTTTGCCAGGGCCGCAGGTGGAAGGGTTGGACATGCTAATATATATTATAGTTTGCATGATGAGTAACCCCCCTTTGCTTCTCTGCTTTCACACACAGTAAGAATTTTATTTCTTGTCATAGTGGTGTATCCAGGGCAAATTTTCCGCAATCTGTGCAAAAGTGACAAAGGAGGGGAAAACACACTTCCGTGTAAAAATATGTATAATATACCTATAGCAAGATACTGACACTGGTGAAATGCAATTCAATTGGTGCTTATTTCCAGGCTAAAAAATATCCGGACCTCACGTTTCAACTTCTTTATTCATGTGTCTTGGAAAAATTCTAGTCTTTTTACGAGTGTTTTGCTTCCCACGCAGGCTACAGGAAACATGAAAAGGTTTGCTCTGGCAACATCGTTTAACCCTTTATTTCAAAACCAAGTACTCTGCATATCCTGATTTTAGATTGAGAAAACTTATGTAGCAGCACCACCCCAAATATTTCATGTACTGTGACATAAATCTACACGCCTTTCTTGGCTTTCAGTTGTGGGGTCTCAAATCCAAGTCTGGAAACAATGAATCTGAATAATTTTCCTGCGCGACAGAGAGTTTGGGTGCTTATGCATCCTAAAGCACTGCCAAGACCTACTCTAAAACCGGGTTTCTGACTCTCGTCCCGCAAACGTTAGCACCTAATTCAGAGAAAAGAAGAAAATAAACTCCAGAAAGGCACGCTAATTCTTACTGAACTAGAATTTGCTGGAGCCTCAGCACCCCACAGCAGAACACCCAGAAACACTTGCACCGCTCGTATCCAAATCTCTAGCAATCACCGCAGAGGCGTCAGAGAACTCGAGGCGTTCCTGCCGCTCGGGCAGGGGCAGAAATCCGCGGGATTCTCAGGCGTTTGCAGCACCCCGCGCCCAGCACCTCAGCCCGGCAGCAGCTGCGCCTGCATCGTGAGGGAGAAACGACGCTCAGATGCCACCCTGGGCAGGCGCTTACCCCCAGCCCGCCCTTCCGAGGCGCCGGTCCCTGCCAGCGAAGGGCCCTTCCTTCCAGCTCCCCGACGCCGCGCCCGCGCACAGGCCGCCCGTTAACGGCTGCGGAAGCCCAACGGCTGCGCGGCGCGGCACCTCAGGCACGGCGCATGCGCGGCCCTGCCGCTCGGGCGGGCGAATTCAAACCTGCCTCTCGCCCCTGCGCTTGGTCGGGGTAGTGGTTGCGCTGACGTCATTGCACCGCGTCCCTCTTCTCTGCGGTTTCCGGCGCTCGCCCGAGCGGTAAGTGGAGCTGAGAGGGGGAAAGTTTTCATTTGTATGGTTTGCAGCCCTGTTCCTCTCCTCTTTCCCTCAGGAGCGGGCGGGCGCGGACCCTCTTCTCTCTTCGCCGCCCCTGCGGAGCGGGCCAGGGGCTCTCACCGCCGCGCCGGCGATGGCTTCGGGGCGCTCGGAGGCGGCGGCGCCTCGGGTGGCAGAGCTGGAGGAAGAGCTGCGGAGTCTGGCGGAGGAGCTGAGCCGCTGCCAGGTACCTGAGAGCGGGGCTGTCCCCTCCGGGCGCGGCGGCGAGGGTCAGCCGGGAGCGGCGCGGGTGGGGTGGGGAGAGAGGCCTCGCCCGCCCGCAGCTCGGAAGCGCCGCGTCCCGCGCCGGAGTGCCGCCGGTTCGCCTCCCGGTTCCGGCGGAGCCAGGCGGCGTGGAGCGGGAGCAGAGCTCCGGGAGCAGGGCGATTCGCCTCAGCGGGGTGCAGCTCCGCGAGGTGGGTAAAGCCGGGCCCGGGCTCTGACTCTGCCTGAAGAGCAAGCCCTTGGTCTGAACGCTTCTTCTCCCCCTCCCCGCGCACGAGAAGCCACCGTTTCTTCACCTGATGGGTGGCGGCGAGAGCACTGAGGTGCTGCCTTGTGCAATTCCTGGAAAAAAAAAATAGTAAATAGAGGGGTTTCATAGAGATGTAGGTCTTGAAGGAACCTTTAGATGTCGTTTAATCTCTCTCCCGACCTTCCAGCAGGGTTAAGTATACCCAGGCCGTTCCTGAGAGGGAGGGCTTTATGAATAATTACGGTTGTACTTTTAAAAGTTCCCCTAGACTTACTTCCGTGTGACCTCCCTTTCGCAGGTACGCTTCCCTAATTTCTTCCAGCTGGTCTTTATTGCTTATGTTTAGCTACATTTCATGAAAATAACAAAATGTTGGCAATATGAGGTCTTGTCATAGAAAAATCTGCGTTAATTCACTGCTGGAAAAGTGGATTACACCAAAAGAATACGTCAAGGAGGAAGGTGACATCTAATGCTCTGGTTGCTTTCTCACCGCGTCCTGATAGCAGAAGGAGTGTTGTCTTGTGGGACACAGGCTGGTTAAATCCATGAAGGCCTGGGCTGGCACAGTCATATTTGTGAACAAAAAACGGCATCCGCATTACAGTTAATAGTGATTTGTTGCTTCAAGCAGCGTCGGTGCACCTGGCAACTGGCATTGGATTTCTGCTGTGGGCGGAATCCAGATCTCTTGCAAAAACTTGTTGCGTAGGAGATCTACGGGGAGAGGGAGCTGTCAGTAAAAATCCTGGTTAGAAGTACTGAACAATGAATGGTTTGGGGATGTCTTGGAAGTCTTGTGGAAGAAGTTTAGAAAACTCTTTATAATGATAATTTAGTTGGTTTCCTCTTCTCGATATGTAGATACATAGTATCACACAAAATTTGGTAGATGCAGAAGGAAGGCCCAACGCTCTGCTCATTTGCTAGTTGAGCATTAATTATATATTACTAAAACCTAGTAGCGTAAAATATTTTTGAATAGCATTGCAAATAATAAACTTCAAGTAAACAGTACAAATCTGAATTTCTAATCAATTTGCTAATGTAACTTGATGTGCACAAATTGTAGTTGATGTGCGGAGACAAACTCCTCAACTCACAGAGAGTTATAAAGCAGGTACGTTGTATTATGGCGCCGGGTGCAAGGGGGATCGCTCCTCCTAACTTGCACACCGAGTTACAAAGCATGCACCTATTTATTAGAAAGTTTATCTAAGTGGGCTGGATTATTACAATTAGTTCTGGGAATTCATTATCATACTCTGCCCCTCTTTAGTGCTTGCGCAATGTCATCTGGTGGTCATCTGTGGGGGTCTTCTGAATGAAGGCTCATAGTCTTCCTCACGAGGGCTCATAGTCTTCCTCACTGTGTACTTTTCACCTTTGGCCCAAAACTGCTGAGTTGTCTGTGTTGGCTGAGTTCCAAGCTGCCAAACCAGTGCCAGCTAGAGGGGAGTTTCTTACAGACAATAGGGTTCTGGTTATCAGTCCTTATCAGTCCTTGTCTCGCACCAGTCCTTGTTATCTACATTTGAGCTCACAGCAGTCCTTATTAGCAAGATTACAAAGAATAGGACCAAACTAAATGTCAGAGGTTTAATCCTCGCCTCGATATGGCTGCAAAGCTATATAACAAAATCAAACTAAAATTAAAGCAAAATTGAACTAAACGTCTATTTCCTACATCATAGTGAAGTATCTGATTGCACCTTCACATTCATTCAATTATACGTGCATTTCTGCTTGTTGCTTGATGAACCGATTCCAATCATTTAGAAGTCAGCAACCAGAAAATATTTTAAAATGTGTTTCTTTTAAGTCTCATGCATATTATCTTGCCATTTTTCTACCTTTGTCTTGTATCAGATCTGATAATTTTCTGGGAGGGAAGCAAGCGAGAAAGAACATGAAAGTAGTAGTTCCTATATTTGAAAACAGAACCCAGTCAGTGTTCTGCAGTAATCTCTCCAGCTCTAGGTAGAATCCAATACATACCATCCTTCTAACAACAGGGGATGTGTTTCTTCAGGATTTATTTCGGGTTGTTGATAAAATAAAAAGGACAGTGAATCAGTAGTCTATAAGCAGACATTATTCTCTGAAAGCACTGTTGTATAGACATCTACAGGCTTTACTACTTCACTAATCCATCAGTAAATGTAGAGAGACATGTTTAAGCATGCCTATTGTACGTAAAGAAAGGGGAAAACAGATTTCAGTAAGTAAAAGAGGTGACAACCTAGTCAATTACGCAGATTTTCTGAAGTAGGATTGATCTAAAATAGGTAACCTTTTTTGAAGTTTTGTGAAGTTACTCTGAATTCAGATTGGAACTAAAATAGGCTTTGCTAAGATTCTTCAGCTGGTTTTAAACTCAACTGATAAAATTATTCAGGGATAATTAATCCGTTTTAAGTTCATAATTCATATGAAAACTTTGTGCAAAGACAAGCTGTTTGAAAACATAAATATGTATGGACAGTGTTAATGTTGTGCCTTTCTAATTTCTTCACACTTTAAATACAAAGTTTTTACTGGCCGTCTGATTCCTGTAGTGGAATTGTATTTCATCTGCTGTGATTTCCTTAGTTTCATTTGGGTGGAGGATCTTCTTTGGTTCTTGTCTTAAGGCATCACCTAACATTTGTAGGTCTTGTTAATCAGAATCGTGGAACTGTTGAAGTTGGAAGGGACTTCCTGAGGGCATCTGTTCCACCCCACCCTACAGCAGGTTGCCCAGGACGGTGTCAGTCAGGTTTTGAGTATTTCCACAGGTGGAGACTCTGCAGCCCTTCAGGCCAACCTGTACAAGCATGTAAATACCCTCACAGTGAAGGCCTTTCAGCTTCTGTTAAGATTTTCCTTGCCTTATGTTCTGTGCTATTGAGTACGGTTATCTCTTTTGGAGACTACCTTAGCAGGCATTTTGGATAGAAATGTTATGTAAATGTCTTTAAAAAAAGACGTTAGTGAGAGTGTGTTAGCTTTCAGTCTAGCAACGGGTTAAAATTGCTTGCTTGCTTGTTTTTTTTTTTTTTCTTCTTCTAAGTGTTACATTCACAGACACGTAAACTGCACTTCCAAAACTAGACTTCTGAACTGAAAGCTAGTTTAATAGTTTAACCATATACAAGAACTGAAGGATTAGCCTGAAGTGTTTGTTTAGCTATTAGCCTTTGGGATATTTTTTTCCAGAGGAGAAAAGGCCTGTTCATCGAGTGATTGAGGCTGAAAGTTTTGATTGTTTCTAGGGAACTGTAAACAAGGTTATAGAGGTGTATATATGCAACAGTTATCTAGCACCTGAATAAAATATGCCGAGTTTCTTTTGTACTCCTCCAGACTTCCTTGGACTATTATATTCACTGTCATATAAACTGCACTTCAAAATGCAGTCTCTCCACTGGCAACTGGAGTGCATTGACGATATGGAGTCTGTTGGCTAAGTACATGGAAGCCGTCTCTGGCTAATGAAGCTCCTGAGTCTTAGTGGAAGTATTGTACATGCCAGCTTCATTCTAACCACAAGTATTCCAGGCATCTGCTTTTGGTTGTTGTCTCTTTTCTGCAACAGGACCCTGGAATAGCTGACCCTTTTTCTCGTCTGGGATGGTGGCGTATATGTTCAAACCTAGGATCTTTTTCTTCTTTTAAGTTTCTTTTGTCTTCTAAAGTAACTTTTCCCACCAAGTAAAGGTGCCTACAGAGCCAAATATGATTTTTTTAAGATTTCCTTTTGTTTCTCCTTTCCCTTCTAAAGCTGAAATTCTGCTGGTAAGTCTTGACCTTTGCAGCTTAGGTTTGCACTATTTGGTATTTTCTTTAAACTTCTAAAAATATTGTGGGAGCTTGAATCATAATTTGCAAGGTCTTGGAGAAAGGCTTGTTGAAAGCACAACGATTTTCATAGAATCATAGAATGGTAAGGGTTGGGAGGGATCTTAAAGATCATCTGGTTCCATCTCCCCTGCCATGAGCAGGGACATCTTCCACCAGATCAGGTTGCTCAGAGCTTCATCCAACCTGCCCTTGAACACTTGTCTTGTAATTCTGTGATGGAATTTGCAAAAATGAGAAAGCCAAATTAAGATTATATTCTGAAGCTCCCAAATTGTCTGCTGAGGACAACTATATAAAGCCGAGAAAGTAAAAAATAAATCTAAAGCGTGTTTGCCTCTGTATAAAGCTGTTTTGGGAAAATGTTTGTTGTGTCTGCAGTAGAGCATTATATAATTATTTTGATAATCACTCAATAAAAGACTTTTAATGTCAATGCTTCTCCTAATTTTGCTGGATAATTACTTGAGGAATTGATTAATTTTCTTCAAAACAACGGCCAAGAAGACATGGATTTTTTTTTTTTTCCAGTTGTTTCATTTTCGTTTGGGACTTTGTTGTTCCACTTCTGTAACTGGCTTGACATTGTTGGGAGGCAGTGGAAAGGCAGAGGTCAAATGGTAAGCTGTGACACATTTGGTCTCTGTTACTTGCTTTAACTGCTGCATGCTGTTTTAGGGTTTTATGCTACTGCCCACCACCTTAATGTCTCAAAACCCTTCCACGGAAAATCTTGAACAGCTATGTTCTTATTGTTCCTTGGATGTTTTGAGTCTGCTCGGTATTTAAAATATCTGGTGTGTGTTTTACCCCTGTTTCGTTTTCTCCCATGATTCTGTATTTTTTGGGGGCAGATGGAGGTGCTGTTTTTACAAGTGTAGTTGCTTCTGGTAAAGGAAATCAGGGTGGTTTGTTTGTTTCTATTTTTTTGTAAGAGGAATGATTGCTGTATCTCTGGAAGGTCGTTCTATGAGTGGAGTTTCTGGGCCGAGATTTTTTTTTCTTTAGCTTTCATGTACTTTCTCTTGAATCGTGTACATTTCTTTAAACCACCTGGTGACTCTGTATATTCAGAATTGATTTATGGTATATTCTGTGGTTGGTTTCTTGCAGTCTTTTTGTGGAAGCTATTTCATTTGGTGCAAAATAATGTGCATTCCTGTAGCAGAAGATATGTATTTGGTGTCCTAGCTCTCCGTCTCTTAACTGCTGAACTACAGACACTTTAATGCCCCCTATTATGTAACTAAAAAGATAGGAAAGGTTCTTTAAAGTATCCTGTGGTGGATATTTCCTCAAATTCTCTTTTTGAACAAGACAGTGTGATGCGGGGTTTTCCACATCCAGTTGAGTGTCTTGTGTTGCTGGAAATATGGAGAGTTGGAAGAAGCAAGCCCATGTCCTCTTTTTCTTTAAGCTGTTGAAGATATTCACAAGAGGAATTTAGTTTGATTAGCTTCATTTTATATTTTCCAGCCTAGGATCTCTTTCTTTATTTGCTGAAAGTGCTGTTTTGGGTTCAAACAAGTGTCCTAATAATTTACCCTTTATTAGTTTCATAAAACCGAACAGTCTTTTCATTTTATTCCTTGCAGCTTTGATTTCAAAGGTAACATGGCATCTCTCGCTGCTAAAATAAGGTGGTATTTCCTAATTGAGGACTTTCTTTCTAACTTTGTGGTTCTGCAAAAACTTAGAGTACCCTGTCTTTTTTCTGCAGCTGTATATACTGTTTTTAGGGAGCTTTTGTTAGTGTAACGTTCTTTAGCTTGTGCGCTTTTCCTGTGAATGATGGGTATAATGCCCAGTCCTTTGCGGTGTTAGGAATTTGTGGGTGTAGATAGCTATGACTAAGTAATGGGTCTCTGAAGAGCACTACTATTGAGAACTCTTGTTTTGGTTTGGCCTGGTTAAATGCCAGGTGCCCACCAAAACTGCTCGATCACTCCCCCTCCTCAGCTGGACAAGGTAGAGGGGAAATACAATGAAAGGGTTGAGACCAGGACAGGAAGGTATCACTCACCAGTTGCTGTCACAGACAAAACAGACTGAACTTGGGGAGAAAAGTGAGTTTAATTCATCACCAATCAAATCAGAGTAAGATAGGGAGAAAATGAATCCAGGTCTTAAAACACCTTCCTCCCACTCCTCCCTTCTTCCTGGGCTCAGCTTCACTCCCGTTTCTCTCCCTCCTCCACCTGAGCAGCAGGGGGATGGGTAACGGGGATTATGGTCAGTTCATCAGATGTCTCTGCTGCTCCTTGTCCCTCGGCAAAGGACTCCATTTCATATTTGAAACAAAAACAACCCACAAACATATTTTTGCACTTGTTATGGTAGTTACCTATTCAAAGTATGTCTGTCTGCGAATACTTCAAATTACCTTCAGCATGTGAGTGGGAATCTACAATGTGTTATAGAGATCAGAGTCGTAGAACGATTTGGGTTGGAAGGGACCTTTAAAGATCACCTAGTCCAACCTCCCTGCCATGCGCAGGGACATCTTTCAGTAGATCAGATTGCTCAAAGACCCGTTCAACCTTGCTTTGAACACTTCCAGTGATGGGGCATTCACAAGCCTGTTCCAGTGTCCCACCACCCTTGTGGTGAAAAATGTCTTGCTTATGTCCAATGTAAATTTACCCTCTTTCAGTTTAAAACTGTTGCCTCTTCTCCTATCACTGCAGGCCTTGGTAAAAGGTCTCTTTCATATAAGCCCCTTTTAAATACTGGAAGGCTTTATTAAGGTCTCCTGGAGCCTTCTATTCTCGAGGCTGAACAACCCCAGCTCTCTCAGCCTTTCTTCACAGCAGAGGTGTACCAGCCCTCTGTTTTTGTGGCCTCCTCTGGATGTGCGTTGACAGGGCCGTGTCTTTCTGTGCTGGGCTTCCTTGAGGTGGACGCGGTACTTCAGATAGGGTCTCATGAGAGCATAGTAGAGAGGGAGAACTGTCTGGCCTGCTGGCCATGTTTCTTTTGATGCAGCCCAGGATACAGTTGGCTTTCTGGGCAGCAAGTGCGCGTTGCCGGCTTATGTCCAGTTATTCATCCACAAAGTCCTTCTCCTCAGGGCTGCTCTTAATCCCTTCCTCCCCAGCCTGTCAAACTTTCTGAGGGTGCATTCACTCAGTACCACTGTCTATGTCATTTATGAAGGTATGAAACAGTATTGGTCCAGTATGGACCCTGGAGGGACACCACTCACGACTGGTTTCCATTTACATTGAGCTGTTAACTGTGATTCTCTGGATGCGGTCATCCAGCCAATTTCTTATCCATCTAACAGTCCATCCATCAAAGTGGCAAGAATGTTGTGGGACTCTGTATCAAAGGCTTTACAGAAGTCTAGGCAGATGACATCCATAGCTCTTCACTTGTCCACGGATGCAGTCGCTCCATTGTATAATGCCATTAAATTGCCCTTGGTGGGCCCGTGTTATCTGTCTCTAATCATAGAATGGTAAGGGTTGAAGGGACCTTAAAGATCATCTGGTTCCAGCCCCCCTGCCATGAGCAGGGACGTCTTCCACTAGACCAGGTTGCTCAGAGCTCCATCCAACCTGGTCTTGAATACTTTCACGGAGGCGCTATCCACAGCTTCTCTGGGCAACCTGTGTCAGTGTTTCACCACCCTCATGGTGAACAATTTCTTCCTAATATCTAATCTAAATCTGCCCTCTTTTAGTTTACAGCCATTCCCCCTTGTCCTATCACTACACACCTTTGTGAAAAGCCCCTCTCCATCCTTCCTGTAGGCCCCCTTCAGGTACTGGAAGGCTGCTAGAAGGTCACCCCGGAGCCTTCTCTTCTCCAGGCTGAACAGCCCCAATTCTCTTAGGCTCTCCTTGTAGGAGAGGTACTCCAGCCCTCGGATCATCTTCATGGCCCTCCTCTGGAGACCTGCTCCAACACATCCATGTGCTTCTTATGTTGGGGGCTCCAGAGCTGGATGCAGGACTCCAGGTGGGGTCTCACAAGAGCGGAGTAAAGGGGCAGAATCACCTTCCTTCACCTGCTGGCCGCACTTCTCTTTATGCAGCCCAGGATACAGTTGGCTTTCTGGTCTGCAAGCGCACATTGCTGGCTCATGTTGAGCTTCTCACCCACCAGTACCCTCAAGTCCTTCTCCTCAGGGCTGCTCTCGAGCCACTCTCTGCCCAGCCTGTACTTGTGTTTGGGATTGCCCCAACCCACGTGCAGGACCTTGCACTTGGCCTGGTGGAACTTCGTGTGGTTCACCCAGGCCCACCTCTCCAGCCTGTCAAGGTCCCTCTGAATGGCATCCCTTCCCTCCAGCACGTCAAAACCACACAGCTTGACACCATCGGCAAACTTCCTGAGGGTGCACTCAGTCCCAGTGAGTGTATTGGAGGCTGAAGTGAGCCTCACTGGGCAGGAGTGGCAGAAGCATCCCATTGTAATTGGCCCCGAGGCTCCATGCATCCTTGGCATAGACTATCTTAGGAGAGGGTATTTCAAGGACCCAAAGGGGTATCGGTGGGCTTTTGGCATAGCTGCTTTGGAGACCGAAGAAACTAAACAGCTGTCCATTTTGCCTGGTCTCTCGGAGGATCCTTCCGTTGTGGGGTTGCTGAGGGTTGAAGAACAACAGGTGCCAATCGCGACCACAACGGTGCACCGGCGACAATATCGTACCAACCGAGACTCCCTTCTCCCCATTCATCAGCTGATCCGCCAGCTGGAGAGTCAAGGAGTGATCAGTAAAACTCGCTCACCCTTTAATAGTCCCATATGGCCAGTGAGAAAATCTACTGGAG
>Ga0065711_1033260_pt1 | contig 25831 bp, 13 predicted proteins | sample Hoacrofraction12_FD_59098 | JGI IMG/M metagenome (GOLD analysis project Ga0065711, IMG submission 59098) | Hoatzin crop microbial communities from Cojedes, Venezuela - Epithelial fraction 12 v2 (version 2) | ecosystem: Host-associated > Birds > Digestive system > Esophagus > Crop | place... | reverse complement strand
AGAAAGAAAGAAGAGAAGAGAAGAGAAGAGAAGAGAAGAGAAGAGAAGAGAAGAGAAGAGAAGAGAAGAGAAGAGAAGAGAAGAGAAGAGAAGAGAAGAGAAAAAAGAAAGAGAAAGAAAACCCAAGAAAGATTTGTTTGGAGTGAGAGTCTGGGAGGAGGCTGCCTCCTTATCACCATTTAGAGTCCCTGTTATATGTGCAAATCTACATTTTGATCTGTAGAAGGATTAAACAGCTGATTGTACGGATTATCAACCAGGTCACTTCTTGTACATAGTGTTCATGCCAATACTTACAATAACTTTTTGAAAACTACATTCTGTGTTCTTAAAAAATGAATGAAAAAATTGTATTCATGGATACTGCAAAGAAAAAGAACAGTGGAGGCAAGTATTGAAAGCTTTCTTTAAAGTTGCACTAATAATTTCTCATGTCTTAGATCTTCAGGGACTTTGGGAAGTTATCTTGGTGCCTTTGTCCTTCTAAAACTCATGGTCTCCAAAACCTGCAAGTAAGGAGGCAAATCGAAAAGAACTGTAGCATTGTTTTTTGCAGTGAGAAAGCTTGTCCCCTGGAGCCTGAACTGAGACAAAATTATTTTCTCTAGGTCATTGAACAGGCAGAACCTAGTGTCCTCCAGGTAAAAACCTTTGTATCTCATGACTAATCCTCTTAGCTGTTCTGTCTGAGTTTATCTCCTGATAGCAGCCACAACAGAAAAAAGCTGGAATTAAGAATAGGTAATAGTAGTAGCTATAGAAGCATAGGTGTTCTTGCTACAGGTAAGAAAAGCTACTATGGAAAAAGTGTTGATTAATCATTAGATTTTTTCCCTGAGTATTGGCAAGTAAAATCACACTCTTGGAGTCCTACTTAAGATGGGCTTAATGGAAGACACAACAGAAATAACAGAATGCCATGCCTAGAAGTACTTAGGACGACATAGGTGTCTAGGTTTCAGAACACCACCAGGTAGTAATGTGAAGCTATGCATGTACCTTGAGTTACGCTGATAATTCTCTTTGAATGTGTTAGCTAAACAAGTAATGAAATAATAGTCTTCCATGGCAAGCTGCCATCCATATCTGCCTTTCCTGTATTATATAATTAAATGAAATCTTACAATAAATATTTCCATTCTGGGTAGCTGCCCATGAGTTGGAAACGGTTTTGTACAAGCAGTGTTTTAGTTAATTAACCTTCTTTAAGCGAATCTGCTATCTCACGACTCTTGAATAATAAAATTTATGAGTAATGGAATACCCAAAATAATTATTCTAATAATTGTTTCTTTCAACAGATGTATTGAATCTGTATCAATTAAGGAAAAATTTTAAATAGATCATTATATTAAAATTAATCCGTAATCCTAGGGTGAAGTTGTTATTAATCTTTCATTACCTGAGTATGGGGACATAAATTTTTCCTTTAATTTAATGGTAAGAGTGAAAGTCACTGAAAAGCTTTCCAAAGGAGTTTTTGTTGATTTGGGGCTGTTTGTGTCTGGGTAGCAAAAGGTGAATGACATGGAATATGAATGTTCATGCCACACAGGGGACACAAAAGTGCAGCTACCATAGCAGTGGAAGTCTACTTATTATTCAAAGAAATGAAGTAAATAGAACCTTAAATCTCTCCATTTAATTGAGGTAATACTATGTGGGATTTCTGGAAGAACAGGGACATACTGTGAGCAACCCAGATGTTCTGAATATGGACTTGATCGGTCTGTAGCAGCACAGGCCTCAAGCCCATCGAGAGGCCGGCTGTGGATAAACAGATGCCCCAAGGTCGGCTGCAGGTAAACAGATGTTCTATGAATAGTAATCAATCATAGTCAAGTACTGCCTATATAATCCGGGTGTTCTATTAATAGATGCTCTATGAATAGTGACCAATCATAACCGAGTGCTGTACCGAGTGCTGTCTATATAATCCAGATTCTCTGCTAATAAAGTTGACTGTTATGGATCATATTGGTCGAGTCCTTGATCCCGCCGCAACAATACTATTCTCTGAAATGGACTTGGGTAAGACTAGAAAAAGAGGCCCACAGTGTTTCTTGGTGCTGTAAGGGAATGGGAGCTTTTTCTTACTTTGTGGAGTCATTTTAAGGTGCTTGCGTTGTGCACGTTATTTGCAAAGTATTCCTCTGTAGTGTCTCAGCTGAGTCTCAGTAGCATAACTGTATCTTCAGGCTTAAAGTTGCCATAAGCCAGTGTTTCAAGGAGAGTTATTTTATTATCCCTTGTTATAACGTGCGAGCTACGTAGCTGGTCCACAGAAAGACTGGTGAGCTAGAAGCCCACACATGAACGTATTTATTAAATATTTGCCAAGAAAATGGAGCCATTAATTATTTTAAATATTTGAGTGCCTGAAATACACACTAAAGATAATATCATATACCTTGTATTTATTGCTTACTTTTTGAGAAACTCTACCGTCCGCTTACAGATTAGAACCAGAAATGCAGAGCCAAGCATTCAACTGGTGTGCACTTAGTGCACTGGTGCTAAAAGCCTGCCTGGCAACATTCTGAGTCTTCTCAGTGAAGCGAGAAGCCATAGGGTAGCTGCTGAGAAAGTTCTGTTATGTTTGCAACTCTCCATTGACAAAAACTAGTGGTATTACCACAAAGAAATGCTACTATATCGCATGGCACATATAACATCTAGAAACAGCCATAACAAGAGGCTGTGCATGAGGTAGAAAATCCTAATATGACAGGTTTGTTTTTATTTCCCATTCATTATATTTTGGTGTCTTTCACTATAAAACATTGTCCACTTTAGATCTGTAATACCCTTACTCAGTGAAGAGAAAAAATGTCATTGCTATATCTGCAGGATGTATTCTGCAAGAAGTAAATGCTGCTGTAATATTCATTACCCTAAGGGGTAGAAAAAATAGAGTATATCTACTAGGTTATTTTCAAAGACCATTTTAAAATTCATTTAATATTCCAGCTAAAAGACTCATGCAGTGAAACTCTACTCCTTCCTTTGGCAGACTTACACTGCCTAAGAGGTCTGAACATTAGAAATCCGTTTCTGTCATGAATGCTTAAACATTCTTTATTTTATTTAATCCTTTTACTCCTAGACACAATCCACTTTGTATCAAACTGATAATTGTCCTCTTTCATACCATGTTTGTCATAATTTTTATAAAGTCATTATGCTTGCTTTTAATTATTCATTTAATGTAAACATTCTTAGTTGTTTCAGTATTTCCTCATATCTAGATTTCAGATTAATAATCACTTCAGCTATGTGTTGATGAATTCCTTCTACTAAAACGAATGTCATGATCTTTGCTATTCGCAACCTCTTCTGATTTTTCTATCTGCAGTTGCAAAAGATCCATAACAATGGAAGACAAGGGCCTGTTTACTGAGATTGGTTTCAGTATGAAGTCAGAGACAATCTGTGTCTCTCATATTCTTGTCTGCTTGTGTTTATTTGCTGTAAGCTTTATCTAAGGGCTCTTGCTCCTTTACCTGTTTAACTCTTGCTGCATGGTTTTTTCCTTCCCTTTGAGTGTTAGGGTCTCAAATTATTTTCCCTGTAGTTGTGCTTGTAAGCGTTTCCGTACTGTATCATACTTCAGGGAGTCCATATGAAGTAGCGGTCTGTGGGTCAGGAAATATGGACTCTTTTTCTAGCTCTACCACTGACCTGCTATGTGATCTGAGACCTGTGATCCTATTTTCCTCTGTAAAATGAGCGTATGGACCACCCTTCTTCTGGAGTCATAGATGAAGCCCTCTGGGGAAGTTATAGTGGCAGGACACAAAGCCGAAAACAGATAAAAGAATCAGAGTTCTAATGGAAAATTCAAGAGGCAAAACCTGAGAAAAAAATCAGACCTTCTCTTTCAAGAGGTTAAAAGAGAAAAAAGTAAAAGCTCACAACTCACATTTTTAAAGTAGATTATTTTAAAGGCTGTCAAGTACCTAATTTCTTGAAATAGTGGTGTATGTAAGAATATTGGTTTAAGCCAGGGATGCAGAGGCATTATTGATACTAAATATATCTGGTCTGCAAGAGACTCTATAACATAGGTTTCCTATCAGGTCACTTTCCATACGTGTGCACCGTGTAAACAGCTGTGACCTTTATGGTGCAACTGTTGTCAAACTGGTGAGGAGAGCTGGAGGTGCAGGTCCGTGGCAGGCAGGAGAGCGTCACAGAGGTGGCGGGGTGCATCTGTGGCCAGCTGGCTGTGGTAGGGGCACACAGGGGGTTCTTTGTCACTTCTTTCACCGCTGCTTACATGCTGATTGCCAGAGGTAGGCAATGCTCTTTGACATAAAGTTTTTTATTTAAGGTGTGAATTTTTTACATTACTGTAAGACCTGATTTAAACTAGTGAAACATTTTTGATCTTACTAGCTTTTCTGTTCAGTTTGTTTTCTAATATTTAGTTGCTTTCATGAGCAATCAAATCTCTATTAATTATTTTCTCCAGGTTTATAGTAAGACTGTGTGTACTATTAAATAGAGTACACCTTTTATTTTGTACATATCTCCATGGTTCAGACCTTCCTACAGTAATATATTTATTACATTATTTATTAGCTAATATTCTACTATTGTAATTGTAGGTTACATATTATCTGTTTACCAAATAAAAACGACACCTGGCAGAGTATTTCCATTTTCAGTGGAAATTTTGAATCTAAGAATTTGGTTTTATCTCTTTAGTTCTTTACAGTGATGACGTAAAAGTGAAAAATGGCAACTTCTTCAGGAAAAAAATGGGAGATTGTGTTTAGTTGTCAGATTAAAGAGCTTCTAGAAAGGTCTTGTGTCTTTGTGCTGTTTTGTCGGCTTCAGTCCATAGGGAGGGCAGACTTGGTTCCTCATCAGTCAGGCAAAATGCTGGGCACCTTCCATTCCCCCTCGTATTAGGGGCTAAAAGAGTCTACGTGTCAGAATGCTTTTTGTGGTCATGTAGTTTGACAGTAACTGTGTTATTTCAGGAATACAAATCTATATTGTGAGGAGTATTCCAACCAGCTTCAAACTAATAGAAAATTACATAATCAATGATTAAGTCTACGTAGATGTTTAAATGCATATAAAATTGTAATTTAAATGTGTCTGAGTAAAATAGATTAGAATTCTAAAGCTACAGAGGGAGTACAGACAATGGTAGGCAGCAAAAGCAGAAAATATGGAGTCTATTTTTCCTTCCTCCAGAGCAATTATCAAATGCTTACTCTAATGGCTTGGAGGCTGTTTCAGAATACAAGCACCCTGAGTATTACCAAGTTACAACAGTGTTATCCTCACACCCTCTCACTTAGAATAGGTAGAAGAGTCCAGTGTAGAAAGAGTGACACCCACTTTATATGATTGAGAAATGTCTCAGCATGAGTCCTTCTTTTTTTGATTATGATTGTTTCTATTCTCCTTCCTTGGTCTATCCTCTTGGAAGTCAGAAAACGAATGGCTGCTGATATCACCTGAAGCAGAAGCAGACATAACCACTGAGAATAAAACTTACTGTCTCTCTAAGCCTTAGGAGCTAAGGAGCGTATTAATTCTCTGAGTAAAGGATTGCAATGGACAGCCTCACAAACGGCATACCGAGGCCTGGTTGTTCACGTAAACAAGACAGAAACCAGGTAAATGAGTATTCCATTTCTGGTACGTTTCTCTCTGAATCCATGAGCAAATATTTACTAATTTAACTCGCAATGGGAAAATTAAGGTAGCAATCTGAATTGTTTGTTTGCTTTGGCACAGAGGCTCAAAGAAGAAAAGGCAAGTGATTCTCTCAAGTATGTGCTTGGTCCTCTTGCGCTGAGTGTTTAAGTCACCAGTTAATTTACACAGGTCAAGGCTTGTTCTTACTGAGTTCTGTGTCTGCTGGTAGGGTCTTGGCATCCCACTGCTCATGAGGTCATGTCAGGACACCTAGCCTCTCATCTGGCTGGGTTTTGCTCTGGATTTTCTTTCCTGCTGAGCAATAACTGATGTTAAATTTTCTTTTAGTCATATGCAAGTTTGCCACTGCTAAAGAACAGCATCTTCAATCTCAATTAATCACAGTGAAGAATCAAATATTAAAGATTTACAACACATCTCTGAAACAATGAGTTGTTATTTCTGCCGTACAGATAAGGACTTAAAAACAGAAAATTGCTAGTTTTTGCCTGTGCTTACACAACTTGAAAAACTTTAGAGCACCTCCTGCTCCTCTTTCTGTAGTTGTAAGTGTTCAGAAGTTTTGAAAATAAGGTCTTTTGTGTTCCGAGTTGAGCAATGTTATACAGAAAGTTTGGGATAAAACATAGCTTTCTGGCTAGTGCATTGGTCACAAGACTGGCCTTTCTTAAGATGTAAGACTGAAAAGGATCTCAGGTGAACTATTTCCAACTGTATCTGCAGTTTGTCTTCTAGAAATTTTAGTTTCCTAAACTGCAAGTTTATGAGCCCAGTTATAAAACCTGTATTTGGGGGTTTCAGAATTTCAGCTCAAACACCTGTTTTGTACAGGCTTTCCATGAGTTAATAGAAGTAAAATGCTCTAGTTCTGGCTACTTGCTGATCACTAGAGATAACCATGGTATTTGGACTCCTGGGTTGCATATATTCTTTCTAAGCTAGATCAGGATTTTTGGATCAGGATTTCTGGATTCTGCAGTTTTTTGGTTTTTTTTTGGTAGAGAAAATTATATAGAGTAAAAACAAGAGTGTTAAAATTCTCAAGCTGTTGGTGAACTTTAGTCTAAATCTCTCTTAAACCATACATTTAGGAGTATCTTGGCCCTTCTCTTGTTTTCGATTCATGTTAACCACTCAACACTATGAGGAATCTGGACCACTGTGTGCATTTCTTTGTTCCCTGTTTTATTGCCTTTTTGAAGTGAATTCATTGGAAAAGCTCTATTTTATCCATCCCAAACACAGAATTCTGAGATGTTCAGCCTTGGAGCTAGTTGGGAAAAACTGATAAAATAAAACATTTGTCTGTCATAATAAAAATCTGGGCTCTATTCCCAACTCTACTAGAACTGACCTTGTCCAACTCCCGTGCCCTGAACATTTATTATCTCCTAAATGAAGGGGCTGTGACTTCTCTACCATTTCAAATGAGGTCAGGAGGTTTTGCTCAGTAAAACAACAGAACCTATTTAACATTAAACACTGGAAAAGATGACAGAGGGCAGACAAGGATGCTTCACTATATGTCAATACAAAAAAAGCAGAAATCGTAAGACAAGTGTAAAAATTCTCTTTGTGTCTGTTTGCCTTATCCTTGGGAAAATATGTTGACGTTCATCCTGATTCATTAGACACTTAAACACGTCACTGAAACATTCTCTGAAAGTAAGCAGGTTCTGAAGGATGTCACCAAACCCTGGCAATAAATTTGGTAAAACGTGTTTTCAGCTTTGGCTGTTTTTTTAGTGCCACTTTGGAACACAGGAATCTTTTTTGTCCAAGCCGGGGTGATTTCTGAAATGATAGATGGAGTTTCATTGTGTGACAGCCAGAATCCCATTAGGATGTAGCAATGCTTCAGGTTCTTACAAATGTGTTTTCAATAACTGATCTGCAAGAACAAAAGTGGCAAACATCAGTGTTGTCCTTTTAAAGACAGACTAAACTGATGTATGAAGGAGTTATAGTTCTCTGTTCTACAGTATAAGGTAGAAACAGGCAGAATAGCCTTTTTAGTCACCAATGTTGTTGGCAATAAACCAGTAGCGTGTCATTTTCCTTTATAATAAAGCTGATTTACTGGAAGAATTTTACAGTTAAATTTCCAAGTGGAAATAGTAAATTTCTGCCTTATGATGCTATCTTCTATCATAGGCAGAATAACTGCATTGGGATGCTCATTTGCATTTTAAGCTTTTAAGAATAGTTAGGCAATAAAACAAAAGCCCAAGGGAAACTGCTGAACTACCTGATTCTAGAATACATATACATTCACTAAAAGTGAGTTAGGTTAAAAGAAATCTGTTCTGGCACAATAGAAAAATATGGTCTTTACTTTCTCGGTAGTTCTATACAAATGGCTGGGTGAGGATCATGACAACTTATTTATGTGGTGTTCATTCTGCCTTACAATAACACACAAATGCTGTTTATGGTGCAAAGTGTTAGGATTACTAAGTGTAACTAATTGGTTATGGGTATTCAGCAGTATTGTGTTTAATCTTTGATCAAGCATCATGTGTGATCATAGATGACTCACTGACTCTCTCTCTTGCTGAAGTTTCCCCAGTTGCTTGTTTTTATAAGCAGGAAATTATTTGCTATGTACCAACTGTTAAAGCAGATATGTATGTATTGGAGTGGGCAGAGGAAGTTAGCTATAGCCCAAAGAAATTTTGCTGTTAGCACCATCTGAAACTGCATGTATTCTTCATCACATGGTGCAAGAGAAAAGCTATGCAACCTTTCTCTGTCAGCATCTGGTTCTATACACACTCCTTTTCAGTGGAGCTATCTTTAATAGGAGCAATGAAGGCACCAGAAAACAGTAACGACAGGATGATGGAAGGCACAGAAAGATTTTCAGTGATGACAGAGAGAGGAGAGGCAATTATCTATATGACTTCTTCTATTATATTCTATTTCTTGTTACAAACGCCAGTCTGGAGCTTTTCAACTAGATCTCACTCAGAGAGAACCTGGTTTTGTGGTATGAAATTCTATGCTATCCGTGTAAGCATGAAGCACAGGGGAAACTGTGACTCTGAAAGGATCTGTTGAAGGAACAAACTCTCTGAGCTCTCCCATATGGTCTAGTGGCAAAAAGACCTGATAGAACACAGAGGTAGATAAAATAAAAGGAGGAAAGTGATCTTACTTCTATATATGGCTTTGGTAATAGAAAAATTCATCTGGTTCTCATTTACAAATTCTAATATGGATTTTTTTTAAATTGTGGTGAATATATAAATAAATCTGACGTGCTCATGGGATCATAGAAAGTGTTTCACAATGGGCAATTTGGAAATTTGTCTGCTCAGTTTATGAAAAGAAAGATTGAAATTTGTCTAAGTTACTCTGGGCGAGAACTTGTGCAGAGATAAAATAAACAAGTGCAAAGGAGGTGGCCCAAAGCCGTGTCAGAGCAAATAGCTAGAAGTTAAAGAGATTAAGCAGGACATAAACATACATTGGAGAAAATTATTTTAATAGTGGAAAATAATAATGATGATGATTATGATAAAAATAATAATAATATGATCCTGTTTGATCTTATATGTATATAACCCCAAAAGGAAAGAATAAACTAAGAAGGAAGAAAGCACACTTACAAACTTCTACCCAGTTTATATTAGTTAACTTAGGTGCATGTATATTTTTATTTAAGCTCACCAGCTTGGCTGTTTTTTCTTGTTAGCTATATATGAGCTCTTCAAAGTCCAGTGGCTGAGTATGAACAGTAAAATGAAGGATATTCTCTTGCAGTTAGTGTCAATGACTGTTTGTTCTACTCTGCTCTTCATTGTGTTTTCAACCACTTCAGTCAGTAAAGAAATCATTGCCTTGGGGTCCTTTCTGCAAGATTCTAGACTCCTTCTTTCCATTAACTTTAGAGAGGGCTGAGGTTATAAAATATCTTGCAACACCTCTCCCTAACTAATAATTTTGAAAATCATCATAAAAAAGGTTATGGTGTCATAGTATCACATGTTTACATGAAGAATATAGTTAAATATTGAACCATTAAGTCATAAAAAGTATAACATGGAAACGGATTATGTGGAGTGCAGGAAACTATGAACTGAATAATGGGCTTGCCTTTAATACAGTAACCGTGTTCTACACCAAGCTAGGGAACTGTCTGAATGCTTTCTGTCCTACTTAAAAGTTTCTCGTATATTGACTGTACAGTGTTTTCTTGGGATCATAGAAGTGAATTTATATAACTTTAGATCTGGAATTTATTTTAGTATAGCATATCCTAGAACAAGAAGAATGTTTAAAATACAATAAAAACCCGAGAGGTTACTTATCTAATGACACTCTATGTGGTCTGTGGCACAGATATTTTCATTTTTAATGCACACCGTCTTGGAGTTATCAAAAAATATGGTGTACAGTGAAGGTTTTTCAATGGTCTGATTGGTCCCCAACAAGCAAATGATTTCCTACACTTTCAATAATACTAAATCGAAAGCCCTTATTATAAAGTTGAAATAGGAGTTAGTCCAAACTAGACCACTGGGACTGTGCTCATTACAGCTGCTGAAAGACTAAGTCTGCTTACTTTGGGTGGGTTATAAAAAACTTTTTTAGGAGTAGTAGAGAAAAAAGATGTGAGATAATTATGGATCTTTAACTATGGAGAGACTTTTGTTTTTATGTGATTAGCTAACGGAATGTCAGAGAAAACTGAATCTGCAAGAATCATTTTAAGTGAAAGTTAAAAAGATATCATACTGAAGAATATTCCTACTCAGGAAAGCTGTAGGGAAGGATCTGTAAAGGTCGAAAAGTTCACTATTGCACCAAAGTTTTCCATGACTCCAGCAAATATACTGGCATTTTTTACATTTATTTTGATTCTGCTTTATGAATAAAACTGTTTTGTGGTACTTTAAATGTATTCTCCTTCCAGTTACTTTCCTCTGTTTCAAATAGTTGATGAAGCACCCTTAGCAATTGTTCTTGCACACATTGATTGGTGTCTAGTTAGAAAAAAACCCAGTGTTCTCAGTTACTGTAACTGAAATGTAATGGATGTTACTGAGATGCAGTGGCAATATTTTTAAATCTTCTAGCTTTTGTATGAGTTAAACAATGTGATACGGAGTAAGGTCTTTGATTATGCGTTCCTGAATGTTCTATTTTTAATAAAATTGATCCTGATTTTATTTTACAGCGTATAAGGAGGCCAGGTCCATTTACTCTCAGCTTAGTGTTCAAATTGTGTCATTTGTAAAATTCTCAGCAGCGGATGTACAATGGTACTTAGTATACTAAGTATACTAAGCATAACTACCTACTAGTAACTGCTAGCACTGTTAAAATGTGTCTTATCTTTGAACTATATAAAAGTGAGCTAAAGTTCACTTGCAGTAAAGAATGTTCTCAGACTTCTTACGGAGACGTGTGTCAAGTATGTCTTGCATATAAATATGCTGTGATAATGTGCCATCTACTTGCAAATAGGGATTACTGCTTACACGTGGAGCTACGATAGTCGCTGCAGCCTGAAGAGAAGTTACAGAATATAGGCTTTTAAAAAATTGTTTCAGATATTGTCACGATTGGGATGTTTGTCGACTGAGGAGGAAAGGGGCACAAGGGTAGAATTACAAAAGGTTTATTTCATGATTGTGAGATGCCCCCCGCTGCCACCATAAGGGAAGGAAGGTGTCCATAGGCACTGTCTAGGAGTTTATATGCGACTTGAAATAAAATGCTAAGCATAATTATCCAACAGTACACAGACACACTTTATTCCTCTCCGATCACATTCAGTTCCTTTGAAGTATTCTTAGGCATCCCGTGTGCTGACTGTGCAGTCTGGTTGTTAACACATGACCTTCTGATGTCCAGATGTTCCCCTTCACTTGCCAAACGTGTGATTGTTTATTCATCCTCTCCTTAGAGCACCCTGCTTATGTCCCTTCTCAGGTTTGTTATCTGGCAATCTAGGCTCATGAGTTAACTCTTTCATCACATACATTACCTGAAAATGTCCACAATGTTTCAGACAAGTAGTTTTTTATAGACTTGTAGAGGTCTATAAACTAATTCTGAAGGATCACAGGATGCGTTTAAGAAAATTAAGTCTTCATATACCATACAGTACTATACAGTACATGTGGGAAATTTCTGAACAATATTTTACACTTTTCATGGATGGATAAAATGTACCATTTTACAAAGAACAGAAAAAGAGGGAAATCCACTTTTTGAAGGCATTACTTACTAGAAAAAGCAGGTGGCTAGCAGAAAGACCTCACAGACACATTAGTCTGGTACTAGAAGGCACTTAATAGTAATTTGGTCCAGCTGTGTGGTGTAGTATTCACAGCCTCTAAACTGCCTGTATGCACAGAGATGTCCTTCTGCACTGGTCAGCCCAATGAATCTCAGATACACAGATCTGCTTTATCTCAGTGAGAATTTCACAGACAAGTTTGAAGGTTTTATTCGCTCAGTTTCATTATTACATAAAAAACCAAATGGTACTGCCATGCCATTAGAAGATGAAGAGGGAACTTTAGTAGGTTGCAATTGGAATTTTTCATCTAATCTCAGCAATCTGTATTACTTGAAAGTTTCTGTTACTGCTGTAATAGACTTTACTAAAACAGATGTGGAAATACAGACCTATTGACATTCTTTCTAACTGTGAAATATTAAGCTAATCCCCCAATATTGCTTTATATGAAAACCGTGCAACAAATATGATTCTGTCTCTGTCTGGATAGACTGACCTGTGTGACCTGGATATATGAAGGGCATGACTAGACTGAACAACTAGAAACAGTCTGACTACAGAAGCATAGAACAGTTGTACTGCTTTAACTAACTTCAGAACACTGTCATAGCAAAGCATTAAATATACTTTTTTTCTTGGGTATGCTTACATGGGAAGGCCATTTTTAATAAATCTGGTTTTGGGGCGTTCTTTTTTGAAAGTAGCTTCAAAAAGTAGCAAGATATAAGTATCACGCTTTCCATTTCTCAGTCTTTGAGTCCTCATCTTAGATCTTTTGAAATTACTGGACAATTATAACAAATTTACTAGTGGTAGTTTCTTGTTATAAGATTTCCTTTTGTTAGCATTTTGTTAGAATAGGTGGCTGGATAGTGGAAGCTAGTAAGTGCATTCAAGGTAGGAAGAACTACAGCATGAGTTGCTCACCTCTGCTTTATAACAAAGCCCCTACATGGGGAGAGAGTTACGAATTTTCCTACTACAAGGAACATTTCAGCTAGATCTTACACTTTTCTGAACAGCAGAGAATGCAGCTATGAAAGAGAAATACATCACAACTCTGCAATTCTAGGTTCAACTGCTCAGGTAACTACTTGCCCTTAAATATAACCTTACATTTTCTTTTTGATAGACTGTCATTCTTCTCATTCTGTTTAGATTGGATAAAGTACTGTGAAAAGGGAAGTAGCTTTGCTATTTCCAGTAGGACAAGTGGGAAAGTTAAGTGCCCAAAATGATTTTGGCCAGCATTTACATTGCACTGATTAGTAAAGTGGCTGAGATTCACAGCTGTAACAAAAATTGGTCATAATATAGCATGTGACTTTCACAGGACTCAAGGTTTCATATGAAAACAGAGGACAAAAACTGTAACATTTGGAGTAAGCTGAAGATTTTTTCTAATAAGCTAGTGATTTCTTTTCCTGTTCCCTTGTGTTGTCCATCAACACAGAATACAATAGTTCTCTTTTATTAAACTTTTCTCTTTCAGTCCCCTTGGACTTGCTGTAATGCTTTATTCTGGTATATCTAATAAATGCCATCCTTTTTGTTGTGGTACCACAAATCCTATGAACTAATATATTCTGATATCTCAGCCATTTTGATTAGCCTATTTATCTTTGCTCTTTGAAAATACTTCATTAAAGTGCTTTGTCACCTCACAACAATTGTAATAACTCGTTTATTATGTTGTGTATTGTCATAGACTGTATTTTTTTCCTGTGACTACAAATGGGCTCCAAATGCTGGATTCTTTTACTTAACTAGACTGGAACCTCCATTGGGAAGATTCAGAGGGTATTTTGGGGCCCAGTGTCTTACAGACTCAAAATCTAGAATATGATCAGAAAGTTCTAGTTCTGGATAATAGTTTGGTCCCTCTAGAAGGTGACAGAGGCGAGGTTCAAAACCTTCAGAAGACACAGCGGTTGGGGTTTTTTTGATTCTTCAGTGAATCCAGCTTGAAATCTTGGCAGGTAATTGATGGCTCCAGGGCTCTGTTGTTGGTAAATAGATTCCACTGTTTGGTATATAACAAACTGCATTTTGTACCTGATTGTTTTTTGATTGTTTCATTTCTACTGTCATTTTTTGAGATTGCCTTGCTTTATTTAGCTGTTCTTAAAGAATTCTTCATGTAAATCTGGCACTTATATAAACACGGCTCACAGAAATGTTTCCTTTTATGTCTGTCATAATTTTTGCTCCTTTATGATGATTTACTTGCTCTCGAGATTAGAAGATGCTGGCTTTATTGTGTAAAAACATATTCAAGTTTACCATAGCTTTTTTGGTTTGCACTGGAATAAAACCCACAATGAGTAGTCATTAATTCAAAAACAAGTCTGATGCATGTACATCTGGTAATATTTTTTTGCCCTGAAATAAGTGATTATGTAAAATATTTAGTGCCGATTCTAGTTGTGTGCGTATGTTTTTGTGAGAGGGAGAAAAACTCCTATGAAAGTTTCACTTCTTTTTATTTCAGCCACATTCCTTTGCCATGTTAAAGGGGGGTAAGGGAGTCTGATAAGTGGCAAAAGGAGAGCCCTCCTGTTGAGTCATGAGGTTCAGAGCAGAGCCCCTTGCGTTCTAAACTCTCTCTCAGAGGAGAGTCTAGGTGCAGCGGGATCAACTCCTAGTCCCAGACCTGGTCAATGGTTTATATCTAAAGGGTTAGATTCAACTTGCCTGTCAGAGCCCCTCCAAGGACTTTCACTGAAACAGTTTAGCAAAGTTGAAACAACAGGTAATTTATTCAAGCGACAGTTATCACAGATTCGGGATTGCCGTTGATAAATGCACTGCCTACAAAAGTTGAGCTCAAAGCACTGGTTTAGCGCTTTCGTTAACAATGTGTTCCCGGGGGTACGTCTGACAAAGTCAGAGGCACGACTCTTACCAAGAAGGCGTCCCTTCTTGGGGGGGGGAAGAGAGGTTCAGGCCTGTTGACCCGTCCGTCAGGTGAAGTTCTCGCTTGGCTCCTCCTCCCAAAGAGAGTTTTCAAGTGCCAAATTTTATATGTTTGGAAGATCTTTTTGCGAGGTGGGACTAAGTCAATTACTATGTGTCGATTGGTGCTTGGCATGGAATGTCGTGTAGTCAGAAGCGGGACTCCACAGTTTGACACACCTTTGGAGCGGGCATGGTGGTATGCGCTTCCGGGGGCCATCTGTTCTTTATCCGAAGCAATCTCTGGCTTTGCAGCCTCTGTGGCACCCCACAGATCACTTGGTTTACAGTGATGGGCTATCCCCCCTTACTTTTGTTTGATAAGATGAGCACCAGCTAATAGCTCCCTTTGTTAACTCTTCGGCTCTTGACGCCTCACTCAAGAGACGCCTCAGTCCGAGCTTGTCTTTCATCTTGCATTTGACAAGTCCAGCAATGCCATCGATTACATCCTTCATCTCATAGCTTTCTGAATCAGACAAGTGAAGGAGTTGAATCAGTATTGTAGATATCCCATATGAATGTTAGGAATACAAAGCTAAAAAATATGATCATGACCTCTGGCATATCTCTGTGACAATGCTGTTCTCTCTGTCCTCTTCCTTTCCTCTCCCTGGCCCTCCCTCTAGATTTCCTTCAGCAATATTTTTTTTATCAATTAAATGAATATCACTGCAAATAACAGTGTACCTAGACGAGAGCAGGAAGACAGATAGGCCTCTCTTCTTCCAGCTGTGGAACTGTGCTCTGCTTCAATGAACTTGCTATTCAAGCCCTATGGGGACACTTTCTGAAAAACCAGCCCAAGTGTTGAGAACAGTGGGTTTTTTTCTGCAGTTTCAGAAAAATATGTGTTGTACAGAACCTAAAAAATAAGTATTTTTTGATCACTACTACATGAAGTATAGTCCAGGATTTGAAGCATACGGCACACTGAAACTTGATTTCCTCAGAATCATATTCATAGGCATGCTGGTCCCTTCTTTTATCATGGCCTGGGCAGTAATGGAGTCATTTTTCACTAGAAATGCGTGAACAGCATTTATATTTGTTATTTAGCATTTCTAGTTGTAAATACCGGAAACTAGGTCTGGGAGGGCATGAAGCAATGGCAAGGATAACAGGGGAGGACTGCGGATGATGGGTGGACTTGGCCACAGTTTCATTTCTGTTTTCCAAACTTGTTTCATTTTAGAATTTGGTACCCATTTCACTAACTGTTCTTTCTTCTGCTTTTGCTTCACAGCTAATTTCTTTGCCATCTTTTAATCATGCATTTAATCCTCATGCTACTTTTAGATTTCTTCTTGAAGTTTTATTCTTAGAGAATATGTTTGTCGCTGTGCTGTGTAATAACTTACTTCCCTTCTCAGTAACTGGACAGAGAGGGTGGTGTTTCAAACCACTCTGACTGCCAGCAGCTGATATTATGGTACTAACAAATCTCACAGATACAGTTGGTAGTACAGATAGTGACCTGTTGGACAAACAAATATATGTGTACCATGGTTCAATGAAGTCTTTTATTACCTGTAAGAGCATCTGTCTTGGTTGTGATCTCTCTGGTGCAACCTAAGGGGGATTTTCACTGAATGTAGCATTTCCAGGTGAAAGAGCTGTAAGGACAACTGTGTGGAAAGGCATCTGAATGATTCTGTGTAATGAGACGAAGCTGGTATTTTTCCACTTTGGTCAGTTTGAATCTACTAATTGCACAGGGCGAGGACTTAAGACAAGGATGCCTTGCTCTCCCATGAGAGGCTGTTCATGGACTTCTTTTTTTCTGGGACCACCAGCAAGATCATGATAATGAAACAAGCACTAGGTTTCATATTTGTGGCTCATACCTTGCAGCCTGTGAGATAGGTGATTTTGTGGGGATCCCTCAGGCTCCCGTCCTGCTTAATGGTCCCACCAGGAGAGCTCCAGCCAGCTGTGCAGAGGCTGCTGCTGATCACCACCCTGCACAGAGGGCAACAGGGTATTTCAATCCTGATTTTAAAAACCGTAGAATCTGCAATGATTCACTCTTGTGGATAGCCTGACTTAGGATCTTAGTTTGTTCCGACCTTTCCCTTTATTCTTCTTTGCTGACTGTATCTGTTAATCTTGCTGTCTTTTGAATATATATGTTGCTGTCGCCTCATTTTGCCAGGTGATACATTATGAAGTTTCATTTTATTGTCACTTTAACATTGCTATCTTAACAGCAAACTTCCTCCTCCAAGACTGACCTTTCTGTACTATAGTTTTTTATGCCTATAATTTGTCTCTTCTTTTATATTCTGATGTGAATAGATCCTCAATTTTTTGTAAGATCTGAAGGATGGATCTGTTCCAGGTGTCATAAATGGATACCTCTGATAAACTTTGTTGTTTTGCTAAGAGCATTAATGTCATCTGTGTAGCCACGCTGATGAGACCAATATTCCAGCATCTACTGTTCACCATTATTTGTCTTCTGTTTGTTGTGATTCATTCTGCACACTTGCAGATTGCTTGCTCAGTCAGGTGAGGCCTCTGTTGTCGATGGTGGTTGTCTGGTTTAAAGAAATCTGTTATAATTAGCACACACATCTGTCAGGAACATTTGATTTATTATTGAGAAAGCACCTCATCTTCTGAAAGAATAAAAAGGTTTATTAGAAGCACTATGTTTTAAAGTAATAATGCTCAATGATGCATTCTATTATAAACCATAACATTGAACAAGACATAGTTGAAGATGCATTTTTCTTGTGAAAATTTACAGCATCCCAAGCCCTACTTAAGCATTTCTTGACCTGATTGTTTTGGTGACCTTGACATGGATGCTCAGAATCTTTCTTCAGCAATGTATCTTGCAATCAAGAAGCAACATCAATGAAAATGGCTGAATACTTCAGTATGATTATTTTTTTCTAATCAGGGAATAGAGGAGAATTACGACTGGTAAGGGAGGTGTACAAGCAGTAAGCATCCATCTCTGCTACTCAGCTAGTCAGCCTGCAGTGTGAATGAGACAAAAAAATTGATTTGCAGATGCATGTTATACATGTTTTATCGTAAACCCTTTGATGGTCAGCTTGTAATTTTCAGTAATTTTTTTTCTTTTAACTAGATTTTGCAGTTCTTATGTATGGATTATCCTGTTCCAACACCCTCCGTAATTTTTACCCAGGCGTTCACAGACCTTCAGTTGGAGTTCGCCTCTGTATCAGTAGAATTTGAAGGTGCTTAGAGCAATTTACCATGCTGTTGTTGAGAGACAGACAGCAAATGGAGCAAATCTTTAGTACTGTATTTTTTTCTGTTTGGTTTCCAAATACAGACTGAAGACTTGCAGGTGAATTGTTAAGGGCAGCTTCTTATCCCTGTGGATAGTCTCACTAACCTTGTCAGATGAAAATTCATTTCAGACATTTGAAATGTTTGTAGGATCAGGACAACAAATTGCAACTCAGGAATTTATTTGTAAAAATAATTTTTTGTTTTCCATGGGAGAGTAAGAAGAGAAATCAAGAGCAAAAGAAGCCATTCTCATCTATCCTTTCTGTTTAATAATTTTCTGTAATGTCTGTTAAACAGAGGAAATATTCTGCAAACTCTGAATCCCATTTCTAGTGAGATGCTGACCTCATTTATTCCCCTGGGACAGGAACAATAGGGAGAATGGGGTTGCTTCATCTGGAGAAAAGGTCAGGTGCCTCTGACGTGAATATTCTAAGAATGGAGTCAAAAGAACCAGTAGTATCCCAAAAGGAAAGAGAAACAGGGAAAAATATGTCCAAAATACACAACCTCTGTATTTATGTAACAGAGAATCTACTGCTCCTCTGAAAGCATCTTATTAAACTGCTCTGTGAACTTCCTTCTGTGGGAATGTAAAAGTAAGAAGCATCATGATTATGGAACAGTATTTCTTCTCCCAAGTTGTGCATTGCTTCAGTTTCTGTTTCCAATTCTAGATAATACCTTGTCTTTGACAAGACAGGTGGTGATTTCCTAACACTCAGAAAAAGTGGATGATGTGATGTAGAAAACCAGTCCTCTTTTCTGTTCAGTTTTGTCATTTGAACTCCAGCCTGCTCATGCCTGTATTCAAGGTTGGGATAGGATTCACAGCCATTCTCACTCACCCTCTTTTCATCTTACTCTTTGTAACAAATAATCTTTTGCAAATTATGGAAGGATACATATTATATGTCTTTATCCTTCTGTGTGGCAGTCCACACAAAAAATTTTCAGGAACATTCTGCTCTTCATTCCTACAGACTCCTGCAAAGAGTGTGAGGAAACGCATTTTAACAATGATTTTCACAGCAAGGCCAGCAACTTGTAGCTACTTTTCATCTGATTATATTGTTCTGTTGTAATAATGCCACAGCATCTCTTAGGCAAAGAGCTTTAGACACTACACTAGAAGTCAATAGAACGGTTATAAGAGGGAAACATATAAACAAGAGGAGAGATGCTCCTTGCCAATATTGCTTGTAACTGACAGCATGTACCTGTTCTCTTTAAGCTCCAATTCTGCATTTTAGAACTGGTCATCTCCAAATCCTGTTCAAAACAATAGAGTTTTCTGCATTGTGCATAATGTGCTGTGATTATAAGAGGATGTTTTTTTGTTATGACACTTTTAGCTCCAGTTGCAGAATCCTGAGCCCATTCCACAGCACATTCAGGTTCCCTTCTGGGCTTATTGCCTGTCTTCATTTTACGCTTCCTTTTGCTGATTGTACTGAGTAGTATATCTGTTCTTGCAAAACCAGGAATCGGGTCATTGTACTACACAGAGGTGTCATCTCTAGCAGTATAATATACTTAGCACCTTGCTGAGCCGCTAATCCTGCTGCTTCCATGGAGTCAGCGGTAACAGTGTCACATAACAAATCATTATCATGAAATGTTCTTGGAATTTTTCATCCAGGTTTCAGCATGACCTGTCAGTCACAGATGTTTTAAAAGTACATGCACATTTTCCAGTCCAGTTATTTTCTCAACGTGCTTATCAAGTATGAACATTTTTTCTTCAAGTGATACTTCATGTTTGCATTTATCTTTAGTAGCATATGTATACAAGCATTCATATAAATTTCTAGCTTTCATAGTGCCTGTGCGCACATGTTTGTATTTTACTTCCTGTGAAGTACGCATGGTATAAAATGTCAGGGTGCAGCTTCAAAGCCTCCAGCTACTTTCAGTCTTGTGGATAATTTTGAATATTTCCTCTGTGCTTTGCACAGGCAATGGCCTACGCTTCTACAGCTTTTGTCCTCTACTTTCTTGTTTAAGGAAGTTTTGCACTTATTTATGTTTCTTTTAGGGGGCAGTTGTTCTTGGTTTTCTTCTTTATTATTCCTTATTTTCCTTCTGTGTTTTCCTTGGAGCTGGCAAGTTCCAAGTTGTGCTCCTCAATCATCATGAGCTCCAGGCACTCTTCCCATAAAGGATGAATCTCAGTGCGTGGTCGAAGATATGTATTCTGTCAAGTACTTCTGACCAAAGGGACTTATAAAATAGAAGATCTTTTCTGTCCCAGGATAGAGGGGGTGTTGTCTTTTACCTCTTTGTTGGATGACTTTAGAGTGCACCCTCTTCTTATCACCACTCATCTCCTTTCCTGGAAGATAAATATATTGCTGTTGTCTGTGAAGTTGGCACCCAACATCCTCCATGTTCCTGGATACTGTCCTGTTTGATGGGACTTGTGATATAGGGGTCCACAGAAGGTAAATTTCTTCAGAAATTCAAAGGAAATAATACTTCATTCATTAACTTTATAATTTGTGCTGTTAGGAAGAAGCATGTGATTGTTTCTGTAGAGATAAGAGTGTGACCTAATCATCCAGATGCTTTATTTGATTAGAAATAATGGAGACTGGGAATCTAGAGCTTCTGTTTAGAAATCTCAGTAACTGATTTGAAGGGTAAGCTAGAACCAATTTGTAGATATGAATATAGATAGATACAGAGACAGGTAGACAAACATTTTTTCCATTCATTATTATCAAATAAAGTGTGTCAAAAGCAGTAATTAAGCAATAACCTAAGTTTTTTAAGCAAAGGATACTCTGTGTGTTTTTTTCTTTTTTCTGTAGTTGTGTGCTTTTTAAATTGCTGCACAGCAGAATCCTTAATTGAACGCTTGCAAATATGGAGCTGCTACATGTTCAGTTGTGGCAGTATTTACTGAGAGGGAACAATCCTGGATGATTCTTAGGCCTCTAAGTAAGGTTGTTCATGCAGTAAAACTGTCTCCACTCTTTTATTTCTGTACATAAAAACTTCCAGAAAATATAATATTTGTCTGGAAGACCAGAACTGTGAATGTGCAGAAAATTTGTATTGCTCTAGGGACATATGCATTTTACAGCAGGAGTGATAGATTTCTATCCCTGTAAGCCTCAAATGAATCTCTACAAACTCAGTTAAAGTTCAGGAGAATGATTGAAAGCCCACAGAAGCTTCCTCTTGACTTTGGTGAGATTTGGTGGATAAAATGGCCGTATATTTCAGTTTTATTTGAATTTCTGTTTACATAGAGCAAATTGAGACTCCAGAAATAGCTTTAGTAAACATACATGTGTCTGCATATATTTAATTGGAAAATATTTGTTGATAAATATTTACTTGTGGTTGGATTTGCTAAGTATTTATGTGGAATAAATCACACAGTGCAATAACATTCATTGCATGGAAAAACATTTTGAGTGAATGCTTTGGAGTGAATAAAACCAGTTCTCCTTTTCTCAGATGTTGAAGAACTTGGTAAGATTGCTGTTCGGAGCAAATTTTAGTAGCAGTTGGCTGTTGTTTCATGTTTAAACTTAGTGAGGTCACTAAGCTGCTTTGAGGAGGAAACACTCATGCATATAAGATTATGATTAATGTAGTGCATGGCATTCTAAAATTATTCCAATTGTTTATTTAGATAGAATGATGACAGAAAGAAAAACACTTCAATTATTAGTCTAGCACTGTAATGAGTCTTGCGCCTGAAGGGGTGCTAACCATTTAAAAGTTAAACTTGAAAGAAACTATATGGACATTAATAGAGAAATCTGCCAGTAAACAATTCTTTAACATTAAGCGAACCAAACCCAGGCTGACAGGCTGAATAAACAAATGCAAACTGAATGCACATTATTCTAGGCTTCATTCATTACACTAGACAGTTCAATTACAATCTGAAAGACTTATAGACCAGTTAACACACTTGTCCACTGACTTTGTGGGTATATGCAAAATACCTCTTTTATTGATAAACCTGTGTGGCAGAATCTTGAATACGGTAAGAAGCATCTCGGGTCAAAGTAGTTTTACCAACTCCAGAAAAGTGACACGATGCATAAATCTGGACTTTCATCTGATTATTTGTGTAATTATTCTTTAAGATCTCTTGGATATAGAATGAAATTTTACTTCTTCAGGAAGATTAATGCTTTCACACTGTGGAAGTATGATTTTTAAAGCGTACGTGCAAATGGAGAATAGGTTCTTTAGTTGCAAATACTCTTCTATTTTATCATTAGTCCCTGTTTTCAAAACACTTGTAATTTACTTCTAAGAAAGTTATAATTTGTCTGGGAAAGAACAGATGTGTCAGCATTGACTCATGTGAGATGCACGTCTGTTACATTCACTCCTTGACACTTCTCATGCATTCGTGGTGTGGTGTCTGCAACCGCTGTCGTTGGCAAGGCAGGGCACTGCATCTGTTCTCTGGGAACCTGGCTGCTTCATGCAGTTTACTGGCTCGCTTAGGTCTCACTCCGGTTGGAGTGTGTGTTTCTTTCAGAGGACTGCATATTCAAAGAAGCAGTGTTAAACACTTCCGCATTCATCTTTGAGCCATGGCCCTATCCCACTACTTGGCCTGCTCTCCAGAAAGGCCCTAACTCCCTGGTCAGAAATGAGCTTTTTTCCCTGCCTTTTTCCTCCTCCACCTGTGACCACTTGATTCTTTGTGCACTCAGTAAAAAGTAATTCAGAGTTCTGCAGATAATGGCTGTCAGTGACATATTGCTCCTTGTCTTTACTGATAAGGGCGGGTTTCATCTCAGCAACTGTTAAGTTCAACTGCAAAATTTATTTCTGCTGGGAATTGTGGAACAGCTCTGAATTTTTCAAGTTTGTAAAAGAGATACCCAAACTTTACTTTCATGAAGTCCTCTGGCCTGAGAGCACTGGTCTTAATCATGCTTTCAGCATTGTGAAGGTAGATACCAGACTGGTAAGACTGGGTGCAGCTCTAGTTGAAGTCTTGCCATTTGTAATTATTCACAAGTTGTTAAATAGAATGAAGTAATGTATATGAGCATTTCTGGCTGTAAAGCAACTTTATTTTCACCTTGAACTCGAGAGAACCTGCCTAGAGTGGAAAAATGTGGTGTTTTAACCTCCATTATTTCCATCATCAGCTATTGCTATATAGATATTTGAGTGAGTTAATAAACTCAGAAATACTGATTTCACTTTTAAGGTCTCTCCTGACATCAATATTTTGCCAGAGTTTTAATTTTTACTGTATTATATATGGACAAAATAAAACCAGAAAATAAGTTTCTTGGAACTAGTTTGTTGCTGGTTTGTTTGGTGACTAGTTTGCCCTCATGGCAGGGGAGTAATCCTATTTCTGATAAGATCAAAAATTCTGAGAAAGCTAAATTGACTGAAGCCTGAGAGATGCTTTTAAATACAGAAAATTTGAGGTATGTCTGATAAGGGATAAAAAACCTTCTGTGATTAATAAGGGCATTTAGTATAAGGACTCAGTTCTCAAAGAGAATTCATCTGAAAAATTATGAAGAAGATGAAACAGTCTTCTCATACAACTATACTAGTTTTACAAGAACCTTACTTTCTTATTCACTAGTAACTGTGCCAGAATTAAATACCCACCTAGCTCTTGGCAAGAATTAAGAAAGCATTAGCATTTGGAATTAATCTTGGATGAATTTACACTGGAGAGTTGTAACTTCAACTATACTATATGCATTGAGTGTCATCTTGGTTGCTGGATTAGAGTGATCAGTTTTCAGTCTGTGAGATAGTTTCTCATCGGTTTCTCTTTGGAAAGATCTTATTATAGCTATGAAGTTACAGTTATTCACATAAGGCTTCAATGTCTGAAAAAGAGCAATATGAGAAAAATATTAAATGCCTGGTTACATCAGGCTAAAATGGTGACTTGTAATAAAATGTTTTCTTTTTTTCTTTCTTTTTGGTTTTCCTAGGAATTTTTCATTATTTTTCTGCTGGAGCTTGTGAAAACCAGGCCAGTTTATTTAAATAAATGTTTGAATTCAGTAGCTTCATTTTTGGCAATATTTCAACTCTGTTTTCAAAGGGACTGAGAACCAGCTTGTAAAAGAGGTTCTGGATCTTGGATACCAACAGGTACCTCGCAGAATTCATATCTGATAAGACATCTGCAGCTCAAGTCACCTACTTGACATTCTACTGTTCCATGATTTTCTAAATCCGTTAAGCATAATTGACAGCTTTACCTACAGAGTTAGAAATTCTGTCTTCTTTATGTATGGATTCTATTCATGTTCTCCACAGAACTTAATCAGATCTAGTTAATGTGGTGCAAATCTGCAGAGCTGGCAGCCCTGCATCTGCTAATAATTTCTATGGGATGGTCAAGGACCATGAGTGACTGACTGAAATCCTAGTAAAGTAGTTGCGTAATCATTTTATTATATTTGGAATAATGGGTAGCTACTACCATTGCTAGTTTTATTTCAAAGAACAAATCTCCTTGCTTGAGATGGCTTGACAATTTCATTTTATCTCAGCAGCAGGATTCAGCCTTTCTATCAAAGTGTTATGTTAAATCCAGTAGGTAGAAAAATAATCTGCAAATCAGCTCCTTAGAACATCTCTTTCTTTGAGTTCTTTGCCCTAGTGGGCATTAGTTCCCATAGATGACCTTTTAAAAGGGGAGGCAGCCTGTTTTTTAAAATAATATTTTTCAGCACAGATCCTCTAGCTGTATCTCCCAGTGTACAGTATAAACAAACAAACAAAGTTTTCCTTGCCTAGCTTAATTTATGATGGCTAATATCTGCTAGTCCTCTACAGTATAGCTTGACTTAAACTGCTTTCATGATAGGTGCTCATTTTTCATGATTGATGTTTTGGAAAATGTAAGAAGGAGAGGTTAGCATAAATCCCAGACAGGAAGAAGTTTATGTAAATAGAAATAGAAAAACAAGTAATTCTTTCTGGCTTTGCTGTAATGTATTTCTGTCCTAATTCAGGATTTGAAATAACAAGTATGACAATGTATTCTGCTTTCTTAATGTAATCGTGGGCAGGCAAATGATGACAATAAACAGAGAAAAGCAGTGATCTGTGATTGCATGTAATGCTAATATTTGTGGGATACTGGGAAAAGCGCTTATTCCATGAGATATAGAGGATATTTGCAATAAAACTTCTAAGGCCATGGAGCCTTTTAGCAGGAGGTTTTCCCAGCCTGAACTCAAGCATTATCCTGGCCAAGGGCTTCAAGATACTTTTGAGTCTTTTTTTTTTTTTTTCTCTTTTACCAGAGATGTACTGTGGATAATATATTGCAAAATCTAACAGAATCACAGTATCACAGAATGTGAGGGGTTGGAAGGGACCTCTGTGGGTCATCTGGTCCAACCCCCCTGCCAAGCAGGGTCACCTAGAGCAGGCTGCACAGGATCTTGCCCAGGCAGGTCTTGAGTATCTCCAGAGAAGGAGACTCCACATCCTCCCTGGGCAGCCTGTTCCAGTGCTCCGTCACCCTCAGAGGGAAGAAGTTCTTCCTCCTGTTCAGGTGGAACTTCCTCTGCTTCAGTTTGTGCCCATTGCCCCTTGTCCTGTCGCTGGGCACCACTGAAAAGAGCTTGGCCCCATCCTCCTGACACCCACCCTTCAGATATTTATAAGCATTTATAAGGTCCCCTCTCAGCCTTCTCT